>ULVD01049217.1_pt1 | contig 19062 bp, 14 predicted proteins | sample 1959101 | NCBI WGS metagenome assembly ULVD01 (sample SAMEA4835777, study PRJEB28245) | human gut metagenome | biome: gut microbiome; material: fecal sample | place: Denmark | collected 2008
TGCAATGAGAGGTCTTTTTTATCCCCTCATTACTGAAAGCCAAAAATTTTCGAAATTATAAGCAAAAAAATAAAATTTTTTCAAAAAATTTTTTTTGAAGTCAAATTCTATGGATTTTTACCGCCGAAAGCAGAAAAAAGAACCCTGCTCGCTTTGAGTAGGATTCTCGTTGAAATCATTTCTGTATTTGTATTTCTAAAAAATTGCTTGCAGTATAGCAGGCAGCCTCCGTATCACGATCCGAAATACTTTCTCCGTAAATCGGACAGCGTTTCTCTTGCATCAAACAATCTGCCTTCTTCTTCGAATTCTTTTTCTGCTCCACCGATTGCAGCATCGACCTCTTCCGCTGCGTCGGTATCATTTTGCAGATTCAAAATTGTTATCACATCTGACATCCCATTCTGCCCCTTTTTTTGTATTATCGGTTCGTGCCGGATTCCTTTGTTTGTCTGCATTTCTTTTCAAGCCACCAAATCAAGATTCCGGCATAAGACATCTTTGGATCATCGGCTTCTCGTATTTTCTCTAATTTCCTTTTACAATACAGCGAAATATCGCCCGTCCTATGCTTTTTCTTTATATCTTTAAACAGTTCCTGCAGTGCTTTCTTGCGGTTCTCCGGCAGAGAAATTTTCTCACTATTTAAGTTTAGCTTTCGATTAAGGTCATCATCAATATCCGGATCGGAGGATTGAATTCTTCCTGCAGAAGTATATGTAATCCCTCGCAGTGTGTTCCCATCACAGGGATTCACTTTTAAGGGTTCATTGCCTCTGTATGCATCACAGGTCATTCCTCTCTTATCACCGCATTCCCGGTTGCCGGAACAAACAGCAAGCATATTTCTGTAATCCAGTCCCTGACCAAGATCTTCTTTGCTGTCCGGATTTCTCGGAAGCCAGTGTTCGATCGAAACCGGAGGTCTCCCTTGCTTTTCAGGGATCCGCTTCATACAATAAGCGCAAAGATGCCCTTGCTCCTGAAGCAGCTTTTTAAGCAGTTCCTCTTTAACATCCTTATCCATTTCTTCATAAGAAGCACCCTTTTGCTGCCGATACCAAAGCAAGCGGTCCGGTTCTCTGCCTTTTTTTATCTCAATCATTGCATTCTCCTTACATTTGCTCTAATTCAAGACGCACACGGCAAGCATTCACTTCCGGATCATTACTTCCGATTTCCTCTTCCAGTTTTTCTATGACATGCTCGGCTTGCTGCCACGCTTCCTCATCAAGCAGGCTGTAAAGTTGGTCAAACAATTGCTTTATGTCATCCGGTCTTTCGGAAACTTCCATAACCTCTCTGAGAATCGTATTCGCATCTTTGCCGTAGGTTTCATTCATTGCAGGCATAACCGTATTATGACTCAGCACAACAATGGATTCCTGCTTTGCAGAGTTGATAACCTCAGGTGCATGCGTGCTTACGATAAATTGTACTTTCGGAAAGACTTCCATCAAATCTTTTAGAATACGTTTCTGCCAACTTGGATGCAAGTGCAAGTCAATTTCATCAATCAGAACGATGCCCTCCGTTTCCGTCAAAACCTTGTCCAAAAGCTGCGGATTCAGAATTGCCATGCGATATGCGATATCTGCAATCAAACTGATTGTGCACTTGTATCCATCACTAAGCAGCGAAAGCGGAATTCTAACATGCTCCTTGTCTTTATCAAAATACAGGATGTCAATATCGCCGGTATCTAAGTTAAATTGTACCTGAACATCTGAAACTCCTGCGATAGAGGCAAACACTTGTTCCATCGCCATTCTTACCGCTGTAAATTCCGGAATCATCTCGCCTCTTTGTATCTGCTGCATGGTCATTTTCTGAAACCACTTCATCATCAGTTTATCATTGGCAGCACCATCTAAACTGTCGATATATCCATTGCTTCTGCTGTTTTTTTCAAAGATATCGTTCTTTTTTTCTCTGTGCTGATTCCAAAGACGCCCTGTCCCATAATAGGAGATAATCGGAAGTTTCAGTTCTTTGTCGCCGCTTCTCATTCGACTCTGATAGTTATCTGCAACCCTTGTCATTTCTTTTGCGGAAGCAAGACCCCCTCTGCCCTTTGCAGAATTTAAGTTTCTGACCCAGGAGATTTCCTGACCATCAACCGTACCCACGGCAGTGATCTCAACCGGAAATTGTGGCTGTACATCCACATTACTTCCTAAATCAAAACATTTGTAATGTGCATCGCTTTTTTTAATTCCGTAATTCGTCAGTCCGTCCATTGCAGAGGTCAGGGTTCCCGCTGCGATGGCGGCCGCTTCCAGAACGGTGGATTTTCCTGCACCGTTATTTCCCACAAGCACGGTAAGCCTATTGTTAAAGTTCACTTTCAAATCCGAAAAACATCTGAAATTGTGAAGCGTCATTGATTTTAGAAACATATACCCCTCCTCCTATCTTTCTGTCGTTTCCGGTAAGATATCCATGATATCATCTACTGTACAATGAAGCGTTCTGCAAATGCGAACAATGATTTCCATCGAAACCATCTCGTTATGCGAAAGTTTTGCCAAGGTATTCGCACTGATACCTACAGTTTTGGCAAAAATCGTCTTTTTCATTCCTTTGTCGATCAGTAACTTAAATAGCTTGTTATATGATACATCCATGCGTTTTTTTCCTACACAATTTCCTTTTCTTCCTGTAATGCGTGATATATCTGATATTTTCTTCTTCTATCTTATCATAAAAGTTCGCGTTGTAAAGAAAAAAATTTGCATTTGCAAACATTTTTCCTTCTTTGTAAGCATAAATTTCTCCTTAATGCATGTATTCATCTTTGCACATACTTCACTGCACCGAGCTTTTTCTCCGGTAAATGCAGGTCGCATCATTCAGAAATGGCTTCATCTGCGGGTTTCGGTCGATCAGTTCAAAGGACTGTCCCGGCCGCATAAATGGTTTGAGGACTTCCGCAAGTTTCGGGAAGAGGTCGAATTTACTGCCAAAATAGTCAATGGCAAAGGTCAGGTGTGGGATCTTTTCGTTATCATTCTGTGCAAGGAGTGCCCACACCGCATTGACGCCAATCTGTCCTTGCAGGAAGCCCCCAACTGCCGAAGTAAGTCCGCTCGGAAGAATATCGACCCTGCGGTAGGTTGTATTTTGCAAATGGTCGTGTTTTTCAACGGTCATGCCCTGCGTCGCCGAGTCATATTCTGCGAGTGCCTTGCGATTCAAGATGATATTCTCGGTAAACGGCTCGATAACAATGCCGCTGATCTCTTCCGGAAGCTCAATTAAGATGTTTCGCAGCATCGGGAACGCAATCTCGGCAAGCGTCTGCAGGTCAAAATTTCCAATCTGTGATTCTTTAGAAAAGAACGCCGGAATCATCTTCTCTCCCTGACTGCTGATTAAAAGTTCCAAGGTAATATTGCCGCCTCCTTGTTTTTTGCAAGGGATGCATACGAGCCGCCCTGCGAGGCTGCGAAAAAAATTCATTTTCTCTTGTATTTTATTATCCATAGTTTCTCACTTTCTTTTTCGGCTGATCCGGTATCTGCCTTTTATCTGAAATTTTGTTCATCGTTATTTCGGGGCTGCAATTTCTTACTTCTTTTTTATGATCTTTGATTTTGATTTTTCACTTATTACTTTATTTACTTAGCTTATATCTTATTGTTTTTTATAGGAGTCTTTCACTGAAAACAAAGGACTGCAGCCCCATAGTGCGGAAAAAACACCAAAAGACCACAGTCCGTTTTCACTGTGCATACTTGCTTCCGTCTTTGCCTGCGTTTCTCCGACGCAGCATACGGCTGGTATGTTTATGCATGTTTCCTGACTCAGACCTCATCGCCTCGCTTTCCTTCCCAAACCCTGCGGTTCAGTGGATTTAAGAGCAAGGCTCCGTCAATACAGTGGCGGGACCGTGCAGGATTTGCACCTGCTTCCATCTTAGCTTTCTACCCGGCTGCCCGCAAAACACCTGCCGTTAAACCTGTAGGTTTCCCTTTGCAAAGCGCTGAGAAGAAAGAACATAAATCATCTTCTGTATTCTCTTTTTCCAAGAGATATTTTATCATAAAGGCGCTTCGTTCACAAGCCCCAAGCCGCTATTTTTCTGCGTTCATGCGCGTTCCAGCTCTCTGCGTAGCTTCTGCAAAATCCGCTGCAGGCGCTGGCTGACGGCGGCCTGCGTGATGCCATGCCGCCGCGCGAGTTCCGCCTGCGTCGCATGAAAGAAGAAAAGCGCGAGAATGAGATCGCGTTCTTCGTTTGTCAGGCGGTCGATGGCGCGGCGCAGTCTTTGGATCGTGTCCTTTCCCTCGGCAATCGCATCCGGCATCTTCTCGGTTTCTGCAGACAGGATACTGCCCTCAAGGCCTGCTTCAATGCAGTCCTCAAAAGAGAGAATCTGCACCTTTTGTTCCATTTCCATCAGATAGCGCATCCTGCGGCAGATGCGGTAATGCTCCCGGTATGCAGGCTCGTTCACTTCCAAAAGCATTCCTTGAATCAGAATGTATTTGCGATTTTTCGCATCGAAGCCCTCGGTTTCTTCTTTCTTTTCGCAAAATTCCTCATAGCTGAGCTCAATGTACTTTCCGCAGTCCAGCAGAAACACCCTTTTCGGTATGTAATTCATAGCGTTCTCCTTTCCGTTCCAAAACAACAAAGCTGCTTTAGAATGAAAGGAGGCGCGCGAGCGCAGCCGGCGCTGCAAGGGAAAACAGAAAAAAGGCCAAACGAAACCTTAAAACACATCTGCTGCGCTTCCCGGTTCTGCTTGCCCTTCTTTTTGATTCTGCGAATGTCAGCTTATTCAGTTGTCATTTCTTTACGCCAAAAAGCTCACGCTTTTCAGCATTCTCAAAGCTTTCTTCTCTCTCATTGCATTTTTCCACACACTTTTCCTTTTAGGATACAAGCAAAGTTGTCTTATCTCATTCGTGATTGCGTACCTGCTCTACTTCACCGTAATATCCACGCTCGTAAACAGGGTATCGCACTGCTCCATGTCGTTATACAGCTGATACTGATAGTAGACCGTGATGTCCCGCGTGCCTTTTTTGAGTGGGAAAGTTGAGACCGTCACATACTGCGAGATGTCTTTTTTCTTGCCGTTTGCAAGGTAAGCGGTTACTTTCATGCCGGTTTTGCTGAACTTTTCGCCTGCTTGGTAGACTGTCTTTTTCGGCTGCTTCGTCACTTTGATGGAAGTAATCTTGCTGCCGAGCGCCATCATGTGCGCGGAGTCGTTCTTAAAGTAGATCGTTCCGTATTCATCGCAGATCGGGCTGCAGATCGCATACTGCGCCTGTTCCTGCTGCGGCGTGAAAAGCACCGGAGCGCAGGTATAGGTTTTGCCGTCTGCTGCGGTTTCGGTCACGGCATCCACCACTTCGGTCTGTCCCGGTTTGTCCTTCAGGTAGCGGAGCTTGCCCGGCGTCATATTTTCAAAGAAATACACATAGACGTAGCCCTCGCTCTTTTCGTAGGCGGTGGAAATCAGTCCGCTGGTCTGCGGGTAGCCCATGCAGCTTGCCGTATAGGCAATCGTAAAGCTTGCAAGGTCGATGACCGCGATGCGGTGTCCGTTGTATTTATCAAACTGCCCTTTTCCTGATACACCGACATAGGCTCTGCCATTGTAGATGGCAGGAGTTGAGGTACTCATGCCGCCAAGGTCGAGTTCTTTCAGGTCGCTGAGTTTGCCTGTTTTGGAGACTTTGACAGAGTAGAAGCTGCCGCCTTTGCTTGTAAAGTAATAGCGGTCCGTCACCTTATCATAGGAAACATTCGAGCGGATGTCTGCGTTCAGTCCTTCGATGCTGTCAATTTTCTTTCCGGTCTTTGGGGAGAGGGAAAGCAGTCTTGAGGTCTGCGAAGTATAGCCGCCGTCGCCGTCGTCGGTTCCCACTAAGACAAAGTTATCGCTGACATATGCGCCCGCCCAGTAGTAGCCGCCTGCATTCGGGTAGACCCATCTCGCGCTCTTCTTTTCGGTAGTCTTTTTGGTATTGCCGTCCTTTGCGGAGACGCAGGCAAAATTTGCGATACGGGTCTCCGAGTTCCAAAAGCCCGTATACACATAACCCTTGTAATAGGTAATCGGGGAGTTTGGCTGGCCTTTGAGCTTATCCTGATAGATCCAAAGAGACTTGAGCGTTTTCGCGTCGAACGCCTGTATGCGTCCGTTTGCCAGTCCGACAAAGATCTTGCCGTCGCCGTAGGTTGGCGGGATGATGCTGAAATTGGAGCGTTCGACCATCTTGCCGGTAGCCACGACCTTGCCGCTCATGGCATCCATTTTCTTGATCTTTTTGCCCTGATTAAAATACAGGTAGCCATCCACAAGAATCGGCGAGCCGATGGCGCCGTCTCCGTAGCCCTCGCCTGCTTTGGTCGCCCAGTAGAGGGCTGCGTTTTCCGCGCTTGTCGGAAGCTTGTCGGAAACCACGGCGTTATGGCTTTGGTTTCCGCGGAAATTCGTCCAGTTTCGGGTAATGATCTTTGCGGGGTTTGCCGCCGCAAAAGCCGACAGCGTCGCGCTTAAGGTAAAGATAAGGGCAACGCCGAGCGTCAAAAGTTTTCTTTTCATCCGTTTCTTCTCCTTTTGTTTTTTGGTATTCTTTTGAGTCTCCCTGCCTCTTTTCGGTAGGCAAGAAGTGTTTGTTTATCGTCTTCGGTTCCGTCCTGCTCGCCGTAGCGAAGCCTTGCGTAGATTGCATAGCAGGCGGCAAAGGAAGCGGCAGCCGTTTCGCCCCAAAGGGCTTGCATTTCCGAGGTATATGCAGAGAGCGGCTTGTTTTCGCAGGAAAGGCCTTTCCTCTTTAGGACTTTGAGGGATTCCTGCATGAGCGAAAGTACGGCTTTCCGTGGCTCCATACGGCGGTATCTTGCCTTTCGGAACAGATAGAATCCGATCAGTCCTGCGAGCAGGAGCAGCAGAAGTATGCACAGAGCAAGAATCAATATCTTGTCAAACAGGCTTTCGTCCTCGCCCTGCGGGGTTACCGTCTGTTCCGCATCCTGTTTTGGTGAATCGTCCTGCGGATTTGGCTCTTCGTCCTTTGGTTTCTCCTTTTGGGCGTTTACGAGAAGGTCGTCCGCGGGCATTTCTGCTCGCATATCGCTGTCGCTTTCAAACGGAAGCCAGCCGATGCCGTCCTCATAATATTCGCACCATGCGTGGTAGTTCTCCGAAGTCAGGTTAAAGGCAGCTTTTCCGTCTTTTGCGGCATCTTCCGCCATGCTCTTGGTGATAACATAGCCTTCGGCATACCGCGCGGGAATTCCCTGCGCGCGGAAAAGAAGTGCGGCTGCCCCTGCGGCGCTAACGCTTTCGTCCGTCCGCCCATGGTAAGCGGTGTACTCGTCTGGAAGTCCGAGGCTGTTTCGGGTTTCCTTGTTGTCATCCGAAAGCAGAGTGAAAATGATGGATTTTGCGGCGTCGGTTTTGGTCAGCCCTGCGGCTTTGGCCTCACGGTTTACCTGTGCAAGGTCTGCGCTGTCCTGCATCCATGCAGAAAGTATTTCTTTCTGCATATCCGTTAAATCCAGATACTGCTCATAGGCAAAGAGTCGGTAATTGTATTCTTCCTGCGAACTTCCCTTTTCGGAAAGGGCGGTAAGGATCTTTCTGCGGTCTGATGTCTGAATTGCGGCGGTTTCGAGGGTATAGCTTTTTTCGCCGAGAAAACCACTCGCAAGAAATGTGCGGTCGCCCGTTTCTTCTTTCAGCTCTGCGCTGATGGCAGTCGTTTCATAGGGTGTATAGAGATACTGCCTGCTTGCGCCCGTATTGGTAATGCGGAGGGTATTGACCTGCGTACTGCTGATCGCGGCGAGACCGTCCGCCTCACCTTGCGCCGCCTGCTCGCCCGCGTCCGCAAGGGCGGTCTGTGCATAAAAGCCTTTTTCATGGAGCGCGGAAAAAAGTCCGAGCGCTTTGCTTCGTTCTTTACCCGAAAGCGTTTTCCAGCTTCCGCATTCTTCCCTCTCGCCGATATAGCCGCGAAGATAGCTGCTCTGCGGCGTGTCCATCTGCACGGTCAGCTGCGTCTTGTTTTCCGAAAAGCTGCCGTAGCGAAGCAGATATGCGGCATCGGCTGCCTTTTCCTGCAGGGTCTGCATTCCGTCCGCGGAGAAAGCTGCAAAGCCTCCGCTTCCGACTGCCATACAGAGGAAAAGCGCGAGGAAGGCTTTTCCTGCCCTGCGTTTTGCAAAGCAGAGCCAAAAAAGCAGCAGCGCGCCAAGGGCAAGAAAAAGCGGAAATAGGGTAAAGAAAAGACTTTCCTCTTCTACAGGGTATAGTCCTGCAGAGTACAGCTCGTTCAGCCGCCCGGCAGCTCCGTTATACAGCCCCGCTGCGCTGATGGCAGAAAAATATGAAGTTTTACATCTCTTGTATTTCTTCATCGTTGATGATAAGCACATGGGAAAACTCCCACTGCTCTTTCTCCTGTAGATATAGCTCTGCGGCGGAAATGCCAAGGTAAAGCGGCGAGGAAAGAATCGCTCCCGCATGCTCTGTGAGGCTTTCGCGCCCGCTGATTTCGGTAATGGTTAAGTTTTTCGCATCGGAGGCAAGATAGCCGATGTGGTGCTGCACGCCTTTTTCCGCAAGGCTTTCCGAAAGAGAAAAGAGCCTTGCCGCCGCGCGCTGCGCGCGCTCGGAAAGGTCGGCGGCACTTTCCGAGTTTTCCTTTCCCTGCGGTGCTTCGAGAATGAGAAGCAAAGCGTTTTTCACAGGCAGACTTCCCTGCCGCAGCATCAGGGTATCGGTCTTTTGCGACAGTTTCCAGTGGATCTGCGCCGTCTTATCGCCCGGGCGGTAAGGGCGGATTTCAAAGACTTCGCTCTGATCAAAGCCTGCGCGGTATTCATCATAAACGCTGCCGTCTAAGTCCAGCATCCCTGTTCCAAAGCCTTCGTATTCGGTCTTTGCCGTTTTCGGAAGCCTGACTGCTGCTGCCCGAAAGCCATCGATTCGGATTGTAAACGCGCCGAGCCCGAGAAGGTCTGCGGAGCGAAAGTAACTTCCTTCCATCACATATTTACCGCAGGAATCTCCGATGGAAAGCTCTGCCTGCTTTCCATCTGTCAGGGAAAGGTTTTCGCTTCGCTCTTCGCCCGTCAGAAGATTTCGGATGACAGCGGTAAAAACAATTTCGCTTGGAAAAATCTTCGCGGAATGCTGTTCTTTTTTTAATGTGAGGATAAAGCTGTCCTTGCTGCTTTCTACCTGAATGCCTGAAAACTTCTGTGCCTCTTTCTTTGCTGCCCATAGGTCAAGCACGGCGAAAAGAAGCATTCCCAGCGCCGCGCCAAAGAGAAGCTTTGATGCGAAGAACAGGGATAGGCTCACGACTGCGAGAAACAGCAGGAGATACCAGATCCCGCGCAGGGCGATACCGGGGCGGTTTGGTAGTTTCGCATGGTTTCGGTTCTTCATTTAGATAGCCCCCGGGATTTTGACCTGCGAAAAAAGCATCTGAAGTACGGCTTCTTCGTCCTTTTCTTCGGTGCGTGCCTTTGCGGAGAGGCGGATACGATGCGCACAGGTTCTGGTAAAGACCTTTGCCACATCTTCTGGCATCGCGTAGTCCCGTCCGGAAAGGAACGCAGAGGCTTTCATCATGCGGAGAAGCGCCAGCGTTCCGCGCGGGCTGATGCCAAGCGCGATGTCAGCGCTTTCGCGGCTCGCTCTGCAAAGGGAAGTAATATATGCAAGAAGCTCCTCGCTTGCATGAATGTTTCGTACCGCTTCCTGCATGGAGAGGATTTCCTCTTTGCTGCAGATGGCATGAATTGAGGCTAACGGGTTTTCCTGCTGACGCTCCGAGAGCATTGCAATCTCGCTTTCTGCATCGGGATAACCCATGGAAAGCTTCACTAAGAAACGGTCAAGCTGTGCATGGGGAAGTCTCTGCGTGCCTGCACCGCCTTCGGGGTTTTGCGTTGCGATGACAAAGAATGGGTGCGGCAGGCTGTGAGTTTTTCCGTCCACCGTGACCTGCTTTTCCTCCATGACTTCCAGAAGCGCCGACTGGGTTTTGCTCGAAGTACGGTTGATTTCGTCTGCTAAAAGGAGATTACAGAATGCCGCGCCTTTCTCATAGCGGAAGCTTCCGCTTTCCTTGTCGTACATCGTAAAGCCGGTAATGTCTGATGGTATGGTATCCGGCGTAAACTGGATGCGCCGGTAGCCCAGTCCCAATACGCGGCTTAGGGTCAGGGCAAGGGTGGTCTTGCCGACCCCCGGGACATCTTCCAGCAGGATATGCCCCTCTGCCAGCATCGCCGCAAGCACGGTATCGATGACTTCTTCCTTTCCCTTGATGACCTTTCCGATTTCGTTTTTGATGTTTTGTATTTTTTCGTTCATGTTTACCATTCCTTTCCGTAGTCCTTTGCCTGTCCGTAGGTCTCGCCCATCGCCTTGTAGCCGCCGATGTCTTTGCCGTAGGCGAGCGTAAAGCGGATTCGCACGATGTCGCCGTCCTGCGCGTGGGCTTTGCTGAGGCCGTATGAGGAGTAGATGCCGTTGATGGAGTACATCCAGCCCGAGCCCTGCGAGAAGTCAAATTCCCCAAGCTCATCCTCGCCTGCGTAGCCCTCGATGTCAAAGATAAAGTTATCTTCTTCGATTTTTTGGATGAGATCTTTTGGGATGGAAAAGCCCGCAAGCATTCCCTTCTTTTTTACTGCCGATAGGTAAAAGCCTTCCTTGATGGTTCCTGCGTGGCGGTAGGAATAGCCGTTTTGCGTAAGGAAACGCTCGACAACCTGCGCGAGGTTTTCGCCATCGCTTACTTCCATCTTCTGCGGGCGAATTAAGTAGGGAATTCCGACCGTTCCGCCCTCAAGGCTGATGGTAATTTCGCCCTTTCCTGCCTTATAGTAGACCGTCCATGTTTTTACGATAGCGTACTGGTAGACATCTTTTGCGAGGACGCGGATTTCGTTTGCGCCCTCTTTTAATTTCACGCTGTAGGTCTGGCGATCCATTTCGCCGATATAGTCGGCAGCTTCGCCGTTTGCGGAAACCTCCATATTGCTGTAGGAAAGCCTCCGCCCGCGGTAGTCCGTGAGCCACACATCAAAGTTCAGCTCCTGCTGGTTATATGTCCCGCCGTTTTTGAGATTGGTTTCAATCTTTGGCATTTTCTCCGCAGGGGTGCTGCCTTCGGGGCGTTCGTATTTAACCCGTTTCGTATAGACCTTGTGGTTTCCGTTTCCGTCGAGGTAGGAAACCTGCAGAATCGTCGCATTTTTCGTGCTGAGGTTAATATCAAAAGCGCCGTTTTTGTTTTTTACTGTTTCTTCCTGCCCGGCTCCGGTGATGACCTTGATCTCGGTGATCTTCCCGTCCGCCAGCCCGATTTCCTCTAAAAGCGCATCTTCCGAAAAAGTCTCCTTCACATAGGCATCCTCCTTGAGGTCACCAGTGTCGGTATCTTCCTCTTCGTTCGGTTCTTCTTCCGAAGCTGCGTTCTTGTTTTCTTCCTGCTTATCGTTCTGCGTATCCTGCGGGCTTTCCGGTTCTCCTGTTTCGTCCTGTGCCTTGGTTTCTTCTGCCGCGGTATTCTGCGTTTTCGTTTCCTGCTGCAAGCTCTCCTGCATAGTAAGGGCAGGAACATCGCTTATCCATGCGTAGGACGGCACGCTCGTTACGCTGTTTTCCGCACCCCAAAAAGCGCCTGCAAGCATCACAGCCGCTATCAGAAAGGTATACAGTTGTTTTCGGAAATGCTTATCGATTGGTTTCATTTTGTCTTCGTTTTCTATCTGTTTGTTCGTTTTTTCAAAGGTTTCTTAAATAGGGAAAATGGCCGAAAGGGGCGAAGCACCCCTAACGACCGAAAATCTTTCCGTATTTACCTTGCGTCTTTTTTAGACGCAGGATGTTTCGTTATTTCTTTTTTGTCCAAGTTCTGGATGCGTACTTACATTGCTTTAATGCAGTTTTCGCAACGAGTTTGCCGTTTTCATCGTAAACTCTTACCTGAACTTTATAGAAGTACTTTGTGTTCTTCTTGCCGCTTGTGTTGGTGTAGCTTGCAGTCTTTTTCGTCACTGCGGACTTGTAGCCTGCGGACTTTTTAGTGCTGCGGTAGAAGCGGTATTTTACCGTGTAGCCAAGGTCTTTGATTTCCTTGATGGCTGCCTTCGTCTTGGCGCTGTTTTTCAGCGTTACCTTGACGTTCTTCTTCGCGGTTTTCGCAGAGCGTGCGGTGAGTGCAAGGTCAGATACGAGGCTCTTTACCTGAGCAAGCGTATCTTCGTCTGCGACTTCGATGCCGAGGGCTTCTGCGTCAACGAGCGCAAAATCGCTGAAGTGCGTGGTCGTAAAGACATAGTATGCCTTGCCGCTTATGGTCTTTTTATTTCCCGGCATATGCGTGAACTTATCCGCGCTGTCGATGTATACGGCTGCCACCTTCTTATCTGTGAGACTGTCAGGGATTTCAAGGGTAACCGTCACATTGCCGCCGAAGTGGCTGATACTCTTGCCGCCGGAGCTTACCGTTACGGTATAGCCTGCCGCCTTGTCACCGAGCAGCTTCTGTTCTGCCGCGCCGAGCGTTTTCTTTGCGATGGTGATCGTCAGCTCGCTGCCGCCTGCCTGTGTGAGGATCTCGCGTAATGCCGCGCTGTCAAAGCGGAGCGTTCCGATCTCGGTGGAAACGGTCAGAGCCAAATCCTGCTTGGAAGCCAGATTGTTTAAGGTCTTGACATCCACCTTGACGTTCACTTTGTCAACGGCTTCGCCCTTAGCGTCCTTGGAAACGGACAGGGTCAGCTCGTTCGACTTGGCTTCGGTCGCTTGTTTCTTGATCGCCGCCAGCGTATCTGTATCCACGGTCGCATTTGCCGTACCGTCGCTGACCGTCGGTTCGAGGATCGCGGTAGTCTGCTTACCGCTGGTGGTCACATTGCTTTCCGGCATTTCTGCTGCACCTGCGATGGAAGAAAGGTTGTACTTTTTCGCCAGTTCATTGAACTTTTCGACATCCAAAGTAGTGATGTACTTCTTCTGCGCATCGGAGAGCTTGTTGTAAGCTGCCAGAGCTTCTCTTGCCTGTGCGCTGCTCGAAGCTGCGGTCAGGGCATGCAGTTTCGCTTTGGCGTCGTCGATCTCGGTATAGAACTTGATCTTTTCTTCTACCTTGGTGAGCTTGTCATAATTTGTGACATTCTTCTGCGCTTCCGCTTTCAGGTTCTTGTACGCGTTGCGGGCATTGGCTGCCGCCGCGGTGTACGACTTGTAGCTATAGATCGTGAGCTTATCCGCTGCCGGAAGCTCGTCGATCATCTTCACAACTGCGCTTGCGTCTGCGCTGTTGATGACCTTGATCGTGTATTTCGTACCGGTGTAGGCTCTGGCTTCGGCGCCCTGCTTGTTCATCGACGGCCATGCGCGTTCGCCGCAGCCGATATACAGGGTATCACCCGCCTTGACCGGAATGAGCGAGGTCCGGCGGTATTCTGCACTGTCTTTCAGGTAATCGTTGAGGTAGATCCTCGTCTGATAGTTCTTATTGGCTGCCGTCGGCGTCACCTTGAGGTTCGCGGACTTGTCCGGGATCGTCAGTGTGTATTCACCGGTCTTGCCGTTAAAGGCCGGAGAAAGCGTGCCGCCGCTGATCGTAAGGTTCTTCAAAGTCGTATCGGAATTATCCCATGTACCGCCGAGGTCTACGCCGAGATTCTGGGTGAACATGATGTGGATCTCATCGCCGTCCTTGAGCTCGCCGTTCTGATAGCCGAATTCCTTGAAACCGAAGTTGGTGAACCAGTCGTTTAAGGTTCCCATCCAGCCGGAACCGGATTCACCGGAAAATTCCCCGAGACGCTGGCTTGCATCCTTGAGGACGAAATTACTGCCGTCCGCTTTTACATTTTTCGGTACCTTGATGGAGGCCAGATAGCTGATGCCGTAGTCATCCCAGCTGGAGGCTACGCCCTGCGCACCGGTCGACCAGTTGCAGCCTTTGAGCTGCAGAGCTTTTAAGACGGCCGTCATCATGGTATCGTTTTCGCAGAGGTCATAGTAACCGTCGATCAACGTCCCGGACCATGCCGGAGCGCCGTTGCTGCCTGCTTTGGTAAAGGTGGTATTCTCCAGGATGATATGAACCTTACCAACCACCTTGCCGTAGTTCGGAAGCGGCCGGTCGGAAGCTCCGGTACTCGGATTCGAAGCATTCTTTTCCTGCTCCTCGGTCAGGATCTTGGCCATTTCTGCGATGGCTTGATTCTTGGCATTGTTGATCTCGTCAAGGGACGCTGCCTGATCGATGGCTGCTTCGCCGTCGGCTTTCGCCTTTTCGATCGCCGCCCAGTTCGCGGAAGTATAGGATGCTTCTTCATACTTTGCAAACGCCGCGCCGAGTGCGACTTTCGCTTCTGCACGTGCTTTGTCGAGTGTTTCCTGATTTTCCTCGGCATACCATGCGTCATACTCTGCTTGTGTAAGCGGTGCGATCTGCACCGTCAGGCTGCCCTCTTCGATGTCCGGCATATAGAAACGCGCGTAAACGAAGTAGGTCTTGACCCCGTTGTATTCACCGGCAAGCGTTCTCTCCATCAATTTCCAGGTCTTGCCACCGTCGATGGAATACTTCGCGCCGCCTTGGTCTTCGCTCACTAATTCGAACATTCTGCGGATCTCAATGCGGTCGCCGCTCTTGGCACGCATATATTTATGCTTCGGCTCAAAGCGGTCATTGTTTCCGCAGTTTGCGTTATATTCATCTTTGTTTGCATATTTGGTTCCCGGCTCATAATATGCTACATCAAAATTGTAAGCCGCAACCGGGTAGATCTTTGTTTCCTGATAACCGTCGCTGCTGTAAACGTGGTTATAGTTTCCGTAATCCATACTGTTGTTGTTCGTTCCACCCAGTACGAATCCGTTGTTTTTGATCAAGATCTGTTTTGCCTTCGGCTCGGCAAAGGAATCCGGGGGGATGGCAAGATAGCTATCGATCTGCTCGCATTCTGCTTTCGTGAGCAGCTTCTTTTCCGTCGGATTCAGACGATCGTAAGCGGTCTTAAGCTCCTTGAGCAGATTTTTCTGCCGCCAGGTCAATTCTTCTTTGGTCTGAGGAAGTTTGGCAAGAGCAGCTTTCACATTGCCGACGATGGCTTCATGATCCCGAACTTTGGAAGCCTTTTCCTTGAGGTTTGCAAAGTCCGCGTCAAAAGTATCCATCAATGTTTTAAAATCCTCGGTCGCGTTCTGGTGTGCAACCAGCTCGTCGTATGCAGCTTTGAACATTTCGTAAGTAACATCTTGTTCGTTCACTGCCGTCGTATTAAAGTCATCCTCTTGGTACTGCCGGAAGAACGTTTCTGCCTGTGCCAGATTCTCTTTGCGGCTGGATTCAACCAAGCTGGCCGGTGCTTCCGCATCCTCGACATGGATCCTTGCGTAAGCGCCTGCACGCAGGCCGTGATAATCGCCTGCCACTACCATTTCGTTGTAGGATTCTTGATACAGCGTATCTTCGTTGGTATCAAAGAGCGCGATGATGTAGTCGCCTGCTTCCCGGAAGATATAGCTGGTTTCTCCGTTTTGGTCGGTACGCGCCGTCGTCAGCTTAAGGCTGTCCGTGCTCTGCTGCTCGCTTTCGTAAGGCTCGCTGATGTAAAGTGCCAGACCCTCACTTGACATTGCTTTGCCCTGCTTGTCCTGATACAGGCCGGTCACACTTGCCTTGAGATTCACCTTTTCACCGACTTTGGTGTTCTCGGAGATCGCATCAATCCGGATCTCGCCAAGGCTGGAGCCCAGCACGCGTAAATCCGATGTGTGCACATAGTTTGTATAATCTCCCAGTGTCTCACCGGAGCCGCCGGAGTAAGTATAGGTACCGATCCCGTATGCGCAGCGTACGATCTTTACCGCATCCCCTTGGTGGATCTGTATCTTCTCTGCGGTTGCGCCAACGCCATCGCCCGTAAGCGGATACATGCCGCGGAACTCACCGTTCACAAGCACCATCAGCCACGGCGTGTTATTCACAACCGTGATCGTCTTTCCGCTGACCGGTGACAGGGAAATGGATCCGGTAGAGAACCGGATTTCGGCTTTCTCAAGGAGATCCTTTAAGGTCGTTGCTCCGGTTTTGAGTTCCAATTCATCCTTTTTTACATAGATATCGGTCCCCGTTTTTGCAGTTTTGGTTTTAGCAAAGAGCGGAACCGTATTGTTGATGTATTCCAGCGAGGCCTTTACCTCTTTGCCGCCCGCCAGATTGTTGACCGCATCTTTGAACGCTTTGAAGCTATCTATATTAAAGCGATAGACCGTTTCAAAATCTTCCCAGGTTCCTCCATTCGGATTATTGAGACTGGTTTGGATCTCATACTCGCACTTTGCTTTGAAGGTCTCGTAGGCCGCAAGATAGGCGTTCCAGGAAGCCTCCGTGTAGTCTCCGTCCGCATTATTTCCCAGTGCTTCCGGGCTGAACTGCTTGAGGAACGTTCTGGCTTCGTCGATGTACGGAAGATATTCCTTCGTATAGTCACGATCGTATTTTTCTTTCCAAACCAAAGGCACTGCAGCGGCAGCAATCTTTTCCACGATTGCGTCTGCATCTGCTTGCAGTGCATTCGTGTTTTCCTCGGTTGCATTTCCGTCCTTATCATAAAGGTATTTTAAGAGTTCCTTTCCCTGATTGAGTGCAGAAGCATACGGCGCCCAGCTGGTCGCGGTGGTGGTTTCAGCGCTTACGTCTCCGGTAGCTCCGAAAGGCTGCTTGTTTTTTACGGATTTATCCGATACCCATCTATATTGTGCATTTACTTCCTCATATAGCGCGGTTGGGTTGACCTTCGACGTTGGGATAAGGTTTGCGATGGCATCTTCCAACGATACTTTTGCTTTATCTATTTGCTCTTGCGTTGATCCTGCCTTTTCATTTATTGACTCTGCTTTTTCAAGGACCAGTTTCATATCTGCCCAAAAGCCTTTTCCACTTACCTCTTTTCCGTTAAATCTGTCTCCGGATATATAATAGTCTTTCTCTTGTAAGGCTTTTGCCTTATTTATCGTGCTTGCAAGTTCTGTTTTATCAGTAACAACGGTCTCCGCTCCACCTACCTTTACAAGAATTCCAGCCAAATCATCAGAAACGAGTTGACGTGTTGTATTAAAGGTTTCTTCGTCATTAAATTTCTTTATCTTAATAAAATAATATTTAGCTGTGGCATCATATGGAATATCAGGGAAGTATGCTTGGAAAGATTTTTGACTATATGCGTTCTTTAGTTCTACAAAAAATTCCCCATCTTTATAATTGCTGTTCGAGCCGTCATATACGCCATAAAAAGGTGGATTATTAACCTCAACGCCGTAAATCTCAAGTACTTCTTCCTTAGTAGTACATTCCCACTCTGCCATAAAACTGTCCCAATCTTTAAAACCATTGTCCTCTGGTGTAGCAGAAGACACTTTAGCAGCATGATCAATTGAAAACCAAGCAGGGGCAATATCATATGTAGTATTGTTTACAATCACATTTTGAATGCCGCTTACGACGATGTCTGTTGTTTCTTCACTCGCTTCAACCATATATACCGGATAATTAAGTTTTGTACCCGGTTGACTGATTTCAAGAAAGTCATCATCCTTGTTAGCCTGCCTAATTTTAATGTTACTCAAGTCGGTTTCATCCGCCCAAGCCGTATCCACGCCCCAGCTGCCGATTCCCATGCCGGTAAACACCATGACAAAGGCAAGCATCAGCGTCAGAAACTGCTTCATGGACTTTTTGCTTTTTGTTTGTTTCATTCTTTTCTTTTTCTCCTCCTATTTCTGTATTTCGCTTTGGGTCGGCTCTGCACTTTCGTTCTGTGCGCCGTTTATCCCTTGCGATGTATCTATGTCAACACTATGTGATTATGTAGTGGACGGTTACTTTGCGTCGTCTGCCGCCGTTGTTTCTCCTTGTGCCGCTTCTGCCGCCTGCTGCTCGCGGATCTGCCTGCGGTATTCCTTATGCCGCTCACGTTTTTCTTTTCTCCGGCGCTTTCGCTCCAGATAGGTCTTGGCGACCTCTTTCACACCCGCTTTTTCGAGCATTCTGCCCCACGGTCCGAAGCGTTCTTTCAGCACCGTATCGTAGACCAGATCACAGCGCTCGGGCATACGGTTATTCTCCGCCACGAAATCCCGCACCAGCTGCAGAAGCTGTTCATCGCTGAGCTTTCGATAGGGTGCTGCGAGTTCCCGCAGACGCTTTGCTTTCTCGCCGCTCGTCAGGTTCGGGTCTTCTTTTATTCGCGTTTTGAGTTCTCGTTGCGTCATCTTGCCATCCCTGCTTTCGTATATATTGATTCTGTCCCGAGGGCGATGTCACCGCTTGACACCGCCCATAAAGGATGAAAAGAATGTTTTTGCAAGTAAAAAAACGATGATTGTCTAACCATCGCTTTTGTGTGCCGGATATGCCGAAATGACCCGCGCTTTTTCGCGCAGGTTTCTTTCGTTTCGGTGGTTTGTAGGTCTTCTGACTGATCTATTCATGTGCGGAGGATTTCCCCTCGCACAAACGCATTGCTTCAGCCTTCTCTCAGAGCCATGACAGCTCCTCCAATGACCGGTTTTCACCGCGCGCAAATTTTCTTTGCACGGAAACAATGCTTTAGAAATACAGCTATTTTCAGAATTCTGCCTGCATCCGTCCAATCCCAGATTCACGGATTGCGGGACGCGGCAGATTCTTTCCATGTCCGGGACTCTCACCCGATTCCCTTGTTCAGCGAACAAGCATGCGTGTCCGATTGTTCGGGTCGCGCATTTGCCACAAAAGCCATGCTATGTAATTTTAGGTACAATTGCAGTCGTTTCCTACGAATCAAGCTTCGCAAAGCTCGCTTTCTTCGGGAAACGTTGCATAAGGAGTTTCCACTGTTTTCTCCGAAAACAAGGACAACTCCATTAAAAAAACTTCTCTTATTCAGCTAAATGCCAAACAAAAGAAGTCCTAGTTTGTTATCGTATTCGGTTTGCTTGCACGCAAAAATGACAGACTTATAAGTCTGCTTGCTTGCTTGCTTGCTTGCTTGCTTGCTTGCTTGCTT
>ULVD01026532.1_pt1 | contig 18983 bp, 21 predicted proteins | sample 1959101 | NCBI WGS metagenome assembly ULVD01 (sample SAMEA4835777, study PRJEB28245) | human gut metagenome | biome: gut microbiome; material: fecal sample | place: Denmark | collected 2008
ATAGAAGCTCTTCCCTTCTTTCTGCAGAAGTCTTCGGGTATTGGATGTTTGACAGTTTCCTCTGTATGACGGTATATAGCGCTGCGTATGCGGTGTTTGTACTGGCTCATAGGAAAAGCCTGCAGCAGATTATTGGTATGGTGAGAGGATGAAATGAAGATTACTGGGATGCTATAGATTAAGAGGCCTGAAAAGATGGGTCTTACCTGTAAAGTAGTAGCTTTGATAGGACACGGGTTGCAGCTGGCTGAGGGATAAACTGAAGCGAATAATCTTGAATCAAAGGCATTTCAGCATACCGGCTATGAAAAAACAGGGATTCGCTATTGTGAATCCCTGTTCTGAAGGAGCTACAGTTATTTGCTGTTCTTGCGGTTGCTTGGACGGGTCTGTGATAAGGCGCTTCCTGCAGTTTTCTTGGCTTCCTTGCTGAAGCGTTTATCCCTTAAGACTTTGCTGGCTACAGTAGCTACGTCACGAGAAGTCTGTTTTTTGTTCAGATTACTCATGGAAAGGACCTCCTTTCTGAAATATTGAAGGCCCTGCTGACAATCTGTCGTTGAAGTTGATCTGTATCCTGTGATAGAATACAAATAGAAATCAGGATACGACAGAGTATCCATCAAGGAGGCGGCTGTGTGAAGCCGCCTTTTTCCTTCCTCGCTATTATATCATGATATGATCTGAAAATCAATTAGCAAGTGAAATTTTCACGTTAAAAAGTAAAAACGTGCAGGTCCATGAAACTATAGATGCTAATTACGCAGATTTATCGCACTAGGAGACATAAGATGAAAGGCATTATTCTGCCGGAGGTTCCGGCACAAGGCTTTATCCGTTAACCAGGGTGACATCGAAGCAGCTGCTTCCTATTTATGACAAGCCCATGATTTTTTATCCGCTTTCCACACTGATGCTGGCGGGGATATGGGACATCCTGATTATTTCCACTCCTCAGGATCTGCCGAATTTTGAAAGGCTTCTGGGAGACGGGAGCCGGTTTGGGGTGCATCTTTCTTATAAGGAACAGCCTTCTCCGGACGGTCTGGCCCAGGCCTTTATCCTGGGAGAGGATTTCATCGACGGCGAACCCTGCGCCATGATTCTGGGGGATAATATTTTCTACGGCGCCGGCCTGACGAAGTATATGAAGGAAGCTGCGGCTAACAAAGAAGGAGCCACGGTTTTCGGTTACTATGTGGATGATCCGGAACGTTTTGGCGTCATTGACTTTGACGAACAGGGAAGGGCGAAGTCCATCGAAGAAAAGCCGGCGCATCCGAAGTCAAACTATGCAGTCACCGGGCTTTATTTCTATGACAGCCATGTGTGCGAATATGCAAAGACCATCCGCCCTTCTGCTCGCGGTGAGTTGGAAATCACGGATCTGAATAAGATCTACCTTGAAAAAGGAAATCTGAATGTAATTACCTTGGGCTGCGGATATGCATGGCTTGATACGGGAACCATGGACTCCTTATATGATGCCTCCGTCTTCGTACGTTCCATCGAGACAAGAGCAGGTATCCACATTTCCATGCCTGAAGAAATCGCCTATGTTAATGGATGGATAGATAAAGAAGCCCTGGCAGAAGCGCAAAGCAGTATGGGAAGAGCCCTTATGGGCAGTATTTGATGAAGGTGCTTAATGGTGGTATAAGAGGTTCGGGAATCGGGACTCGGGGCTGGAGAGTCGGGGTTCGGGACTGGGGAGTCGAGGCTCGGGGATCGAGAATTTGGAATGGAGATTCGGGAATCGGGAATCAGGGCTGGAGACTCGGGATTTAAATTATAGAAAGGGAATGGAAATGGCTGGGAGTGGACATGAGAACTATGCTGCATGGCAAGTGGCCATGGATTTAGCGGCAGAAATTTATAGACTTGTAAAGTTATTACCTAAGGAAGAAAAATATACTTTAGGAGACCAGTTGAGAAGGGCAGCTATATCCGTACCTTCCAATATAGCTGAAGGCCAGGCTCGTGGGACTACTCGTGAGTTTGTACGATTTCATTATATTGCTCGGGGATCCGTTGCTGAAATAGAGACACAGCTCTTATTAGCTGTCAGAGTTTCTTACTTATCAAAAGAGCAAACAAATAACGCAATGGATTTATGTACTCGCTCAGGTAAATTGCTCACCGGTCTTATTCATAAGCTTGCGCAAAACCTTTAATCCCCCCATTCCCCATTCCCCAGTCCCCAATGCTGGCTCCCGGCTTCCAGCTATCCGCTGACCGAATGGAGGAAGAGTACTATGGCTATGGATTATCGACGACTTGAGGTATGGAAGAAATCTATGCTGCTGGTGAAAACGGTGTACCCACTGATTGAAAGGCTGCCGCAGGAGGGAAAATATGCATTAGGCAATCAAATACGCAGGGCTGTAACTTCCATTGTGCTCAATATTGCAGAGGGAACGGGACGTAATTCCGATAAGGAATTGCGCTATTTTCTTACAGTAGCCTGCGGTTCCACAGCAGAAGTTGAGGCGTAGCTATTGATTTGCGTGGAACTAGGTTTCTTTTCAGAGCAGGATGCTGCTTCAGCCTTACAGCTGTGCGATAATGTAAAAGGAATGCTTTATCGCTTTATAGAGCGGGTTGGTTCGACATAGTAGAAATCAGACCATAAATATCGGTTAGCTGTTCACATAATTTGAGAAAAACGGTAAGCAAAAAACGGAAAGTGGTAAGCGGACAGCAGATAGCTGTGCTTCACACCGTATGGGTAGAAAGGTAAAGTGCAATTATGACTATCATCATCACCGGCGGCACCGGATTTATTGGTTCTAATTTTATATTTTACATGATGAAGAAGTATCCGGACTATCGCATTATCTGTCTGGACAAGCTGACTTATGCGGGAAATCTGTCTACTCTGGCATCTGTCATGGATAAGTCGAATTTCCGCTTTGTGAAAATGGATATCTGCCACAGGGGGCGGTGTATGGCCTCTTTGAAGAGGAGCATCCCGATGTGGTGGTGAACTTTGCGGCAGAATCCCATGTGGATCGGTCCATCCTGAATCCGGAAATCTTCTTGGAGACAAATATCATTGGTACCTCTGTGCTCATGGATGCCTGCCGTAAATACGGCATCGAGCGGTATCATCAGGTTTCTACGGATGAGGTGTATGGTGACCTGCCGCTGGATAGGCCGAACCTTTTCTTCACGGAAAAGACGCCGCTCCACACCAGTTCCCCTTACAGCAGTTCCAAGGCGGGGGCCGATCTCCTAGTAGGTGCATACTATCGGACTTATGGTCTCCCTGCCACCATTTCTCGCTGCAGCAATAACTATGGACCCTACCAGTTTCCTGAAAAGCTCATTCCACTCATGATGACGAATGCTTTGGAAGACAAGCCTCTTCCGGTATATGGAGATGGAAAGAACGTAAGGGACTGGCTCTATGTGGAGGACCACTGCAAGGCCATCGACCTCATCATCCATAAAGGCACCGTAGGAGAAATCTACAACATCGGCGGTCATAACGAAATGGCCAACATTGATATCGTAAAGCTCATCCTCAAAGAACTGGGCAAGCCGGAGAGTCTTATCACCTATGTAAAGGATAGAAAAGGCCGCGACTGCAGATACGCCATTGATCCGGCGAAAATCCACAAGGAACTGGGCTGGCTGCCGGAAACGAAATTTGCAGATGGAATCAAGAAGACAATCCGCTGGTATCTGGAGCATAAGGAGTGGTGGCAGGATATTGTAAGCGGAGAGTATCAGAATTATTATAAGAAGATGTATGGGGATAAATAATCCGCTATCGGCTGTCGGCTATCCGTGGGCTATCGGCTGACCGCTTGATAGTGTGACAGTGTGGAAGTGAGACAGTGGGACAGTGACGGCTTCCGGCTTCTGGCCATCAGCTTTCGGCTGACCCCTTCCGGCTCGCTGCGCTCGCCCCCACCCCGAGTGCGGGGGTGGGGGGACCACGAAAGTGGTGGAAGGGAGGGAGGCCGCAGGCGGAGCGATTGAGGCGGTGGGACAGCCGAAAGCCGATAGCAGTGAACTGATAAAGGAGTATACACACAATGAAGGCTCTTGTAACAGGAGTGACCGGGCAGCTGGGGTATGATGTGGCCCGGGAATTGGAGAAGAGGCACATAGAGTACAAAGGGACTGGCTCTCGGGACATGGATATTTCTGATACGGTGGCTGTAGAGCGTGTGATTACAGAGTATCATCCGGATGCCATCATTCATTGTGCAGCCTATACAGCAGTAGATAAGGCGGAAGATGATTACGGCAGGGCTATGGATGTCAATGCAAAGGGAACATTGGCCATTGCCAAAGCAGCAAAGAAAATCGACGCAAAGATGCTTTACATATCCACCGATTATGTATTTAACGGACAGGGAACAGAGCCTTTTACCGTAGATGCTCCCACAGCGCCGCTGAATGTGTACGGACTTACCAAGCTTTTGGGTGAAGAGGCAGTCCAGATGGAGCTTACCCAATATTTCATCGTTCGCATTTCCTGGGTCTTTGGTAAAAATGGAAATAACTTTATTAAAATCATGCTTTGTCTGGGACAGACCCATGATGAATTGACGGTAGTCTCTGATCAGTGGGGTTCACCTACCTATACTGCTGACCTGGCACCTCTACTCTGTGATATGATTAGTACGAATGCATACGGGATTTACCATGTCACGAATGAAGGTATTACGAATTGGGCCGAATTTGCGGCCAGTATTATGGAGCAGGCACATCTTCCCTGCAAGGTGCGGCCCATCCTGTCCGCAGACTATCCTACCAGGGCAATCCGGACTTTAAACAGCCGTATGGACAAGAGTAAACTGGATAAAGCAGGATTTACAAGGCTGCCGGACTGGAAGGATGCGCTTGTAAGATATCTGAAGGAAATCAGAGTACTTGGCGGTTGATTCATGGCTATCGGACTTCGGCTTCCAGCCTGCAACTTTACATTTAGCGATAACATAAATATTCGATAGAAATAAAAAGGAGAGCAATTATGGGACAAATCAAAGTCACAAGGAATGTAGGAGGCATTGACGGTCTCTGCATTATAGAGCCCGCTGTTCATGGAGATGAACGGGGCTATTTCATGGAAACCTATAACCAGGAGGATATGGAAGAAGCAGGATTTCATATCAACTCTGTGCAGGATAACCAGAGTATGAGCACAAAGGGAGTGCTTCGCGGCCTTCATTTCCAGAAGCACTATCCCCAGTGCAAGCTGGTAAGAGCTGTGCGTGGCAGCGTCTTTGATGTGGCTGTAGATCTTCGTGCGGACTCGCCCACCTATGGAAAGTGGTATGGTGTAGAGCTGACTGAAGAGAACAAAAAGCAGTTTCTCATTCCCGAAGGCTTTGCCCATGGATTCCTGGTCCTTTCTGATGTGGCTGAATTCTGCTACAAGGTCAACGACTTCTGGCATCCCAATGACGAAGGCGGCATGGACTGGAACGATCCGGAAATCGGTATCCGCTGGCCTGAGGCGAAAGGCGAATATAAGGGGACGCCATCAGCAGAAGGATATACACTGGAAGATGGTACGTCGCTGAACCTCAGCGATAAGGATCAGAAGTGGCTGGGGCTGAAAGATACGTTTAAGTTTTGAGAGTTGGATTTTAAAATGACTTATTCTTATTTTCAAACAGGAATAAGTCATTTTTGCTTTTTGCGGCAATTATTTCATTGACAAATGTGATTTATTCACGTAAAATTTAAAAAAGGAGGAATGCTATTATGCTTTCAGCTATTAAACTTGAAAATATACTATCCTATGATAAAGGCTCGGATGGTGGTCCGGTTGTTTTTTCCCTAATACCTGGAAGGGTAAGGGGAAAAACAGATCATATTTACAAAGAGGGCCACTTTAAGGCATTAAAATTTTCCGCTATTTATGGTGGTAATGCATCGGGTAAATCAAATCTGATAAAGGCAGTTCAATTTATACAGAATTCATTACGTCATGGTATATCCAATGATTATATGGAACGCTATTGTAAAAGTATTCCTGGCAATGTGAAAAAAAACAGCTTAATTGAACTTGAAATTTATTTAGATATGCATCTTTACCGTTATGGATTTCAGATTCTTTTAAGTGAAAAGAGAATAGTAAGGGAATGGCTTTATGAAGTACGTCCATTTGGAGAAAAAAAAATTATTTTTTATAGGGACGTAAAGAGAGCACACTTCGAAGCAGGAATTCGTTCTAGTAAATCTGCCCTTTTGGAGCGAATAGATACTTATGCGGAGGATATTTTGACAGATGATGGTGCGTTATTTTTACGTGTAATGAATAGGAACAAAAAAACGCTATACGAAAAAAATCCGGAAATCAACATATTAAGAGCTATATATGAATGGATAACAGAAAAACTGTATGTTGGCATGCCGGATGAGCCTATATCCGACTATTCTTATTTGGTTCAGCCGGAGAATAAGCAGTCTGCGCAGAATGCAATTAATTTGGTTAAGCAATTTGCTACGGGTATTACAGGATTTGAAATGGTTGAGGTTCCCGTTGATAAGGTATTGCATGACTTACCAGATTTTGTTCGTCGTGATATTACAAAAAAACTTGAAGAACATATGTTGGAGGTTCGCAGAGAGCATGGGAAACGCATCACAGGCTTGTTTATGCGCAGCAGAAACCAGCTTTTTATTATTAGTATTTCGCCGAAGGAAAAGCTGAAATGCCGTACCATTGAATTCAAGCATGGACCGGATAGCCCTCTTTTCCAGCTATCTGAAGAATCTGATGGAACAGTCCGACTTTTTGATCTGTTAGAAATCCTTTTGGACACAGAAGGACGTACTTTCTTAATTGATGAATTTGACAGGAGCCTGCATCCTAATCTGACACAGCATTTTATCAAACTTTTTCTTGATAATGCGAAATCAAAAAATACGCAGCTAATTGTAACTACCCATGATGTAGAACTGATGGATTTGGATTTGCTTCGTCGTGATGAAATCTGGTTTACTCAGAGAAAACCAAATGGAACAACGGAGCTTTTCTCCTTGGATCGCTATCGGACGCGCTTTGATAAGGATATACGTACAGCTTACCTGAAAGGTGCTTTTGAAGGAGTTCCAAGACTGGAATGAGGTATCCGAAAGTTTGAAATCTTGTAATGTCTTTGCTGTTTTTGATGATTAAGGGGAAGCATTCATGAATATTTCAGAGTTTTCATTTCACTTAGTATTGATATTTTTACCTGGAATTATAGCTTTTTGGATAATTGATAATTTGTCTAGCCACAAACCTTATAAAAACGTTTACATATTTATGTATGTTCTCCTCTTAGGCATGATGTCTTATATTACACTCAGTATTTTAAATAACATTATCACATTCTTTGTCCCGTGCATATCGGGGCTTCATATTTGGGAGAACATGACACAGCCAGGTGGAAATTTATCGCTGACTGAAATCTTCTTTGCCGCGATTATTAGCGTCTTTCTTGGATGTTTGATTTCTTTGATTAATAAGCATGCGTTGTTTATGAGATTTGCGTTAAAATTACATCTTACACGAAGGCATGGTTTTCCAGATACTTTTTCTTATATGATGCATCTATATAGCAATGCGATTAAAAATTATCCTTTTTACCTTACAATTACTGATTGGGAAAGGAAATTTAGAATTGTTGGACAGTTAGTGGCTATATCTGAACCTGGGGATCTGAAAGAGGAAGTCCTTTTGCAGGATTGTACGGTATATAACTTGGAAAGTGGCGAAGAATTATATTCAGTTCCCGTATTTTACTTTTCACCGGTTTCATCCAATATATCTGTAGAGTTATACAATTCATAAATTTTATTATCATTGGGAATATAGGAGGCTGGCATTATGAAAATCAGAAGAGTTTCTGTTAAAGATGGAATCACGACTATCAGGGGAATCAAAACGCAGGTTCAGCCGGTAAGTATCGAGCAGACTAAAAAGCCGGTACCACCAGGAATAGGAAGAATAAACATTCATACAACTGGCCAAAACTCAAATTCCGGTAAGAAAAACTAGGCAGATGCTACCGTTCATTAGAAATTTACATGGGTGAGAGTCGCTATCCAATTTGATGATTGGTAAATATGAGGGATCGTTTATTTCCAGCATACAGGCTTCTTCTGCTGAATATTATGCCGCTTTCAGAGCCACCCAATACGTGCGTGGGAGCCATGCGATATGCGATTTGAGAGCCAGTAGATACGAAGGCGGGTGCTGGACGCTTTAGGTGGATGCCTTATCCGATTTATCTTAAATATTAGCGGAATTTGACGTTTATTGCATACTGGCAACAAATTGGCTCTTCTGTGCGTATTGTGCTGAAAATTAGGTGGCTCCCGTCAGCGTATCGTGTAGTTTCCATGGAGTGTTATTACTTACAAGAGAAATTACTGCTGCTTTTGATATACATCGATTCATTGCTATTATGGTGTATAATATACTAAAAATTATAGTGTGATTAGCCTGAGCTTTGATATCTGTTTGGGGGTAATTATGAAGCTGAAAACACAATTTAATAAATTTTATGATAAGATTCGCATCAAGAATGAAACAGAAGATCTCAAAGAGAAACGAGAGACTTTAGAAGAGGATATCAAAAGTTATTTTCCGACAGAACTTGAAAAGCAGGATATTCAGGTAAATAAAAGTGACATAAAGATTTTTGATCAGGGAAGTTATACTTATCATACTACTATCAATACAAAACCTTATGATCGGGATGTGGCAGTAGCAATTCCTTTGGATATTGTGAAATATGATGATCCAAGAAAGATTAAGAAAATGCTGCTAGATTCATTGTGTAAAGTTGCTACAAGGACGGTTTCAATCAAGGAACCATGCGTCAATGTATCTTATGCTCGGGATGGTAAAGAATGGATGCACATTGATTTACCTTTATATGCTCTCGTGGATGGGACATACTATTTGGCTCGTGGCAAAGAATTTTCTGATGTGTATTCTTGGGAAGAAGCAGATCCAAAAAGATTAAACGATGTGCTTAAGAGTATCTTAGAAGGTAATGACCAACTTCGGCGGATGGTTCGCTTTATTAAGAAATGGAGAGATATACAGTATGAAAATAGCACGAGGGATCATGAAATACCGCCAAGCATTGGATTGACATTTCTGACTTGCAACACCTTTGTAAATATTTATGACGGAAATCAGCATGATGACCTTTGGGAATTATTGCGTATCATGAACGGAATTAAAGACAAGTTTGTACTTACCTATAATAATGGCGATTTGGAAAAAGCAGTTATCCGGAGACGTTTACCTGTAGTACCAAATACAGATATTTTTTCAAAAATGATGAGCAGCAGTGACAGCTATGGCGTTAAATTTTACAATAAACTTTCGGCAGCAATCAATGATTTAACTGATGCAATTAATGCGGATGATGATGCCGAAGCAAGTCGGTACGTTCGGAAAGTTTTTGGCGATGAGTTTGAACTTGTAGAGAAGAAGGCTTGTACTGATACCAGTTTTTTGTCAGGAAGGGAACATAGCTTTGGATGATATTGATACAGCACTTAAAATTATACGTGGCTATAAGGAATTTTCGAATGTCTATAAAGATACTGAAAATCTGATTCATTTCCAGTGTACGAATAGGCGCTTTGTTGTAGAATTGCCGAAGGATGAAACTAAGTACCCGCATTTGCTTCTTGAGGGGAAGGATGACTATACTCTGCCGCATATTGCTCAGGGCAATGATCCATATGGCAGGAGAACGGTATGTATCCGGCGAGAAGAGGAGTATGTTAATTTCCTTTTAGACTTCAAAGATAAGATAAAGGATCTTTGTGATAGATTGATCTGCCTGATAAATCTCTCGTTGGCGGACCAAAAGAGAGAAATTGAAAAAGAATTCATGTATTACTGGAATTTTGAAGCTGTTAGAGAGTTTCCAGTGGAAGTTTTTTTAGGAGAGCAGGATTTAGCCTTTACATCTTTATTTGTTTATAAGGATAAGGATAATAAGAAGTACAGAATGGTTGCACCTGGAACTCGGCTTAATGATATTTGTGGACTGGATGGGCATGTTAAATGGAAATCAGTTGACAGATTGCCTGCATTTTATATACCATTGCTTTCGTCAGAGGGAATCATGCCACCATTCAGAGGGAAACCTTGGAATAGAGCAACGCTGCTGGCTATACTTGAAGAGCATCATGAGAAATATGTGACGGATGATTGCTATCAGTGCTTTTGCAATACAATATGCAAAGGAACGAAACTTTTCATTCTTCTGGGAATACCCATTGGTCAGCGAAGGGAATTCTGCCTTGTATGTGTTCAAAGTACTACTCGCTGGAAAGGCTCTTTAATAGAAAAAATGCAACAGGCGTTTTCTCTTTCTATACATCCTTGTAGCCGGTTAGACTACGGATATCTTTCTAATGCTATTGGAAATGATAATCTTCTTCTTCAGAAGAAATTTCTGCTTATTGGTGTCGGTTCATTGGGATCCTATGTGGGATATGAGCTTATCAAGGCTGGGGTACGGAACTTAACTGTTTATGATGAAGACTCTTTTGAGAAGGAGAATACTTTCAGATGGAGTTTTCCTATGCATTTTTCCTATGGACGCAATAAAACAAGAATCCTTAAAGCAATGCTAGAAAGTATAAATCCTGAAATTTTGATATGCGCAAAGCCTATGAATATGAGTATGGAGGAATTGCGTAGCATTTGTAATATGTATGATGGGATTATCTTTACTGTTGGAAGTAGTGATTTTCAATTTCAGGCGAATAAAGTGCTTCATGATATCCATTATCGTGGATTATGTTTCTATGCTTGGCTGGAAGCCGGAGGGATTTATAGTCATGTTTTGAGCATAAATTACAATAATCCAGGATGTTATCAATGCCTTTTTACTGATGGACAGGGAAGTTTGGTAAATAATCAATATAATCATCCGATTTCAGAGGAGCAGGAGAGGAATGCATTTATTGATAATGCCTGTGGTGGAGCCAGGGCAGTATATGGAAATGCGATACTCCTTAGGACTACGGCAGTTTTATTAAATTGTATGAAAAAAGCTTTTATGATTCATATGTCTTCTAATTTTTTGATGGATATAGGGCCAAATGAAAATATAAATCGTGAAGACTCTTTTGTGAGGAAAGGCTGCAACTGCTGTGGGAGTAATCATTGGTAAGAATCTAATAAAGTTTAACCTTCCTGATGGGCATAGTGCTGATTTCTCTGCTGCTGTGATGGAAATAATCTTTGGACAAGTGCAGCTTGAGTATAATCATGTAGAATCCGGAGGTTATCTAACAGGATATGTTAGCAAGGAAACCGGAAATGTGACGATTGATGGTATTTCTATTCCCTATGATTTGGACCAGAGATCTTTGACTCATATATACTTGAGGGATCCTGAACACAAGAATTTTTTAAAAACTCAGCGTATTCACGAAAGCTATTATCTTGGATTATGGCATACACATCCTGAGAAGTGCCCCGAACCATCCACTTGTGATAAAAAAGACTGGAAACTGACGGTTAAAACAGATAAGAGTACATGTCGATATTTCTTCTTTGTTATTGCAGGAACGAAGGAAATGCGTGTCTGGGTAGGAGAAAAGTATCATAATGGAAAGCAACAGATTAGGGAAATATTTGAAGCAGAGAACCAGAAAGGGATTTACTATAGTCGATGAATATCGATTAAATGCAGAAAGGCTAGTTTCCTCAATACCTAAATCCTTCAAAATGACCTGCCTTATGATATTAGTGGTCCTTGATTTGATGTCATTTAAACTGACATGGCTCATGGAAATTATACATATAGGGCAGATACAGGATATTTATACGACAATCAGTGGACTTTTAGAGTTTATTTCAGGAGGTGAGACTTTAACAAGTCCTTATTGTCAAGGATTACTGCTGATTTTGACTGTGCTAAATGTATGGTCATTTTTTGTTGTGAATAAAGAAAAACTTTATTTGCTGCGTGTTAGCTCTTTTTCTTCTGATATGGCTGATGTAAAGATTGCTAAGTCAGACACTCAGGTATCATACAAGAATTTAGATGTCTGTGATGAGATGAAAAATAGGGATGTGCCGCGTGCCGTTGAAAAATTGGACCATTGTATAGTCGATGTTAAGAAAGCGAAGGGGTGCGCGAGATTTGGGGTTTATGGGATTATGCATACGCCACTGCTTTTCCGGCTTGGTTATCTTATTGGAGATCAGGATAACATCATCCTTTATCATAAAATAAGATCGAATGACTCCCTTTTTACTGAATGGAGGAAAGAAACTGAACACTATAGAGTGGATATGAAAGAAGAAAATGAAAATATAAAGTCCAATATTCTTCTCCTTGAAATTTCCATGTCTTTTCTTATAAAGGATTCGGAGCTGACGGATTTACATCCTGCAGTTAAACATATACTAAAGGTTAAAAGTAAAGATGATAATTTCGGATTTGATGTGTTAAAAAATATTACGGATGCAGATGCGATACGTGATGATATTATGAAGGAGATGCGTAGAATTTGCAAGAAATATGATATTAAGAAAGTGGAAATTGTAATGTCTACCTCTGTAGCATTTACTATATATCTAGGAATGGCATTTAGTAAGCAACATGATCCTCGTTGTGTAGTCTATCACTATGAAAAGAGGCATTATCCCTGGGGGATAGATATAGATGCAGCTCCGCATGATTGCTTTATAGATAACGATTAATTCATAGCTATTAGGATAGTAAGTACTATGCGCAATGATAAGATACCTAAATAGTGGCTGTTAAAAAACCACCCTTTGCAAAAATAACCTAAAACACCCTCAAAATGTGAAAATTCACCTCTCAGAAGGCATTTTTTGACATTGAGAATGCCTTGGAACCTCAGTCTACTAACTCCAGATAGTGCTGAGACTCTGATTCTACCCCTGAATCCACAAAATAGAGCCAAAACGGACCCCGTGGGGATTCTGAACCTGCAGTCCCGTGATTTTATATCTAGGAAGTGTTTGGACTACCGGCCGGGAATCCGATAAATACTGATATTTTATTATATTCTTGCCAACAAGTGGCTTGAAATCTCCTCCTTACTAGGCATAAGATTATGTAAGGAGGAGATTTCTATGGATATGCCAGCTAATGCCAAGACGCAGACTATATCGGGGAAAAAGTATGTTTTTATAGATACCCCGTATTGGAATGCAGAGAAGCATCGCGGGGAGCATAAACGCCGCTATATTGGGAAAATAGTAGAGGGCCAGTTTGTTCCGAACGGGAAGTATCTGCTATTACTGGAAAAGTCCGGGACAATAAAGCCTGGACCGATTCCCGCCACAGAATGCAATCGGGTCGGTCTTTTGCATAGGTGTGATAAAGACCGGGTATTTTATCATAGGAGGACAAGGTATGTGATAAAATGACCGGTTTTTATCACATGGGGAATGTGATATGATAAAAAGCAGGAGTTTTATCACTGGGATAGGAGGTGCGCTATCGCTATGGAATATGTGCCGTTATGGAAAATTTACTATGTTTCTCCGGATACGTATGAGCGAGTTTATTCAGAGCGCTTTTATGCCTGCACGACAAAGCATTTTCCGATATCCGTCAAAGAGGTCAATCGAAAACAGGCGTATCCTTCTTTCCTTTGTTATAATGAGGAGATCTCACTGCTTATACAGACTATGTACCAGAAGTATATTCAGTTTACGAAGTTACTTGCGGAATGTCCTCCTGTGATGCTTCGGCAGTATGCCGTTTCTTGCCTGATCGAAGAGGTACAGGCCACCAATGAGATCGAGGGTGTCAGAAGTACTCGCAAACAGATCAAAGATATCCTCCAAAATATTCCGGTCTCTGCTGCATATCGGCATTTGGCAAGCTTGGTAGATCAGTATCTTCGGATTTTGAATCATGAGGGGGCTTCTTTCTCTACTTGTCGTGATGTTCGCGATTTCTATGATTCATTTGCTTTGGCAGAGGTGGTACAGGAGAATCCAGCGCATGCACCGGATGGGATCATTTTCAGAAAAGCTCCTGTGGAAATTACCAGTCAGACAAATCGGGTAAAGCATGAGGGACTTATGCCGGAGCAGGCGATCATAGAGGCGATGGATCAGGCGTTGTCTATTCTTCAGGCGGCAGAAATTCCGCTTTTGGTCAGGCTGGCGGCTTTTCACTATTTCTTTGAATACATACATCCGTTTTATGATGGAAATGGCCGCACGGGACGATTTATTGTGTCGTATTATCTGTCACGGGAATTTAGTCCGTATATTGCATTGCGGCTATCTGTGGAGATCAATAAACGGAAAAATGCATATTACAAAATGTTTGAGGAGACGAGCAGTCAGTGGAATCGAGGCGATTTGACGCCATTTATCCTGCAATTTATGGAGTTCATATCGCTGGCGTTTGATGATACGATTTCCTTACTTTCGCGAAAAAAGGAGCAGTTGAAACGCTTTGCCGCGCAGCTGAATGAAAAGGTGGCAGGGCAGGATGAGTTGACGAAAACGATCTATTATCTGCTGCTGCAGGCTTCTTTGTTCTCTGGTATTGGAATCACGATGGATCAGCTGATGGAGGCTACGCATAAGACTCGTGTTACGATCAAAAGCCGGCTGAGTAAAATACCGCAAGCCCATTATTGGGTGGATAAAAATGAGAAGCCATTTCATTATCGTCTGAATATGAAGATGCTGCTGGGAAGCAAAGAATGATTTACTCAAGCTTTGAGATGGCCGGAAAGTTTGAAGTCTAATGTCTCTCCGTCTCATAGTCTCCAACCTTCCCCTTGACAAACGCAAAAAAGAAGTCTATAGTATGACCATACATGTGAGGATAGAGACATGATGGATCCTTGGTACACGCAAAGAGAGTCTGCGGCTGGTGGGAGCAGATGGTGGGGGGGATCGATTACCGCTCTGGAGCAGGAGGATCGAAATCTTCCCGGGTGGCCTCGTTACCGGGCCGACAAGTGGAGCTTTAGCTCTGATTTGGGTGGAACCACGGAATACAACTTTCGTCCCTTAAGGACGGAAGTTTTTTTATTGCTTTCATGTTGCTTTCTGCGAAGCGGCTGAAATGGCAGAGCCAAGCAGAAAGTAGCAAAAATGGAAGCCACTGTCCCCAAGCAGTGAATGTCTGTTTTTAGAAAGGAAGATACTATGATTACGATTCGTCTGAAAGACGGAAAAGAGAAGGAGTTCGAGAGCGCGGTATCTCTGGCGGATGCAGCGAAGGCGATCTCCAACAGCCTTGGCAAGAATGCGCTGGTGGCGAAGGTGAATGGTGAGCTGACGGATCTGCGCGATCCGATCGTGGATGGTGCAGAGGTGGAATTCTTCACGAAGGAGGATCCGGAAGGTCTTTTCACGCTGCGTCATACGGCGTCTCATGTGATGGCACAGGCGATCCAGCACCTGTTCCCTGGCGTGAAGTTTGCTATCGGACCGGCGATCGATGATGGCTTCTACTATGATCTGGACTCTGATCATGTTTTCAGCCAGGAGGATTTCGCAGCGATCGAGAAGGAGATGTCGAAGATCGCGAAGGAAAATATCCCGCTGGTGAAGAAGGTGCTGCCGCGCGATGAAGCGCTCCAGTATTTCAAGGATAAAGGCCAGGATTACAAGGTCATGCTGATCGAAGACCTGCCGGAAGAGGAAACGATCTCTCTCTATGAACAGGGTGACTTCACGGATCTCTGCGCGGGCCCGCATCTGAAGTCCACCGGCAAGGTGAAGACGTTCAAGCTGATGACGGTCGCTGGCGCTTACTGGCGCGGCGACTCCAAGAATAAGATGCTGCAGCGTATCTATGCGACGGCATTCTTCAGCAAGGAGGATCTTGACCACTATCTCTTCGTCCGTGCGGAGGCGGAGAAGCGCGATCACAGAAAGCTCGGCAAGCAGCTCGATCTGTTCTCCTTCCATGAAGAGGGCCCGGGCTTCCCGTTCTTCCATCCGAAGGGCATGATCCTCAGAAATAAACTGATGGACTATGAGCGTGAGCTCTTCAAGGAATTCGGCTATGTGGAGATCATGACGCCGGTCATCCTGTCGAAGAAGCTGTGGCTGCAGTCTGGTCACTGGGATCATTACAAGGAAAATATGTACTTCACCCAGATCGATGACGAAGACTATGCGATCAAACCGATGAACTGCCCCGGCGGAATCCTTTTCTTCAAGACGCAGCAGCGTTCTTACAGAGATCTGCCGATGCGTGTCGGTGAATTCGGTCTCGTTCATCGTCATGAGCTGAAGGGCGCGCTGCACGGCCTCTTCCGCGTTCGCTGCTTCACGCAGGATGATGCGCACATTTTCATGACGCAGGAACAGATGAAGGATGAAGTCATCAAGTGTATGGCGATGTATCAGAAGATGTATGGTGTCTTCGGTCTGGAATACCATGTCGAACTCTCTACCCGTCCGGAAAACTCCATGGGCAGCGATGAGCTGTGGGAAATCTCCACGAATGCGCTCCGTGAAGCGATCGAGACGGCGGGTGTGCCGTACCAGATCAATGAAGGCGACGGTGCTTTCTATGGACCGAAGCTCGATTTCCATGTACAGGACTCTCTCGGACGTACCTGGCAGTGTGGCACCATACAGATGGATATGCAGCTGCCGGAACGTTTCGATGTGAACTATATCGGCGAAGATGGAGAAAAGCACAGAGCGGTCATGCTGCACCGTGCGGGCTACGGCTCTCTGGAACGTTTCATCGGTATCCTGATCGAACACTATGCAGGGGCCTTCCCGACATGGATCGCTCCGGTACAGGCGAAGATCATCCCTGTCACGGACAAGAATCTGGAATATGCGAAGTCTGTCGCAGCGGCTATGTCCGAGTCTGATATCCGTGTCGAAGTGGAAGAGGCCAATGAAACGCTGGGCTACAAGATCCGCAAGGCGCAGATGGAGAAGGTACCGTACATGATCATCGTGGGCGATCAGGAAATGAAGGGTCACACCATTTCTGTCAGAAGCAGAAAGAATGGCGACCAGGGGACCCAGTCTCTCCCGATGTTTGTTGCAAACCTGATCCGCGAGATCAAAGAACGGGAAAACTGAGATGGCTTACAAAGAATACCAGAGTGCTGATATCGCACGGGCCGCGCTCCGCATGTCTTTGACCGAGACGCGGGCAGATGAGAATGCGCTGAAGGAAAGGCTGGCGAAGGATGGCATCCGCGCTGTTGCTGTGAACTTTGGCGGGAAATTTCTGGATATCCTTCCGAAAATCTTCGAGTCGGCCATCGTGGCTGCCCAAAGGCAGAAGGTCATCTCTGATACTCATGTGGGGGATGGCTCTGTGGTCGGAGCCATGGAGTCTGCCATCGAGCAGGTGAAGCCGATGGCGATCGGCATGAATGTCGGCGGCAAGATCGGTATTGCCCGCTGGAATGAGCATCTCTGCGTTGCGATCTTCGTAGGCGTGGGTGTGCTTCATTTCAATGAGGTCACGGTGGGCATGGCGCATCGTGTCCTTCGGAATGATCTGCCTGATTGAGAAAATCATAAGGGGCAGGGAGTGACTATCTCATACCTGTCCTGTATAAGAAAAGAGCCGGGGGCTTTTGCCTCCGGCTTTTTTGATGGGAGAAAGAGAAAGCCATTTTTTCTTGACAGAAAAAGCTGGAGGCGGTACATTGAATGAAATTCGATGGTTCGCTTGGGTGGCAGGATGCGTGGAGGCTTTATGAAGGAAAAGATCAGTCTGATTCAAATGGATGTAGCGCTGGGACAGGTGGAAAGAAATTATGAAAAAGCCGTGCAGCTGATGGAGCTTGCGCTCGAAGACAAGCCGGATATTCTTGTCCTGCCGGAAACGGTAAACACCGGTTTCTTTCCCTCGCCGGACAGCGCACTCTATGCCGCTTCTGATGCAGATGGCGTGCAGACGAAAAAGGTATTCGGAGCCTTTGCCAAGGAGCATGGCGTCAATATCGTGGCGGGCTCGGTCAGCGTTTTGGAAAACGGATGCGTTTTCAATCGAAGCTATATCTTTGATCGCAAGGGCGAGGTCGTTGCCTCTTATGATAAGATTCACGGCTTCAGCCCGATGGGAGAAACGAAGTCGTATACCGGCGGCTCTTCCACGGTCCACTTTACGCTGGACGGGATCGCCTGTTCGATGGCGATCTGCTATGACGTACGCTTTTGTGAGCTGATCCGGACAGAAGCCTTGCAGGGGGTGGATCTGTTTTTCCTTCCTGCCGCCTGGCCGCTCGTAAGAAAGGAGCACTGGATCACGCTTTCCAAAGCCCGAGCGATCGAGAATCAGATGTTTTTCTGCGCCGTGAATGAATGCGGCCGTGCCGGCAGCACGCAGTACGGCGGAAACTCGATGCTGCTCTCGCCTTTTGGGGAAGAATTGCTCCATCTGGGCGAAAAGGAGCAGGTGGCCACGGCGGAGATCGATACGGACGTACTGCGGGGCATCCGAGAGAGCATCAATGTATTTCGTGACAGAAGACCGGAATTGTATCATCTGTAGAAAAAATAGGGGAAAGGCGTTTCGCCCTTTGACTGCGCGTGAACGAGGTTCAGCGGGGGCGGCGCATAAAAATCAGACGCGCCGCGGAGTATAAATAATGGCGATGCCAGAAGGTGGGTTTTAGTCACCAGTCACTTGAGACTCCTAATCCCTAATCCCTAGCTACTCATCCCTGCTTTCAAACTCTCGGGTTGTGGTGCGGCACATAAAAATCAGAAGCGCCGCGGAGTATCAATCCTGGCGATGCCCGAAGGTTTCTTGAAGAGCCGGTTTCCCGTTTGAGGCTTCCAAACATTGACCATTTTGACCGCGAATGACAAAGATTTCTCGCCTGCGCTCGAAATGACGGTGCGAGAGGGTTCGCAGTCCCCAGCCACCCCTATTACCCAAGGGCAACCATTTTTCAAAAAGTGCTTGACAAAAGTACCATGGATGGATATACTAATATGCGTAACTTACGTGCGGCCCGGTGGTGTAGTGGTCTAACATGCCGCCCTGTCACGG
>ULVD01082671.1_pt1 | contig 18974 bp, 26 predicted proteins | sample 1959101 | NCBI WGS metagenome assembly ULVD01 (sample SAMEA4835777, study PRJEB28245) | human gut metagenome | biome: gut microbiome; material: fecal sample | place: Denmark | collected 2008
TGGGAGACAACATACGCCGGGGTGTCTGCCTGCGGGTTTGAACTTGCAGATCTGCCGTCAGCCGATCATGTATGGGGCGCGTATCTGCGGAAACACGGGTACTCCCGGAGGCTCGTTGACGATCACGGGCAGGACGTGTACACAGTGGACGATTTCTGCCGGGACAATCCGACCGGGACGTACATCCTCGCGATAAGCGGTCACGTGGTCTGCGTGATAGACGGAAAGTATTATGATTCGTGGGACAGCGGGAACGAGATTCCCCTGTACTGCTGGCAAAAGTAAATAAAGCGTCAGAGCCGTAGAGCCTTCTATCGTTCTGGCGCTGTTTTTATATACGGAGGTGCGATTATGGCATACGGAAATTATCAGAACGGGTATCAGATGCCGATATACGGTCAACAGGTATATCCGCAGATGCAGGCACAGCAGCCCCAACAGCCGCAGAACGGCATACAGTGGGTGCAGGGCGAAGCCGGGGCGAAGTCTTACCTTGTAGCGGCAGGAAACACCGTGATGCTCATGGACAGCGAAACACAGCGTTTTTATATCAAGTCTACGGACGCAAACGGGATGCCTCATCCGCTTCAGGTGTACGAATACCGCCGCGTAAACGAGGCACAGACGCCCGCAAGCGTCCCGACGATAACGCGGGAAGAATATGACGCTCTCGGCGCAAAGATAAACGAGCTGACCGAGAAGGTGAACAAGCTCGAAGCAAAGGAGGCAGAGATATGAATCCGCTTTTCGGAATGCTCGGAGGAGGAAATCAGCAGAACGCGCTGATACAAAAATTCCAGCAGTTCAGGCAGGGCTTTCAGGGCGACCCGAAAGCCGAGGTTATGAGACTGGTACAATCGGGCAGGATATCACAACAGCAGCTTGACCAGCTTCAGCAGATGGCGCGGCAGTTTCAAGGAATGCTGAAATAAAATAAGCCGGACGTATAACGCAGAGCAGATACTTTATTGTGTCTGCTCTTTTTCATGGCAACAACCGTGCGCACGGATTGCAATATATTAAAATATACATGGAGGTAAAATCATGGAGAATTACGGAATGTCTCCTGCCGATTACGCGGCAGTGAGCGGAAACAACCGCGACGGAGTTTTCGGCGGTGACGGTGCATGGTGGATCATCATCCTGTTCCTGTTCGCGATGTTCGGTGGATGGAACAACGGATGGGGCAACAACGGCACAAACGGAGCCGGTTTTCAGGGATATGCCACACGCGCAGACATCAACGAGGGCTTTGCGCTCAACGGGCTTGAAAACGGCATAAGGGGCATACAGCAGGGGCTGTGTGACAGCACCTATGCGCTGAACAACGGCATGATGCAGGGCTTCTGCGGGGTGGAAAAAGGATTCAACAGCCTTTCAAGCCAGCTTGCGGACTGCTGCTGCCAGAACCGTGAAGCCATAGCACAGGTGCGCTATGACATGGCGACACAGAGCTGTGCGACGAACAACGTCATACAGAGTGCCGCAAGAGACATCATAGACAGCACCAATGCCGGAACAAGGGCGATCCTCGATAAGATGTGTCAGCAGGAGATAGACGCGCTCAAGTCGCGTAACGCTGACCTTCTTGCGGATGTCAACGCACTGCGTTTTGCACAGTCTCAGACCGCGCAGAACCAGTTTATCACGCAGGTCGGAAGCGATATCGTCAATCGGCTTCAGCCCACACCGACCCCGGCATACATCGTCCAGAACCCCAACTGCTGCGGAAGTACCTTCGGTACCTGCGGCGGTTGAGTGAGCCACACGGAATCACGGTAGGAGGTGCAAAAGATGCCTGAATATACTTCAAACGCCGTCCAGAGAGTGGCGGCGGGCGGCAACGTCCTTTTCACCGAGACGCCTGTTCCCTGCACCAAGGGATATGTCGTACACCGCGAAGGCGCGGGAGTTATAACTCTGCGCGGCATCGTGAATTCCTGCGCTCAGTGCGCGAGATATAAAGTGTCCTTCGGCGGCAATATCGCAATCCCGACCGGTGGTACAGTGGGCGCGATATCGATTGCGCTTGCCATCGGCGGTGAGCCGATACCTGCAAGCTCGATGATATCCACCCCGGCGGCGGTGGGCGAGTATCAGAACGTCTCCGGATCACTGTTTGTCACGGTTCCTCGCGGGTGCTGCTACAATATTGCGGTAGAGAACACAAGCGGACAGGCGATCGAAATCCAGAACGCCAACATCATTGTTGAGCGCGTGGCTTAGGGGGTGAGAGCATGGACGAGATGTACCGCATGGGTGAACGCATAAAAGAGGAGCTTGATAAGATAGCCGAAAAGGGGCTGAACATCGGCAACCTCGATCATGCGTACAAGCTCATAGATATGTACAAAGACCTGAAAAACGTCGATTACTGGGAAGCCAAAAAGGATTACTATGAGACCGACGGATACAGCGAGAGAAACCGGAAGCGTGACAGTCACGGCAGATACAGCCGGAGCGACGGATACAGCTATCGGGACGGCTCGGATGCTTATAACCGATATATCGACAGTAAGCGGACATACAGACACAACGCGGGGGACGGAAACTGCAAACAGCGGCTGATGAACACCCTCGATGACTATATGGACAGCTTCGCCAGCAGAATGGAGGAAATGCTCCGGGACGCTGACTGCGCGGAAGAGCGCGAGACGATACAGCGGTATCTCAGCAAGCTGAACAGCCTTAGCTGACAGGCGGGGGGAGAACGGAAACGCTCTCCCCCTTAAATGCGTATTGGACTTTTTTTGTTTTTGGCTTTACAATGGTTATGATAGGGGGTGAGGCTTATTAATCCGACCGAAAACGAGTGGGTGTTATGCCCGATATGCGGAGGAAAAACCCGCGTGATGGTCAATCGGCGCACCAAGGTCAGCGATTTCCCGCTGTTCTGCCCGAAGTGCAAGAATCAGTCCCTTGTCGATATCGCAGATATGAAGCTGACATACAGTCGGTGACATAAAATTACCTTGCCGGGGTTTACACGGCTTATCATCCGATTCGCGGGCGGCGCGAAAAACAAATCACGCAGGAGGATAATATGCAGAACATCACAGAAATACTCAAGGAAATCGGCATCGAAGTTCCGGAGGACAAACTGCCCGATCTCACCAAAAAGGTCGCGGAAAATTACAAGACAGTCGCCGAGATGGAGAAAAAGACCGGAAGACTTGAGCAGGAACGCGACGATTACAAGTCGCAGCTCGAAAGCGCGAAGAACACGCTCAAGGGCTTTGAAGGCGTTGACCTGTCCACCATGCGCACTCAGCTTGCCGAATATAAGGACAAAGCCGAGAAAGCGGAAAAGGATTTTAAGGACAAGCTCGCCGAAAGAGACCTTGACGACGCGCTGAATGCCGCGCTGGACGGCATAAAATTTACCTCTGAGACAGCCAAGCGGGGGGTGAAATCCCGGCTTAAAGAGGAGAGAATCGAGCTTAACAAGGACGGCAAGCTCCGTGGCTTTGATTCCCTGATATCCAAACTCAGGGAGGAGGACAAGGACGCTTTTGCCGAGGACAGCAAACCTTCAGCGCGCTTTACTTCATCCTTCGGGAAGAACGACGGCGTAAAGAAGTACTCCAGCATAGAGGATATTTACAAAATCAAAGACGCGACAGAGCGGCAGACCGCCATCGCACAGAACATGGATTTGTTCAGAAAGGATGAATAACTATGGCAGCTAAAGACGGACTTATAAAATCCGCAAATATCAGCGTAACCGCGAGAGAGATAGACTTCGTCACGCGGTTCACCCGTAACTGGGAGCATCTCACCGAAATCCTCGGCATCATGCGTCCCATCAAGAAACAGCCCGGCGCGGTACTCAAGAGCAAGTACGCAGAAGGCACGCTCAAGAGCGGCGCGGTAGGCGAAGGCGAGGAGATCCCTTACAGCAACTTCGTTGTCAAGGAAAAGAACTACGCCGAGATGACCATCGAGAAGTACGCAAAGGCAGTCTCGATAGAAGCAATCAAGGATCACGGATACGACAATGCGGTCGCGATGACCGACGACGAGTTCCTGTTCCAGCTTCAGAGCGAGGTAACATCCCGCTTCTATGCTTACCTCAACACCGGTGAGCTGACCGACACCGAGACCACCTTCCAGATGGCTCTCGCAATGGCAAAGGGACTTGTCGAAAACAAGTTCAAGACCATTCATCGCACCATGACCGGCACCGTCGGCTTCGTCAACGTCCTTGACGTATACGAATACCTCGGCAACGCAAACATCACGATTCAGACCCAGTTCGGATTCCAGTACATCAAGGACTTCATGGGCTTCAACACCATCTTCCTTCTCGGCGAAAACGAGATCGAAAGAGGTCGCGTGATCGCAACGCCGGTCGAAAACATCGTGCTTTACTACGTCGATCCCGGCGATTCTGATTTCGGTCGCGCCGGACTTGAGTATACTACTCAGGGACAGACGAACCTCATTGGTTTCCACACGCAGGGCAACTACAACACCGCTGTGTCCGAGGCTTTCGCAATCATGGGACTTACCCTCTTTGCGGAGTACATCGACGCAATCGCGGTCGTTACGCTGTCCGACGGCAACGGTTCTCTCGGCGCTCTGACTGTCGCATCTGAGGCAGGAAGCACGACCGGCACAACCAAGCTGACCGTCACTCCCGCTAAGGTCGGCGGCGTGTACAAGTACAAGACCGATTCCACAACCGCTCCGACCGTGACTTACCTCCAGAACGTCCGCAACTGGACGACATGGGACGGCAAGTCTGACATCGCGGCAACGTCGGGACACAAGATCACCGTTGTCGAGGCTGACAGCACCTATAAGGCGCTCAAGTCCGGCAACGCAACCATCGCAGTAAAGTAAGGAGGAGGGCGTATGGCATACGCGGATTACAGCCGGTATACGTCGATATACGGTGAAGGAAGCATATCTGAGATAGATTTCAACCGATTCTCATATGATGCATCGCGGTATATGGACTACTGCACAACCGGCGTGGACGGGGTGAAAAAACTTAAAATCGCGCACCCGACGGACGCTGACGATGCCGAGGCTGTGATCCGCTGTGCCTGTGCTCTTATACATGATATGTCCGAGATAGATGCCGCAGAAAAACGCGCGGCATCCGTCCGGGGGCTTGTACAGCGCGAGGACGGCACCGTCACCGGGGCTGTCGTTTCGTCGGTATCATCCGGATCGGAATCGATCAGCTACTCGGTATCATCCGGGCAGTCTGCGATAGATGCCGCTGTGGCAAGCGAGGATGAGCGCAGGAAGCTTTATTTTGCGACGGTAAGGAAATACCTGTCCGGAGTAAAAGACGCAAATGGCGTGAATCTGCTGTACGGAGGGGCATATCCTTATGTACTCTGATACCGTCACCGTTTTCAATCGGTATGAATCTTCTCTCGGCGATACATGGTATCCCACAGTCATCGCCGGGGTTGATCTCAACATCGACAAGGCGGCGATACTTGCGAAATACGGCGCGGAATCTCAGGATAAAGCGGTGCTGCATATAAAGTACACAAAGACTGACGGCGGCATATACGTCGCGGGGAAAAAGTGGCTCTCGCCCAAAGAGTGGGACAGGCAGACAAACGACCTTCTGCCGAAGACCATCACCTTCACAAGCGAAGGCGAAGACAGCGACTTCTTCATGTGGGGAAAGTATGACACTGCCCCGGTTTCTGACGCGGATTTCGACAAGTACGACGGCTTTTACAACTATATGCTCAAAAAGCACGATTACGTCTTTACCGTCAGCTCTGCGGCTCTGTATACGGTGATACCGCACTTTGAGATACTTGGGAGGTAGCTATGGCGAAATCCAAGAAAATCGAGGCGCTGAAGTACACCGGAAACTTCACGATGATCGACGGTGACCTCAGAATCAAGGTTGACTTCAAACGCTTTTACGACCAGTTCAAGCGTGCGCAGTTTGAGCTTGACAACAACGTGATGAGCGGCATGAAGCCATTTATGCCGATGGACACAGGGACATTCATACAACTTACTGAACAGGAAAGCATGGCTCTTGCCGGTTCCGGCGAGGTTGTCGCGGCTCATGCTCCTTACGGGCGATTCCTGTACTACGGCAAGCTGATGATCGACCCGGTGACGGAAAGCCCGTGGGCGCGTAAAGGCGCGAAAAAGGTTGTGAAAGTGCCGGAGGTTGAACTGACGTTTTCTAATCCGAAAGCCGTGCCGATGTGGTTTGAAGAAGCCAAAAAGCATTATGCGGCTGACTGGATAAGAAAAGCAAAAAAAACAGCCGGCGGAGGTGACTGATGGCAGACCAAGAGTTAAAATACGATCTTGACGGTTACGAAGAAGTGACCGCCGCAATGCGCACACTGCTGAACAAATATCCGGGGCTTGCGATAGGGGACGAGATCGCATTTGCGACGCTCCCCGAAACGAGCGGGAAGGCGATGTATCCTATATCAAGCGCGGTTATAGCAACAGAGCGGGAAAGCATCACCGGACACGTAACGCAGACGTGTGTATACCCTCTGCACGTCATATACCGTGCGGCAAATCTGACCGAAGACCGCCGGGCGAGGATCAAGGAGTGGCTTGACAACCTCGGACGGTGGCTTGAGCGGCAGGCGATCACGGTAGACGACACGGAGTACAAGCTCGACGGATACCCCGCCCTGACCGGAAATCGCGTGATTACGCAGGTACAGCGGCAGACAGCGGCATATCTCGACAGCGTCAACGAAAACAAAAGCGAAAACTGGGTGATATATATATCCGCTCAGTACAAAAATGAATTTGAAAGGTAGGATAATATGGCTATAACCGGAAAAATCGAAAGAAAGTACATGGCGCATTACATTGATACTTCTTTCGGAAGCACAGCAAGCTGGGAAAGGCTCGGCAAAGACCTTGAGGAGTACAGCATCGAGCTGAACCCCGACACCGAGACCAGCAAAAACATCCTCGGCGAATCGACCTTCAAGCACAACGGGTATGAGGTTTCCGCAGATGCAGATCCGTATTATGCGGAGGTCGGCGACGCGCTTTTCCTTAAGCTTCAGGACATCATCGACAACCGCACGACCGGAGACGGATGCAAGACCAAGGCACTTGAGGTGCATCTCTGGGACGAGGATTCCACCACAAGCGGTTCTTTCACTGCATGGCAGCAGGACTGCTATGTCGTGCCGACCTCTTACGGCGGGGACACTTCGGGATATCAGATCCCGTTCACCGTATACTATACCGGCGAGAGAGTAAAGGGAAAGTTCGCACTGGCGACCAAAGCCTTTACCGCCGATTCATCGCTTTAAGGAGATAACACATGGACGAGAGAAGACTTACGCTTGAGGTCGATACCGGAAAAATCATGATCGACCTGAAAGACGAAACCGGAGCAAAGATAGGAGAATTCGGGCTGAATCCGTCAGACGTCGGCATCGTTGACCGCTTCCGGGCGGTGATAGACTTTTTCAACGGCTATGGAGATTCAGAGGACGCAGACCCGCTTGACCGGGCATCAGAGCTAAACCGGAAGATCGGGGAGCAGTTCGACTATCTTCTCGGCGAAAACGCGCACGAGGGGATTTTCGGGAAGGTAAGCGCTCTCTCTCTTAACTCCGACGGCGACTTCTTCTTTGAGGGTATAATCGAGGGGCTTGGCGGTATCATCGAGCAGATAACCAAAAAGCGCGTCGATAAGAAGCTCAAAAAGATAAAGAAATATACGGATAAATACGCAAAGTGAATGTCTGGGAACTGCCCACATCCCTTGAAATCGGGGGTGTGGGCTTTGCCATTAGAAGCGACTTTCGCGCGGTGCTCGACGTGCTGAAAGCCTTCAACGACCCCGACCTTGAGGATGACGAAAAGGCTATTGTGTGCCTGAAGATACTGTATGAGGACTTCGACAAAATCCCGCAGGAAAAATACGAAGAAGCCTTTCAGAAAGCGGTGGAGTTCATCGACGCAGGGAGCACATCAGACGACAGCCCCAAGCCCCGGCTCATGGACTGGGAGCAGGACGCGCCTATACTCATCCCTGCCGTAAACAAGGTTCTCGGCACAGAATGCCGTGTAGCACCGTATCTGCACTGGTGGACTTTCCTCGGAGCATATATGGAGATAGACGAGGGGCTTTTCTCCAGTGTGATAAGCATCCGGAACAAGAAGGCAAAGGGAGAAAAGCTCGAAAAGCATGAGCGGACGTTTTACCGGGAAAACAAAAAGCTCGTTGATTTTGAAAAAAGGTACTCGGAAGAGGAATTGCAGGAGCAGGAGCGGCTTAAGGCTCTGCTCGGATAGGAGGACATATGGCAAGGCACGCCGACGGAACAATAGTAATAAACACAGCCATCGAAACCGACGGCTTCAAAAAAGGCTCCAAGGACATGGAAGCCGCTTTCCGCAAGGCGGCGCACAACCTTGAGGGTGTAAGCGAAAAAATACAGATATCCATCGAGAAGTCCGTACAGGCTTTTGAGAAGCAGAATGCCGCATACAGGGAGCAGGAAGCGCGGGTTGAATCGCTCAAGGCGAAGATAGAGGAGGCGCAGAGCGAAAAGGTTGAATCTCAGGCTTTCACTGACATAAACAAGCAGATAGACGACTACCAGAAGAAGCTTGACGCGGCAATCGAAAGAGAAATCCGCTTCATGGAGACCGGAGGAAGCACCAGAAGCACGGCATATGAGCGCATGGAGTATGATATCGAGATGCTTCGGGAGAAAATAGCCGAGGCGAAAGCCGAAAAAGACCGGCTGTTGCAGTCCGGCGAAGCATACACCGGCGCGGACATCTCCGGTCTTACCTCTCAGCTGACCGAAGCACAGGACAAGCTCGGACAGATGGGCGGGAAACTGGAGGCTTCGTATGCCTCACTGCGGCAGAAAATGGACGAATATTCCGAAAAAGCGGAGGAATCTGCGAAGAAAACGAATATTTTCAAGAGTGCGATGGACAGGCTGAACTCAAGCGCAAGAAGCTCCGGCTCCGGAATCGGCGGTGCGCTGAAAAAGTTTATCAAATACGGTCTTGGCATGGCGTCGGTCTATATGCTGTTTAATAAGCTCCGCAAGGTGATCTCCGAGGGCATCAAGAACTTTTCAAAATTCGATTCGGTCACAAACAAAAATATGTCTGCGCTTCAATCAAGCTTTTCAAAACTGAAAAATTCGATTGTGGCGGCGGTTGCTCCGCTTCTCAATACACTGCTCCCGATAGTTACCAAGGTTGTTGGGTATGTTACAAGTGCAATAGATAAAATCGGTCAATCATTGGCGCTTGTGTTTGGTCAGAAGACATACACAAAAGCCGCTGATACATGGGAAGACTATGCCAACGGCGTTGATGATGCATCAAATGCCGCAAAAAAAGCTCAGAAGAATTTTTCCGGGCTTGATGAAATAAGCGTGTGGGATTCCGGAAGTTCCGGAGGCGGTTCTCCGGCGGCGCTCTTTGAAACGGCAGATATATCAAAGGATGCGGCGTCAAGCCCTTTGACCGGAGTATTTGAAACAATCAAAGATGCGATTGAAAAAATCAAGCCCACACTGTCTGATCTTGGGGAAGCTATTACCAAGATATTCCCGATATTGGGCGACATGATAAATACGCTTCTGCCTCCTCTGGTTGACATAATAGCGGCTCTCATGCCCATTTTGACGCAAATAATCAACACGCTGTTGCCGCCTATTCGCGACATACTGAATGCGATAATGCCGATAATTGCTCAGGTGGTCAGCGTGTTATTGCCTCCGCTAACGACAATTCTAACCATGGTTGTCGGTCTGATAGGGCAGCTGTTGGCGGCGGTTATGCCCATTATAACACAGCTTGCTGACATCTTGATGCCTGTGCTCACGGAAATAATCGGTGCTGTAATGCCCGTATTGGTACAGCTGCTTGATGCGATTGTTCCGGTTATTATGCGAATAGCGGAAGCGATCCTCCCGGTTGTTTCATCTCTTCTGAGCTTAATATCGTCAGTGCTCTCTGCACTTCTCCCCATATTGCAGCCTTTCATTGATATGGTTGTGTCTTTAATCGATCCTCTCTTGACGATAATCGATGTAATCCTCACTCCAATTGAAATGGGGCTTAAATCTCTGGGTTGGATAATTGATAACATTGTGACCCCGGCAATTACATGGCTGGTTGACAAGTGTGTCAAGAGATTGACAACGCACTTCAACGTTTTAAAGACTGTAATAAATACGCTTTCGGGTGTTTTCAAAACGGCGTGGAGTGCGATAAAAAGCGTGTGGCAGGGTGCGCATACGTTCTTCATGGGATTATTCTCCAAAATATGGGATTGCGTTAAAAACACACTGTCAAAAATCAAAAACGCATTTGTTAATGTTTTCAACGGTATCAAAAACGCAATCAAAACGCCTATTAACGGCATAATCGGGTTTATAAACAAGCTGATAGGAGGAGTGACGGAAGGCTTAAACTCGGTAATCAAAGCAATGAACAACCTCAGCTTTGACATCCCCGACTGGGTTCCGGGGCTTGGAGGCAAAACGTTTGGTTTTGATATAAAGCCTCTCCCGGTAAAGAAAATACCGCTCCTCGCATCCGGCGCGGTGATCCCTCCGAATGCGCCGTTTACGGCAGTTCTCGGCGATCAGAAGCACGGGACGAACGTCGAGGCGCCGCTTGAGACCATAAAACAGGCACTGCGGGAAGTGCTCGGCTCCGGCACCGGCGGCGGGAACACTTACAACATCACCGCGACGGCAAATGGGAAAACGCTTTTCCAGCTTCTGCTTGAGGAGGGGCGCAACGCGCAGATGCAGACTGGGAAGAATCCCTTCCTGCTTGCATAAGGAGGATATATGGCACAGGACAAAATCAAGATAAACGGAATTACCATAAGACAGCCCGACGAGGGGCTTGGGTACGACTTCGAGACTACCTATGACGAAAGCGCAAAGAGAGCGCAGAACGGCAAGCTCAAGGCTTCAAGGCTTTTCACGGTCGAAGCCCTGAGCTATGCCGCAAGCAACCTCACGCTTGACGAAATGAAAACCATCCTTCAGCAGGTGGCAAAGGGAAACTCTTTCACGCTTCACTATTTCTCGCCTTACTATGGTGCATGGAGAGACGGAAAATTTTACGTCGGGCGCGGGAATCTTTCGATAGGTCGGCTTATCGAGGGAGGGGAAGTGTATGAAAGCCTGTCGATACAGATGACGGGGGTGAATCCTATATGATATCGGTATCTGACGCCTTCAAGGAGGCGATGAAAGACCGGTCGGATTACAGGTGTAGTGCGACAATCACCCTCGCAAACGGCACGGTTCTGACGCTTGCGGAGAACGATTTCTCGATCATGGGAAACAAGGTGTCGGAAGGGGCAGAATCCGACGGTCTGCCCCTCGGAGAAGCAATCAGCAGGAGCATATCGCTTGAACTGCTGAACTTCGACGGTGCGCTTAGCGCATACTCCTTCACCGGAGCAAAGATCGAGCTGCATCTTCTTTTCGCTCTTGACGGAGGCACGGAAGATGTGCTCATGGGAACCTTTACGGTACTGACACCCGAAACCCCCGGCACGATAATCTCCATCACCGCCAACGACGATATGTACCTCACGGACAAGGAGTACGACACCGCGCTGTCTTATCCGGCAACGCTTTCGGAAATCTTCGTCGATGTCTGCAATCGGTGCGGTCTTGCTCACGGAAGCGACAGCTTTGTAAACAGTGACTTTGAAGTGACGGCAAAGCCGGACGGATATACTTACCGAAAGGTTCTCGGCATGGTGGCGATGCTTGCCGGAGGAAATGCCCGGATAAACCGCGCCGGGGAGCTTGAAATCATCACATACAGCTTTGCTTCTCCCGCCGTGCAGACGGTGGAGGACTGGATCAAGCTGACCGTCGCGACGGATGATATCACGATAACCGGCATTTCGGCGATAGCCTCTCAGGTGGTGGACGGAAAAATTGTCCGGAACCGCGTCATATCCGGAGCCGACGGATATGTTATAGAGCTTGAAAACCCGCTGATGGACGGCAAAGAAGCCGAGGCGGTGAGTGCGCTCAACGGCATCTTCGTCGGGAAAACTCTCCGGAGGTTCGACGGAGAGATAGGAGGATATCCTCTCGCGGAGTTTATGGACACGATCAGCGTGAAAGACCGGAACGGGACGGAATATTTCTCTGTCGTGACGGATATGTCCTTTACTTTTCTCGGCATGACAAGCATCAAAAACTCTGCCGCGTCCGAGATGCGCGTAAACAGCACCTTCGACGTATCAAAGGACGTCGGAAAGCTGATCGATAACGAGCGGACGGAAAGAATTGCCCAGATCACAAAAACCGAGGAGGGACTGCGCTTCGATGTAGCCCAGCTGTCTCAGCAGGTCGCGATGACCATGACGGCAGACCAAGTCAGAATCGCGATCTCGGAAGCTGTCGGGGACATAAACTCGGTGACGACCGAAACCGGGTATACCTTCGACAAAGACGGTCTGCGGATAAAGAAAAGCGGAGAGGAAATAGAGAACCTTCTCGACAACACCGGTATGTACGTAAACCGTGACGACGAAAACATCCTGACGGCAAATAACGAGGGCGTGAGCGCGATAAACGTCAGCGTGAGAAAGTACCTGATTATCGGCAAAAACTCACGTTTTGAGGACTATGACGGCACACGTACAGCGTGCTTCTGGATAGGAGGAACATGATGGAACTCACAAGCACATATCAATATCTCGGACGGTCGGCAAAGATCGCACCGCAGAGCGGCAACTATGGCTTTTATATCCTGCTTTACGGAAAATCAACGCCGAACACCGTGACAGGATATCACACGGTATCAACAAAAATGGTGCTTGCGTGTACTATAAACTCGGAGTTTTACCAGTACGGCACGACATACACCGGAACGATAAACGGCGCGTCGGCTTTTTCCGGCACGAACGAGCCTTCTGCCGCGTGGGAGCTGTCGGCATTTTCCGAGGGCGGGTACAGCTATAAAAAAGGCACTGTTATCGACGAGGGAACTGTGTACGTTGACTGCACTGACGGATATGCGAAAAACATCCCGCTATATGGGAAGTGGACTTTCACGGTAAACGGTACGACATACACCCCGGCAAAGAACGCAAGCGGGACGGTGTCGGTCACTGCGACACTTCCGGCAATCGCGAGAAAAAGCACCGTGACGGCAACGGATGCTTATATCGGTGCGGCAAGCACTATCGTTATAAACAAGAGCAACAATGCGTATACCAGCACCCTTTCATATCGGTATTATGGGCAGAGCACGTACACCGAGATCGTATCCAAAACCGCCGCGACACAGTACGGATGGACGGTGCCGGAGGCGGCATATCAGCTGATACCAAACAGCCGGGAAATCAAGATATACATCCGGTGCGAAACCTTCAACGGCTTGACCAGTATGGGGACGAGCGAGACATATCTCACCGCATCCGTGAGGGAAAGCACCAATGCTCCGGAAGCCTCTGCAACCGCGCAGGATGTAAACACAAAGGCAACAGCCCTCACAGGAGCCGCCACAACGCTCATCAAGGGCGTTTCCAATCTTCGGGTACAGACAACCGCGACGGCAAAGAACGGCGCTTCCGTGGCTTCTGTGCGCGTCACGTGCGGCGGCATAAGCGCAATCGGAGCTGACGTCACCCTCAACGCCGTCGAAAGCAGTGCCGTCACCGTCAGCGTGACCGACAGCAGAGGGCTTACAACCGCCATACAGCTTGCTGGGCTTAGTATGGTGAACTATATACCCCTCACACTCAATCCGACCGTACAGCGCGAATCTGCGGGTTCTGACGTGGTGTCGGTAAGTGCAACCGGAAACTTTTTCTCCGGCTCCTTCGGTGCGGTTGCAAACACTCTCACGGTAAAGGTGAGGGTAAAGCCCGACGGCGGTTCTTACGGCGATTATACGGAAATCACGGCATCGTCGGTCGGGAACACATACACCGCATCCGGAAACGTGTCAGGAGTGTCCTATACTGCCGTAAATGACGTGGAAGTGACCGCGTATGATAAGATATACACCGAAGGGAAAACCGCCGTATATCGCGTAAATAAGGGTGTTCCCGTCTTTGACTGGGGCGAAAACGATTTCCGTTTCAATGTCCCGGTCAGCATCGACGGGAACCTTACGGCAAAGAAGATCACTGGCACACAAGGGGAGTTTTCCGGCGCAATGGCGGTCAAATCTCTGACCGTCAACGGAAAAACCTTTTCCGACTATGTCATCTCCAGATATACAAGCGGTATATGGAAGGTGTGCAAGTGGAGTTCCGGCTTCTGCGAACTGTGGGGTACATACTCAAAGACCGTAAACATTTCCACAGCATGGAACGGTATGTACATCAAGGACGACGCGATACCGAATCAGACCTTCCCGGTGACCTTCACAAGCATCCCGACGGTCACGGCGACGCCGCATATATACGGCGGTCAGCGTTTCGGTTTGCTCACCGGCTCCGGTGATACAGAGACATCCAAGCCGTCAAAGACCGGAACCGGCGCGTGGGGTGTTTTCCGCATGAATAACCAGTCAAACATCACCATCGGTGCGGATTTTTACGTCGCAGGGTACATCTCTTAAATGCGTATTTGCAATATCAAAGAAAGTGTAGGATAATGAAGTCAAGAGACAAGGAACCACACCCACAATCAAGATGATACTGCCAGACGAAATCAATGTAACGGCGGTAAAAGAAGCTGTTCTGACCATAGCACAGCACGGAAAAGAGAAAATAAAGATATCTCTTGCGGGCATGAAGGTCGGCGCGGACGACAACTCGCTGACCGTGACCCTTTTGCAGGGCGAAACTCTTGCGCTTGATAAGCTATGCGCGGCAGAAATACAGCTGAAAATCAAAATCGGAACAACCGTAACGGCATCGAATGTAATGTACGTTCCGGTAAGTGAAATACTGAACAAGGAGGAAATATGAACCTCAAAATTAAATTTGAGCTTGAAGAAACTGAGCTGAATGGCGAGATAGAAAACCTCATTCCCTCATCTTCCGGCGGTTCTCTCCCCTCCGGCGGCACGACCGGACAGGTGCTTACAAAGAACAGCGATGCCGACGGAGATGCGGGGTGGACGGATATAAGCGGTTACCTTTCTGAAAAGCTCGATAAAAACCAAGGCACCGCAAACTCTGGTAAGTTCCTCGGAATAGGGGCTGACGGAATTGTTGTGCCGACTGAGGTTGGCGGCGGTTCAGGGTGGGTTACATTATTTAATGGAACAATTGCCACAGAAGAAGCTGTTAATTCTATGTCTGCAGATTTATTAAAATCATGTGAAGGAATGAACGAGTTTCTTGTATGGTATACAAATACAAAAAATACTGTTGAAACACCCGGAAATGATAATTCTGAAGTTACGATTGGAAAAGCAAATTATGGTTATGGACGATTCGGAGGTTTGACATCTGATAACGAGAAAATTGTCCATTTGCTTTTAACCGATAACATAACGTATTCTTATGTAATCGACACAAGAGGAAATTCTATGCAATTTAATACTGGTACCGGTACTGGTGGATGGTCATTAAATAAAGCAAAGCCTGATTACAATAAAGTTAAGATTGCGTGTTTTAATGGAACATATATAGGAACAATATCGTTAAAAATTTATGGTAGGTGAGAAGCATGAAAAAATGGGTTAATGGACAAATAATCGAAATGACTCCTGAAGAAATAGCAGAAGCTAAAGCAGCTCAGGAAGAATACGAAAAGCAGCTTCCATCTCAGCTTCCTACCTACGAAGACCGTCTTTCTGCCCTTGAATCGGCTCTTCTTGAGATGATAACAGGAGGTGAGACCAGTGGTTAAGTTTCTTGCGATTCAGGTAAAACTGGGGAAGATTACGATCGAGCAGATTCCGGAGAGGTATCGGGAAGCTGTCCGGAAGGAGCTTGAGAAATGACACTTAAAGAAATCCTGTGGGGCAGCGGCGGTGCTATAATCATCCTGCTTTCCCTCATACAGATAACGCCTATCAGGGTCAACCCTTGGACGGCGATAATAAAAGCCATAGGGAGGGCATTTAATACAGACGTGATTAAAGACCTTAAAGAAATAAAAACGTCGCTTCTTAAGACGCAGGAGCGGCTTGAAGGGCATATTCTTGCCGACGACATGAGAGCGGCGGACGAGCATCGGAGGCAGATACTCCGCTTCAACGGGGAGGTCTTGCGCAAGCTCCGGCATACCAAAGAAGAGTTTGACAACGTGCTTGTCGAGATAGACGAGTATGAGAGGTATTGCAAGGCTCATCCCGACTACAGGAACAATCGGGCGGTGCTTGCGATAGAGAACCTGCGCCGGGTATACAAGATACTTCTTGAAACAAACGATTTTTTAACCTGAAAGGAGAACAAATATGGATTTCGGAATTACGGGAATTGCGGCAATAACGGTTATCTGTTACCTTGCCGCGCAGCTTATCAAGGCGACGCCGCTTGACAACAAGTGGCTTCCGGTGATATGCGGCATACTCGGAGGAGGGCTTGGTGTACTGGGAATGTACATAATGCCGGACTTTCCTGCCGGGGACATCATTACAGCCATTGCTGTGGGCATAGTATCCGGGCTTGCGGCGACGGGAGCGCATCAGATATACAAGCAGCTTTCCGGGGACAAGCCCGGTGCCGACGACGGTGAGGAGGGCATATAATGACTATAACCGAATGCCTTCACACGCAGAGCCGGTGCTATACGGTATATCAGGAGTGTGAGCCGGTCGGGATCGTGGTACACTCGACCGGAGTTAACCAGACCTCGGTGGCGAGGTACTGTCAGCCGTCTGATGACGACCCTTCAAGGGCTGAAATAATCTCGAAGATCGGGAGGAACAAGTACGGCAATCACTGGAACCGACCGAACGTAAACAAGGCGGTTCACTATATGATCGGTCGTCTGGCTGACGGCACGGTCGGCATACTTCATCTGCTTCCGGAGGAGATATGCGCGTGGGGCGTGGGGAACGGCAAGAAAGGCTCTTACAACTATCCTCCGTACCCGCACATACAGTTTGAGATATGCGAGGACGGGCTGAAGGACGAGACGTACTTCAAGGCGTGCTACAACGCGGCTGTTTCTCTGTGTGCCGACATCTGCCGCAGATGGGGATGGGAAGCCTCGGTCATCGTATCGCACAGAGAGGCGTACAAAAAGGGCTATGCAAGCAATCACGCCGACTGCGACCATTGGCTGAAGCGGTTCGGGCTGACGATGGACGACTTCCGGCGCGACGTGGACGGGCTTCTTCATCCCTCAAAGGTGATATCCGTCGGCGACACCGTGGTCTTTGCCGGAAAAAACCATTACCGGAACGCAAACGCGCTTATCGGCTTCAGGTGCAAACCGGGAAAGGCAAAGGTCATGAGGATATACCGGCTCGGCAAGTCGAGACATCCGTATCTGCTGAAGGGCTTCGGCGGGTGTACGGCTAACGGGTGGTGCAACGAAGAAGAAATAAGGTAAAATAAGTGCGCGGCAAGAGCGATTTTGCCGCCATTTATTTTTTTCAAAAATTTTTTTATTTTTTTTCAAAAACCCCTTGACAAATGCACTCAATGGGTGTATAATAGACGCGTAAGATAAAAAACACCCCGGACACCGGGAAGAAAGGCGCTTGAACTCGAGAAGTAAAAAAGACAAATGCGGGGTATAAATCCCCCGCAGAAAGGTTCGGAAAATGGCACAGATTAAAAGCGTGAGATTTGACAAATCAGGGCGAAACAGTGGCTGTGTTTGCGACAAGTGCGGTCAGTACATAATGAATATTTGGACGGTGCAATACAGTGACGGCGTATCGCTTCATTACGGAATTGATTGCTTTGAAAAGCTATGCAAAAGCGGCAAGTTAACCCGATACGGTGAAAAGCTAATGCGCGACACATTGAAGTCAATCGCATTTTACAGCGAACGGTTGAAAATGTGGGAAACCATAACGGAAGAAGAAGCCGAAGAAAAAGGACTGCTTGTTGATCTGAAGGTCACAGATTGGAATTCGTCTTATTGGGCAGGGAAAACCTTTGAAGAATATAAAAACTGGATGGTTGATGAATTTTTCCCCGCACGCCTTGCGTATTGCCAAAAAGATATTGATCGGTTCGCAAAAGTAAATTTCACAAGATAATCAAAAGCCGAGCGGGGGCGGCAAATCCCCCGCAGAAAGAGGTACAAAATGACACACGCAGAACTCGAAACCCGCATCGGCGAAACCAAGACCCTCCGCGAATGGATCGCAGAGCTTGACCTTCACCCCACCACCCTCAATGCCGAAACTACGGACGAGGCCTATGCATATGTGGTCTGCACCGAGGACAGGACATACCATGAGTATATAGTCGTATCCGACTATCGCGGAAGAAGCCTGACGGCAGAGAGCGAAGAAATGTATCTTGACGCGGAGTTTGAGCTTGACGGCATGGGAGGGTACAGCCTTGAAGAGACCGCAGCATCCTTCTCCGCACGTCATGAGAAAGCAAGAGCGCTCAGAAAAGCCATTATCCGCGCGAAGTTCGAGCTTGCAAGGCTTGCCGGTCTGCTCGACGAGTATAACGAGGCGGACGGAGACACCTTCGAGTGCGTTATCGACCGCGCCGCAGAATTTTTCGGTGTCACCGTCATCGCGACGGTCGCCGAGGCTCTGAAGTCTCTCCGCAAAAGAACCGGTCTTTCGCAAACGGCTTTCGGCGACATCTGCGGCGGCATCCCCCTCCGCACGATCCAGAACTGGGAATCGGGGATCAGAGAATGCCCCGATTACGTCCTCTTCCTCATAAAATCCCACCTGAAGAGCGAAAATCTCATCTGAAGAAACCAACCCGCGCCGGGAACGGAATGCGGGTTGGTTTTTTCGTGGCAGATTCGTGGCAGATTTGAGGTCAAAATTATGCCCCGTGGGGCAAAATCGCGCCCCGCGGGGCAGAACAAAAACCTGCCGCAAAGCCCCGTAATACAAGGAAAAACCCGCAATCCCAAGCGGGACGCGGG
>ULVD01089893.1_pt1 | contig 18880 bp, 20 predicted proteins | sample 1959101 | NCBI WGS metagenome assembly ULVD01 (sample SAMEA4835777, study PRJEB28245) | human gut metagenome | biome: gut microbiome; material: fecal sample | place: Denmark | collected 2008
GACTTGAACCAGTGACACCCTGATTAACAGTCAGGTGCTCTCGCAAGCTAAACTCGTTACAATGATAATCGCAGACAGTTGATTGATACAGGACAATGCCGTAAGCGGCATTCAATCGAATAACTGTTACGATGAAGGAATTAGATATTTCTCCATAGCAATTGAACAGTAGATATGTAAGTATAAACTGCCACCGCATCAAGCAATGGCAGTTAGCTTTTGTATAGACGTCCATTCATCGCAGAATGTTTGGAAAGTGGTATCAAGCTCCAAATGGATTTCGTACCCCTTCCCTATTTCAATCCGCGAAAACAGTTGGCTTGCAATCATCTTCTTCATTTCAAGCGGTGCTCCGTCGAACTCTTCCGCCCAAGTCTTGAACTGTTTGTATGCAGGAATAATACTGTCGCTTATCGCTTTTTGGGCGGCGTCCTCCTGCATCAATTTTTCAAGCTGTTCTTGCGCATCGGTAATCCTCTTGCGAATCGTTGCAATGGCAGTTGCCAAATCCTCTTGGCTATATACGCTCTCACCTGTAAGTGCTTTGCCGATTTCCAATCGCAAAGATTCAAGCTGAGTCATATCGCGCTGAAGCTCATAATTTAGTTTTTGCTGCAATTTGTGATTGCCTGCAATCACGCTCTTATAAGCCGCCTCTATCTTTTCTTCCTGCGGACAGCCGGATATGCTTTGGAATATCTTTCTCATAGCAATCGTAACAGCCCGGTCGATTCGATCAGCCAAATAAGTTGTCGCTCCGTCGCAGTTGTTTAATCCTCTGCTTCGGTGATAACATATATAGCGGCTGCTTGGTTTTTCATACATACTGCCGTCCTTTCGCTTGTACCTTTCAACATAGCTTGTGGTAGCGAGCCTGCATCCGCAATGCGCACAGTAAATATTTCCGCTCAAAAGAGTTTTGCCCTTGTTTGTCAAAGAGATAGTGCGCTTGGATTCATCCTTACGCGCTCTCTGGTCAAGAATATCCTGCGCTTTGAAGAAGTCTTCATCGGAAATGATCTGCAAAGCTTCCATTCGATCTGACTTTGCATCTCCCCTCTGCAAAAAGCCTCTGTATATGTGATTCCGCAAAATACGGAGAATATAACTGCTTTGGAACGTCGCTCCCTTTTGTGTACGGTATCCTTTATCGTTCAGATATGTAGCCATCATATGCGAACCGTATCCCAACTCAATTGTATACTTGAAGACCATTTTTACGACTTCTGCCTGCTCGGGATCTTTTTCAAGATCGCGCATTTCTTGACCCTTTTTGTTTTTGCGACCTCTGTAAACTAGTTGATAACCGTAAGGAACGGAACCTCCAGTGAAAATGCCTTCGCTCGTCATCTGCTTCATTCTCGTTTTGACACGCAAAGAGGTCTTTTGCGACTCTCCAGATGCTTGCCAAAAGCGAATGTAGTTCATCAGCTTGTCCACATGATTTTCTATCTTCTGCTGGCCTTCATTGGCAGACCAGACCTCAATGCCGTGCTCGACAAACCATTGCAGTACGAACGGCGTTTCGTCTTCCCTTCTGCCAAGTCTGTCAAACATAAAGACAAGCAAAATATCAAACTCCTTCAGTAGTGCCTTTTCACGAAGCTCAATAATGGCATCGCGATCATTTGCAGATTTTTTATATCCCGAAACGCCCTTCTCGTACATCTCGTCTACAATAATCCAATCCATTTTGTCCGCGAAATCCCGGCAAACAATCTTTTGCATCGGTATATCATCTTTTGCTCTGTCATTGTCCTGACTTTTATAGACCTGCTGTGTAGTTGAAACGCGGTACAAGCAGATAACCCGTTTTTTTCCTTCTTCTAATGTGTCATTCATATCTATGTTTCCTTTCTTATTATATATGTAACGAGAAAACACTAACTGCTATTCAATTATCAAGGATCACACAGATCTGACCTGCTACTACATTATAGCTAAGCGCATCCCTGATTGCAACTGTGCAATTTGTTTTCCATGTATATGATTTAATTTCTGTAACAGCAGTTCTGATTCGAAATCATGCGTTTTTACACATATTTATTAATATTTATATTGCGTTTTTACATGTTTTCTCGCTTTTTTATCTTGCGTTTTTTCTTTTTCCGTGATATACTATTAGAACAGAAGGAGGGTACAGTTATGATTTTCAAACGAAAGATATATGGTAAACTTCTTGATTGGAAAAAAAACGCTTCCGGCGACAAGGCCTTGATGGTTGAAGGAGCACGTCGAATCGGAAAATCCACTATTGTGGAGGAATTTGCAAAAGCAGAATACAAAAGTTATTTGTTAATCGACTTCAACGATGCTTCTGATATTGTGGAAGATGCCTTCAACAAATATCTGAATGACCTTGACACTTTTTTTATGATACTCAGCACCGAATACGGGAAGCAACTCTATCCCGGCGAATCTCTCATTATATTTGATGAAGTGCAAAAGTTCCCCAAAGCGAGGCAATCAATTAAGAAGTTGGTGAAGGACGGCAGATTCGATTACATCGAAACAGGTTCGCCAATCTCCATACAGGAAAACGTAAAGGATATAACAATTCCGTCAGAAGAACGAACCATTAAGATGTACCCGATGGATTTTGAGGAATTTTGCTGGGCTTTCGGCGAAGACCTCCTTGTTTCCTATATTCGTAAATGCTTCAATGACCTTACCCCACTTGAGGATACTTTGCACCACAAAGCCATGCTGCTTTTTAAGCAATATATCCTGGTTGGGGGAATGCCGCGCAGCGTATCCGCTTACCTTGAAAACAATCGCAGTTTTCATATGGCAGATGCCGAAAAGCGCGATATTCTGACGCTCTATCGAAATGACATTGGAAAAGCGGACGTTAAGTACCGCTCACGTATACTATCTATCTTTGAGCAGATTCCGGCGTTCCTGTCCCTGCACGAAAAAAGGGTTCGTTTGTCCAACATTGAAAGAAACGCCAATTACCCATTGTATCAGGATACATTCTTTTGGCTTGGCAATTCCATGATGACTAATGAGTGCTTTAACTGCAATGACCCAAATGTCGGATTATCTTTGAATGAGGATCGAACTTATATCAAATGCTATATGGGAGATACAGGCTTGCTTGTCAGCCACGCATTTACCGAAAGTGAAATTTCCGAAGGAGAGCTATATAGGCAGATACTGCATGACAATCTCTCCATCAATGAAGGAATGCTTTTTGAGAATGCGATTGCCCAATGCTTGGTAGCCAACGGATATAAATTGTTTTTCTTTACAAAATACAGTGAAGAAAAACATAGGAATGACATTGAGATTGACTTTCTGATCTCCAACGGCAGTATTACAAAACCGAAGATTTATCCCATCGAGGTCAAATCCGGGAAGAAATACACAACAACTTCGCTGGGAAAATTTGTGGATCTGTATCGCAACCGTATCGGCAAAGCCTATGTGATCCACACCAAGAATCTGTCCGTAAAAGATGACATCATCTGTATTCCGTCCTATATGACGATGTGCCTATAATATGATCTTTCACCGAGCCGATAGATTTCGGCTCGGTCTTTTTAGACCATTGTTCTAATGACTTTTTGCTCATATGCCGAAGTCAACAGATCTACGATTGTCTGCTTCAAATTGGTATTCTTCGGCTTGTCCGAGAAAGAAATCGTTATCTTTACACCGTTATCCTCCATTTTGAGGATCGGTTTTCTGTTTTCATCGAACTCAAATCGCATATTCATATCTACCATCCATTCCTACGCTCACAAGCAGAGCATCTTCGATCTGTTTCATTTCCTCTGCCGTTGCCTTTCCGATGTAATCTGAAAGCCGCCTTTTGTCTATCGTCCTGATATGCTCTAACAAAGCAATTGAGTCCTTTGCTAACTGAGTAGATCCGATTGTGACGTGCGTCGGTAGCTTTGCTTTTCCGAGCCTGCTTGTAATTGGCGTCACAACCACTGTTGGACTATACTTATTTCCAACATTGTTCTGAAGGATCAACACAGGGCGCACCCCGCCCTGTTCTGAGCCGACAACCGGACTCAAATCCGCATAATATAGCTCTCCGCGCATTATCTTTGCGTTCATTACTGCCTCCTTATGTTCTGCCGCAGCGTTTACTCGGCTATGTACGCGGAACTGTCGCAAGACAGTTCCTATTCGGAGGAATAGACTGATTTAGAATTTGACAGGCAGCGGATCTTTTGTATTACCGGTGTTATAGAGATCCAGCACAAGTTTGAGTGCATTTTTTCTGCCGCCGTCCTCGCTTACGGTTCTCGCCGCACGAACAATATCGCAGGGTTCTATGCACGACAGTTTCTTAACCAGCTTAGCATGGCTGTATTCTACGTCATAGATATTTACAAAGGAACAGATCGTAGTAATCACATCGGCAAGAAAGGACGCCGACTTGCCTTGCCAAGCGTCTACGATAGTCTTCATCGCTTTTCTGTACTGTCTTGCACCGATCTTGCTGTATTCCTGCCGTGCTGTGTTGATACATCTGAGGCGATACTTGCCGTTCACATCTGAAAAGCTCGGCTGTATCTCCAATTCCTTATTGATCTTTATGAAATTCAATGTTTCCCGGTCATTTCCGATTGCTTTGGCACGCAGTGTAGTTCCCGGTGTAGGTTTGGACGAAACCCCAGTCTGTGCCGCAAATAAAAGTGCTTCTTCCTCGCGTGTCATGTCGTAGAAAACCTTGCAAACGATTTTGAGATCGCGCCCACCGTTCAGCATTTTTCTCGCCTCCACGGTATGGTGTCCGTCAAATACGTAATATTTTCCGTCACGGTAGCTGACTTTCGGCTCGTTAGCAATACGCTCATTGAACTCCGCTGCAATGCGTTCCACCTTTTTGCGGTTGAGCCCGCGCTGATATGTTGCTGTGTCGATCTGAGAGCTGTCGAGCTCTTCCATCTTATACGGAATTGACTCTCCGTAATTCTTTTCATTGAATTGATCCTTTGTGATATAGTTTGTCATAACAAATCTCCTTCAACATCATTGATATAATCTCTTGCGGCGACCATAATTTCTCTTGTATAGCCGCGATATTTTGGATCGGTTCTTAACCGTGGAAAACGCGAAAGATAGTTATTTATGCTATCAATAAACATATTGACCGCCCCGATCATAGAGTCGAGGATACATTCTTCGATCTCTCGTTCCTCACTCTTTACCGTATCGGCAGGTGCTTCTTTGGGCTCAAACTCTGTGGAAATAGCCATTAAGGAACTTTCCGGTGAAAGTACCGGATCTGCTCCTTGTTCTCTCTCCTGTTCTAAGCCGTTTTCAAATTCTTTTTCTATTCGCATGGCAAGTTCATGTGATTTGCGCTTGTCCTTCGGAATAAGCAGAAGCTCCACTGCTTCTTTTCGCTTTTCAACAGGTAATCGTGCAATAGCTTCTACATCTTTCTTTTGCGGATTCAGCTGACCGGTTAATATATCGTGTTTTAACCTCGGAAATATTTCTCCGACTATATCGATACCGGCTGCATAATCTGCAGCAGAACGTATCGCCCATTCGGATACACCCAATTCTTTAGCGATTCGATTTCTCGTTCTTCCTTCTTTTTGGTTGTGGCGGTTTTCACCACAACCACTTTCATTCGATGGAGTGTACTGATTCCCTTTAAAAATCTCCATATTGCGCTCAATGTTGTAACGCTTACCTCGCAAATATCTTTGGTATTGTTCAGTCAGATTTCTCCGACCGAGCTGATTGTTACATATCCAAGCCATAGCGCCATATTCGTCCTCAAAACTAATATTGTAAAGTGAATAATCTATTTCGGAGTGTTTTTGAATTATCTTATAGCGATTATGTCCGTCAATAATTGTGTCGTTCCAGACGACAATCGGATTTATCAGCCTTCCTTCCTTTAGAATATTAGCTTCAAGCTGTGTAAACTCCTCGTCCGAAAGTGGCGGGATAATCTGTTCAAACTTGGGATTGATCTGCAAAGTCTCAATCACATCAGCATTCCTCCCAATCCTCGTCAGCCGTACAACTACGTGTGATAACAAGTGCGAGTTGGTCGCGGAATTCCTCTGTGATCTCTTTTCGTTCCTCGATTCGTTTGCAGAACACGAGAAACATATAGATTGCTTTCCTGGCACGCCCGATCTCAATTTCAATCCGCTGACCTGTCCTGTCGCTTATGAAAACGCCGGGCTTCATATTCAGCCAACGGCGCAGATTCTGATGCTTGTCCTTGAAAATTTTTTCAAGACGATTGATTGCCCATCTGCCGTTATTCTCAAAGGTCTGCTCTGCATTTTGTTCGTGGTGATGGTCCTGCGCGTCGATTGCGTTCAGAATTGCGTTTAAGTAGTTGTTGAATGCTCTAAAATTCATTTTTCTCCTCCGTGTATATGTATTTATCTTTGAAAGCGAATACCCACAACCGTATGGTTCTTCCCATCAAAGTGTATAGGTATGTATCCAAGCCTCCGTAGGCAGACCTATGTGAAAGGTGGTCTGCCGTTTTACCTTTGGCTCTTAACACACCTATTTGTCCTCGACACCCCGGTGTGACCGAACATTGTTCGGCATGGGAAGTCATCAAGCGTCCGATTACGAGTCGGCTCCATAGGAATCTCACCTCCCCCGGGTTCTCCGCAGGCAGCGCCATATGGCTACTGAAGTATCATTATCCCTCACGTCTGTCATCGCCCTCTGTCGGTAGTAACCCGACTTCACTCAAAGTATCGTTTCATCGCTCCCTCCTTGAAGGGAGATCGTGGCGCACCTTTTGAGCTTGGCTTATTCACTCCTCGCAAATATAACGTGGGTAAAGTGCTTGATGAATGGGTATTCAATTTTTCAATGAACATTGAGACGGATTTTTATCCCCTCACTTTTTAGCCAGAAAAACAGGTCATTTGTAAACCAACTCATAAAATTTTTTCAGAAATTCTCTCATTTTTTTGATCCGCTTGCTGATAGCCATCTTGGATATTCCTATCTCATGCATTATCTCATTCCGCGTACAACCACACATAAGCATACTAACTATTACAAGATCTATGGAATCACATTGTTTTATCATTGCATCCAAAGCATCGTTCTGAAATCCAAATTCAAACGGATCATATTCATCATGATAAGGTTCCACGATTTCCTCAAATGGAGTAAGTTCATCTTCGTCTGTGTCTTCCAAATGTTCCACTCTCAGCGCAGTCAAAGTTTCATTGAAGTTTCTCTCTTTGAGAAAAACAGCCTTATCATAATCGAACATCGTTTGAATCTGCTCATCAGTCATGCAGAACAAATTGCCCGTGTAATGAATTCAGATATCAACCTCATTGCGCTTAAGATATCCCATTTGATTGAAACTCAAAGACTCAAATTACGTGAGATTGAACACAACTCAAGATTTTTGAAATGAGTTATGAGAAAATCTTTTCAAAAAGATAGTAGAAAACATTCAATTAATAATTTCATTTTGAAAATTATTATTTCTCTTCTGAATATTCCGTCCGTACCATGCATCAAAACCGGCGGTTTTGTGCATGGATTCCTCTGAAACCGTGCACGGATTCAGCGAAGATTTGAGCATGCTCACCGCGCCGTTTATTATTGACAAACTGTCAGTAGAATGGTACCATATTACTTATTTAGTCGTAACTGAAGATAGGGCAACGCAGGAGTGCGACCATATCGCCGGATACGGGGTTGGTGGGAAGAGTGATGCCATGGTGCACAAGTCCGTAAAAAACGGACAATTGAAAAAAACGCCCTCCTATGGTAGAATAGAGATAGATCTAAAACTACCATAGGAGGGATTTTTATGCCAAGAGAATACCGACACATCAGGCAATATGAAAAAGAGATATTAGAACTCATAGAAAAAGGATTAACAAAACGAGAAATTGGAGAAAAGCTCGGATTTAGCAAAGAACAAATAAAGGGAGTCTTAAAACGCAACCGACGAAACAAAGAAAAACTAACTTGTGGAATAGTACCCAAAAAACGTGGAAGACCAGCTAAGGATAGGGTGATAACGGAAGAAGATAAGCTTGCCGATCTTCGCTACAAGCTCACTCGGAAGGATGCTCGGATAAAGCAATTAGAGATGGAAAATGAACTTATGCGGGATTTTCTCTCGCTCACAGAAAGGAAGTGAGGACAAGCGTAAAATATATGGTGATCTATCGTCACAAGGACAAATATTCAATCAGCAAGATGTGCCGGTTCTTTGAGGTATCAAGAAGCGGTTACTATGACTATGTCAAGAAAATGGATATACCTGCATGGGATCTGCCGCTTGCCGAGAAGATCCGGGAGTGTCAGGAGCATAGCCACAGCACCTACGGCTACCGTAGAGTGCATATATGGCTTGAAAGACAAGGAATACATAAAAATCCCAAGACGGTTCTCCGCGTGATGCAAAAATACAATCTGCTTTCTGTTGTTAGGAGAAAGAAGTATCGCAATTATGGCGAATATTTGCACAGATATCCCAATCTGCTCAATAGAGCTTTCCACGCAGAGCGTCCAAATCAAAAGTGGGTAACGGATATTTCGTACATAAAGACAGGACAGGGAGTGCTGTATCTTTCGGTCATTCGCGATCTTTACGACAACAGTATCGTTGCTTACAAGACAGGTACTGAGCAGAACATAAATCTTGTTCTCTCCACCATCAGAGCAGCCAAGAGAAAGGAAAAGGTCACTGCAGAGTTGCAGCTCCACAGTGACCAAGGCTTTCAGTACACCTCACAAGCGTATTATAGCCTAACAAAATCTTACCACATCACGCTGTCAATGTCAAGACGTGGAAATCCATATGACAACGCTTTAGCCGAAAATTTCTTCTCAATACTCAAAACAGAGTGTATCTACCGCGCGAAAATCAGCACCTATGAGGAGGCGCGCCTCCTCATAGGTGCATACATACAGTTTGAGAAAACCGGCGAGAGAGCCACACTTGCACGGAGTTTTAGCCGCACCCTTACGGTGAAGAGCCGCACCTGAAAAAACAGCAAATTCACAGGGTTTTAGCCTCACATTTGCGACAATGAGCCACGATTCGAAAATCACCTGTATAATAGATGTTGCACACGAAAGTGTGACTACATTTTTACAGGAGGAATACCGAAATGGTAGACTACCGAGAAATTCTAAGACTGTCATCAGAAGGAAACAGTCAAAGGCAAATCGCAGCGAGTGTTGGGAGCTCGCATCACACCGTCAGCGAAGTACTGACAACCGCAAAACTGAAAGGCATAGAATGGTCGAATGACGATTCCATCACCAACGAGATGCTTCAAAGCATCCTGTTTCCGGATAAGTATGCGGCAATATCCGCATATCTGGAACCGGACTACGAGTACATTCACAGAGAACTTGCAAAGCCTCACGTCACAATGACGCTCCTATGGGGGGAATACAGCGAAAAATGTATTGCTGCCGGAAAGAAGCCCTACATGACTACGCAATTCGGAGACAAGTATCGCCGCTGGGCAAGAGTTACCAAGGCAACAATGCGTATTCACCACAAGCCCGGAGATTCAATGGAAGTTGACTGGGCAGGACAAACGCTTCCGTATTACGATTCCGTAACAGGTGAAGCAACTCAGACATATCTGTTTGTCGCTGTTCTCCCATGCAGTTGTTATGCTTACGCAGAACTATGCAGGGATATGAAGCAGGAAAGCTGGCTTCTATGCCATGCTCACGCATATTCTTACTTCGGCGGTGTTACGCGACTCTTGATCCCGGACAACCTGAAAACCGGCGTTGTTTCCAATACAAGATACGAAACTGTATTGAATCGAAGTTACCGTGAATTGTCTGAATACTACAATACGGCAATCGTTCCTTGTCGTGTGGAATCTCCAAAAGATAAAAGCCATGCTGAAGCAACAGTAAACTATGCGGAAACGTGGATTCTTGCCTCTTTGCGAAACGAACATTTCTTTTCATTTGAGGAGGCACACGAAGCCGTCAAAGAAAAGTTGGAGGAGTTAAACAACAAGCCGTTTAAGACTTCTGCCCGACAAGGGTGTCGCAGGACGAGCTATCTTGAAGAAGAAAAAGCGTTTATGAAACCACTTCCGTCTTCTCCGTATGAACCGGCGACTTGGATCCCTAATGTTAAGGTTGGATATGACTACCTTGTATCTGACGGTACCAACAAGTACTCTGTACCCTTTGACCTCATCGGAGAAAGAGTGGATATACGCCTTACGAGAAATACCGTAGAGGTGTTTATGGGCGGCAACCGTGTTGCGTTGCATCTGCGAAAAAATGCGTTGCAGAAAGATCCGATCATAAATCCGGATCATATGACACCGGAGCATCGTAAATATCTGAATTACAATGCGGAAGATTTTACATTATGGGCCAAAGACATAGGACCCAATACCGAGGAGGTAGTTAAATACTTCCTTACAGCGGGAAAAGAAGCGGAACAGGGTTTCAAAGCCTGCGCGAATCTTACGAAAATGGCAGAAAAGTACGGTTCGGAACGGCTTGAATCGGTATGCGCAAGGGTATTGACGCACAGGTCAACACCGTCCATCCGTGTCATCAGTACCGTTTTGAAAAGCGGACAGGAGAGACAATCCGCCGGATGCGCAGAGTGCTCTCAGAAACCGGATAATACCAACAGCTACGGTATTACGCGAGGTATGGATTACTACCGGAAAGGCGGTGCGTCAAAATGATGACTTCATCTTCTCTTGAATTACTGAAAGAGCTCAGACTCGGAGCGATGGTTGCGGAATTAAAAAAACAAATGGAAGACCCGAGCGCCTATGCAAACCTCGGATTTGAAGAACGGCTCGGACTTATGGTGGATGCCGAATGGAATCGTCGGCAGGCAAATAAACTGACGAGATTTGTACATAACGCAAAGTTTTCACTGCCGAACGCCGTAGTTGAGGACATTGAATACTTTGAAGACAGGCATTTGGATAAGACACAGATTCTGCGGCTTTCTACCTGTAAATACATTGACGACGGTCACCACATCATTCTCCGCGGAGCTTCAGGCAACGGAAAGACATTCGTTGCTTGTGCTCTTGGGAATGCGGCGTGCCGCAAATTCAAGACGGTTCGCTATGCAAGAATGCCGGAGCTATTGGATGAGTTAAGCATTGCCAAGGCGTGTGGAGAATTGCAGAAACTAATAGCCAAGCTCAGGCAAGTAGATTTACTCATCCTGGATGAGTGGCTGATCCGCTGTCTGACACCTGATGAATCCTACAATCTGCTTGAAATTGTGGAGGCAAGGTCACAGCACGGCTCTACCATCTTTTGTACACAGTTTGAAGTTGCCGGCTGGTACCAAAGAATTAATTCCGACCCGAGTAATGCAAGTCCGATTTCCGAAGCGATTATTGACCGCATCGTTCACAACGCATACGACATATTGATTGACGGCGAAAAGTCCATGCGGGAACGGCACGGGTTAGCAGCTGAAGAATAAATGAAACGAAGGAATTGGGGCTCTGCCCCAAACCCCGAGGTTTAACGCCTTTGAGGTTTCCGGGAAGAGTGGTAATATGTGCGAAAAACAAAAAAGAAGAGCAATCCTCACGCGTCAACGCATGGCATCACTCTTCCCGCCAACCCCGTTTACGGCGCTCGTGTCGGTCCTCACCGTTGCACTATCCTCCGTTACGGCCAAAGCATGTATATGATACCATATTATGTTGCCGCGGTCAATGCTTTTGATGCGGCTATCCGCCGTAAGGGTGCGGCTAAAACTCCGTAGACATGCGGCTAAAACTCCGTGCGGGCGTGGCTATTGAAGCGGCATTTACACAGTTCTACAACAATGAACGTATCCAACTCAAAACAAAACTGACACCACTCGAAAAGCGATGTCAGTTCGTTGCTTAAATTTTTATATTTTCTACCTTAGGACTCTTTTTTGTACTGTCTGTACATTTGGGGTCAGTTCAGTTCATAGATGACTACTCTTTTTTTAGATGCTTAATTATCTCGACTTTTGATGACTTATACGCAAACAATCCACTGTATAACACAGTTATACTAAAACAACACACAGCATACATCGCCATAGAGTATGGTGATACATACACGATCCAGTTGTATCCGCAAAACGCCCGCTGAGTGAATTTATAGATAATAAGAATATCTGAAACTATAATCACAGATATTATAGTATTTCCAATCATTAACATGAGGCTTTCCAATAAGAACTGCAGTGTGATATTCCAAGGCGAAGCACCGATTGCCTGTTTCACACCAATCTCAAACTGCCTTCCGGAAAGCGCATTGCTAAAACTGCTAAATAGATTTATCCCCAATATCAACAACAAAACTAATAGCGTGTGGAATTTATTAGTGTTTTGAACACCGATACTCTGCCTAGCTTGATTCTGCTCTATACAAATAGCAGACGGAATCAAGCTGAGTTGATTCATGCAATCAGCTATTTTCTCTGGGTACTCTGAGCAAAACCAAACATTTTGTGTTGTTTCTTTATACACATTTGAAAAAAAATTACGTTGAATCTCTTGAGTCGTATAAATTGTACATGAGCCTGTATAACATCCAATATCCACTTCTTGGATTGATGAATCAAATGATGAATTTGCACAGACGCCTACAACCGATAGCATTACCACCGCTGTTGGGGCGTTGTCAACTTTGTACGGAATAGCTATCTCGAAAGGGAACTCGTTGTTTGTCCCCAAGGATTCATATAGATTTTCACTTATTATAGCCTCGTTTTTTTGCAGTTCAAATTCATCCTTGCCTAGTATCAATTCAGCTTCAGTTGCAGCGTTCCAAGCTTGATTCTCCGACTCTAAAAATCGATACTGTTGAATATATATCGGAGACCTCCCCCCTGGTATAAAATAAATATTAGCATATACACTTCCAAATTGCGATAACTGCGTTGTATAATTATAATAAGTATATTTCTTTGCTGTAGGGTCAACTTTTTTAACCATTTTATCAAGTGTAACCAACACTTCCTTTTTGTCTTGAACACCTGTCATAACGATATTCCCAGGTTGCTTGAATAACTCCTTATAACCATTATATTGTATTGAATCAGTGAAACAAAGATAACCAAACAACAGCGAAAAGGAAAGAACAACTGTTACTGATAACATAGCATACATTCGATAATTACGAAACACCATCTGCAGCGAATGAATGATAATTGATTGTCGTTTATAAATCATACAATTTACCTTCATTTAGACAAAGAATTGTTTCCCCCAGTTTAGCAACGTTCATGTCATGTGTGATTAGTACCACGCCACGTCCTTTATTGCTTTCTCGTTGAATCAAATTAAGAACAATATCTCTATTTTTCGGATCAAGGTTCCCTGTTGGTTCGTCAGCCAGTAGCAAACAAGGATCTAGTATTAGTGAACGAGCCAAAGCTACTCGTTGTTTTTCTCCACCAGACAAAACATTGACGCGTTGTGATAGCAGATATGAAATATCTAGTAGCTCAACAAGTTCATCAAATCTATTAGGCGCTGATATCCTTTTATACAAGGTTGGCAAAAGAATGTTTTCTTGGCAAGTAAGCGTAGGTATCAGATTGAAACTTTGAAAAATGAAACCAATATTATCTCTTCTCAATGTGGAGTAGCCTAGATTTCCCTTAATCTTAGTCCCATTAAAAACAAAATCACCATGATCAAATGATTCTACAAGACCTATTATATTTAAAAGAGTTGATTTCCCACTTCCGGAAGCTCCAACAATTGAAATAAAACTGTCGTTAGTAATGGTTAAGTTAATGTCCTCCAGAACCGGACGTGTAAACCCTTTTTGAACATGACTAAGACAAACATTAAGTTCATTCATTACTCTCCCAAACCTTCCACTATTACCTTATATCCAGCATCACAATACATACCTTCATATATAGAATTGCCTGCCGAAGCACTTATGCAGATGTATTGACCATTTGTGTAACCAGGAGCAACCTCAATTTCTTGAATAAACTTGCCGTAGTCAGTAACTACGCGTATGTATGACTTGTCGCTGTTAGGATATGAATAAACGCATCTTGCATCAACTGCAAGCGTCATGGGAAACACCTTGCCAGTCGAAAATGAAATTGAATTATATTCCTCTCCGTATAGTAGCTTTGCTGTATCTGATTTTAGTACAATTCTTGTCCCATATTTATCAGTTGAGACATCCTCAACCTTAACAATCTCGAAATAATCCTCCCCCAATTTGATCATATTTTTTTCTTGACGCCAATTATAATCTTCTTCATTAACATAGCAGACCATTGCAAGATCTTTAAGTGATTCTAGCATAACATAACTATCGCTACCGATAGAAATCTTCTTAATTATCCCACTCTCAGTCGACTTAATCTCTTTTCCTTTATAGTACCCAATTACATCATTAACATTAATCCTATCCCCAACTTCCACAACAAATCGAATACTATATGGGTCATCAAACATTTTGAGTTCTAGAAATCTAAAAGACATACTCACTATTTGGGCATTGGATGCTGTGATGATTTGCTCTATATCCATACGCAAAATTGGACAAATATCTCCATACGCTAGTTCTTCAAGAATAATCTGGGGTTTGGGGTTGTATTGAGCTCTTTCAAGCAAAGAGATTCCATATAATGCCACCACAGGAGAAACAATTAGAACAACAAATAAAATGGATAGCAAAAACTTTCCTGCCGCCTTCAGCATCTTCATTTATCAATCCTCACAATCCCTAAGGTTTTTTGAGCATTAATAGTCGGTAGATACTCGGTGTAATACCCAATAATTTCCTGTCTATCTTCAACAAAAGCATAAACGTGGAATGGGTGTTGCCTCATTCGGTATGTCAATTCACAATATACTGTATAATGTGCATCAGAAACTGTGTATTCAAAGATCAAATACAGCTGTCTGTTTCCTATCAACGTATCACGCAATTTTTCGTCACTTGCGCTAATATTAAAAGAAATCGTCGTTCCTTTATTAACGTAAATAGGTGTGTCTTGATCCCAAACGGAGTCTAGGACCATTCCATCAGACATACAATTAACAAAACTCACTTCATTAAGTTTGATCAAATCCGTATTAAAGTATACTTTAGTGATAGTCACATTGTCCTGTGCGCTCATTTTTATTCCTTCAGCGTAAAAAATGCCATCGTGAGACGGCGACACATTCACATCCGTCAGCGCAAGTGTATCCATCAACAGCCCTTCTCCATATGATACATAAAAAGAAGAAGGCAGTAGCCTCAATGCCCCAATTTCATAATTATATGAAGTTCCGTTTACAATAACCGTAAGCTGAGTCAACGTGACATCGTTAATCAACGCAGCATCGTTAAATCTAATTGTAAGTATTCCAGAATATAACTTCGGTTGCGCATCTTCGGAAATGCTTGTCAAAACTTGACCATATTGCTGCAATTTCTGACGTGCTGTATCAACAGTTATTTCCGAAGATTTGGCCAGGTCTATCCACGAGATTCCCTGATACGTAGAAAAAGCAACAATGTCAATGGGAATTACATCATCCTGCATTTCGACAGAATATGTGAACGGAATATCTTTATCGAAATACAATTTCATATTTTCAGTTTTTACTTTAAACGCAGATATGAAACCATATTGCACCGACCTAAAGTAGGAGTTCTTACTTATTTCCACATTAGTATTGGTGCAAAGAAGCGAAAAATAGTCATCAGATACAATCGGAAGGTTCGCGTTCATTTTTCCCTCATTATTCTCAATTGGTTTACTTTCAAAAACAGAATCGATTGTGCAACCGGATATTATGAGAGATACAAGCAACGCCAATAACAATACTATACATAGATCTTTTTTCAAATCTTCCACCTCTCTTTATTTGTTCAGCCACAACTCATAGGGATTGTGGCTGAACAGGATTTCAAGCATCAATTATTAATCTGCATCAGCATAACGAGTTAACCTATGGTAAACATCGTTCGGACGAGGCATTCTGTCTATGTAAGTATCAACAACAATTCGATTAACTGCTGGAGAGTATGTACCGACCACAATATGAACATAATCGAATGGAAATACAGCTTCAATTCTATACCTTCCATCAGAAACCGAAGAATCAATTGTATAGGAAACCGAAGAACCGATAGAGTAACTTGCACTAACTGATACGCCCGCCGACACTCCAGCTTCGGCAGATATCCCAGCATATTCAGCTCCTACCTTTGCCTCATAAGATGAAGATGCTTCACAACCAACTGTAATCGTATGAGTAACACCAACAGTCGTACTAATTCCTTTTCTGTGCTCGGATTGAGTAAGATAAAACGGCTTCACAATTGCCGCACGAGTATCAGTGGTGACTCTACAATATATCCCACTGGATGAGGAACCTCTATTTACATAACCGGTCGCAGCATGAGCATGTGGCACAATAGAGCAATACAACACTAATACAAGAAGCGATACCAAATATTTAGAAAATTTCTTTTTTTGCATGATACTATTCCTTTCTGTTATAGTTACTAAAATATTCACCAACATATGTTAAAAGCCACTGGTGATATGTGGCAAGCTCTAAGCAAATCAACCTGATGAGTTCGATTCGGATGATCTTGAACTTATAACCCCTCATGAGAAAAAATAATACTAATTTTTGACCCAACCAGTACACTAAGTCAATACTTGATGAAAGACTGCATGAAATATGTGCAAAAAAGCAGTCACATATCTATTTTATCATTCAAATAATAGATTGCAAGCATACACGGGTAAGATTACATTATTTAAATTTGTAAATTACATTAGTAATTAATTCACAGTAGAATCGGGCTTACTTTCGATCAAGAAGCGTTGCTACATGAGAAAAAGAAAACTTGGGTGACGGGCGGGCGGTTAGGCTGCGGTCTGCGAATTTGTGGGTGTGTTGGCTACATCATTACATCATAAAGCCCCCCTCCATATCGGTTTATTTTGGTCATTGGCTAGACCTCGTATTGACTAAAAACTACATTAGCAATTCTTTTGTGCTCTTCACAAATAAATAATTAACTTATTTTTTATGTTATTACTCAAAGAGACGTTATTTTATTTGAATTATCGGTAAAGCATATGATATCCGATTTGATGAGATGATTACAAATGTGATTGTTGTAACTATCGTTTTTTTACTAAAATGTATCCAGATGCATCATTCTCGCTTTTATTATATGCATTGTCTATATATTTTTGTGGGTCTGATAGAAAATCGTCCTCTGTAACAAATGCAATGTACGATCCAGTAAGCCCATCGTAAGTTTTACATTTAGTACAAAAATATACTTTAGGTTCTTGGTTATAACGATTGTTGTTAATAATATCAAACAATTTGTCTTCATGGTACGTTGTTGCTGTATGACCATCTTCTTTTTTTACTGTGCATTTAAGCCAATCATACGAACCATCCACTTTTTGAATAACCCCAACCACTCCATTTGTATGGGATGTCCTGTTTTTTCTGCTGATATTTTTGAGACAATACTCTATTTCCCAATCAATCCAATTGCTTTTTTTCATATTTGGAGATAAAATAACAATTGTTACTGAGGTATCATACATCATATCTTTAAGTTTGTTCTTAATGGTTTCGGTTGTGGTATCTGTCAGGTCTGGTGAATCACTTGTCTCGCCTTTGTAAAAGGTAGCATCATCTCCCAAGGCTTTAATAATGTCATCTCTTAATTGTTGCGCCTCGCTATACTTGTATGAAATAAATGTTTTATGAGCCATATATATTTCCCTTTCTTAAATAATAAAATCACTGCATATGAGTTACTATAATTATCCCGGTGCATACTATTGCTAAGGGGAAATAAAACCACAATTCTGTTGAAGAAGTAACACAAGACCAGAAATTGTTTCTTTGACTTCCATATTCTTTTTTTGAAGCTTTCAATACAAAATCAATTTCATCTTCGCTTGTTAAACGAACTTTTTCATACAATCCCTTATACAGACGTTCTTGTAGTAAATAGTACGAGTCAAGCCCCCAAAAAATTATTACGGGAATATATGCAACTAAAAAATAAAGTTTATCAGCATCTTTTGCTGCTAATGTAAATACACCTGCAACAAGAGTCACTGCCCACCCTTTTAACATAAAAGAATTATTTGCCATACGGTTAATTACGCCTTGAATCAATTCAAGATGTTTAATTTTTTTCTCACTGTTCATCTCATTGTCCTTATTTGCTTTTTTATGAGTCTATATATGTTCACTCCCAAACCCACGATCGGCATATTCATTCGTAAGTATGAAATCAATAACATCATTATATATTTTGTCGAAATTATATTTCCATTATAACAATCAATATCTGTTTGTGGATTACCTATTATAACAACTTTTTGAGTGAGTATATAATTAATAACGTAAATATAAATCCATGTTACAGCATTGCCTTGTTATAGACTTTTTGAAATGTTATGCTTTACAAATAGTCGATTCAAAGTATCACTATCAATAAGTACAACTGTACGGTTGTTCATTCTAATTGCATTTCTATCCATTTGTTCACTGCTGTGCCGACATGCCATTTTATTTGCTAATACGCACCTTATCATTTAATTTGTCATCTCTTTTTCATAAGCAACCCATCTATACGTACGGTCATCGGTGTGTTATTGTACTTTTATAATTATAGATACAATGTGCCATTTTCCTTCCAATTATTTCAGCGTATTAATAATCATATGAAGTCATTAAACCATCAAATTATGTTTTTTGCAGCTTGATATGGCTATTATTCGGTATTATTCCTCAAATAACACATCATTTTTTGAATTACGGTACTCCATGCAGATAGGATTGTCTGAATCATCGTAAATATATATCATCAGACGATATAACGTGTCATCGTTCAGCTCTTCAGAAAGAATCTGCTTTACAAAGAGATGGTA
>ULVD01043420.1_pt1 | contig 18858 bp, 12 predicted proteins | sample 1959101 | NCBI WGS metagenome assembly ULVD01 (sample SAMEA4835777, study PRJEB28245) | human gut metagenome | biome: gut microbiome; material: fecal sample | place: Denmark | collected 2008
TGCGACTGTTGCAGTGGCGTATTTTGTACGCAAAAAGAACATTTAATCACCTTATGTGTCATGCGACAAGCCGATTTGCGGACAATTACGCAACATCGGCTGTCGTCACGCTTGCAAGTATACGGCGGCTGTCAGCTTGCCGCTAAAAAGGATTTGGAGAAAAAATTTATGAACAAAAGACTGTTGCCTGCCTACCCGCTTTTTGTAAACGATCCGTTTTTTTCGATATGGTCGGGAGGAGACGTACTCAACCAAACCGACGCTATGTTCTGGAACGGACGTTTGCGCAAAACTTACGGCGTTGTAAATGCAGACGGACAAACGTTCAGCTTTTTGGGAATGGTAGACGGGGCAACTCCGCTTGAACAGACAAGCGTAAGCGTGACGGCTTTTACCACCGAATACGGCTTTACATGCGACAAGTTTGACCTGACAGTCAGGTTCGTGTCACCGCTGTTGCCGACAGACGTAGAGTTGGCAGCCCGCCCCGTGTGCTACATGGGCTACGAGATTACCCCCAGACAAGCAATAGGTAGACTTACCGTGTCGCTGGCACTGCACGAATGTCACTGTTACGACCGCGTAGAGGACTTTGTCATCGGCGGAGCATTTGAAATGCAGGGTTACCAGACGGCATTTTTCGGACTTAACAGGCAACACCCGATGTCACACACGGGCGACAGTTTTGCCGCGGACTGGGGCTACTGGTACGTGTCGGCAAAACAGGCGTATTTCCTTGCGGAAAGCGACTGGAACAGATTTGTCGGATGCGGCACGATAGACTACAACTACATCGAAAACGACAAAAAATACATTGCGGGCTTCGACAGTTACGACAACGTTGCCGCAGGTAAAACGCTTGCAGGCAAAATGACCGTTGCTTTTGACGACCTGTGCTCTATTTTCTACTTCGGCGAGTGGCTGAAAGGGTACTACTTCCGCGACGGAAAGACAATTTTCGATGCGATAGATCAGGCGTACAACGACTACGAAACCACCCTTGCCAAACTGTCGGTGTTTGAAATCGACCTTGACAAACGTTTGCAAAACTACGACGAGGACTATCGGCTGCTGTGCGTTGCCGCCCTTCGTCAGACAATGGGCGCGCACAAAATAGTGCAAAACGCCAAGGGACAATTGCTGTTTTTGTCCAAGGAATGTCACAGCAACGGCTGTATTGCCACGGCGGACATCACCTATCCGTCAATGCCGCTGTTTTTGCTGTACAATCCGTCGCTGGTACAGGGCATGCTTGCGCCGATTTTCGACTTTGCCCGTTTGCCCGTGTGGAAGTACGACTTTGCGCCGCACGACGCGGGAACCTACCCGTATTGTTTGGGACAGATGTACGCCGTCAAGGCCAACGCCGACAAAAACGACAGATTTGTGTCCAACATGTTCCGTCGCAACCGTCAAAGCGGCATTATCGTCAGTCACCCGATGGTGTATCAGTATCCGCAAAACGCCGAAATTTACAACTTCGACTGCCAGATGCCCATCGAGGAATGCAGCAATATGATTATTGCCGCCTATGCTTCGGCGCGTTGCGGAGGCGACGACAAAATTTTGCGCGACAACTACGACACGCTGAAAACGTGGTACGACTACCTTGACCACGCAGGACTTGTACCCGAAAGGCAACTTTGCACCGACGACTTTGTGGAACGGTTGGACAAAAACGTCAATCTGTCGGCAAAGGCAATTGTGGCGATTAAGTGTTTTGCGCTTGTTGCAAAGCGGCTTGGACACGGCGACGACGAACAACGCGCCGAGAAACGTCTTGCCCAGTATCTCGATGAGTTTTACAGACATTTTGACGGGGTGGACCATCTGCCCCTTACATACGACAGCGACGAAAGTACATACGGCTTGAAGTACAACATGGCTTACGACGTATTGTTCGGCTTCGGGTTGTTCGGTGAAGAAATGCGTGAAAGGGAAATGGACTACTACACGTCGCGCGCAGGCAAACTGAGCGTTGCACTGGACAACAGATACGACCTTACCAAGACCGACTGGATTTTGTACACCTGCGCATTGACCGACGACCGCGCCAAGCAGCGTGCGCTGTACAAGGGCGTTGCCGAGTTTTTGCGGACGTCGCCTTGCCGTGTGCCTTTCAGCGATTTGTACCACGTTGACGGCGGGCTTATCAAGGACTTCCAGAATCGTACCGTCCAGGGCGGAATATTCATACTGCTGCTGAAGGACGAACTGCAAAAGAACAAATAACCGTTGCAAAACGTTAGGCAAAGCGGCTGCGGCGGTAACGTAAAAACATCATGAGTATATTTGTACCTGACAATCGCGCAGAATCCGCAGGCAATAGCCGACTACGTACCGATTAAGCAAATTACGGCAGGCTGCGTAGCGGTGCCAGACAAAATTCAAAACGACGTTTGCTACATCGACGGGCGCATTTACTACCATCGCAGGACGGGCAGACACGCCCTGACACCATTTGACCGGCAGGCATATACTGACTTACTTAAACGCATAAATTAAGCCGCGGCATACGTATGGCAGATTGATTTTGTATCGATTTTACACATACGTATGCTTTTTTTGTAATTATTGACGCAAATATCATCGGACAAAGCGAGTGTTTTTTTTCGCTTGCAACGCGGCGCATAATGTGGTATCATTTACAGTAGCGGTTGCCCGTGAATGTAGCGTTGTCGGCAGCCTGCTTGTTTGTGCAAAAGCATGCTTGTTGCCGTAAGGGACGGGTAAGGAGTAACTTATGTCGGAATTTTTCAACAAAATGATGTACGGCGACGGTGACAAAAAGGACTTTTCGCCGAAAGATTTGCCGCGCACCAGGGCGCAGGTGTACAAACGGCTTATCCGCACGCAGTGGGATAAGTTGCTTGTCGCCAACTGGTGGACGTTGCTGTTTTGTCTGCCGCTTTTGGCGTGGAACATCCTTTGCCTGTCCTACGGCGCGCGGTTTGACTTGACAACTGCCGACGGCACGCAGGCGTATATACGTTTTTTGCTTACAATGTGTTATCCGCTGTCGGTATGTTTCGGCGTTGTCGCCTTTGTCGGGTTTGCGGGCATTGCCTACACCGTGCGCAACATGAGTTGGGGTGTGCCTTGCGCGACGACGAGAGCCTTTTTCAAGGGCGTCAGGTCCTCGTGGGCGCAGTTTGCCGTAACAGGGCTTGTGACGTCGCTGCTGTGCTGTCTGTTTGATTTCGCCCTTGTCGCGCTGTCATTTTCGGTGTTCGACGCGGTACAAAAAGTGCTGCTGTATGCCTTTGCAACCTTTGCCGTTCTGCTTCTTTGTTGCGGACTGGTGTTTATGCTCAACTTGTGTTCCACCTACAAAATGTCGCTGTTTACAGCGGTCAAAAATTCCTTTCTGCTTGCCGTAAAGTACTTTTGGAAAACCCTCGGCGTACTGTGCATTACTGTGTTGCCGCTTGTTGTTTTGTGTATTGTCGGCTCGGTGTGGATGTGGCTTGTCGTGTATCTGCTGCTTGCGGTGTTCGGTTTTGTGCACACGGCAGAGGTGTGGCATTTGTTTACCAACAGCGTGTTCGACAACCATATCAACAGACAAAATTACCCTGACTTTTACCGCAAGGGGCTTGCGCCGATTGACGTAACGGGAAGCGGAAAGAGCGGCGACAACGGCGAAAAAAGCAACGACGACCGCAGTGGCGACGGCGGCAATGACGGCGACGAAGCAAGCGAACCGACGGAAGTTAAGTGACGACTATGAAACTGATTGCAAAAAATCTGTGTAAAAACTATGACGGAGCGACGGCATTGTGCGGATTGTCTTTCGAGGCGTCGGACGGTGACTTTGTCAACGTAATGGGTCAGTCGGGGTGTGGCAAAACAACCTTGCTGAAATGCCTTGCAGGAGTGGAACCGCTTACAAGCGGTGAGTTGTATTGCGACGACGAAGTGCTGAACAATGTGGCGGTGCAGCAACGCAACGTTGCCCTTGTTTCGCAGGAATTTTCGCTGTTTCCCAACATGACGGTGTTTGAAAACGTACTTTTCGCACTGAAAAAACAACGCGGAACATACGATGAAAAGTGTGCCGTAGTGTGGGAAATTTTGCGTAAAACGGGCTTGGAGGACATTCAGAACGCCTTCCCGAAGGAACTGAGTTACGGTCAGCGGCAAAAAACCGCCATTGCGCGCGCACTTGTCAGACGCCCGAAAATAATGCTGTTTGACGAGCCGCTGAGCAACCTGGACGCGGAAAGCAAGGCGGTGTACAAGTCCTTGATTTTGCAGACCAGACAGGCTTACCCAGACAGCATATTTTTGTACGTTACGCACAATGCTGCCGACGCAATGGCTCTCGGCAACAAAACGCTTGTAATGAGCGGCGGACGGGCGTTACAATTCGGCAATACCGAGGACGTTTTTCTGTCACCGCGCACGCTTGAAGTAGCGCAGATTTGTCTGGAAAACTGTAACGCACGACGGGGCGTTGTTTGCGACGGATTTGTGCGGACGGACGAAGTCGAAGTGCCGCTTAGCGCGTACATACAGGCAACGCTGTGCGTCGACCTCGGGCAGGAAGTTACCATTGTCGGCAGCGGTAACAGAGTTGCGTTGTTTGACGAAGGCGGCAACGCCGTGTGCGGACAAATTTACGAAGTGCGTATTCCGTGCAACGTCGGCAAAAACGCCGTGACCATTGACGGCAAAGCCTTTGCCCTCGGTGAACTTGCCGACGGCTTAGTGCAAACGGGCGACGGTTTTGCAGTGTGCATGGCGGACAAAATTACGGGCAGTTTCGGTGTCGAAGCGGAAAAAACGACGGACAAACTTACCTTTGTCGCAAGCGTGATTTATGCCGACGAAAAACGCGTCGTATGCAAGTGTTTTGACCGGAAAATTACTATACGTATTGAAAATTTCGATGATTTTTCGCATAAAAAAGCCGCGGTAGGCGCAATGGTGCTGCTGTCGGTAAATATTGCCGACGTACAATTTTTTACAGCCGAAGGCAACGTTGCCGTTGCCGACTACCGTGTTTACCCGAATGTCGCGGAAACTCGGGTGCTTGATGCGGCAAAAGGCGTTGTTGCCGTCGGCGGCACAAAGTTGACGTTGCCGTTTGCTTTGCCTCGTGTCAAAACAGCGCAACTTGTGTTTGAGCTCGACTCCTATGCAATTACTTCGGACAAGAAGCAACTTGTAGTCCGTCGCGTGCTCAACGTGCAATACGGTGCGACAAAAACAGTGGTGTTTGCCGAAGTGCATGGCTTTGACCGCTACGTAACGGCAGTACTTGACAATCCTTTTGCCGTCACCAAACGTCTGTTTTTCGCCGTAGACTCCACAAAAATCAAAATCAACGAAAAGCACTCGATCAAGTGAATGATTGAGTGCTTTATTTTACTCATAAATAAATGCCGTCTCGTATTTGCAGGGACGGCATTACTTGCGTTAATGAATGTGTTTGAGACGATATTCCGAAGGAAGGTATCCCGCATATTTACGGAAAACGTTTGAGAAATGACTTTGCGAAGAAAACCCGAGATAGGCGGCGATTGCCGAAAGCGACTTGTCGGTGTATCGTAAGAGTCGTTTTCCTTCTTCGATTTTTTCTTTCAATACATATTCTGTAAGAGTCATACCCGTTTCTTTTTTGAATTTTACCGCCAGATGTGTTCTCGAAACAAACACGGCTTTGGATAATGCCTCTATATTGACCGGTTCCGTCAAATGTTTTTGTACGTAATTTGCAATATCTGTCAGAAGTTTTGTCGGGGTTTTGCCGAGCTTTAATCTTTCTACTCGTTCCGTGTATTCAAGTACCATATGAAACTGCAAATTTACGATAGCCTCTACAGAAGAAAGCAACTCGCATTTTTGAATATATGCATCCGATAGCGAAAGAGCGTCGTTTGCATCCATTCCTCCACGTATTGCCGAACGCGAAACAAGCGTTGCGGTGACAATAAAGGTATTTTTTAATTGCCTTAGCGTATCCGACGAAAGTTTTCCCGGGCGAACTGCAGGTGCGCTTTTAATCCATTCCTTCAGGGCGGAAACGTCCCCGTGGCGAACAAAGTTCATGATTGTCTGTTCAAGGGTCAACGTATTGTGTACCGCTTCGCCGTTTGATAATTTTACTTCGGAATCGTAGTGTTTTGTCGTTTGTTCCGCATCCAATTTTTCAGACAACCTCAGTTGTTCGTCGTCGTAAATGGTAATGTCTGCAAGAGACAACTTTTCTTTGTTAAGAACAAAATTGACAGAACACAATGTCTGCAAAACACTATCCAGCGGCAAAGCGACAAGATTTTCCATTGCGTTTACAAACTCTTCGGTTTCGTCCTGCGGAACATCGCACTCAAAAGCCAGTTCGGTTAAGTCCGTTTTGTTTGCCGTCCATTGTCTCGACGGTCCCAGGACGATTTTATACTCTCCCGAATTTACCACTCCGTAGTAATGAAATCGCGGGGTAATAAAGTAGCCTACATGCTCCGAAATGTCAAGGACTCTTTCATTGTACGGAATAATCGGATCCTTCGGCAATTTGACAAAAGAATAATAAAAAATTTTTGTTTTATTTTTGTATATTCTGATAGGTATTCCTGCAAGATTGCCGATAGTTGTGCTCAGATATTTCAAATCGTCTATTTTCATATTTACTCCGCAAAACAAAGTTCAGTACAATTATAATAGAAAACAAACAATTTTGCAAGAAATCTGTCAATTCAAATGATATAATTTAACTGTAAAACGAAAAGGAGCATAAAATGGAAGATATTTTGAAACTTTTGAGGGAATTGTCCACCGAAGAAAAAGCAGCCTTGGTGGCGGGGACGGATTTTATGTACACCAATCCCGTGCCGAGACTCGATATATCGCAAGTCCGTATGTCGGACGGTCCGCACGGACTGAGGGTTCAGCAGCAGGGCGGAGATAACGGCGTTGCGGGTAGCGAGCCTGCAACCGCATTTCCGACGGCGGCTCTTACCGCTTGCGGCTGGAATGAAGATAACCTTTGCAAAATGGGACAGGCGATAGGTGCCGAAGCGCGCCATTACGGTATAAACATTGTTTTGGGGCCGGGCGTAAACATCAAAAGAAACCCGCTTGCCGGCAGAAACTTCGAGTATTTTTCGGAAGATCCGTTGCTCGCGGGAAAAATGGGCGCGGCGGAAATAAACGGAATACAAAGTCGGGGCGTAGGAGTAGCGATTAAACACTTTGCGCTTAACAATGCCGAAAACTATCGCTTTATGGGCGACAGCGTGTGTGACGAACGCGCAATGAGAGAGATCTACTTAAAGGCGTTTGAGATAGCGGTAAAAGCGGCAAAACCCGAAACGGTAATGTGCGCCTACAACAAGATTAACGGCACATATTGCTGTCAGAACAAGTGGCTTCTGACCGACGTACTGAGAAAAGAATGGGGCTTTGACGGGCTTGTCATGACCGATTGGGGCGCAACTCACGACCGAATCGAAATGCTGAAAGCGGGGCTCGACCTTGAAATGCCGGGCGATACCGACATTTGCCGCAAATGGATCATCGACGGAATAAAATCGGGCAAACTTGCCGAAGAAACTCTCGACAAAGCGGTGCAAAACGTGTTGAAACTCGTTTGCAAACACGAAGAACGGACAAACGAACAAGCCGATTTTGCCGCACATGACCTTTTGGCCGAGGAAATCGCCGAGGATTGCGCGGTTTTGATGAAAAACGACGGAACGTTGCCGCTTACCGCCGAAAAAACATATTTTGTGGTCGGCGAGTTGTTTGAAAAAATGCGTTATCAGGGTTCGGGAAGTTCGATGATAAATCCAACATTCCTTACCACTCCGAAAAACGCTTTCGACAATGCCGGCGTGAAGTACGATTATTGCAAAGGCTACAAAGAAAATCGGATTACGGCAGACGAAACGTTGATTGACGAAGCGATAAAGCGCGCCGAAAAATACGATACTGTGATTGTGTTTACGGGACTTACCGATTACATCGAAAGCGAAGGCGGCGACCGAGAAAACATGCGCTTGCCCGAAAACCAACTTGCCCTTGTCGACGCGGTTATGAAAACGGGTAAAAAAATCGTCGTCGTTTTGTATGGCGGCTCGCCCGTGGAACTTCCGTTTGCGGATAAAGCGGCGGCGATACTCAATATGTATCTGCCCGGACAGCGCGGCGGTGAGGCCACGAAAAAACTTTTGTTTGGCGAGAAAAACCCTTGCGGCAAACTTGCCGAAACGTGGGCAAAAAGTTATTCCGACGTTCCGTATGGTGAAACTTTTTCAAAAACACCTATCGAAGTTTATAAGGAAAGCGTTTTCGTCGGTTACAGATACTATCAAAAAACAACTGAAAAAGTTGCTTTTCCGTTCGGATCAGGGCTTTCGTATACGACTTTCGGCTACTCTGGCATGAAAGTTGAAGAAAACGACGACGACATAACCGTTTCGGCTACGATTACAAATACGGGAAGCCGTTTCGGTGCGGAAATCGTGGAGCTTTACGTCAAAGCGCCGAAAACGGACGTTTATAAGCCCGAAAAAGAGTTGCGCGGATTTACCAAGGTTTATCTTGACGCATGCGAAAGCAAAGAGATAAAAATTACCGTAAACAAATCCGATCTTGCTTATTACAACGTAAAAGAGAAACGGTACGTTCTCGAAAGGGGCGAATACGAATTTCAACTCTGCTCGGACTGCGAAAATGTTAAACTTTCCGAAACGGTAACAATTACGGGAGAAAGTGTTCCGTCGCCTTACGATAAACAAGTTTCCGAAATATATGAAAATTCGCCCGATAAAGTCTCCGACGAGGCGTTTGAAAAAATGAGCGGACTGAAAATACCTTCACTTCCGCCCGCTAAACCGATAACGCTTGAAAGTCGGTTTACCGACCTTCAAAAAACGTTTATGGGAAAAATTATTTTTAACGCCGTTTTGTCCGTTGCCAAAAAAGACATGAAAAAGGCGTTGAAACTTCCCGATGGCAGGGAACGCGACAACAAAATAAAGGGTGCGATGTTCCTGAAGCGGATTTTAGAAAGTAATTCGATAATTACGATGTCAATGTCCGCAGGGAAAAGTTGTCCGTACCACTTTGCGCAAGGATTTGTCGATCTGGCTAACGGACGCATAATCAAAGGAATCAAAGATTTTTGCTCGCCTGTAAAGACGGCGGCACTTCCGAAAGACGTAAATAACGATAAGGAGAAAAAAATAAGATGAGTAATGGTAAAATGTTGAGCGGGAAAATTTTTAACAGCCGTGTTCACTCGCAAAGCGTAACCGGCAAAGAAAAGTGGCTCGGCTACCTTTTGGGACCGTGCGGCGCGCTTCTTCTGAACGCCGTTCTTGCAACGTATCTTAACGTTTATTATACGGACGTTCTGAAGTTGACCACCGTATGGGGCGGTGCGTTTCTGGTTGTATTTCCGCTTGTTTCAAAAATAATCGACGCGGCGACAAACGTGCTGATGGGTTACATTATCGACCGAACCAAAACCAAGCAGGGCAAGGCCCGTCCGTGGCTGTTGCTTTCCGCTCCGCTTGTCGCAATTACCGGCGTACTTTTGTTTACCGTGCCACAGGCAAGTGAAACGGTGCAGGTAATCTGGGTAATGGTTTCGTATAACCTGTTTTACTCGTTTGCGTACACAATTTACAACATGAGCCACAATCTGATGTGCCCGCTTTCGACAAGAAATACCATTCAGCGTGGCGGACTTTCGGTATTTAATCAGATTTCAACCATTATGATGAGCGGAATACTTGTTGCGCTCGTGTTCCCGATGGTTATTATGCCGATGCTCGGCGTAGACAAAACTAAATGGATTGTGGTAATGGGCGTTATCTCGGTACTGGCGCTTCCTTTGACGCTTCTCGAATACTATTTTACGAAGGAGCGCGTTACCGAAGAACAGGCGGAAAACGAGGAAAAGAAAATTCCGTTTCTGACGCAATTGAAGATCGTTCTGACGGACAAATATACGCTCATAATGTTTGTGTACTTCTTCATCTATACCTTTGCTTCTTCACTTAAAAATCTCGGACTGGTGTATTACTGTAACTATGTTCTCGGCAGTTACAACGACGGAATAACGCAAACGCTCGTGTCGGTGGTCGGCGGTATTCCTATGGGAATCGGCATTTTTGCGGTGTGGCCGCTTGCTAAAAAGTTCGGCAAGCGTAATGTTACCGTTGCCGGTTTTATTCTTTACGCATTGGGTTCGTGTATTTGTTGGGCGTTTCCCGAAAACATGGTAATCGTAATTATCGGTCAGTTCATCAAAAATATCGGCGGACTTCCGTGTGCGTATGTGTTTATGGCGTTGTTTGCCGACGGACTCGACCATATCGAGTGGAAGAGCGGTATTCGTTGCGACGGAACGGCGATGTCCATTTACAACATCATTGCGGTTTCCACCGTCGGCGTGGCGACAAGCGTATTCAATGCAATGTTGTCCTCGGCGGGATACGTCGCTCCCAAAATCGTTGACGGCGTAACGGTTGCGGCAATGCAGTCGGCGGCGGTTAAAAACGTAATCACGTTTGCTTTCGTGGGACTGGAAACCATAACCGGTATTATACTTGCGGTATTGCTGTTGTTCCTGAACGTAGAAAAGACCATTGCAAGAAAACAGACAAAAATCCGTGAATATCAGCAAGCCGACGCCGAGGCAAAAGGTGAAGAATGGGTCGCTCCCGAAATCAGAGCGGCGCAGGACGAAGAAAAATACTTGCTTGAAAACGAGGAAGCATTTGTTGCCGCATTGAAGGTCAGATGTACTAAAAAAGGATTGAATTACGAAGCAGAACTCGCCGCTCATAAGCAAGAAATGAGCGAAAAAGAACGCAACAACGCCGAGAAAAAGCGCATTGCAGAAGAAAAAACCGCAGAAAAAACAAAACGTGCGGAAGAAAGAAGAGCTGCGAAACTGGCTGCGCTTTCTCCTGAAAGACGTGCGTCACTCGAACAAAAAGCAAAACTTCGCGCCGAAAAAGAGGAACGCGAATGGCAAGCCGAACTGAAAGACGGCGAAGCCTACCGCGCCAAAATTCAAGCCGAACTTGCGGCAAAACAAAAGTAAGGGGGAGGCGGCTATGAGTAAAAAGAAAAAGGCAATTGTTATATCGTCATCAATCGTTGGCGGACTTATGATCGCAGTATTGCTCGGACTGATTTTTACGGGCTATTTCGTGGGGTGGGGACCGTTTAATAAAATGTCAAATATCCGATTTCGTAAATTGCCGGGTAATGCCGATAAGTACAGTGTAGAAAACGTTAAACCTTTGGCAGAAAGTCCGCTCAAAGGTATGAATATTTGCTATCTCGGCTCGTCCGTTACGTACGGCGCATCGTCGTTGCAGGAATCGTTCGTTGAGTTTATTGCAAAGCGAAACGGAACGACTTATGTTAAAGAAGCTGTAAGCGGTACGACGCTCGTAACAACGGGTGCGGGCGGCGGATCATACGTCAGCCGAATGAAAAAACTCGATAAAAACGCAAAATTCGATTTGTTTGTTTGTCAGCTTTCAACGAACGACGCATCGCAGAATAAGCCGATCGGAAGCATAGACAGTACGGATACGACAACGGTATGCGGCGCAATTAACACAATCATCGAATACGTAAAAACTACTTGGAACTGTCCCGTAATTTTTTATACGAACGCTTATTATGAAAGCGATAGTTATGCGGCAATGGTTGCAGCCGTTAAGAAAATTGCAACGATTAAGGGCATAGGCGTTATCGACTTATATACCGATGAGGCATTCAATGATATAACGAGTGAACAGCGAGCGCTTTATATGGCGGATAAAATTCACCCTACAAAAGCAGGCTATCTTGAATGGTGGACGCCGAAAATGGAGCAATATATTTACGATTATATTGGAGAATAAGATATGAAAGCGATAAATCTTAAAACGGAATATCTTGTAAACCCGATGGGGATCGATATCCAAAATCCCCGACTTATGTGGAACTGCGAAGGCGGAATAAAGCAAACCGCTTTTCGCATAATCGCAAAATCGGACAGGAAAATCGTATGGGACAGCGGTAAAGTTCTTTCTTCGTCCATGCATGCAGATTATCCCTTAACGCTTGCTTCGAGAGGGCGCATCGAATGGTCGGTTACACTTTGGGACGAAAATGACTTAGACGGCGAGCCTTCCGAAACGGCATTTTTTGAAACGGGACTTTTGTCGGCAAGCGATTTTACCGCAAAATGGATCAGTGGAAAATATCGCGTAAACAAGAAAAAACGCTATCCCGTCGATTGTTTCAAAAAGCAATTCGCCGCGCAAAACGTTGCAAAAGCAAGGCTGTATATCACCGCCTGCGGACTTTACGAGGCAAAAATCAACGGGCAAAGGGTGGGCAATTTCGTGCTTGCCCCGGGACATACCGATTACACAAAACGTATTCAGTTGCAGACTTACGACGTTGCAAAGCTGCTTAGAAACGGCGAAAACGACATTACGGTCGAACTTGCCGACGGTTGGTATCGCGGAAGTTGCGGCGCGTGGGGGCTGAAAAATCAATACGGAACGCAGACCAAACTGTATGCCCAACTCGAAATAACCGACAAGTCGGGCAAAGTAACGATTGTCGGCACGGATAAGACGTGGGCGTGGTCGGACGACGGCAAAATCCGCTTTGCCGACAACAAGGACGGCGAAGTAGTCGAGGCGTGGCGCGTGCCTTCTTACAGCGGCTTTGCAAAGGAAACGAAATGCGACGTTATGCCCGTTTCTTCAAACAACGTTCCCGTTACCGAACACGAAAGATTTACCGTTAAACAGGTTATTACCACGCCCGGCGGCGCAAAGGTCCTCAATTTCGGGCAAAATATCGCGGGATATATTTCGTTTGCCGTAACGGCTAAAAGAGGACAAAAAATAAAACTCCGCTTCGGCGAAATGTTTGACGAAAACGGCGAATTTACGCAAAAGAATTTTCAGTGCGCCAACAAAAAACGCACCAAAGTTACGCCGTTGCAGCAAATCGAATATTTTTGCAAAGACGGATTGAACGAATACAAGACAAAATTTGCTATTTTCGGGTTTCAATACGTTCTGATTGAGTCCGACGCGGAATGGAAAAAGGAAGATTTTACTGCAATTGCGGTGTATTCCGACATGGAAGAAACTCTTTCATTCGACAGCAGTAACGAACTTCTGAACAAACTTGTGGAAGCAACGCGCTGGTCGGCGAAAAACAATCACGCAGACGTACCTACCGATTGTCCCACGCGTGAGCGGCACGGCTGGACGGGCGACGCGCAAATCTTCTGCAATACGGCGTCGTATCTTTTCAATTTCGCCCCGTTCGCGAGAAAATACGTTTCCGATATGGTCGACGGACAGCGGAAAAACGGCAAATTCCGTCAGATTACCCCCAAGGGCGGAATAGATTTCTATATGAATTTTATGGACGGCTCGGCGGGTTGGTCGGACGCGGGCGTTTTGATTCCGTATCGTATTTACAAACGTTACGGCGACAAAAAAATACTGGAAAGCAGTTACGCCGCAATGAAGAAGTATGCCGATTTCAAGATAAAAACGCTTGGCAAGTGGTATCCGACCGCAATAAGAACGGGAATCGACCGCAAATACAAAAAGTATATTTCCAATTACGGTCAGTCTTACGGCGAGTGGGCGGAACCGACCGAGGTGCATATCACCGGATTTAAGGACTTTGCTTGTCCGCACCCCGAAGAAACTACGGCGTATATCGTTTACATGCTGCAGACAATGGCTGAAATAGCCGAAGTATTAGGCAAAACGGACGATAAAAAGCGTTTTTCGGAATACGCCGAAAAGGCGAAAATCGGCTACAACAAACTTTTGGAATGTCCTGAGTTTTCGCTCGACACGGACAGACAGGCAAAACTCGTCCGTCCGCTGTATATGAATTTGTTGAATGAGGAGCAAGCGAAATTTGCCGAAAATCGACTTGTAGCCGCCCTTGACAAATACGATTGGCGGCTCGGTACGGGATTTTTGTCTACGCCGTTTATTCTTTACGTTCTTGAAAAAATCGACGTGGAATACGCGTACAAACTTCTCGAAAACGAGCAAATGCCCGGCTGGCTGTTTATGCCGAAAATGCACGCCAACACCATCTGGGAAAGTTGGGAAGGCACCGAGGCGCAAGGCGGAATCGCTTCGCTTGACCACTACAGTAAAGGCGCGGTTTGCGAGTGGCTTTTCGGCGATATGTGCGGCGTAAAAGTCGCGGGTGAAAATAAGTTTACAATCGCGCCGAAAGCAGGCGGAAAGTTTACTTTTGCCGGGTGCGAATACCAAAGCGTTTACGGAAAAGTTTCATGCGGCTGGGAAAGACAAAACGGCAAAACGATGTACAAAATCGTAATTCCCGCCAATACGACGGCAAAAGTCATCTTGCCGGGCGGTGAAAAAACGCTTGCCGCAGGCGAATACGAATTTGCGGAAGAATAATATTCCGACAAGTTGAAAACCGCAACTTTTTGCTTGCAATTGCTAAATAGTCGGCGAAGCGTCGGGCACAAATGTTGCAGGAACGCCGATATGTAAAAATGACCGAAAAGCAAACGTTCGGTCATTTTTTATTTACAAGACGGAAAGAAGTTTAATGCGGCAATCATTTGTTTTTCTTGCTAAAGCCTTTTCGTGATGTGACAACCACGTTACGGAAGAGTAGCCGGGTGGGTATTTGTGCGATTGTTTTGCCTGACAAGTCCCTTTGGCACAATTACGCTTCCGATGTGAACAGTGTAATCGACTTGCAGCGTAAAAGTACAATTTTGACACAATCATGTATAATTTCGAGATTGAACAAGTTTGATTGTTATGGTATAATAAGTTTGAGAAAGTCGGCATATCCGACAAAAAGGACGGAATTATATATGATTACATTTGACAAGGAAAGTAACGTCGTCAAATTGACCAACGGCAAAATCGATTACGCGGTGTACATCAACACCGAGGGGTATCTTGAAACGGTCTACTTCGGCAAGGCTATCCGCAACTTCGATCCGACCACTATGCGTACGGCACCAAAGTGGCACGCCGAAACCCACGTGTACGATCCTGCAATCGGTTCGGAGCGTTGGTTTGCCGACGGCTTCAAACAAAATGTCGCTCCGTTGGAAATAAGTCCGCATGCTCGCCGCGACAAGCGTGGGGCACCCGTTATCTGTGCGCGCGAAAACGGCAGTTTCGCTACCGATTTTTTGTATGTATCTCACCGCATATTTGACGGCACGGAACCGCTTGACGGTTTGCCCTCGGTGCACGGCGACAACTGCCAGACGGTGGAATTTTTACTGAAAGAACGTACGCGCGAGTTGTACGTCAAGCACCGTATAACTATTTTCGACGACTGCGATATTGTTGTCAAGAACTACACAATTGTCAACAAAACGGGCTTGGAAGTGACACTTTCGCGTGCAATGAGTATGCAATTGGATCTTCCGCGCAACAATTACAATTTGACGCATTTCAGCGGACGTTGGGCGGCGGAGCGTAATGCCGTTACTAACAAACTTGTTGACGGCGTACAGGAAGTGTCCAGTAATCTCGGCGCAACTTCGGCGGAAGAAAGCAGTTTCCTTTACCTTGCCGAGGACGGCGCAACCTACACGCACGGGGAAGTGTTGGGCTTCAATCTTGTTTACAGCGGCAACTTCAAATTTCGTACTTACAGCGACATGATGAAAGGCACGCACATTACCTACGGAATAAATGACGAGGACTTTGCGTGGGTACTTGCCGACGGCGAAAGCTTCGTTACTCCGCAAGCCGTAGTGTGCTACTCGGCTGACGGCATAGACGGCATGAGTCGCAACATGCACGATTTCGTGCGTAATCACATTGTCACCTACCGCCACGACCGCGAGTACAAACCCGTGCTTTTCAACTCGTGGGAGGGATGCTACTTCACATTTACCACCGACAGTATACTTTCCTACATTGATGACTCCGAGAAAATCGGCGCGGAATTGTTTGTGCTTGACGACGGTTGGTTCGGACGACGCAACGACGACCTGGACGGACTTGGCGACTGGCAGATAAACACCGACAAAATCGACCTCGGCAAGGTGATTGACCATTGCCACTCCAAGGGGATCAAGTTTGGCATATGGTTTGAACCGGAGATGATCAACTTTACCTCCGATCTGTTTAAGGCGCACCCCGACTACGCCTTGCGTGAGGACAAAGAGGACGTGTTTCTCGGTCGACACCAGATGCATCTGGATATGACGCGTGACGACGTAGTGGACAATATCTACAACCAGATGATTGCGATATTGGACAATTACGACATCGACTACGTCAAGTGGGACTACAACCGCCGCGTGTACGAGCATTATTCCCGACATCTGGGTGCGGCAAGACAGGGCGAAGTGTATCACCGCCTGACGCTTGGTTACTACAAGTTGCTCGAACGCATTGCGGCACGTTACCCCGACATGATGATAGAAGGTTGCGCAGGCGGAGGCGCGCGTTTCGACCTTGGCACACTGTGCTACTGTCCGCAAATCTGGACGAGCGACGAATCCAACCCCGCACGTAGGTGTACCATCAATTACAACACGTCTTTCGGATATCCGCTTTGCACGATGGGTACGCACGTCAACGACTGCAAGCTGTTTGACTACCGCGCAAAGGGACAGTTTGCGCTGTTTGGCACATACGGCTACGAAATGAACCCCAACAAACTGACCGCCGAAGAAATAGTAATGCTTAACGAAACGGCGGAGTTGTACAAACGCTACCACAAGGACGTCGTTGAAAACGGAGATTTGTACCACATTGCAGACCCGTCTGATGGCGAGTACTACATTATGCAGTGCGTAAGTAAGGATAAGTCTACAAGTCTTGTGCTTTCGATGAACCTCAAATGCCAAAAAGATTGCTTCCGTTTTGTACGTTTGCGCGGACTATCAGCCGACAAACTTTACACAAACAGCCACGACGGCAAGGCATACTACGGCGATTACTACATGAACGTTGGTCTGAATCTGTCGCTTGATTGGCATCAGGAATTTGAATGTCAGTTGTTCGTGCTGGAAGAGGTGAAGTAATTATATGGTACAATGGCTTAAATACTTTTTCGGAAATTTTTTCAACAAGAAATACGCCGAGCAAAGTGCTAAACGCAGTTACTGCAACGGATTGTTGTCGTTTTTGTTGGCAATGATTCTGCTGCTTGTACTCTTTGCGACCATGGCAATGGCGGCGTTTCCTGCATATTACGACAATTCGCAGGAGTTTTCTGCATACTATCGGGGATTGTTTGACGGGGACAATGCGCTGTCACTGAGTATTGTCGACGGCAAAGCCGACCTGACGGTTGCAGGCAACGACAGCAAAAAAGCAATCAACACCTACCTTGACGAGCAGGACAAGGGTATGTTTTCCGACGGAAAGTACAACCTTGTGGTTGATGTGCGTGACATTTCCGCGCTTTACAATGACTGTACGGTCAATTACGTCAGCCGCTCCGACAAGAAAAAGGTGATTGATTACGACAAGTACATGTCTTTGTCCGACAACGGAAAGCGCAACTACTATGTTTCGGTAATCTGTGGCAACGAAGTTTTGCAAATAGATGAAGAAAAAATCAATACGTATGTGGAATTTGTTGTACAGAACGGATCGGAGAACTCAAAAAACAAATTAAATGCTTTTGTGACAGACGGCAAAGTGGCGGAGAAAAATTACGGTAAAGTTTATGAATTGTACTTCAACGCACGTTACAACACAAAGGCACCGTCAATGCGTGATTACTACATCGACACTTATCTTGCCACCGACAGCACGGGTGCAAGCGTCTACAACAATTACGTTGTTTTGCTCAAAGACATTGCGCTGTTTTCATGGCGCACCGACAACGGGCAATCGGTTGCGGCGTCCGGTTATTACGGCAAGACCCGACTGACCGTCAACGGCAGCGATTTGGAAAATGCCGACAAACTTGTCAAAAATATGTATGCGGCAAATTCGGAAGCGGTTTGGATCAATTATTTTTTGTATATGACGCGTGCCGCATTGACAGCCGCGTTTGCGTGGGTTTTGATACCGTTGCTGTTTACGGTGATAGGTTTTATTTGCAAAAGTCCGTCACTCGGCAACTTCGGCGGCGTGTTTAAGACTGTCGGAGGCTTTTGGCTGGGGGCAATCTACCCCACGGTGCTGTGGACGGTGGTGGCGTCATTCCTGCTGAATCAGACATACGTGTTTTACCTGGGTGTGGCGTTGACTCTGGTAACAATGCTGGTGCGTACATTGATTCACTACATACCGATTGCCGTAACCGAGAACAAGCAGTACAAGGCGCAGCAAGCCAAAAACGACAATGCGTAGCAGCGTATACGCTACCGTCGTTTTGTCGATTTTTACGTAAAACATAACACTTAAACAAAAAGACTGTTTGCCGGGTTGCAAACAGTCTTTTGTCGTCAAAAAGTCAATACGTATTGTAATTTTCTGTGCAAATTCAACCATGTTCAAATAGACATGACTAATATTCGTCGCTAATGGTTGTCCTTTTAATCGTCTGTCGCTTTGTGCTCTTGGACACGATTGTTGTTGCTGTCGTAGCGGCGACATGCGCGGTAGTAGCTGGATACCGAATTGAAACCGCACAGGATGGCAAGATCGGCTATCGATCGGTCGGCGTAGTCGGGATTGTCGCGCAGTTCCCACACTTTTTGCATGCGGATGTCGCTCAGAAACGTGCGGAAATCGATACGTATGTAACGGCTGAAAAAGTGGCTGAGCGAACCGGGCGAGTAGCCAAATTCCTTGGCGATAGAGTTTAACGTCAGATTTTTTTCGGCATTTTCGTATATGTATTGCACAATGTTACGCGTAGAGTGTTTCGTTTGCGCCTTGG
>ULVD01024250.1_pt1 | contig 18750 bp, 6 predicted proteins | sample 1959101 | NCBI WGS metagenome assembly ULVD01 (sample SAMEA4835777, study PRJEB28245) | human gut metagenome | biome: gut microbiome; material: fecal sample | place: Denmark | collected 2008
CTTGTGTCGATTACTATCAATTGAAAATTACAACAAAAAAGAGGGCAAATTTGCCCTCCTTTTTTGTTGTTCGTAAAAGTATACAAACTTTTAGCAATTTTACAGAGAAAATCCTTCGCAAGTGTAGACGTTGCCAACTTTAACGTAATCGCTTACATAGGGGAACGTACCCGACTTCAACACAAGAGTACTTCCGTTTACGGTAAATACAATTTTTGCTCCGACCGTTGCTCCTGTACCTACTTGCGCGGTAATGGTAACAGTCAACTCGTTTCCTTCAAGCACGCCTTCGGCAAAGGTTACCGTCCAACCACTGTTACCGCAAAGCATTGTGCCTGAAATAGACGAACTGTCATCAAATGTAATCTCGTTTGCGCTGCTTTTCGTGAACGTCAATCCTGCAAACTTGCTCTTGCCAAGCAATGCTTTGTTTGCAACGTCCAAGCCATATGTCGTGCTTGCTTCGCCGTCATAAATCGTGATGTTGTTTCCGCTTACAACGTACGTCTTTCCGCCACCTGCTCCGCCAAAGCCGTCAAGCATGATTGTGCCTGCGTTGTCGGGCAATGTGTACGTACCTTGTAGGCGTCCTCAACCTTGGTGTAGGTACCTTCACCGAGCGCAACGGTACGCATAGCGTTTGCGGCAACAAACGTGATGTTGTTTCCGTCAACGGTATAAGCCACAGTTGCGCCGCCGATTGTCAGTGTACCGTAACCGTCAACAACGATTTCACCGTAGCCACCGGTATACGTTCCGTCCAAACCGTCGGCAACAAGAATACTACCGTTTTCGTAAACATACAATACGTTTCCGTCAGAGCCGACAATATTCATCTTTGTTGCTTTAGTAAGTTTTGTTACATCGGTATATGTAGTTTCACCAAACGAGAAACTTACATCGTAAATTACTTTTTCTTCGTAGCAGAACACCATTTTTGTAGTATTGTCTGTGTACGTTACTGCAATCCATACCGCATAGTGAGACTTGTCTGTAGCTGCATTTTTAACGCTTTTTACACCGTAAACTGTTACGCTTGCCACTCTCGAAGTATCGAAACCAAGATACGTGTCACTTCCAACACCTGTATCGGAACTGTAGTAGCCATACCACACAATACCTGCAGCCTTATTGAAGTATACGTATCTACCAAGCGACATCGAGCCATCGGTGATTGCGGCTTGCTCGTCTGTAAGAGTGCCCTTGCCAAGTTTTTCGCCAGAGTAATTTCCTACTGCGTCAACCTTAAATATTACAGTACTTAACTCGGATGCTTTCTTAGTTGTACTCCTATCATCCGAACACCAGTTCCAACCTTTGTAAGTGCCATATGATTGAGGCGCATCAACCCACTTAGCGTAGTAAGTAACTGCCGCCGTAACCTTGGTGGAACTTGTAGCCTGTTCACCCCAATCGTCGCCGCTCTTTGCAAACCAACCTGCAAATGCCTTGTCGTTGTATCTCACGTCGGAAGCAATTGTAGGAATCGTGTTGCCCAATGTGTCACCCACGGCAAGCGTGTTGACAACCGTGGTCGTCTTGCCTTCTTCGTACTCGTAACCGCTGTAGTCAAAGGTGATTGTGACGATTGCGTCGTACTTAGCGTAGTAGATCTTGTTTTCCGTCAATGTAACGGTTGTCTTTGCACTGCCCGTAAAGTCGGCGTTTTCGTACCAGCCGCGGAACTTGTAACCTTCAACAGCCACTTCGTCATCCGAAGGCAATGTTACGCTCTTACCGTAGAACGGAGTCATCGCCCCGATTTCCTTGCGTTCGTTTACAAAGGTAATTGTAATTCTGTTGTCCGCAACGGTGTAGGTGCTGCCGATGATTGTAACCTTGTACTGTCCGTCAGTCGTCGTGACGTCGTAGGTGTAGCCTGCGCCTTCGTCAGCCGCCGTGTAGATACCGCTAAGCGCACCGCTTGCAATTCCTGCGCCGTTGAGAATAAGGTCTTCCTTTCCTTCGCAGGTAAATGTGCCTTGCGTGCCGTCCTGAGCAACCGCGTCGTTACTGCTGTTTCTTGCAAACGAGTAGGTGTTTTCACCTGCGGTAACGGTGATTACGTACAGGTCTTTCGAGATGTCCGTCATCGTTGTAAGTGTCGCACCAGATGAATCCGTTGCCGTCCACGTTACGTTTGCGTAAACGACTCTGTTGTAAACAAGCAGATTTTTTGTCGTGTCATTGCTGAACTTGATTGTAGCAATCTTGACCGTACCCTTTGTCCAGCTTACGCTTTCTGCCGAAGCAGGCGTAACGTCACCATTTACTGCAAAGAACAGATAAATGTCGTGTTCGTTTGTAGACCTTCCCGAGTAGTAGTCAATTTCAACAATTCCGTTTGCAATGTCTGCATATCCGTTGTAACGGCTGCTGCCGTCCACCAATACAAAAGTACCGGTTTCGGTATTGTAATTTTCGATTGTACCTTTTTTAGAGCCCGTCACCTTACCGAAGTTGTCGATGGTAATAGAAAATCCAAGCGAACTCTTGGTTGTCAATGCGATACTGCTTTCGCTCGGGTCAAACTCGGCTCCCTTGTAGCTACCTGCCAGTGCGTGCGGTTCAACCCACTTAGCGTAAACGGTTATACTTTCGGTAACGGTCGTGCCGTTGGTAAATTCCGTACCCCAGTCGCCGTTTTCCGTACCGTTTGCCGTAAACCAACCTGCAAATACCTTGGTGCCGAACGTGAAGTCAACAGTAGGTACAGCAGCAGATTTGTCGTTTACAAACAGGTTTTCGACGCCGTTTTCATGTGCGCCGCCGTCAAGGTAGTTGTACGTAACCGTGACAGCCGCGTCGTACTTGGCGTACAGGACAATTTCGTCTTTGTCTGCGGTAATCGACGTAACTTTGTTGGTAAATGCCGCTTCCTTGTACCAGCCGCGGAATGTGTAACCGCTGACCGTCGGTCCTTCGGGAAGGGTGTAAGTACTGCCAAACGGAACAGTTTCGCTTGCAAGAGTTGCCTCAATCTCGCCAAAGTTGAACGAAATTGTAGCGTTGTACTCTACAAGGCTGTACGTGTTGCCGTCGAGCGTAAGTTTGTACGTCTTTCCGCCCACATTCGCAACCGCCGTATAACCTGCATTTTCGCTTGCCAACGTGTAAGTACCCTTTTCACTGCCAAGGGTAAGTCCGCCGAAGCCGTCAAGCGTAAGTTTTTCGCCGCCTTCGCTTGTGTAGTAACCGTCAAGGAAGTCGGGACTGCCTGCCGTAGTAACCTTTACGCCGTTGATTGTCAGATCGATGATGTATGCGGTATCACTACTACCGCCATCTCCGCTGTTATCCTTTTGATAAGTGAAATACAACGGGGCATTGGTCGTGCCTGTTCTTTCAGAAAGAACAAGATTGTATTCTTCCGCATCTGCTGCCGTAGCCGTTCTTCCGCCGTATTTTTTCGAGGTGTAAGTCGTAGTAGTGCCGTCAGCATAGTACCACACAGTAGCGTAGTCGTATCTTTCGGCAGACTCGCTGGATGCCCAGATTTTGAACGAAACTTCGATTTCGCCGCCAATCGGGAAAATCTTGAGAGATGCGGACGAGCTGTCTACGCCCTTGTTGTTGTTCTTCCATTGTCCGTCGGCTGCATCGTAAACAAACGTATATTTATCACTGTTGTCTATTCTCCAGCTTACGTTTTCGTTCCACTTGGCAATGAACACCATTCCGTCCGCAACAAGCGTGCCGTCGTCAACGGCATAGTCACCGTCGTCGATTACGCCGTTTTTGTTGACGTCCACGTACCATGCCTCAAACGGACGACCGTTGTTGTACTTCAGGTTGTCCTCTGCGGCAAGAGCCTTGCTGAACTGAGCGTTCTTGACAAGGTGCGTTTCCTTGTCGGCAATCAGGTGACCGTACTTAAGCGTTACCGTAGCAAGAGTTTCCCATTTTGCGTACAGATTGATCGTGTCGCCGCTGTAAACAAGCAGATCGGCAATGTTTTCTTCGCTTGCCTGAGTGTTGAATTCCGTGTCGAAGTACCAACCCTTGAAGCCCTTGGTCTTGTCGGCGTTAAGCGTAACGTCCGCAATGTAATCCGCAGGAGCCTTTGAAAGGATCGCTTCGCCGATGTTGATTTCCGTATTCTGCGTGCCGCCGTCCACAAGTCCGTTGTAAACAACCTTGACGGGCTTCGTCCAGATTGCGTACACGGTAATTTCCGTCTGACCGAGCGCGATAGTAACGTCTGTGCGCGCTTCTTCGACGCTTTCGGGTTCTGCCGTCAGATACCAGCCTGCAAAGAAGTAACCTTCACGCGTGGGCGTCGGCAACGTGTAAGCAACGCCGATGTTGATTTCCGTTTCGTGCGCGCCCAGTGTGCCGTCGTTAAGCACGTAGTTTACCGTGCCTGTGGGCTTAACCCTGGTGTAGGTGTAATTTTCACCGAGAGTAACCTGGTAATAAGCCTTGGATGTGCCTTCTTCCAAAAACACGTCCAATGTGTAAGCCGCGCCTGCTTCGGCACGTTTGTATGTGCCTGCGAAGGAGTAACCGCTGCCGCTTACCGTAAGTTTGCCGTTACCGTCAAGCGTTGCTGTTTCGTCGCCTTTTGTATAGGTGCCGTCCAGTCCGTCGGTTTCGGCAAATCTCGTGCGCGTACGACCTTCGTCGTCCTGATACTCTACAAGTACGAAGCCTGCAATACGTGCGCCCGTAGCGTCTTTAACTACTACGTTGCTTGCTGTTTCCGACTGAGCGACCGTAAGCGTTTCGCCTGCAAGGTTGCTGAGAGTTGCGCCGAAATAGAATGTGCCGTTGTACTTAAATACAACGTTTTCCTTTCCGTTGACCGTCAGACCCACCACTTTGCCGACGTTGGTGTCGTAAGGATAAACGGTTTTAAGCGAAACCGCCGTATCCTTGCTGTCAACCTGTACAAGCACGTAGTAAGCGGAAAAGCCTGCGCTTGTGTCGTTTACTTTGTATCTGTCAAACACTATGTACTTGCCGTCAGCGGACACGTAACCGTTGTAAACTTCGGTGTTGTCTGTAGAATTGCCGCTACTGCTCGTTTCCGTCCAGGTGAAGGTTACGGTAATCGTTCCTTTTGCGGCGTCGACAACGGCAAACTTAATCTTTTGGTTGGAATAAGCGCCCGGGCCGTAATCGCCGTAATCGCCGTAATCGCCGTAACCGTCGTCGGAAGAGGAAGAAAAGTTCTTTTTGTAGAAGGTGTCGTCCGCAACGCCCTTTGTACCGATGTCGATAAACACGTTTTCGCTTGCAAAGGTGTTTTGACTTCCAAACAGCATGCCGCCCTTGTACAATTTGTTTTCAAAAACAGCCACAAGACGGGTGTTTTCGTCGGTAATAGTAAATTTCTGCTCGCTGCCGAACACCGTTGCCGTGTAGGTCGTGTAAGCGTCGGCTTCATAGGTTGCCGCCGTTACCGTTGCCGTCCACACCGTTTCGTCACCGAGCTTAGCCACGTTTTCAGTCTTGGTGTCGGTGCAATTTGCGCACTTGAGGTTTGCAACGCCGCCTGCCGTCAGGGTCGGTTCGGTTGCCCACGAAACAAACGCGTAGGAATGCGCAAGTTTAGCCAGCACAACTTCCACCTCACCGTAACTTTCGCTTGCGTAGACATCCTTGCCTTCTGCAGTGCAGGTTGCGTCAACGTGCTTGGAAGCAACCTTTGTCCACACCGTTTCGTCTGCAAGAGAAGCAACGTTTTCTTCCTTGAGGTCGTTGCATTTTTCGCACTTCAACTGCGCAACGCCGCCTGCCGTCAAGGTAGGCTTCGTCTTCCACGAGTCAAACTTGTAGTTGTGCCCGAGGGGCTCACCGTCGGTAAACGTTTCGCCGTTGTGATCCTTGGCAGATTCGCCGCATACGCAACTGTAGTAGTACACAGCCGCCTCAAGGCAGGTTGCTTCCGACTTGAGATACTTGGCGTCGACAACTTTCTGGTTGAACGTGTGTTCGTCGCCCAGTTTTGCCACGTCAACGGTAACTTTGCCGTAAACAGACGTGTAGTCCGTCTTGCCTGCCGAAGTGTGCGTAGGTGCGGGATTGGGCGTAGCCGTCCACACCGACGTGTCGGTAAGCGCGGGTACGGTGACCGTTTCCTTTTCTTCGCAGCCCGTGCAAGTTCGCGTTGCCGAGCCCTCGGTTGTCAGTGTGGGGGCGGTAGTCAATGTCCAGTCGCCATACGTGTGCTCGTGATTGTCACAAGCGGCAAGCGAAAGGCACAACACTGCCACTACCAGAACCGCCAACAACAGTTTAGTAGTCTTTTTCATAAGATTTCCTCCTCCATAAAATACGTAATATCCGATTTTAAAAAAAATGCTCGGGCGCACCGCAACAAGACCACGCCGCAAGGGCGAGATCGCATTGCAGAATCTCGAGCATTTCCGAAAGTACCTATTCAGTTTGTAGCTAAAAACGTCTTTCGGACAACACCCTGCACAAAATCCGCAATCGCGTCACGAAAAATCAAATATAGGGTTATTATATGCTTTTCCGTCCTTTTAGTCAATCGAATGACGACAAAAAGTCCGCCGGCGTCTGTTTTTTCGCTTTTTTCCGAAAAAATAAGGTCGGCGAAATACCGACCTTATCTGTCAATGTTGTTTGCACCGCCGCCAGCGACGTCACTTCTGAACGTTGAACTCGTCGCCTGCGCAAATGCCGCCGTGCATGTTTCTGTCCATAGTGCTTGACGCGCATGTCAGTTTGCCCGGCGTAAGAGGATCGTTGAGAGTAAACACTATTGTGTGACCGCCGATCTGCACCGTCACGGTAAGGTTGTCAACGGTGTAGGTGCCGCTTTTGCCCTCGGCGTTGCCGATTGCGCAGGTGTAAGTATCTTCCCCGCACATGTAGTCCTCGTCCGAGTCGTGCATCGGGGAAACAGACTTGCACACCACCGTGCCGCCCTCACCGAACTCAAAGCAAGTTTCGGCAATGTACTGCACTGCGCCGCATTTGAATTTCACGCTTCCACTGAAAGTTTTGCCTGCCACAAGTTGTTCGCCCGTGGGGGTTGCCACCATGCGGTAAAGGTTATCTTTCACCATCAACGCCGAATAGGTACCGTCCGTAAACGTGACAAACAGCGAACCGTTGTCGCAAATACGGTAAGTGCCGCTCCGCGTGCCCAGCGTAAAACTGCAAAAGCCGTCCAACGTCAGCACGTCTGCCGATTGGTCGTCGTACCGATTGTAACTGCCCTGCAAACCGTCGGCTTCCGTAAGTCCGTTTGCGCCGTCGTTCCAACTTTCAACCTTAAACAGGCGTTGTTTGCCGTCGATTGTCAACGTAACCGTGGAATTGGTGCCGAACACCGGCGAAACGCTGCGTAAAGTCGCATTAACCGACAGGTAGTAAGCCGTCTGTCCGCCGTAGGAAATGCGCAACAACGTAATGCTGCCGTTACCGCTTTGACCCAGGTTGCCTTTTGTCACGACAAATGAACCGAAGCCCGGTGCCGTAACGTTCAGCGTGCCGCCGAAAAGCATTTCGGCTTCTGCCTTCAACACGCCGTAAGCGTCGTTGCGTGCCGTCACGACAACCTTTTGTCCGTACACGTCGTAGCGACCTTCGTACGGTATACTTGCGACCGTCAGCGTTGCCCTGCCGTACTCGTCCAGTACAAGGGCGTAGCCTCCTGCCATCGGTGACCTGGTGTATTCTCCGACAAATTCGTTTCCGTCGTACAGCGGTTCCAGCACTTCCACCATGTAGTTTGCCGAAACCTTTTTGCCGCCCACTTCCACATTGATTGTGTAGCGGTACACGCCCGGTTTGGTAAATCCTACCGTGGACACGTCGATGTTGTCCTTGCGTTTTTTGTCCTCTATCGTCCATGCGCCGTCCACGGTAGTCACTTCGATTGCGTTATAAAACTCGTCGGGCGCGCCGCTTTTAGTCGCTTTGGGCACCGAGTACGACCCGACAGTTACCACTGCGCCGTCGGTTATTTGCGTGTTGACAAATTGCTGCCCCGCAAGGGCGTTGTCGCCGAGATTTTTGACCGTCAGCACGTTGAGCAGCGGCGACAGATAGAAGTCCGCCGTATCGCCGTAACCGAAGTTTGCCTTGGCGTTGACAAATTCGACGTGGATTTCACTGCCGACAAGATTGTAGCGTAACGACGTAATTTCGTAGGAATTGCCCGAGAAATGAGCAAAGCCCGTCCCGTAGCCGTCCAGAAAAACGTACATGTCGCCAAGAACGTAGTAGCCCATCAGGTTGTCCCTGGGCAAAAGCGTAAATTTGTCGCCCCGAATGTCGAACTTGTAACTGTAGTATTGGCTTTCCGTACTGCCGAATTTTGCGGCATAGGCAAAGAACGTGTGATCGTCCAGCACTCCGCCGTGCTTCATAGCGGCAAATTCCGTGGAAAACAACCGGAAAATCACCTTGCCGCCTTCGGTGTAAGTTGCTTTTTGCGAGCCTTCGAAAAACAGTCTTGCGTTGCTGCCGTCGGCTGCCGTATAGTTGTGGTCGGCAAACGGATTTTTGTTTGCATCGTCTTTGACAATGGTCGCACTGTAACCGTCGCTGCCCACCGTAAAGCGATTAGTTTCGCCAAGGAAAGTGTAAGTGGCAGTCGCGCCGCTTTCGGGTACGAAACCTTCGCTGAATACGATTTCGCCGTGAGACTCCGTGTAGTAAATGTCCACGCCCGAGACTTCCTTGATGCCTGTTCGGGCGGCAAACCACTTTGTCGTGCCGTCCGCCTTGCTACGCACCAACATCGCCTCGATTGTGTAGTAGCCGTCGTATTTGTACTTGATTACGTGCAAACGCTGGTTGTTTACCACTACAAACGCTTCGATTTCGTACATGTCCTCACTTACGTAGGTCAGCACACGGTTGATTCCCGTTTCGGAGTAACTCATGTGCAGTTCGTTGAGTGGGACAAGCACCGCAATGCCGTCCGCGAAGTACATTGTGTAATTGTAACCGCCGATAGCTACCGACAATGAGCCGTCGTCGTTACCGCCGACGATTCTGCCTGTAATCGTGCCTATGGCAAGGGTACAATCGGTGCCGATTACAAGGTCGCTGTACCGACGTGCGCTTGTCGCGGCAGAAACAGTGTCGCCGTCCTCGTCGGTGTCGGCGTCATCAGGGATGGTCATCACACGTGTTTTGTATTTGCCTGCCATTTTGCCGTCAAGTACCGTCACCCGTGCCGTCTTGGTAACACCGCCGTAGCTGACGCTGACGATGTACAGTCCCGGTGTAAACAGGTCAACCTTGCCGCTGACCATGTCGTTTGTAACGGTTACGGACCTGCCGCCCTCGACAACGGTAAACAAATCCGTCGTGTACAGCGTTTCGCCCGTAAATATCATGGCGTCGGTCGCCGTAACTTCCAGCGATTCACGGATTTCCACGGTGTAGGTTACGGTAACCGGTTCGTTTTGCGGACCGTTGACATAAACGTCTATGATTATTTGCTGCAAACTGAGCGACGGATTGTAACCGGAACGCACAACTGCATACAGCGTAAGTGGGTCAACGTAGTCGACATTGTCCGTAAGGGTCATCGCGCGCGTCTGCCCGTTGAGGTACACCCTGACATTGCTTAGCGGGTCAAACTTGCCCGGGTTTGACGGCACCACCGTTTCGTCGAGCACGTCTATGCGGTAGATGTTGCGTACTACGACGTAGTTTATCGTCGCGGTGTAGTATTTGAAAGATACATTACCCGTAACGGGTACTGTCTTTTCGTTGTAGGGAACAGTAACCTTGACTTCGTACTCGCCCGAAACAAATGTCGGGTCGGCAAGTTCCGTCAGTTTTTTGCCGCCGACGGTGATGTACCTGCCGACGTTACTCAGCGTAATGCCGTTTACCACCACTTTGAAGTCGCCGGAGAAGTCGTAAAAACGCATATCCGTGCCTGCTCTGACGTCGATACGTTCGGCTGAGGGCACTATGACAACGCCGTCTTTTACGGTGACTACAACCTTCGCGGTAATGCCGCCGTAGGAGCACGTAACGGTGTAATTGCCCGCCTTGGTGTAATCCACGTTGCCGCCGAGCATTGCACCGGTGACCGGCACGTCAACGCCGTTGTCCACAATCCTGAACAGCAACGTAAGGTCAATCGGCGTAGCGTTGGGGTACACTTCAACAGTGGGTTTAAGGGCAGTTACGACAAGCGTCTGTTCGTCGGACAACGTCACGTATGCCGTCGCCGTGCAGACGCTGCCGCTTTGCATAGTGTAAGACAGTTCCACGGCGTAGCGACCGGGCTCTGTGGCGTTTTTCAACGCGTCGGCGTCAATCATGTCGTCGGTTACGGGCACAGCCTGCTCGTCCACGTACAGCATAAACAGCCTTGTGCAGTCGTACGAAGAAGCCTGCGCGACAGCCAGTCTGATTTGCGGATAGCAAACCACCGCCTGCACCACTTCGTGTTCCACAACGGTAACGGCAACGGACACCGATTTGTTGTCCGTAGTAAGCGTCAGCGTGTATTCGCCTGCAATGGCGGCAACCGTTCCGTCCAGCATTGCGGCGGTGACCTTTGTTTCCGCGCCGTCCACCGACAGAGTAAACAGCGAAGCGAAGTCGTAGCCGTCCACGCGTGCGGCGTTAACGGTAAATGTCGTTCTGCGCACGGAAGGAATGTATTCGTTGGGAGTAACGGTGACGGGGATTTCCGCCGAGTAGTTGTTTGCGCGGCATATTACTTTGCCTGTGCCGCCCCAACGAGGAAACTTGCCGAAGTCGAGATTTGCGGAAGTCAGTTCAAAATTCTTGCCGTTTTTTGTAGCGGAAAACAACGGCACAAAGTCGTAGCCGACAAAATCCTTGCTTTCCATGGTCAGCGAGGTGCGATTGGCGGTGATTACGTAAATGTCCTCCACGCGCACGGCAATTGACTTACTGATGCCGCGGAAAGTAACCGTGTAGGTGTAGTTTCCCGCAACCGACTTGACGTCGCTTGTAACCATGTCGTCGGTGATTTCCACGCTTTCGCCGTTTGCCAATGCGCGGAAATGACTTTTGAAATCGTAATTTGCCGCTTCGGATGGGGAAAGAGTCAGTTTGTAGACTGATTGTTCAAGTTGGTAAAAAATGTGTTCGAATGCAACTTCGGCCGTTGCCGATTTGCCCTTGTAAGTACACGTAACCGTACCGCCCGTTTCGGTAAGACCGCTTACGTCCAGCATGTCTTTGGTAACGGTTACTCTGTCGTCACCTTCGGTTACGACAAACAGTTTCGAATAATCGAAACTGTCTGCCTGCTGATCGTCGATATAAAATTTTCCCTTGTGGTACAAGGAATTGAATTTGTTTACCGAAACGTCAACCGTAACGTCGGTCGGCGCGTCCGTGCACGCCGTAAAAACAATGGCAAGAGTCAACAACAGAAGAAGCACGACAACTATCGGTTGTTTCTTCATTATGCCTCCGACCGTTATTTAATCCACTCACCTGCATTGTAGATTGTAATGTAGAAGTAGGGCGAGCGAATGTTTTCGATGACGATGGTCAGACCGTCGCAGGTAAATACCGCGCGTCTGTTGGACACATCGTCGTAAGCAAAGCCCTCAAGGGCAGTGCTGTTTGCCTTGGAGAACGTCCAACCGCCAATCCAGTTGCCTTTGTCATCCTTGGTGAGTCCCAGTCCGGAAGCGTTTGCTTCGTTCCACTTATTGAACTTGGCAATGATTGCGTTGATGCAGTTTACGTATTCCTCGTTGGAAAGGACCTTGTTTTCGTCAACGTTATCCACCTGCACGGTGATGCTTACTTCTTCGATGTAGGTGTAGTTGCCTGCGGAATCCTTGCCTGTGATTGTGTAATCGTACCATGGTCCGCTGAGTCTGTCGTTAAACAACTCGAGGAAGAACTGCGGACCGGGCAGATACTTGTAGTTGTCCTTGAACACATCGGTAAATACGGTGTCCATGTTGCTGTTGGTCAACTTCTGGTCGCCGCCTTCGATGTACTTGCCCGTTTCTTTGTCGTACATGCCGGGGTAAGCCTTGATTTCGGAAGTGTGCAGATAGTAGTAGTAACCCTTGTGCGCAACTTCCGCCCAACTTGTGGGAAGCACTCTTTGCTGATACTTGTTGCCAAACACTTCGTTTTCGGTAATGGTAGTCGTGCCGATGCCGTAGTAGTAGGTGGTGATGTAACCTGCGTATGTGCCACCTGCGAAACTGTAGGGGTAACTTGTGCTTACGATTGTGTAAGCCGAAGGATCGCTTTCTTCCTTACTTGTGTCGTATGCCACGCTTATCTGAACGGTGTTTTCCGCACTGCTGCTTGCGCTGTTGCGTTGCTTGTCGATGCTCATCTGTTGAACAACGTCGTAGGTAAGCGTCGGGTCAATAAGGCTGAATGTATGAACTTCTCTGTCGCCGTCCATATTCATCGAATCGTACTTGAACAAAGCCGTGCTGAAGTTGAACAAAGGCAACACCGTCGAGATGTCGGCATTGACAATACGAGTGCCGGCAAATCCGTCAATCTTGGAATTGTAAGCAAACTCTTCGTAGTAAGCCGCACCGCTGCCGTCGGTAAATCCTTTGTAACCGGTGTAGGTGAAGTGGTAAACGTTGTCGTCCATTGAGGATTCGTATTTACCTACCTGCTCAAACAATACAAACGGGTTTGCCGTATTGGCTACAACGTAACCCATTGTACCTGTTGCGGCCTTTCCGTTGAGACCGACCGAGTCAACGTGGTCGTAGAATTTGCCGCTGTGGGTTGCGCTGCCGGAACTGCTGCCGCTGCCTGTCGAGCCGGAACCCACGCCACCACTTACGTTGTAGTCGTCCTCGTTTACCGTGGGCGCACGTGTTGCGGTGTCAACCGCCATAAATTTGTAACTCTTGCTGTCCTTCATGTAGGAAAGGGACTTTTCGAGAATCGTGTATACGTCGCGTGTGCCTACGGTGTACGGAGCGGGATCGGCAACGGTAGTCGTGCCTATGTCGGACAACGTCAGCATGATTGTGGACCAACTCTTGCTGACGGGTTCGCCACCCTCTACGGGCGTGTTGTCTTCCGTTCCCCAGTAACTTTCGACATATGTCTTTGCGTAAATACCCAGTACGCCTTCACTGTCGACGATTACCCACAAGTCTTCGATTGCGTCATCGCCGCCGGCAAGCGGAGTAAGAGATTGTTTGATGTAAGCAAACAGATAAGCAGTCTGTTCGTCGGTAGCGTCGAAACGATACTTGAACGCCGACATGGAAGTGTTGCTTGTTCCGCGGGAAACGTACCCCAGAGCCGCGGCGTCCACTTCTTCGTCAAAGTTGAAGTCGTCAACGGTCAGGTAACTTGTGGTAAGGTGATTCCACAGGTGCTGATTTTCCCACAGGGTGGGTACGCTGGCGGAATTCTTGACCATTTTGCTTGCAAGTTGATTCTGAGAGTTGATGTACAGTCTGTCCATCACGTTTTTGGCAACGATATTGCCGCTTTCGTCCCTGGCGTTGACCGTGGTTGCGGACTTGACGTAAGTGTCACTGGTAACAAGTTTTTTACCCATGATGTTCCATGCGCCGTACCATCTGTCCTGAGCCATTTTTACCAGCATTTCGTAGGAGTTTTTGTCCTCTCTGCCGTTGCTTACCGTCAGCGTGATGTCGCTGAGAACGCCCGTGGAGGTGATGCTTGCGTTGCTGATTTCGCCAAGATTTTCCTTGGTCAGTCTGATACCGTTTTTACCTTCGACGGGTTCCTGATTGCCGCGTGTCTGCAGCAGTCTTACGGAAATCGTTTTGCTGATGTTTGCGTTGTCTTTCAGAGAAGCCGTAATCGTAGCCGTCGTGTCGAAACGAACGTCGCCTACAAGTCTGACGATGTACCCCTTGCCTTCTTCTACGACTTCGATGAGGTCGCTGCTTGTGGCAAACACCAGTTCCGCACCGCCGGTTGCCCATGCGTTAAGGTTAGCCTTGTCGGCGTCGGGATTAGCTTCGGTTGCCTTTTGCAGGCTTGTCTTGTCCAGAGACAAATTAACGCTGACAAGTCCCTTGACTACAAATTCCTTTGTGCCGAACACGGCGCTGTCCGTCTTGTCGGCAAACTTGACAATTACCGTCGTGTCCTGCAATGGCGACGTAACAAGCGACAGCATCTTTGTGCGAGGACTGTAAGACAGGTAGTCGCAGTTTGCAAGGAAGGTCTCGCCGCCGTCCGTGGAATAGGTTACCACGTAGTTGCCGTTTTCCGGCGTTACTGCAAGTTCCAGCGGTTTACCGATGTCCACCACGTAGCCGCTTTTGGACGTAATGCGGATTGCGCCGTCCGTTGCGGGAACAAGGTGCAACGTAACTTCGGTGTACAGTTTTTCGTTGCCGATTGCGTAAACGACTACCGTCACGTCCGTCGGTTCGTCAACGTCGCCGATAACGGTAATTGTCATTCCGTCGATTTTAAGCAGGTCGGCATACTTTGCGTCTACTTTAAGCGCGCAATTGCTGCCGTCCGTTGCAAGGGCGACAAGACTTATTTTGTTGCCCAGTTTGTAGGTACCTTCGGGGATACCGACCTTGATTTCGCCGGCGTTCTGTTGGCATGCGACAAGCGCAACGCTGACAAACACCATCATTGTCAGCACCAACAGCAGGGCGATACGCGTTTTGTTGTTTAATTTCATACTTTACCTCCGTGAGAGAACGTTTCCCGTGCGCCGCTTAAAACGCAACTGAAACGCAATCGCTTTTGTGTCGGGCAAACGCCCTTATGTTGCAGGTTCTGCCAAATGCACAATGCCTTTGGCAGAACGAATGCCTTTGTTGCGGTTACTCGCCGATGTACCAGACGTAGATAATGAGGTCCATTCCTTCGTCGGTAACCTTGATGACAACCTTTCCGTCGGTACTTACGTACTCGCCGTAGGTGTTTGTCGTAAATCCTTTCTTTGCAAGAAATGCCTTGATTTTTGTCAGCGAAGAATCGATTGTGTAGTTGACGTCCAGCGGAACGTCGTAGTAAATGCTGACGCACTTGGTCATGTAATTCATGCCGCCGCGTTTAGCCACGGTGTCGAGGGCAAAACCGAATGTGTCGCCGATGCAATCTTCACTTCCGAAGAAAGGCACCTTGTCGCTGAGACCCGTGGCAATGGATTCGAAGTACTGCTTTGCGCGCGTCGGGTAATCGGTTTCCTTGTGCGTTATGCTGTCCTTGCGCTTGCAGATTACGTTGACCTGACTCCAGTCCGCAGGTATGCTGCGTGCAGGGATTGCCGCAATGCGGGCAGCTTGCTGTTCGGGTACGGTGATTTCTTCGGTAAGTGCGCCGCCTTCTTCCACAAAGTTGTCGTAGGTCAGTTGCACGATACCGTACACGCTGCCGAGATAGTAGTAGAAGCCTGCGCCCGTAATGTACGGTTTGCCGCCGATGTACTTCACTTCCACATAGGTGGGTTTGTAGTTGCCGAACACGCCGGTACTTGCAAACATACCGTACAGCGCGATGTCGTTGCCTATACCGAAATACAACGTGGAAGCCACGCTGGTCATCGATTCGTCCACAAAATAGCGTTTGAAGGTCGTTTCTTCGTGGGTGTCGGCGTTTTCTTCCGTCACTTCTTCGCACACGGTAAACAGTTCCGCGGCAAATCCGAACGTCGGCTTAGCCTTGTCGAAACTGCCGGTATAAGCGCGGTCGGCGCGAAGTGACCTTGTGCTTGTGTCTATTGCGTCAAACTTGTCGGGATCGATGTCGTAAATGCTGTCCGCACGATAGTTGTAGGTGTTGTACAGATTGTCGTTTATCTTGCGGAAGCCGTACACCGCCGTTTCTTCCGTGTTGCGGACAATGTTGCCGCTGTCGTCCTTTTCCGGCACGTAATCGCGGAAGAAGCAATCGGTGTCGTTGATGATTTCGTAGAAACCTGTAAGTTGCGTAGAATTGGATCCGTTCATCTGAGCCGCCTGCAGGAAATCCAACGTGTACGCCTTGAGGTTGTGCATGTTGTTTATTGCCGCGGCAAGTTCGTCGTGGAAACTTTTGTGTTCAAACGTTCTGATACTTGGCACCGTAACGGTGTCGTCGGTGTTGACCGCCACAAACACTTCCTGCACCGCAATGTAGTTGGTGCTGACGGTGTGGTCGTCGTTGCCCTTGATGTACAAGCCTACGATTTCGCCGTCGTCTACAAGAAGCGAGAATGGAAGTCCGTCCTCGGCGGCGAAGTTGTACGGGTCTGCGGAAGCTACAATACGCGCGGTAATCTTCTGATTTGTACCGACGTACTTCCAACGCCACAAATCTTCGTCAAAGGCGAAGTCGGCAAGTTTGAGTCCGTCAAGGTTGTTGTACAGTCCTGCGTCTTCCCACGTCGTGCGGTTGTTGGATCTGTCCACAAGAGGTGTCTGCTCGGCGACGTTGAGAAAACTGAGGCTGTCCTGATAAGCGTAGTCAATGCCGTCCGAAGCGTCGTGATACTTGGAATAAAACAATTCGCCGGTGATACCCGCGCTGCCGTTTTCGTACTCTGCATACCAGTGTTCGCCGTCAAGCGACGTGTGCAGCGACATCGTCGTGGTACCTGCGTGGCGACGAGGTTCGCCGTAGGTGTAGTAGTTGATTGTCAAAAAGCCGTCGAAGCCGATTTTACTTTTGCCGTTGAAACGGTTGAGCATTTCCTGCGTAAGCACCGTGCGCGCAAGCACGTTAAGCACCTTGGTCGTGCTGAGCGACGGGTCCTCGATGCTGGTAACTTTGATTACAGCCGTCTTGTCGCCGCTGACGTCGATTTTGGCGGAAACAAGACCTGTCTGATCCACAGACACGTACTCCGCACCGCTTTCCACGCTGAATGTAACGCCCTGCGTGCTGCCCTCGACATATGCGTCAAGTTTGGTAGTCTTGCCGGCACGTACTTCCGACGAGCCGCTGACGGCGACTTTTGTCGGCTTGACAATCGGCCCGGTACTTGCAGTGTACCTGACCTCTGCCGAAGCGGCAGATTCCTTGTAGCCGTCCGCGACTGCTATTATGGCAATCGTAACGTCCTTGTTGAGCGTTGCCAGTTGGTAAGTTGTTGCAGTGACGGTGTTTTGCTGACGTTGTCCGTTGAGGACAAGCACGTAGCCTTGCGCATTTGCAACCGCATTCCACGAAACGACGCCGTTTTTGTCAACGGCAACGTTTTGCGGAATTGCCAGTTGTTTGTCCTCGGTGTTGTTGTCCTGACATGCGGCAAACGCCACAAAGGAAAACATCATCATGCAGGCAAGTAACAGTGATAATAATCTCTTCATTTTCTTTCCCCCTGTCAATACCCGAATGTATAAACGTAAGATACGTCCTGACCGGAGGTTTCGGCGTGGTAAGTCACCGTAATGTTGGTCACCTTGTCTTTGTCGAAGTTAATCGTAATTCTCGCGTCGCCGAGAGGTGCCTCGGGCGAAACGTTGATTACGCTTGCGAGTTTAGCCTTGCCTACCAATGCGTTGACAGTGCCGTTGTTTACGGCAAACACCGTAAAGTCGTCTTCGGTAAACTTCAATGGCGCGGCGATTTCCGTCACGGAACGTTCGGAAACGTTTTCTTCGTACTCGAACGAACTGTTGTAGCGACCTTCGGTGATTTCCACCGCGTAGCCCTGTTCGTTTCTGGTGGACACTGCCTTGTAGCCGTACACTTTGGTGCTGCCGTCGGTGATGGTCAATTCCGCCGTGTACACATTTACCTGCTTTACGGAGTCCTCGATGGCTTTCATGCGGCCTGCCACGGAATTGTCCGAGCAGGCGCACAGCACCGCCGCCAGCGACAACGCAAGCATTGCCACGGCAAAAATTTTACGTAATTTCATACTTTCCTCAGTCCTCCTTGCGCTTTTTAAGTGCGGGCAACACACATGCTGCCAACAGCACTCCCGCCAAAGAGGCGTTAAGTCCGGATTCGTCGGAACCCCTCAAAGACGGTTTGAGCAATTCCGCGTAGTCGGACACTGTCTTGACGTAGTTTGTGTAAGCGTTGACAAGGTTGTCGTACCTGTCCGTCGTAAGCGCGGACTTCTCTTCGGCGGTCAACGTCTTGAGAGCCGCAGCAACCGCCTTGACCTCGTCAATGCAATCGAACGAGAAATCGGACGGCAATGCGTCGATCATTGCCTGAACCTTGCGCGTAGCCTCGTCCGCCTTGGAGTAGCGCAACGCCGTAAGTTGTTCCTTGGCTTCCAGTACGATGTCAACGTAGTTGTACCATTCGGCGTCGGAGATACCGAACTGTACGGGATTTTGCGTTACGAGAGAGTAGTTGTACACTGCGCTGTCGATAAGGTCGCCGTCACCCAGCGTAACCGTTTTTATTGCGGCAATTTCCACTGCCTGATCCAGGAAGTCGCGCATCGGGATTTCCATTGCTTCGCCTTCGCGTTCGGCAATTTCGCCGAAGTACATACGGTACGGCAATGCGTCGTAGCCCTTTGTGCCGCTGTTTGCAGGAACAACCATGGTCATGGGTTCAACCTTACCGACAAGGTCGACAAAGTTATAGTAGTACAAGTAGTAACCGAACATGTTGAAGTACTTGTTCCACATTTCGTAGCCGGGGTCGCCTTCAACCAGTTTCGCATTGCTGTTGTATGCGTCGTCGAGTGCCGGTGCTTCGATTGAACGGAACACTACCGTGTGCAGCGACGTATAACCGTAAAACGCGTACTGACCGATGTTGCGCATGCTGACTGGCAGTTCGATTGTCGTGACGTTTGTGTTTTTGTTGCCGGCGTAAGCGTCTACGCGACGGGTACCTTCGGCAACGACCAGCGTTTCGATGTTCTTTGCGGCAGGC
>ULVD01001656.1_pt1 | contig 18679 bp, 15 predicted proteins | sample 1959101 | NCBI WGS metagenome assembly ULVD01 (sample SAMEA4835777, study PRJEB28245) | human gut metagenome | biome: gut microbiome; material: fecal sample | place: Denmark | collected 2008
CAGTGAGCGTCGTTTAACGCATAATTAGCCGCCGTCACACTTGCAAAAATTATTAGTGATGACAATGGAAACCCTACGTATGTCAAATTCGGGGCTGTTTTTACAGCCCCGTTTTGAAAAATTGTCAGTTTTAGGGAGACAACTTTAGTAAATGAAATCAATCAGAATTATTGCGGCGGTGCTGCTTGCCGTGATGTTGTTGCCTGTGCTTGCCGCATGCATCCCTATCGCGCCCAAGCCCGAACAGCCGAAGCACGAGTGCAAACACGTCTGCCCGACCTGCGGCAAATGCACAGACGAAACCTGTACCGACAAGGTGTGCGCGGACAAGTGCACCTGTCCCAAGGAAACGACTGACGAACAGGGCTGGTACACGCTGTCGCTCAAAACAGTCGCAGGTACGGACATTACCGACACATTTTTGACAAACGCCATTCGTCTGTACGGTGACGGACAGGTGGACTGGTACGAAATTACCCTTGACGGCACCGAGTTGTCGCAGGGCACCTACACGAAGGACGGCAACACTGTCACCGTCAAGATAGGGCTTAAAAGCTACGCCTTTACCGTTGGCGACAAGTACGGCTCGCTGGAATTCGAAGGCAAGATAAACAGAAAAAGCGTGGTTATGAACTACAACCGAAACGACAAATTTGCGTTTTCCGACGACAAAGGTCAGGTGGACTTCTCGGGTGAATTGTTCGGGGACGACATAGACAAAAACTTTTACAACTACTGCCCGTCGGCAATGATTGAAGGACGCACGATGCACGTGTGGTACTGCTCCAACAAGGACGACGGCAACGTTACCGACTATGTTGCCTATCGCAAAGGCATTTTGCACGACGACGGACGTTGGACGTTCGGCGACAAGCAGCTTGTGCTGGAACATGGCAAAAGCGGACAATGGGACAGCCGCCATGTGTGCGACCCGACGGTTGTCAAGGGCGTGTTCAAAAGCGGCACCGACACCTACAACTACATGATGGCGTTTCTCGGCTGCTCGACAAGCAACAACATCAAAAACGAAGTAGGCGTTGCCTTTGCCAAAAATCCCGAAGGACCGTGGGTCAAGTACGCAGGCAACCCCGTCGCGGATTTTTATGCCGACTACAGCCTCAGCCGCACGGACAGTTCCGCCAACAGCGAAATTGCCGCCGACAACTCGTGGGGATACGGTCAGCCGTCGCTTATCAGCGCGGACAAAAACGGCAAAGTTATCTTGTTTTACTCATGCGGCGTGCCTACCGGTACCTTTACCGTGGCGGAATTGTGGGACTTTACCGACATTGCAAGCCCCGTGCGCACGCACAAACTTATGGTTTCCAACAAGGGCATTACCAATGCCAGTGGCGGTCAGGACGTCATCAACAACGCCGACTTTGCCTACGACGCACAGAAAAACAGATTGTACTGCATCAAGGAAGATTTCCCCTATCCTACGGGCAACAACATCAACTGGATTGCAGGCACCAACACCGTGTTTTACGTGGATTTGGGCGCAAGTAGCAACGTTGCCGACCGCATTTTTGAAAACTACAACTACACGTGGGTGATGGCAGGCAAACTTAACGAGGGTATGACGGGCTTCAAGCGCAATCACAACTGCGGAATCCTGACCGACCCCTACGGACAACTTACCGACAGCACGCGTCTTGCCGTATTGTACACAATGAGCATGACTCCGGATGACTTCCCCGAATGGAACAAGGGCGGTCAGTGGCCGGCATTGCACACCTACCGCATACACGGCGTTATGATGGACATTTAGCGTTTTCGGCACAAAGCCGAGACTCGCGGACACAGGATGACAAAATCCTTTCAGTGAAGGTTGACTATGAACAAGAAACAATTTTTCAGTATTCTACTCGTTGCGATGTGGGCGTTGCTTACGCTTGCGGCGTGTACCCCTGCGGAAGAACCTAAGGGCGAAACCTTTGACGCAAGTTACGTGTTTACGTCGGCAACCGACGGTGACGTTGACTTGACCGACGACTTTGTGCTGTACAATGCGGATTTTGCCGCCGACGGCAGCGTAAAGGTGGTAATCAACTACCTCAACATGTTGCAGACGAGAAACGGCAAATACACGGTAAGCGGCGATGTCGTTACGGAAACAAGTGATGGAAAAACATACACGTATCGTATTTTCGGTGACATTTTGCTGACTACGTTTGAGGACGAAGGTACACAGATTTCTGTTACGCTGACAAAGAAAGCCGCCGACGACGACAAGGTGAAAGCGGTGGACTTCGAAAGCGTGCTTTTCGGCGACGACATCAACGACACCAAGAAGTTTAACTACTGCCCGGCAATTCTTACCGAAACGGACGATAGCGGAAACACCGTAATGCACATATGGTACTGCACCAACAAGGACAGCGGCATTATCATGGACCACATCGGTTACCGCACGGGCGTCTTGCAGAAAGACGGCAAGTGGCTGTTTTCCGACGAAAAGATAGTACTTGCGCCCACCGAAGGCACCTGGGACGGCAGACATACATGCGACCCTGCCGTAATTAAGGGCGAGTTCAGAATGGGCGGACAGACTTACAACTACCTTATGGCGTACCTGGGTTGCACGACGGAAGACTACCAGAAAAACGAAACGGGTCTTGCCGTTGCCAAGGACGTAGGCGGGCCGTGGGTCAAGGTGGACAGCGTAAACCCCATTGTGCCGTGGTACGATGACGGCGACATGGCAACAGAGCAGGGAAAGTACGAAAGCTGGCAAGGTACAAGCCGTATTTACTGGGGCACGGGCATGCCGTCGCTTGTAAGCGTTGACGGTAAGGGCGAAGTGTTGCTGTTTTACTCTTCGACTTTGCGCGGTACGGGCGTGCGCAGACTGGACTTGTCCGACATCGACCACCCCGTGACAAAGTTTACCACAAGTTTGAGCCACAACGGAATTGTCAACTCCCGCGGATTGAAATGCAACGTCGGCATTGCGGACTTCGCCTTTGACCCCGTGGCAAAACGCCTGTACGTGACGGGTGTAACCAACGACAAACTGCCCGAGGACGTCACCAAGACCCTTGTAAACAGCCACAGCCTGCTTGCCTATGTGGACGGGCTGGGCGATATGGAAGCGGTTTGCGCGGCACTTCAGGGCGGCAGTTACAAGTGGAACGTTGTCGGCTACGTCGGACCGTCCGACACGGGCTGGAACCGCAATCACAACCCCGGCATGGTGCGCAGCGCGCTTGGGTATGTACCGAGCAACAACAAAATAGGAGTGGTGGTGTCCACGGGCAACAACGACTGGCCCAACGAAAACATTTTCACCTACCGCCTGTTCGGTCACTGGTTTGAAATCAAGTAGCGCGATGTCGCGAATTTTGCAATACGTTCAATTTTTTTTGCGACAGAAGGCTTGATTAAACGTGATGTTTTAGTGTCAAAAGGCGTAATTGCACACGGTGTTTTTTTTGTGACAACGAGCGGATGTTTGCCGTCAAATCTGCTGCTGCACAGGCTAAGCCGGATTACGGACAAGTACAAGTTGACCGAAGCGGACATCTCGATGATTGCCACCAAACTGTGCGCAATACACAACAAAAATTATGACAATAAAGGCAACCGACAACCCGTCGCTTGCCTTTATTTGTTTTGTTGAGAGGTTTGTGGTTGCTTTATTAAGTGTTTACGCCCGGATGCCGGATTTTGCAAACAATGCGTGCAAACAATGCGTGCAAACAATGCGTGCAAATAATGACAATATGAGAAAGACGCCCTTCGTGAAATGTTTCAATCACGCCCATATTACAGGACTTATTTTTTTTATGTCAAAATACTTTACTTAATGGATAATTTGTGGTAAAATACATCAGCAAGCCAATGGAGAAGTACCCAAGAGGCCGAAGGGGCTCCCCTGCTAAGGGAGTAGTACGAGTGAATCGTAGCCGGGGTTCAAATCCCCGCTTCTCCGCCAAAAGCACCCAATTTGAACTTTATCGGTTCAAACAGGGTGCTTTTTTTGTTTGTGCGGTATTCGCGCAGTGCAGTTAAATCGCTTTTATCTAATTTTACTTTCGTCGGCGTGTTCGGCGAAGTGTTGTAGAAGATATAAACGCAATCGTCGAATAACACCACGCGGGAGATGAACGAGTTGAAAAATTCGTTCTTTTCTTCGTCATTTTGGTATTGTTTTTCCGCAAAGTAGGTTACTACGTCGAAAAATTCGATAATTTCCCGATTGTCGAACATTTATTGGAAATTGCCGAAATTGTTTCGTGGAATATTTGGCAAATGGATGGGCTTAAATATGTCATTCCCAACAGTTGCAAAGCAGTAGACGAAGTGGTATACACCCTTTTCGGTGAAGAACGGCACAAGGAAATATGTGAAGGTTGCAAAACGAACAATCCGCACAAACATAACGGAATTTATTGTAAAATAAAAGATTGGCAAACGGGCAAAACTATAAAATTTATTTCGCTTCTTAAAGGGGGAAGAAAATGAGTGAGTTTAAATCGACATTTGAATATAAGTTAATTTATGTTTTTCGTATCAACGACGAGCAACATAAAGATTTATTGAAAATCGGTGACGCAACGGTGCACACGGATAAGTCCGCCACCGAGTTGTTTCCTAATTGCAAAGGACTGAACAAAGCGGCAAAAGATCGTATAAACGAGTATACCAAAACGGCTTCGATAGAGTACGAATTGCTTTATACCGAACTTGCAATAAAAGACTCCTCAAACGGCGGTATGCCCAAGGCTTTTCGCGATAAAGCCGTACATAACGTTCTTTTGCGTTCCGGTGTGAAACGTCACGAATTCAAAATAGAAAATGCTGGTAAAGAATGGTTCAAAACAGATCTCGAAACCGTTAAAAAGGCCATTGCAGCCGTAAAAGAAGGTCGTTCGTCGCTCAACCCGGGCGACGTAACCGAAGATGAATCCCCTATTGTATTTCGTCCCGAGCAAGCGGAAGCAATCAAAAGAACGATTAGTCAATTCAAAAAGGGCGATCGTATGCTTTGGAATGCAAAAATGCGTTTCGGCAAAACTTTGTCCGCACTGCAGGTTGCAAAGCAAATGGGATTTACTAAAACGCTCATTTTTACCCACCGCCCCGTAGTAAGCGATGGTTGGTACGACGATTTCAAAAAGATTTTCCGTGGCACAGACTATATTTTCGGCTCAAAAACGGTAACCTTGCAAAACTATGTTGCACAAAAGAAGGCACTTTTGCGATGTTTTGCGGAACACTCGCCAAACTGTCGGCTTGCTTAAAAAAGCACGCGACATAAAAACAGGCGAATAGATTTTTCTAATTTATCCGCCTGTTTTGTTGTTAAGGACTGTTTGTTGCTTGCAACTATGTTTGTAAATCAAGATTTTTATTTTTGTTTGCGTGCAACACCTTAAATAAATTATCGTTTTAGCAACCGACAACCTCTAATCCCCGTGTAGGACGAGAATCAGGATTTTGTCCTTTCTGTAAGTTTCAAACCTTCTTATTTTTTTGTAAGACGATTTTTGAAGTCGTTTTTGCCTTTTTATCTTCGTCAATGATGCCTGCAATAAGCATCGCGTTCGGGGTGAGGCACGTCGACTTGACCTGATTTTGTCAAACGTTTCTCCAGTCGAATACCGTGCCAAGCGGGAAATTTTTGTCGTCGCAAAGTTCGTTGTAAATCCGCGGAGCATCCGAGGGCGATTCGATACGCGAAATAATCGGCTCTACCTGGATTCGCTTTGTGGCAATCATGTCAATAATTGCGTTGCAGTCATCGTTGTGAGTCCAGTGATGCGGATAGGACTCGTACTTCGGTCTTACAAAATTGTGCGCGCCTATCAGCTTGATCCCCGGTCTGTGAACCTGTTTGTAAAAGTCAATCGCACAATCGGACACTCTCGTGCAGCCGAGAAGCGATATTCTGCCCATCCAGGATGCGCAATCCAACGCTTGTTTCAATGCCTGCGCCGCACCTGTAACTTCAACGCAACCGTTTACGCCTTTGCCCTTTGTAATATCCTTCACCTTTTGAACAAAGTCCTCTTCCGACGGGTCGAGCGCATAGTCGGCGCCGAGCTTCAACGCAAGCGCACGTCTTTGAGCGTTCAAATCGACTGCGATTACGGGGTTTGCGCCGGAAAGTCTCAAAAATTGCGTTGCAAATATTCCGAGAAGCCCCTGTCCCATCACCATTGCGCTTTCTCCAAGCTCGATTTCGAGTTTTCTGACTCCGCCGAGCCCCATGGAAGCAATAACGACAAATGCCGCTTCGAGAGATGAAACAGCGTCGTTTTCAACCTTGGTTATGTCGCTTTCGGGACGAATATTGTACTTGGAATGGCATCCATGATATACCAAAACGCGATCGCCCACGGACACTTTTTTCACCGCGGAACCGACTTCTTCCACATATCCCACGCCGCAATAGCCCAGTGACATGGGGAATTTTTGCGAGGTGTTGTTCATACCCAAAATGCAAGCTCTTTCCGTACCGCCGCTTACAACGGTATATTCCATTCTTGTAAGAACTTCGTTTTCCTTCACATTGCGGACTTCGTTTTCAATAAGCTCCGCCTTGTGAATACCCGTAAAAAATATTTGTTTGTTTTGCATATAACACCTCACATTTTATTTAATACAAGAAGTTTTGTTTGAAATTGCGCCAACCGCGCCAAACAAAACCGACGATTTTACACACTTGCCGAACAAAAAACGTTTTGTTCTACGTTCACAATGATTTGATAGATTTTGAACTTGTTTCAAAATCTAATTTCAAATAGTATATATATTTTCAACTGTCCAAACAGTGTGCAAATCAACCTGCTACCCTCGCCGCAACGGTCAACGAAAAAAACAACGCGACCGTCCGAATCGGACCTGTATTTATTAAATCAAAATAAATGCGTTATGTAAATAGCCTATTTGATTTTTTTGTCATTTTTGATAATGCAAAAAGTCGCAAACTTGCTTGCAAGGGTTTGCGACTTCGCACATTGTCGGTAAACCATAACAACGTGATAGAATAAATAGCGGATAAATTGATAGAAAGCCAAAACGACAGATTGAACGACACGTCGGTACGAGCGGTACTGAACAAACAAAAGATACAACTTGAAAAGCAGATAGAAAACTTTCTTGACGCCATAGGCAAAGGCATCACAACGATGTCTACGAAAATAAAACTCGAAAAGCTCGAACAGGAACTTGCGGACGTATCAACAAAAATAACCGCCGAAGAGTGTAAGGAGCGAATCGGACTGTCGCGAGCGGAAATAATAGGTTGATAACGGTAATATTTGACTCAAGCTCTTCGAGTTGGAGCTTGTATGCGGTATCGACTATAGCAGGGATAAAACCGCTTTCAAGCACGCTACAGCACACATCAAAGACTTTGTTTTCAATATCGTCTTTTTGCACGCTATCGTGCCACCACGGAAGGCAATAAAATATGGAAAATAAATTTGCTCTAATATAGAAAAACGGGCAGACGTTTTGCAATGTCTACCCATTGAAATTTGATAAGTAATACCCGCGGGTTCAAATCCCGATTGCTATTCGCTTGTGATTTGAACCCGTATTTTGAGCATAAAAAAATGAACCCAAACTTTAACCTTTTTACGGGTTCAGTTGGGTTCATCTTGGCGGAGCGTTAGTAACGTAAATCGAATAGTTAAACAACATTGGCAACCAATGTGTTTACTGTGTCACGACTTTGATTATCTTTTGATATTGTTTTTATCAATTCATCGCGATTAAACTTAAGTTTATCCAACATGAAACCATGTCTTAAATCGAATGAAGTAAAGATATCGTCCCAGGTAAGAGCATAAATCTCATATTCGTCAACCTTTTCGACAAGTCCAATTTTGCCAAAGTGCTCAAATGATTTATATTTTGCTTTTACATCATCATCAACTTGCTTGCATACAGCAATAAACTTCCATCTGCGTTTAATACTCGCAAATTGAGGTTGTTTTCTGATATAATTCATATAATCCTCAATTTGCCTTAATACTTTAAGAGATAAATTTATAGAAGGCGCTTTTAATTCAACAACTATGTTTTCTTCCAAAGAATGTTCAAATTGATCTTCAATCTGCCTTGCTCCACACATGAATATATCCATACGTCTATTATTATCTTCATCTGGCGTTAGAGTTCCGTTTGGTGACGATGCTCCATACAAGATGTTGATATAAGACTCTAATGCTCGCTTCATTGTGGCATCAGCACTTACTAAATTGTACTGCTCTCCAAAAAGCCAGTAATGTGTTTCAATAATATTCTGTATATGATCTCTTTCGTTTGTAAATTTCGTCAAATCATAAATCAATGTCTTTAGAACTTCAATTACCTTATATCTATTTTCAACGAATTGAATCGTATCAATTATATTCTCCAATTTCGTTTTTTTAAGTATACTTGCAAACGATGCTCTTTGTTGTGGAGTTAATTCAACAATTTGTTCGACAATGGATAAGATATTTTTACGTTCTTCAGAGGATAATAACAAATTCAAGAAACCAAGTAGAGAATTCTCTTGGATTTCTTTTAGTTTGTAAAATAATTTTGGTTCTGTACAATATAGTCCTTTCGTAACTCTAATTAAGTCTTTTTTCTTAATTTCCCCATAAGAATCATTTGAAAAAACTGGAAATGTTTTTCTTTCATTTATCATTTTGTTAATTTCATCGTCTGCTTTTGTAGACATATAGATTGATAGTTTATTTTCTATTAAGTCTTGCACACGTTGTTTTAGTTCTCTAAAAATAACTCTTTGTTCATCATCTTTTAATAAAGTAAGTTGTTCGGAAGAATCAAAACAAACAAGTTCCATAGTATCGAACAATGGTGATTTTATAAAAACGCTGTGGTTAAAATCAACAGTGTTACGATTAAAAGTTGTTGTGTCAGTACCTTTTAATTCATCTGTGCTACTCATAAAGTAACAGCAAAACTTTTCTTTTATTTTTTCTTTCCAAACTATTAAATCTATTTTGAATTGATATTTGGAAACATTAATGTTAATTGAGTCACTAAATTCCGAGTTAATATGTTTATTAAAATCGAGGCAAACACCATTAATAAAAAGATGCTTGACTTTTTTTATTTTTAGTTAGTTTAACCATATTTCAATTGCCTTTCGTCTGTGGTTTGTAACCGCCGCGTAACTTCGATGTGATGTTTTTTTTGTTGTGCGCAAACAGCATACACGAAAGAAAAACTAAATGTAACAGACTTTACCAATTACTTTGGGGTGCGACCGTGAACTTTTGGATATATAACGCAAACAACCCATAAAAATTTGAAAAAAACATAAAAAAACAAAAAGTCGATCGGTTTCGACAAGAAAAACCAAACGGCTGAATGAAATAACGAAAAATATTTACAATGCACTATTTCTTAACATTGACTTTTTGCGAAATAACGGTTTGCCAAACTACAATATACGACAAAAGAAACTTTCAAAAGATTAGATAACCCGCTGAATTACCCTTGACAATTACAAATTTATCGAGTAAAATAAAATCAGACTTTATTTTACTCAATATTATTTGTGGGGTTGTATCAATGTATATAAAAAGACATCTTGAAAATGAAGTAATGAAAGCATCGAGGAACTATCCCGTAGTTATGGTTTGCGGACAAAGACAAGTCGGGAAGTCTACCATGTTAAACCATATTAAGGAGATCGACCGAAAATACGTTACGCTTGACGATATAAATGCGCGTCGCCTTGCAGAAACCGACGTGGGTTTATTTTTTGAAACATACGGAACGAAACTATTGATAGACGAATTCCAGCGCGTTCCGTCAATTTTACTTGAAATAAAGCGAATCGTAGACGAAAAAGCCCTAAGCGGCGAAGATAATTCCGGTATGTTCTGGCTTACAGGCTCGCAAAAATTCAAGATGATGCAAAACGTTTCTGAATCGCTTGCCGGGCGTGTTGCCGTATTCGATATGGCGAGTCTTTCTAATGCAGAAATAGAAGAACGTGAGGCGCATTGCTTTTCGCCTGAACTTGACGTGTTGAAAGAAATAGCAAAAACAGCAAGAAAAAAGGATATTCACGAAATTTATCAAGATATTTTCCGTGGTGGCATGCCTAAACTTATAACGTCGGATATTGACCGCGATCGGTATTATTCCGATTACGTCAATACGTATCTTGAAAGGGATATAAAAGACTTATCGCAAGTCGGTAAATTGAGCGAATTTTATGATTTTCTTGTTCTACTTGCCGCAAGAACGGCGCAAGAACTTAAATACGACGAACTCGCAAAGGCGATAGGCGTATCTGCTCCTACGGTTAAAAACTGGGTTAGTATACTCGAAAGGTCGGGAGTCATCGTAATTTTACGTCCCTATGCGTCCACTTTAACAAACAGGCTTGTAAAAACGCCTAAACTATATTTTATGGACACGGGACTGTGTGCATATTTATGCCGTTGGCCTACTGCCGAAACTTTGGAAAACGGTGCAATGGACGGCGCGTTTTTGGAAACTTACGTTGTATCCGAGATTATAAAGAGTTATTACAACGCCGGGAAAACGCCCGATTTGTATTATTATCGCGATATCGATAAAAAGGAAATAGACCTGCTTATCGAAAAGGGCGATAAACTTTATCCGATAGAAGTTAAAAAGGCTAAAAACCCTGCGCATGCGGATAAAAATTTCGACGTGCTGAAAGTGTTCAAAAAACAAATCGAGCCCGGCATAATTTTTTGTATGAGCGACGAATTGATCCCGTATAGCAGAAACGCTTGGTTCTGTCCTGTTTCGGTTATATAAAAACAGTTTTCAATTCTATTTTTCGATGCTAAACGCACCGACGAGCAAAATCTGAAAAGTATTACGGCGAAAATAGAAAAAATACGTCAGGAAGCATCCGACTAAAGACGATACGAAAGAAGTAAAAGTATAATTCACCTGCGAAAAAAAAGCAGTTATCCGAAATTTTCGGATAACTGCTTCAAATGGCAAAACCTACGCGTACAGTGAGTGTCGTTTAACGCATAATCAGCCGCCGACATAAGCCGAGGCTTGACCACTATTAGTTTATTGGTAAAAATAGATTATGGCTGTAACTCTAATCGTGCACGCGCGGGTGCCAAAAATTATTAGTGATGGCTACAACCCTACGAAAAAACATTCCTTTATACCCCGCATTTGCCGTTAAAAAACGTCAAAGGAAGGTACATTTTTTCGCCTCTCCCGTTCACGGAAATTTCCAGAACGATTTCTGTTTTCGCAGAAGTAAGATTGTGCGGTGTAAAAGAAAAATCAATGGAATTTACATTACTGCTGCCATGCCAATGCTCGAGTCCAACACATTGCTCCTTGCCGCCCTTAACTTCCCATGTTTCGGGAATTCCGAGATAGCGCAACTTCAGATATTGCGGAGTATAAAGATTATTTACAAAAGTCAGCTTAAGCGTTTTTTCTGTTCCGTCTTCGACAGAAACGCGAGTATCGTCATAAGTAACTTTTACCGTAAGCCCGCGAAAATGGAAGCGCACCGTTCGCCCCTGTTCTTCAAGCAATTCCCAAAAGTCTTCATGCTTGTTGCAGCGGAACGCCCCTTTGCGATACTTGAATTCCGCAACAGGTACTATCGTGTATTCTCCGTTTTCATCGAAATAGCAATAATCCTGTAACACTACAGGCGTCTGTCTTGCAATACGGATGCAGAGTTCGGGAATGGTTTTGGGCAGGAAAACATTGTCTGTACGAAGAGTGCAAGTGGCAATTTGCTGCGAGCAAGCATTTTTCCATTTTTCGGGCAGGTTGCTTTCACCTGCGATAATTCCCAAAATAGAGCCCAGCGTACCGGCTGTACAATCACAGTCCTCGCCGCAATTCACCGCGAGACATACCGATTTTGCAAAATCTCCTTCCCCGTAATACCAACCAAGCAACACAATGCCTATTGCCGCAGGAGCATCATATCCGTGTTCGGCCACGGGGATATCCTCGTCCTTTTGTTGTACGGGACATTTATCGCAAGCGGGAACGAATGATGTTCCTTTCCACTCCCCGTCCATTTCGCCAAACGATGACGGTAGTGCAATCAATAATTTTTTTCTCGCCGTTTTCCAGTCATCGCCGTTTTTGTAACATTGACGTATCAACGCCACGGCGCGGCTTACGCCGCAATCTTCGGGAATATACGAAAGACCGATTTCAATCAATTTTTTTCTGTCTGATTCAAAAAAAGCCGCCGCTTGTACCGCCGCCGTAAATGTAGCGGCATAGACTCCCTCGTCGCTGTGATCTACGCACGCGTCGTAGTAGGCATAATTTGCAGCCAAAGCAGGGTTTCCCGCGCAAAGACACGCCCAGATTTCCGTGCGAATCCACGCTCCGTTGCTGTTGCGATTTTCATTACGCAAGTATCCCGAAAGCGGAGGTAAAATCCCCATACCGAAATTATTCTTGCTTGTACCGTATTCCGAAATCTGCGCGCTTACATACGTTTCCCAGTATTCCGCAAGCACAAGCGAATCGATGTGCCGTCCCTCTCGTTCAACTGCGGCAAGCCAGACAAGTTGCAAATCTACGTCGTCATTCGGGATGGGCGACGATATATCTTGCATAAACCAATCAAGATTGTACACGCCGCGATAACATTCAAACGGCGCGCCAAGCGTCCCGCCGATATTTTTACCTGTGTAGCAGCCTTTCACTTTGTCTAAATATTTTTTGTAATCAAGTTGCATATACTTCAATCCTTTCATTTTTGCATATTAGTGTAGACGCTGATTAAATAATAACATCTTTTTTCAAAATATTCAACAAATTATCCGTATCCGGCGAAAAATATGCCTGATCCGTTACGTCCTTCGTGCTGCGTTTCTTGTTTCAGCAGAGTTGCGTAGCGCAACATTTGTTTGCGCGAAGACACGCCGGGTTTTTCCGGAATATTGTGGTTGTGGAACTTGAGCGTACTTTCGCGTATATTTAGTATATCGGCGATTTCTTTTGCTGTTTTGCCTTGCAGATAGAGGTTAAAAATTGTTTTTTCTGTTTTTGTAAGTTCTTTCAGCCCGATTTTGAATGCTTCGTAGTTGTCGGGATCTATCTCGTTTTTGCGGGAATAAGCCAGGCGGTCGATTTCCGTTTGCCGCTTGTCTGTTTCGCTGGTCTGGTTTTCGGTAACGATTTGACGGATTTGTTTTTTTTGCAAACCCGAAACGCGCCGTCGACAAAACTTGGCGGCATTAAACAGCGCGACGGCGCATACAATGCACCAAGGGGCAAAGTATGGCGGAAAAACAAAGTTTCGCGTACGACGGCAAAACGATAAACATCGTCGGCGTGGTCAGGGTGGTGCAAATTTCCGAAAAGGAATGTGTGTTCAGGCTGGACGGGCAAACGCTTGCCGTCAAGGGCGACGGACTCAACGTGGTGCGCCTTGATAAGGAACGCGGCGAAGTCGCTCTGGAAACGGACAAACTGTCCTCCGTCACCTACCGCGGCGGCGCAACGCTCAAGGGGCTGTTTTCGTGAGACTTCTCGGCTGCGACATCACGCAGTTGTATGTGTTTTTGCTGTTTGCGGCCCTGGGCGCGGTGCTGGGCGGCGTTTACCTGCTGCTTTACATGCTTACACGTCACGGCGGCTTTTGGGCTGTATTTGCCGATGTCGCCTTCGGATGCGCGGCGGTGGCGGCGGTCTGCGGCGTGAACCTCCTTTTCAACAACGGCGAGGCTCGCCTGTATGTGCCGCTGGGGCTTGCCTGCGGCGTGTGCGCTTCGGTTGTAATTTTGTACAAGCCGCTTGACAAAGTCGCGTGTCGGTTGTATAATCGTCTTACTTTTAAGCGTAAGGAGCAAGACGATGGAAGTACTGTTTCACAAAAAATCCACGGCAATACTGACGATTGCGGCAATTCTGCTTGTTGTGCTGTTGGTGTGCGCACTGCTGATTACGCTGTCGCAAATGACGTCCATGACGACGCGCTCGCAAAAGTTGCAAACCCTGCTGGAAAACGCACAAAAAAGCAACGAGGACAAACAGGCACTCCTGGACTTCATCAAGACCGACGAGTACATCGTCCGTTGGGCGGAAGAAAGGGGTCTTATTAAGGATACGGACATCAGTTACATCGAATCCATCAAGGGTGAGTAATTTTTGCCTGCAAAAACAATCGGTAACGTACCGTCGCATTCGCGGCGGTATTTTTTTACGTCGCGGAAGCGTTTGCGTTGTGGGACTGCTTCTTTTACAATTGCATTTTAACTAAAAAACAGCGGAAAGTCGATATTGACCTTCCGCTGTTTTTTTGTTGTTAGTGACGATGAATTAAAAAATTATGATTTAATTGTGTAAAGCCGTTGTTTGTGACAAAATTTTCGTTACGTACACGTTTATCGGCGACAAAATTCCGCCTGTTTCGCCGCAAAACGTTACTTCGCGGTAAAGGTGTCGCCGTCTACGGTAATGTACTTTCTGACGGTTTTCAACGCTTCGTTTAGCCTTGCTGTCATTGTTTCGCCGGCGCGGCTGTAACCGAGATGTCTGGCAATGGCGTTGAACAGCGGCGTTTTGTCCACGGTCACGTAGTAGCGCACCAGTTCCAGTATGCCTGCCGCCAGTTCCTCGGTGGCAATGTCGTTTACGTTGCGTTGTTTTTCGCCCTCGGCGGGCGCGCGCAGACGGTATTCCGTCATGTCTTTGAGATACACAAAGCCCTTTTTGCGTGTTATGCCGTATTTGGTGCAACCCTTAAGGCGTGCGTTCCAGTCCTCGATTACGCCCTTTGTCACCTTTTCTTTGCCGAGCACTTTTACAACCTGCTTTATCAGCATATCTTCGGGTACGGGTGCTTCTATCTGCAGTACCGCGCGCAAAAATTCCAGAAAATCGTCGGGGTAGCGCGCCCTCAGACTGTCGATGTCGGCGTAGACGTAGTGAGGAAACTCAAATTGTCCCTTTTCTACCCTGGTTTCAAAGGCTTCGTGTCCCTGCACTGCCGTAGTGCTTGCCGTCATGTTTGTCTTGGCGCGGTTTGCCGCTTCGTTTACGGCTGCAAGCAGGCGTTCCTGCTCGATTTTTTTGTTGCGGAACCAGTCCGTCGACCACACGCGGTAGAAACTCCAGCCCATGCGGCGCAGAATATCGCGGCGAAGTCTGTCGCGGTCGCGCGTTGCCTTGGACATGTGGTAGGTGTTGCCGTCGCACTCTACGGCAAGTACGTAGTTTGCGGCGCGTTGCGGCTTTACGGCGATGTCGATGCGGAATGACGAACAGCCTACGTGCATGTCGGCGTCGTAACCGTTGGAACGCAAAAATTCCACAATTTCCGTTTCGAGGTCGCACTCAAAGTGTTCGAAGGGGTTTGCACCGTAGCGGCTGCGTTCAAGCACCTGAGTGCCGTGCTCGGCGTAGTCGAGGTAGTCGCGAAGCAGTCTTGCGCCAACCGATTGCGTTTTTGTCAGGTCGATGTCGGTAGCGTGCAATCCGGAAACAACCTGTACGTTGTACTTGGCGCGCGTTACGGCTACGTTAAGTCGGCGTTCGCCCCCTACGCGGTTAAGCGGTCCGAAGTTGAGCAGCAGTTTGCCCTGCTGGTCCTTGCCGTAAGCCACGTCTATTATTACCGTGTCGCGCTCGTCGCCCTGTACCGTTTCCAGATTTTTGACGAAAAACGGCTCGGCACGGTCGGTGCGGAAAAATTCCTCGCAGGAAGAGTCCGTCCTGCGACGCTTGGCAATCAGCCTGTCCACAAGTTCCTGCTGCGACACGCTGAACGTCACCACGCCGAGGCTGCGCTCGGGGAAACGCTTGAAGTTGTCAAACACAAGGTCGACGATATATTCCGCTTCTGCGCGGTTGGTGCGCGTGGTGCGGTCGAAGGTGCCGGGTACAAAGTAGTAGTCCACGCCGAAACCTTTGCGCAGTTTCTGCGAGGCAGGGAATGTGACAAGGTCGTTGTCGTAGTAGTTTTTGTTGGAAAAGGCAATCAACTGTTCGAAGCGGCTGCGGTAGTGCCATTTGAGGCGCAGTTGCGGCAGCGCGGTGCTGCACAGGTCGAGTATTGACTCGAAGTCGGTAATGTCGTCGTCCTCCTCGCCGTCATCTCCCTCGGCAATGCTGCTGAAGAAGTTGCTTGGCGGCATCTGCTGTCCGTCGCCGACGACGATAAGTTGCTTGCCGCGGTAGATTGCGCCGACTGCGTCCTGCGGAAAGATTTGCGAGGCTTCGTCGAAGATTACCACGTCAAAATTCATGTCCGGTCCAAGGAATGTGCTTACGCTCAGCGGCGACATCAAAAAGCACGGTTTAAGCGTCTGCGTCAGTTGCCACGTGTCGGCAAGCAGTTGACGTATGCCTTTTTGTTTGCGTTTCTTTTCGCCCTCGCGAAGAAGCACCGACACCTGACTGCGCGCGGAAATCATCTCGAGGTCGGGGCGTGTTTCCGACAAAGTCGCTTTGATTGCCGCTTTGTTTATCTCAAATTGCAGTCGGTCCTTTTCGGCAAAGGTTTCCACCAGTTTGTCGTGCGGTATGCGCGACAGTTCGGTCAGCGACGGCGTTACGTGCAGAATTTCGTCCACCCATTGGGTGAAGAACAGTTTGGCGTACACCTTGTCCAGTTGGTTTAGCGGCAGGTGTTCGTCCAGTGCCTTGTTTACAAAGTCCATCGCCGACAGTTCCGCAAGGCGGTTGGTCAGGCGGCAGAAACGGCACCAGTTGTCCAGTTGGTCGGTTGCGGCAAGACAGGCGTTGGCTTTGTCGTAGGTTTTGGCAAGGGCTACGCCCGTGATGTCGAATTCCGTCTTGTCGTAGTCGTTTATCAGTTTGCCAAGTTCCGCCTCGTCGGAAAACGCCGCGTCAAGCCATCCTGCAAGGGTGTTGAACGTGTCTTTTCTGGCGGCAAAGACTTCGTTTGTCATCTTGGCAAGCGTGCCGAAGTCCGTGCCCGGTATGTATTCCTTGGCGGCGGCAAGTTCCGTCGTTACCGCGTTCCAGTCGGTGTTGAGCCCGTCGTAGCAACCTATGCGGTTGTCCAGTTGCGCCTCGGCATTGCGGAAAATCGCCGTTTGCCGTTGGTACACAGACAACAGTTCGGTTGCCTTTACGGCGTCGGCGTAGCGTATGCTTTTGCCCGGTTTGCAGGTTCGGCGTATGCTGCGGAACAGTTTGCGGTATGCGCCGCTCATCCTTTTCCATGCCGTGGCGAAGTCCGTTGTCAGTTGCTTGTTGAGAGCTGCGCCGTCAAGGGCGTAGATTCCGTCGTCGTAGGTTTCGTCAAGGGTGTGGCGCGATTGCAGCACTTGCTCCGCGCTTTGTTGCATTGTCGCGGCAAGTTCCGTCACTTCGGCAAGGGACGTCGCGTTGAGTAGTCCCGGCGTAAGCACTCTGCTTCTGCCTGCCGCCTTGAAAAACGCTCTGTACTTCTGCGCGGCGGCGACGGACGGCACCGTAAAGCCGTAGGTTGCGTCCAGTTGCGCCGACAACTTACACAAAAGCAGACACAACTGCTTAAGTGCCTTAAGTTGCGTGCGTGCGCTTACTGCTTTCTGGTAGGACGCGTCGAGGTTTTTGTAGCCGTACCACACGTTTGTGCGGTAGTCGTAGCCGATTGTGGGTTGGTACTCGGCAAACTGCGCAAGACATTCCGTCACTTCGTTTACGTAACTTGCGCCCTTTTGCGGGATGTCGGCGATTACGTAGTGGAAGTCGGGCGTGTTGCGGTAGGACGACACCGTTTCCAGCAGTTCGTACAGTGTTTTGCCGATTACGGGGTGTATTTTGTGCAGCTCGCTGTCGTACTCGTCCAGTTGCGTCTGTGCGCTGTGAAGGGTTGCGGTTTCGTCTGCGGCGCGGCTGGACAGGCTGCTTTTGCCAAGGCGAAGAGTGGCGCAAAGTTCCTCTATTACATCCTTTTTGTTGGCTTTGTGGCTGTGCAGTTGCAGACAGAATTCCGACAGCCCGGCGTCCTTCAATTTGTCAAATACGACGTTGAGCGCGGCAAGTTTTTCCGCCACAAACAGCACTTTTTTGCCGCTGTACAGACATTCCGCAATGATGTTGGTAATTGTCTGGCTTTTGCCCGTGCCCGGTGGACCCTGAAGCACGAAACTGCGCCCGTCGCGTGCATAGCGTACGGCTTTTGCCTGACTTGCGTCGGCGTCTACCACGTTGTGAAGTTCGTCCACAAACGGGTCTGCCGTGTCGTCGCCGTCGTCGGGTTGCGTTTTGGCGACGTCGGGCTTTGTTCCGTCAAAGTCAACGGGGTCGCCGCTTAACGCGCGCACGTTTACGTTGTTTACGATTGTGTCGCCGTTGTCCTTTATGTCGCGGTACATGTTGATTTTGAGGAAGGAAAACACGCCGATTTTGCACTCGGTGGACACCGTCCAGCCCAGTTTGCGCACAATTGCGGCAACCTTTTTGAAGTATGACATGCCGTCGTCGTTGTAGTCGGGCAGCCGCACGTTGTACTCGCTTTGCAGTTTGAACGCGAACGTGGGGTTGAGTATTATGTCATCGGTAATTTTTATGTAAATCGGCTCGAGCGGAGACGAGTTTTCCACGGAAATCGGCGCAAGCAGCACGGGCGCGCGGAATGTCGTAGTGCCGTTGTGCTCCGTCCAGTTGATGAAACCAAACGCCATGTAGGCGATGTTTACGCCCGTTTCCTCTATGGCGATGCGTGCGCGTTTGCCTATGTTTTTGAGAGCGGCAACGGGGC
>ULVD01088235.1_pt1 | contig 18653 bp, 20 predicted proteins | sample 1959101 | NCBI WGS metagenome assembly ULVD01 (sample SAMEA4835777, study PRJEB28245) | human gut metagenome | biome: gut microbiome; material: fecal sample | place: Denmark | collected 2008
GGGTTATTGGTTATTCAGTAAGATGTGAGGCTCAGTTTTCTTTCTTTCTCAGAACGACAACTGCCGCAAGGGAAACGAGAGCGACAGAAGCGACTGCAACGGCAACAGCAAAGCTGAAGTCGCCGGTGGAGGGAGAAGGAGGATCAATGGGAGTCTCGGTCGTGCCGGGATCGTCGGGGTAAGTTTCGCTTACGGTCAGACCCTTGTAGAGCGAGCAATCCTTAAGCGTGATCTCGCGCTCTCCGTTATAGATGTAGAGCCACAGAGCAACGTCATCAGCCTTTTTGTAATTATCGGCGGTAAGGGCGACGGATCTGAACAGGGTCAGCTCGCCGTTCTTGGTGGCGTCGGCAATGTAAAGGGCGGCATTGTAACCGTCAAGCTCGATGACGACATCGGTAAAGCCATCGGCGTCAACCATCGGGCTGAACAGGTCGTATGCAAGGTCGGTGTAGTTCTGACCGTCAAGGTTGGTGCCATGGTTTGCAAATTTCATACCGAGGGTGGTGCTGAGGTCGTTAAAGTTGCCGTAGAAGTTAAGACGTGTAGCATAATTAGCGTCGGTGGTGTAGGGCCAACTGAGGTTGAAGCCGATACCGGCGGCTGTCTTACCGACTGTTTTTACCTTGTATGTGAAGGTGTATTTGGTGGTGTCGCTGATCTTAAGACCGTGGACATTGCTGCCCCAGTAATAAGCTGCGCCGCTTCCCGCTCCCTTTGTAAGGGTCACGGACTTGCCGTCGTCGGAGATCGTAACGGTAGTGGGAGCTTTTCCGGTGGTCTCCTGAAGCTTCTTGGGGGTATATACACCGGTGGTGGCGGCAAAGTTGAAGTCGTAGAGCTTTTCGCCCATCTTGGCGGCTTCATAGGAAACGAGCAGCTGGTTGGCAGCGTCCTCACGGACGGAGACGGCACCGGTGCGAGTGCCCTTGTATATCTTTACGTTCCTGGCGCTGAGTGTGGCGGTAGGATTATAAAAGTAGAATGTGATAGCAAGATTGGGAGCGTCATTTACGACAGAGGGGTTGATGGTCGTCTGGTCGTAAAGCGCGTCGTTGAGATATACGGCATAGAAGTAGCCGTCGATCTCAACTCTGACGTTGGTGTACACCTCGTTGCCGACGCGTGCGGCGTCAGGAATGTTGGTGTAAGCGGTGGGATCGGAAACAAACTCGCCGGGCATCTTGCCGCCTGCAGCAGGGGACATGGTGAAGCATGCTCCCTCGGTCTTAGTCTGACCGTAGAGACCGAAGAACTTGTAGTATTCAAGGTCGGAGGTCATTGCCTTGTTTCCGTCTGTGGAGGCGGGGTCGTAGGCAACGGGAGAACCGATGTTGAAGAAGAATCCGGCGTTGCCGGTCGGGAACTTCATTTCCAGTTCGATAGTGTACTTCTTGTCAGCCCCAAGGGTAAGACCGTCAACTTTTCCTCCGTAGAATACTCTGCCGGAAGAGCCTGAGTAGGGGACAAAGGACACTTCGGTGCCGTCGGCAGAAGGAGTTACGACAAGGTTCTTGGCGTGCTCTTCCTTACCTGCGCCGAATATGTAGGGCTGATAAACGCCGCTGGTCTCGCCGAATTTTGCTTCGTAAAGCAGATCGCCGTCGGCAGCAGCATCATAGGTCTTGGAGAGATCGTTTGCCGATGCTCCGATCGTGCCGATGCAGACCATGGAGACGAGCAGTGTCAGTGTGAGAATGAGAGACAAAACTTTTTTCATGGCGGGGTTCCTTTCTTTGAAAATGCATTATAACATATGCTGAATATAGTTTATCATTTCCATGGATTTTTGTCAATAGAAAAATAAAATCTTAATACTTTATGCCCAAATAAGAGCGTCGAATTGTAAAATAATAAAAAAAGTGTTGCACGGGTGTTCTTTTTGTTGTATAATAAAATCGTAATAATAAACCAAGAAAGGAACGGTTTCAAAATGGAAATAAATCTTACTTCCGGAGCATATGAAAAAGTAGTGGCGGACGCAAAGGGCGTCGTGCTTATTGATTTCTGGGCGACATGGTGCGGTCCGTGCAAAATGATAGCCCCCGTGATCGCCGAGATCGCAGAGGAAAGACCCGACATCACCGTGTGCAAGGTCAATGTGGATGACGAGCCGGCGCTTGCCGCGCGTTTCTCCGTAAAATATATTCCCACCCTTGCGGTCATAAAAGACGGCAAGCTTCTTGTGTCGGCAAGCGGCTACCGCGACAAGGCAGGGGTGCTTAAGCTCATTGAGGATGCATTGAAATGAAAATAAGACTTAATGAAAACGCCGAGGTCGTGGCGACGGTGAAGGAAGGACTCAAACGGACCGGCGGCTACTGCCCTTGTGTGCGCGAGCGCAGTGAGGACACAAAATGTATGTGCCGCGAATTCCGCGAGCAGGTCAAGGACCCTGATTTTGAGGGTTACTGCCATTGTATGCTTTACTATAAGGAAAAATAATCAGGAGCATTGTCTAAGATGAAAATAAGCGCAAACGAGATCATTGCCGAGCTTAAAAACGGCGCAAAAAAGAACATTATACTTGATACCGACGCATATAACGAGGTCGATGACCAGTACGCAATAGCATACTCCATGCTGTCGGGTGACAAGGTGAATCTGCTGTCAATTAACGCAGCCCCCTTCCTTAACAGCCGCTCCGTGTCGGCGGGCGACGGAATGGAAAAGAGCTATAATGAGATCTTTCATATAACCGCTCTTACCGACCCCGAAATGGCAAAGCGCATCCCGGTTTACCGCGGTTCTGAGCGGTTTATGACCTCAAAGAGCGAGTACGTTCCCTCCGACGCCTGCGACAATATCGTGCGCACCGTCATGGAGAGCGAGGAGCGCGTATGGATAGTTGCGCTCGGCGCGATAACCAATGTGGCGTCCGCAATCGTAAAGGAGCCTGCCATATGCGACCGCGCGGTGGTGGTGTGGCTGGGCGGACACGCCCTTGAGCGCCCCGATACCCGGGAATTCAATCTGAAGCAGGATATTCCGGCGGCTCAGGTGGTATTTGATTCGGGAATTCCGCTGGTTCAGATACCCTGCGACGGAGTGTGCAGCTCCTTTATCACGACCATTCCCGAGGTGGAGTATTATCTGCGCGGCAAAAACGAGCTTTGCAATTATCTTTGCGATATTACCGCGGCATATACAAAGAATCCTTACGGATGGTCAAAGGTTATCTGGGATGTGACCGCAGTTGCCTGCATAACCAGACCCGAGGCTCTTGAGATGGTTGCCATTCCGCGTCCGTACGTGACATCTGACTGCCGTTACGCTTTTGACGCGGCAAGAGCGCATTATGTTTACATAAGAAAGATCCGCCGCGACCCGATATATGCCGATCTTTTCCGCCACCTGGCAGAAAAGGACCGTCCGGCTGAATAATTTCAAAATATAATATTTATCATCTGGTTGAATCAGGAGGGAGCAACATTATGTCACGAAATGTAAATCTCATCTGCGCCGATAGATCGCTGCTTCGCGGCGCTTCCGAAATTGCACCGATGCTTGGACTGCGTCTTTCCGCGTCCGGCGTGAGGGTCGAAGCAAGACAGGGGGATGAACTGTCTCTGCGCCGCGGGGAGGAAGGCATTGTCCTTACATACCGCCGCAAAAACGAATTTTTCCGTGGGCTTTCGTTGCTTGGAAAGGCAATATCGTCCGGCGATCAGGTCGAAACCGGAAATCCGGAAATGCTTTGCTACATGGCTGACGTTTCCCGCAACGCCGTGCTGAGCATTGACGGCGCAAAGAAAATGATCCGTTTGCTTGCTGCCATGGGGTACGATTCGCTTATGCTTTACACGGAGGACACCTACGAGGTGCCGGAATATCCGTATTTCGGACGTATGCGCGGCAGATACTCCGCCGACGAGATAAAGGAGATAGACGATTATGCCGATATGTTCGGCATCGAGCTGATACCCTGTATGCAGACGCTGGCGCATCTTGCCACCGCTCTGCGCTGGCCGGGACTCAGCTCAATGACAGACTGCGGGGATATTCTTCTGGTCGGGGATGAGAAAACATACACCTTCATACGCGCCTGCCTTGAGACCTGCCGCAGACTTTTCCGTTCAAAGCGCATAAACATCGGTATGGATGAGGCGCATATGCTGGGGCGGGGAAGATACCTGAGCAGGAACGGCTACCGTCCCGCGCCGGAGATCATGCTTGAGCACCTTGACCGCGTGGCCAAGATCTGCGCTGAGATAGGATATGAGCCGATGATGTGGAGCGATATGTTCTTCCGCATGGCGTTTGGCGGCGCATACCGCGTCCGCGAGGGCGAGATAGCACCCGAGATCATGGCTAAAGTGCCTGAAAACGTTACTCTTGTCTACTGGGACTACTATTCTCTTGACCGTCAGATATTCGATCACATGATAGAATGTCACCTGAAATTCAACAATCCCGTGATATTTGCCGGTGGAGCATGGAAGTGGTCGGGCTTTGCGCCTCACAACGCTTTTTCGCTTGCATCCACAAAGCTGCAGCTTGATTCCTGCGCCGAGCACGGAGTCGGAAGCGTTATCGTTACCGGATGGGGTGACAACGGAGGAGAGGCGTCGCAGTTTTCGACGCTGCCCACCATGCTTTACTTTGCCGAGCGGCTTTATACTCAGGGAGAAGCGCCTGCGGAGCTGCTTGAGGAGCGCAGCCGCACGCTGTTCGGCATGGGCTTTGACGAGCTGATGCTGCTTGACCTGCCGAACGCGCTTCCCGGAACTGCGCCCGGCGAGCTTTCGCATCCCGTATGCCCCTGCAAATATCTGCTTTTCAACGACCCGCTTGAGGGACTTATGGATCGCCATGTGGGTCCCGAAGCTCCGGAATATTATGCCGACGCCGCGGAACGGCTGCTTGCCCACACAAAGGACGAGCGCTGGGGCTATCTGTTCAACACGCTCGGGCTTCTGTGCGATCTGCTTGCGGATAAATGCGATCTCACTGTAAGGATACGCAATGCGTACCTTGCGGGTGACCGCCCGGCGGTGCGTCGGCTGGCACACGAGGATATCCCGGTTGTGCTCTCAAAGCTTGAGGCTTTCACCGCAGCCTTCCGCTCTCAGTGGTATGCCGAAAACAAGACCTTCGGCTTTTCATCCCAGGAGCAGCGGCTTGGCGGTCTGCGCGCACGCCTTGAATCGACTGCACTTCGGCTTGAGGGTTGGCTCTCGGGTGAGATCGGGCGTATCGAGGAGCTTGAGCAGCCTCTGCTTTCCTGCGACGGCAGAGCGGAGGGCGATACCCGCACCCCGTATGTAAACTATAACAACTGGAACGCTACCGTTACCGCGGGTCTGCTTTGACGGCATTATTTAATAATATCCGGCGGATATGACGTCCGAAAAAAAGAGCCGGTGTGCTTTATGCGCACCGGCTATTCTGGTTTTCAACAAAAGGTACAACGACTGTTAGTATGCATGAAATCTCAACCCGCTTTTTCTTTGATGAAGCAGGCGCAAAGAAAAAGCTTGGCAAAAAGAAAGCGCCATAAGGGGATTTCGCCGCCTGCGGGCGGCGACAAGGGCTATGCGCCCTTGACTGCACCGCCTTTTGAAAAAGGCGGGCGAAAACTTTCATCAATCTAACTAAAGCCCTTGCTTTTGGTTTACAGTCTGCGGAGCCGGTGTGCTTTATGCGCACCGGCTCTTTTTTGCGCGAAAATCCACAGAAAATGACGGTCGTCCGTGAAACCGAAGCGAAAAAACGCGGCACGGGCATCTTTTTCATTTTAATTCTGCTTTTTTACTTGCGGGAGGGGGATTATAGTGGTATAATTATTGGTAACAAAAGAAAGGATACAACGCAATGAACATTAACGACAAATCCGGTCTTGTGCTGCTGCATTCGCCTGCCGCTTTCGCGCCTGCGGGACATGGGCATGACATAGCTGCGGCGATAGAGCGTCCGCAGAACTGCCCCGAATGCGGACTTCCTTCACGGCTGGAGCTTTCGCTTTCCGCTCCCGGCGGTTCAGAAAAGCTCGCTATGACTCCGTGTGATTCCTTTGAAAACAACGGGCGCAGATTTGAGATATATTCCTGCCGCATACCCGCCGCGCTTATGACGGAAGGAAAGCTCAGGTACGTAATTGAGGGCGGCGGATGCCGCGGGGAATACCTTCTTGATATCGTGAAGCTCCCGAAGCTCCCCCCCTTCATCATTACCGAGATATTCAACCGTCCCAAGGATAAAAACGTCACCTCGTACCTTGAGCTGTACAATACCTGCGGGGCAGACGTCGACCTTTACGGCTGGGAATTGCTTATCATGCCGCAGGACGCGGCAGCTCCCAAGCGCCTGCCGCTGTCGCCGCGCGAGGGTGAGAATATTCTCCGCGCAGGTGAGGTCGCGGTCTGGTGGCCGCTATACAAGCGCAATTTCAAGGTCGGGACTGACGCACGTGATTATACTACTCCGGCTGACTTCTGCGATGCGATGAACGGAATGTACCGCCCGCCCGTGCCGGAGCTTGATCCCGGTTCGGTCAGAATAATGCCGATAGATCCCCGCGAAACAGACCCCGAGAGCGGAGAGAAGGTGTATCTCCGGGGACTCCCGGAGCTGCCCACCGACTACTCGCCATGTACTCTTTATCTTGTTCCGCGCGGTGCGGATGCCGACGCGGCGGTGTACTCGCTGACCTACAACAACGTGTGGGGAGAATGGGACTGCCCGGTGCGCCGTTCCTCCGTCTGGACTGTGGACGTCCGCCGTCCGTCCGAAGCGGTGAATATTGCTCACGCTTCGAATGCCACCCCCGGAACGTTTGATGAAGGTCAGGGCGTGCTTGATCCCTCGGCGTCTCTCCCTGTTATCCTTCCGGTGGCTCCCGCCGATGCCGTATATCTCGGAGACGCGGTGCATGAGATAACCTTTGCCGCAGTGCCCACCGACGCATGCCGTCCCGTTTCCTCAGCATGGGTCATGCTTACGCTTGAGGGCGGGGATAAAATGCGCATTCCGGCGTACGAGCAGGACGACGGCTTGTATCACGCCGTTATTCCGTTAAATATTATCGAGCGCCTTACACGGCTTGTTTATTCGCTCCATGCCTCCGACGGCACGCGAGAGGTCGCGCTTGCAACAAAACTCAGCGCCGCAGTGTACGATAACGTCGGTCCTCGGGTGCTGGGCATTCATCCGACCTCAAAATACGCATACGACATAAATGACGGAACGCCGGTGTGGGCGGACTTTTACGACATTTCGGGCGTTAAGCTGTCCGAGTGTCGGCTGTTCATAGATGATAAAGAGCTTACCGGGCGCGCCGAATGGAGCGCAGTGCGGATGAGCTACGATCCCCCCAAGCCCTTTGCGGTAGGCGAGCACAGGCTGCGGCTTGAGCTTTGCGATATGCTTGGCAATCACACGGTAAAGCGCGTGAGCTTTTCGGTCTCCGACCTGAGCGAGCTTAACGCTTACCGCGGCGAGGTACACTGTCACACCGGAGCTTCTGACGGAACGGGAACTCCCGACGACGCCTACAAATATGCCCGCGATGTGGGCGGTGTGGACTATTTTGCGGTCACGGAACACTCACATTATCATTCCGGTTCTGCGGACAGTCTGATAGAGACCGCCGACCGCTATGATGATCCCGGCAGATTTGCCGCGCTCTGGGGCTATGAGATGACATGGAACATGATGTGCGGCTACTGGGGACATATGAACGTAATAGGCAGCAGAAAGATCGAGCATCAGATTTACGAAACGTCCATGCCGGAGCTTTACCGCAAGCTTGAAGCCGACCCGGACGCTGTTGCCATGTTCAATCATCCGGGACTTGCATGGGGCAATTTTGACGAGTACGCCTTCCGAACCGACTCCGTCGACAAAAAGGTCTGCCTTGCCGAAATACGCAGCTCGGCTTACGACCTTGAATATGCGGCTCAGCTTGCCGCAGGCTGGCACGCCGCTCCGGTGTCGAATGAGGACAATCATTCGCCCAACTGGACGACCGCACAGCCACAGATCGGTTTTGTTTTAGCGCCATCGCTGACCCGCGACAATATTATGGACGCTTTCCGCGCCCGCCGCACATATACGGCATCCGAGCCTACGCTTAAAATAAAATACCGCGTGAACGGAAAATGGCTTGGCTCACACCTTGAAGATCCCGATCGACTTTGCTTTGATATTTCTATCTCCACCGAAAATGAGCGCGGCATCGGAAAGGTCGAGATAGTTGCCGAGGATAACATCGTGGTAGCTGTGCGTGACGCCGGAGTGCTGAAGCACTTTGAGTGGAAGCCTGTACTTTCCCCCGATTTTGATTACTATTATCTCCGTATTACTGCGCCGAAGCAGTATTCGGTAACGGCTCCGGTGTGGATAGACCACCGTCCCGCACTCGCGCTCGGCGCGCCGGAGCTTGGCGCATCCTACAATCCCGACCGCGGAGCGTCGGCAAGGCTTCGTCTTACAAACGGCGGCTCGGAGACGGCGGAAAATGTGCGCGTGGACTTTTACCTCGGAGCCGTATCGGGCTTTGACCTTCAGAATACCGAGCCGTATTCCACCGTACACTGCGGCAAGCTGCCGGCGGGAAAAACGCTGAAAGTCAGCCGCTCCTTCCCGGAGCTGTCCGGCGCAAGACGTCTGAGTGCTGTCGTTACCGCAGATATTGCCGGAAAGAAGCATACCTCGGCAACTGTGAGCACATTTATCTCACCTGTAACCGTCACGGAGGTGCTGCCGTGCAGTATGCCGCTTGAACGTGACGGAGTTACGGTGTCCGACCCCTTCCCGTACGTTTCGGTTTACAATTCCTCACCGCGAGAGCTGGCTCTCGGCGGAGCGTCGTTCCGGTTATGGACCAAAACCGGAAAGCCGCCGTATGAGGAAAGATGCTGGACCTTCCCGGCGGATGTGAAGCTCCCGCCGCGTTCCGGTCTTACCGTTTGGGTAAGATATGAAAATTCAGACCTTACCGTAGATGATTTCAACGAAAGATACGGAACAGCTCTTGTGGAAGGTAAAGATCTCATCATATGCGATAAGCATATTACCTCATCCTCACCCTTTGGAAGACGTCTTGATCTGGTGCTTGACGGCGAGGTCGTGTCCCGCGTCCACTGGAATTACGGCGCGACCTTTGATGGCGAGGCACATCACGGACGCGCACGCAGATATGTAAAGCTCGCAGGTCTTTCTGTTGCCTCCTCGCCTCTCGGACTTTACGACCCGACCCCGGGGCTGTTTACGGACGAGCAGACGAGAAACGAATTTTCGGCTGTTCCCACGAGAAAGGAAACGCGTCAGAAGAAAAAGGACGACAAAACCGACGCAAAGCGCAATGCGCGCAAGGAACGCCTCCGTCTTACCGACGGCGAGGCGGCGGCTATTGCTGCGGCTTCTGCGGCAGTATCCGGAGGTGTTGCCGCATTGCTTGGAGTGCTGGGTATCAGAAAAAAGCGCTCATCGTCTGAAAAGAGGAAAAAATGAGCTTGCCTGTATACCCTATGCCGCTGACCTATGTGGCAAAGTCTCCGATATGGGGCGGAAAAGAGCTTGAACGGCGCTTCGGCAAGCACGCGGACGCTTCCGCCATAGGCGAAACCTGGGAGCTGACCGTCCGCGAGAGTGAAATGAGCGTCATTCGAGGCGGCGAATGCGACGGAATGACGCTTGGCGATTATATCAGAAAAAGCGGCGGAAAAGCCGTCGGACGGGATTTCCCGTCCGACGGGCGCTTCCCGCTGCTGATAAAGTTCATAGACGCCGCCGACAGGCTGTCGGTGCAGGTTCACCCGGATGACGCATATGCCGCGCGGGTAGAGAACGGAGTCGGTAAGACCGAAATGTGGTATGTCATCGACGCCGCGCCGGGTGCGGAGCTTGTAATGGGGCTTGCCGAGGGCAAAACACCGGACGATCTGCGTTCGGCGGCGCTCTCGGGCGCAGATATTTCCTCATGTCTGCGATATGTTCCGGTAAAGCCGGGAGATTGCTTTTTCATTCCGTCGGGTATGCTCCACGCCATAGGAAAGGGAATACTTATCGCCGAGATACAGCAGAACTGCGACCTGACCTACCGACTTTGGGATTACGGGCGGGTCGGTGCAGACGGCAAGCCGCGTGAGCTGCACACCGGGAAGGCGTGCGATGTTATCCGAGTTTTTTCGGATGCGGAGGTTGAGGCTGAGCGCTTTGAAAAATGCAGTGAGAAGCCCGGACGCGGAATGCTTGCCTCGTGCAGATATTTCACTGTCTTTTCCGGAAAAGACGGCGACATTTTCTGCGCCGGGGAAGACTCATTCAATTCCGTTCTTTGCTATGAGGGAAGCGGATGTCTTGAGTGGAGCGGGGGCAGAGTCGCTATTAAAGCGGGAGACAGTATTTTCATGCCTGCCGGATCAGGCAGATACCGCATCTGCGGCGACGCAAGGATGCTTATAAGCAGTATGTGATCGCTATACTTATATACCCAAAGACCCCTGCTGTCGCGCCATAGCGCGGCAGCAGGGGTTATATAAAACGGTAGGCTGCCGGAAGCTTGCGCTTCCGACAGCCTGTCCGAACAGCAGGATTTGATTGTTCGGGGTAAATTATTTGATTTCGACGGTTGCGCCGGCTTCGGTGAGCTGAGCCTTGATGGACTCTGCCTCGTCCTTGGAGCAGCCTTCCTTGAGAGTCTTGGGAGCGCCTTCGACGAGCTCTTTGGCTTCCTTGAGTCCGAGACCGGTGATCTCGCGGACGACCTTGATAACGCCGAGCTTGCTGGAGCCGAAGCTTGCAAGAACAACGTCAAATTCGGTCTTTTCCTCGGCGGCGGGAGCGGCGGCAGCACCGGCAACAGCGGGACCGGCAACCATAGCGGCAGCGGATACGCCAAAGGTCTCTTCAACTTCCTTTACGAGGTCGTTGAGCTCAAGTATGGTAAGAGATTTGATTTCTTCAACAATAGCAGTGATTTTTTCGGATGCCATTTCAGTAATCCTCCTGATAATAGATAATTGATTTTGTTTTCAGATTCCGCAGGGGCAGATCAAGCCTCGGCGGTAGCGGCTTCCGCAGGAGCGGTCTCCGCGGGTACTTCCGCGCTCTCGGGCTCTTTCTTTGCAGCGGCGTCGAGAACGAAAGCGAGTTTGTAGAGCGGGCTGAGCAGACTGCCGAGCAGCTTTCCCACGAGAACATCCTTGGAAGGAATCTCGGCGAGGGCGAGAACGTTCTTTTCGTCAAGAACTTCTCCGTCAACGTATCCTGCAAGGATCTTGAAGCTTTCGATCTTGTCGGCGTATTCCTTCAGGATCTTGGCGGGAGCGACGGCGTCCTTTTCGCTGATCGCAATAGCGGTCATGCCGGTGAGGTGCTGCTTGATTTCCGAGTAGCCGCATTCGTCGCAGGCTCTGCCGGTCAGGGTGTTTTTGACGACCATGTACTTGACGCCTGCTTCACGCAGTGCCTTGCGCATTTTGGTGTCGTCATCAACTGTGATACCCTGATAATTGACAATAACGCCTGAGGCTGAGTTACGGATCAGCTCGGAAAGGTCGGAAACAACCTGCTGCTTCTGCTCAAGTATGGCTTTGCTGGGCATGTTATTATCTCCTTTGATCGTTAATCGGACCTTCAGAAAGTGTAAAAAAATATCTTTCTCCCGCAGTGGCTTGCAACTGCGCCGAGAAAGACACAAAAAGATATTATCTTAACAGTGCGCTTTCCTCGGCAGGGTGGCTTTCGCTTTTACGGGAACCTGCTGTCTTAGGTCAACATGAATATTATACTCATTTTCTTTGCTTTGTCAATACCTTTTTTCAAAAAACGGGAATTATTTTTTTGAAAAAATATGCATATACCGTGGAAGGGATAATTCTTCCTTGTACACAGTGTGTTCATATTTTTGTATTATAATTGTTTTCGAATCTTTTGTACCGGCTTGAACGGTACATCCGGCTGAAAGGATCCCTTTTTATGAATTCGGATAATAAACCTGAAAAGCGGTCGATGGCGAAAGCACGGCTGTACTTATTTCTGCTTTTGTGGTCTGTGGCTCTGACTGCCGCACTCAGAGTTGTTGCTATCTTTACCTGTTACGATGCCGACATCGGATATTTCATGCGCGGCATGACTGTCCCGGAGATCAGCACTGTCTGCTGTGTGCTTTGCTGTGTCGCAGCTGTAATTTTTCCGCAGCTGTTCAAGAAGCTTTCTGCCAGTTCGGAAGGCATATATGTGAATCAGCATTCGGGACTTGAGTATTTTGCAACGGCTTATGCTGCGTTTGTGATGCTGGGCGGTTTTGTTTATGAGCTTTATCACTGCATTGCCGACAACACGGTGGGCGGTATGCTTTCAAAAGCCGCGGCGCTTATCGAGTCGTCAGCCGATAACGCTTATGCGGCGCGCAGCTATCGCATTCAGGCAGGTATTATTATAATAGGTATAATTGCCTCCGCCGTCTCGGCAATTTACTTTCTGCTCAGACTCAACGAGAAGCGCAGCCGCGAGTGGCACGTGCTGGTCGGATTTGCTCCCGGTCTGCGTGGAGTTTCCGGACTTGCCGCAATTTATTTTGACATGACCGTTGAGATGAACAGCCCGAACAAGCTGATACTTCAGGCGGCGCTCATCTCTGTGATGATATACTTTGTTTACGAGCTTCGTATGCTGCTTGGCGGCAAAAAAGCACATCCGCGCGCCTACGTTGCCTCCGGACTGGTTGCGGTTGCACTGTCGGCTTCGGCGTCGATACCTCTTATCTGCGGATATTTTGCCGGTCTTATCTCAAATTCTTATTTCTTCACCGAGTCATTTTTCTGCTTCAATATGATGATATATATTGCATTCAGAACGCTTTCCTTTATCCGCCGGGAATACCTTACGCCTGCGGTTGCCGCCGAGAGCGTCCCGAAGGACGGTGAAGCTGCACCCAAAGAGGAGTCTCCGGCGGAATCGGAATAACTCACGCGCGACCCGTAACTTTTCAGAAAGGGCGTAAGTTCAGAATGAGCGGTGCATCGGCTGACGAAAGGATCAGATGGCTTCATAAACGGATATCGGACGGCTGTTACCCCAACGCCGTCCGGCTTTCCGAGCGCTTCGGTATCTCACGCCGCCAGGCGACGCGGGATGTGGAATATATGCGCCGTGAGCTCGGCGCCCCTTTGACGTACGATTCAAAGCATCGCGGCTTTTGCTATACTGCGGATTTTTCGCTCCCCGCCTCGATAAATGTTGCCGAGCCGGATGACTATGTCGGTCTTATTGCCGAGATGGGGGATATGTCCGGAGACGGCGGTGTGCTTGCCTCCGACGGCGCGACGCAGATGAGCATTCCGTATGACGCACTGCTTGAAATTCCCGACAAGCTGACGGTCATGAAGCTTGGAAAGATAGTAACCGGACGGGTCCCGGTGCGCAGAAAAAGCGGAGGGGAGAACCGATATTACTGTGAGTTCGGAAGTGTTGAGGCGTTTCTCGGCGTGCTTATGGCGATCGGAGCACCGGTCAGGATAATCAGTCCGGCGTGGCTCAGGGAACGTTTGCGGGAGAGCGCTTCCAATCTGCTTGACGCAAACAGCGATAATGTGTAAATTGCACAAAAATAAAAAGAATATTTGTGAAAAATTCTCCCTTATCCCATATTGCATAATGGTGTCATTTATTGTATAATAACAAAGCTTGATGTGCGAAGTATGCGTTGAAGCGAAAGGTTGCCGCCGAAGCTACCGTCAAGGCGGGTAATTTTCGTGGAGTATGTCCGTTTTAACCGGGCGAAAGCCGATTGCTGCGGGAAACCGCGTGCAGTCGAAGGGTAAAGTTAAGCACCCGGCAATCCCTGATTGCCCCGCGGTTTTCTTTGCGCCGTTTTCCGGAATTTGCGCAGCCGTCTTATCGTGACGGACGGAGGCGACAGATTTCGGTTTTTGTATGGCCGGAAAAAGAAACGCACGGGTCGGTGCAAAACAAAAAAGCCCCCGTCATAAGGAACGCAGGACGCGCAAAAGCTTCAATATTATAATACGCGGTGCGCGTAAATCCAATGAGGAGGCAAAATCAATGGCAGTTAAAGAGAAGATCAGAATCCGTCTTAAGAGCTACGACCACACTTTGGTCGATGCGGCGGCGGCGAAAATCGTCGAAGTTGCAAAGCGCAACGGTGCTGAGGTTTCCGGACCTGTTCCGCTCCCTACCGAGAAGGAGATCGTTACCATTCTCCGTGCGGTCCACAAATACAAGGACAGCCGTGAGCAGTTCGAGCTTCGCAACCATAAGAGACTGATTGACATCGTAAAACCGTCAAAGAAGCTGACAGAAGAGCTGATGAACATCGAGCTCCCCGCCGGCGTTGACATCCAGGTCACACTCTGAGCGTGACGGGATGCCGAGGCTTCGGCAAAACCCAGAAGACAAGCCCCCCAAAGGGGTACTTGTTGGTCAAGTTGGCGCAATCCGAAAGGAAAATCTCAAAACGCCAACCAATAACCCACAGGAGGAAAAATGAAAAAAGGAATTATCGGTAAGAAAATCGGTATGACACAGATTTTCGACGAGGTCGGAAACGTCATCCCGGTAACGGTGATTCAGGCGGGTCCCTGCGTTGTCGCACAGCGCAAGACCGCAGAACGCGACGGCTATGAGGCCGTACAGCTCGGCTTTACGGATGCAAAAGCAAAGCAGACGAACAAAGCCGAAGCGGGACACTTCGAAAAGAACGGTCTTGCGGTGAAGAAGCACCTCAAGGAGTTCCGTCTTGACGATTGCTCGGCTTATTCGGTCGGCGACGTCGTATCTGTCGAAACCTTCGCCGTAGGCGATAAGGTCGACGTTACCGGTACGACCAAGGGACACGGATACACCGGCGTTATCAAGAGATGGAATCACCACAGACTGAAGATGACGCACGGAGTCGGACCTGTACACCGTGAGGTCGGCTCAATGGGCGCAAACTCCAGCCCGTCCCGCGTGTTCAAGAACAAGAAGATGGCAGGTCAGTACGGTCACGAACAGGTCACCATCCTTAATCTGAACGTAGTCAAGATCGACAAGGAAAACAACCTTATCGCCATCCGCGGCGCTGTCCCCGGAGTAAAAGGCGGCATCGTGTTTATCCGCGATTCGATCAAGGCATGAGAGACAAGGAGGATAAACAATGCCTAGCGTAAAAGTTGTTGATATGACAGGCAAAGAGGTCGGCGAAATCAACCTCTCCGAAAAGCTTTTCGGAGCTGAGGTCTCAGGCCCCGTTCTCCATGCCGCGGTCAGAGCATATCTGCTCAATCAGAGACAGGGCACACAGTCCACTCTTACCCGCACCGAGGTTTCGGGCGGCGGAAGAAAGCCCTGGAGACAGAAGGGAACCGGACGCGCCCGTCAGGGTTCGACACGTTCTCCTCAGTGGACACACGGCGGCGTGGCTCTCGGACCGAAGCCCAGAGATTACCGCGTAACGCTTAACAAGAAGACCCGCAGAGCCGCGCTTGCGAGCGCGCTTTCCGCTAAGGTCGCCGAGGGCAATCTCGTCGTTGTGGATTCCGTAAAGCTCGATGCTTACAAGACCTCCGCGATGGTCGGTATGTTTGCCGCTCTCGGACTTACCAAGGAAGTCACGAAGAATTACAAGGAAAACGGCGAGGTTAAGACCCGCACCGCCAAGGTTGCCGAGAAGACCCTGCTCGTTCTCCCTGAGGTTGACAAGCACGTGATCAAGAGCTGCGACAATATTCCCACTGCAGCGACCACCCTTTACAGCACCATCAACGTCTACGACATTCTGAATGCCGAAAAGCTGGTCATGACACGCGAGGCTGTCGAAAAGCTTGAGGAGGTGTACGCATGAAGAAAATGGTACAGGATATCATCATAAAGCCGGTCATCAGTGAAGCCGGTATGGATATGATGAATCAGAAAAAGTATGTTTTCAAGGTAATGAGCAGCGCCACCAAGCCCGAGATCGCAGAAGCGGTCGAGACAATGTTCGGCGTAAAGGTTGCCTCCGTCAACACCATCACGATGAAGCGCAAGCCCAAGAGACTCGGCGTACACTTCGGCTACACCTCCGAATGGAAGAAAGCCATAGTTACCCTTACCGAAGACTCGAAGACCATTGCCTTCTTCGACGGTATGAACTGAGAAAGTAGGAGGAAAGAATAATGCCTACGATCAAACTTAAACCCACCACTCCTTCAAGAAGACAGATGACTCTGCCCACCTTCGAGGAACTGACCAAGTTCAGCCCCGAAAAGAGCCTTATCGTTATCAAGAAGAAGAATGCCGGACGCAACGCGAACGGCAAGATCACCGTCCGTCACAGAGGCGGCGGCAACAAGCAGAAATACCGTATCATCGACTTCCGCCGTCTTAACGAGGCGCCGGCAAAGGTCATCGGTATTGAATACGACCCCAACCGTACCGCTTACATCGCACTGCTTCAGACCGAAGCCGGCGAGAAGAGCTACGTTATCGCTCCTGTCGGACTTACCGCCGGTGATACCGTTTACTGCGGTCCCGACGCCGATATCAAGCCCGGTAACACACTTCCCGTTGCAAACATTCCTGTAGGTACCATTATCTACAACATCGAGCTTTACCCCGGCAAGGGCGGTCAGCTTGTTCGCTCCGCCGGCGCTGCCGCACAGCTCATTTCCAAGGAAAACGGCGTGTGCCTGGTCCGTCTGCCCTCAGGTGAAGTCAGACAGATCCGCCTTGATTGCAAGGCGACGATCGGTCAGGTCGGCAACATCGAGCACGACACAGTCAAGCTCGGTAAGGCAGGTAAGACCCGTCACAAGGGCGTCCGTCCCACCGTCCGCGGTTCAGTCATGAACCCCTGCGATCACCCGCACGGCGGCGGCGAGGGCAAGTCTCCGGTAGGACATCCTGGTCCGCTTACTCCGTGGGGCAAGCCCGCTCTCGGCTATAAGACGAGAAATAAGAAGGCGAGAACCGAAAAGTTCATCGTCAAACACAGAAACGCTAAGTAAGGAGGGAATATAAATGAGCAGAAGTCTTAAAAAGGCGCCGTTCGTAGAAAAGAAGCTCTACGACCGTATTTGCGCCATGAATGCCAAAAACGAGAAGAAGGTCATAAAGACCTGGTCCCGTGCTTCGGTCATATTCCCCGAATTCGTTGGTCACACTATCGCCGTCCATGACGGCCGCAAGCATGTCCCGGTGTACATCATCGAGGATATGGTCGGCCACAGACTGGGCGAGTTCGCTCCTACACGTCTTTTCAAGGGTCACTCCGGTTCAAAGACGTCTAACAGCAACTAAGGGGAGGCATAAGGATTATGGAAGCAAAAGCTTATCTTAAATACGTGCGCATTTCTCCCCGAAAGGTGAAAATAGTTCTCGACCTTATCCGCGGTAAAGACGCAGACGTCGCAATGGCGATTCTGAAGCACACCCCCAAGGCAGCCTCCGAGGAGCTTATCAAGCTGCTCAAGAGCGCAATTGCCAACGCAGACCACAACTTCCACATGGATACATCAAAGCTCTACGTAAGCGAGTGCTTTGTGTGTCCCGGACCCACCCTTAAGAGAATGATGCCCAGAGCCAAGGGTTCGGGCGACAGAATTCTCAAGAGAACGTCACATGTTACCCTTGCAGTCAAGGAGAGAGAAACCAAGGAGGTCAATGCGTAATGGGACAGAAAGTTAATCCTCACGGCCTTCGTGTGGGCGTGATCAAGGATTGGGATTCGAGATGGTGCGTCAAGGACGAAGTATTCGGCGACGTGCTCGTATCCGACTACAACATCCGCAAGATGCTCAAGAGCGAGCTTCAGAAGGCGGGCGTACCGAAGATCGAGATCGAACGCGATCAGTACAAGGTCAGAGTTTATATCCACTGCGCAAAACCGGGTCTTGTGATCGGCCGCGGCGGTGAGAATATTGAGGTTCTCAAGTCAAAGGTTGAGAAGCTCGTCGGCAAGGATCAGAGCGGAAAGCAGATTCCCGTTTCCCTTAACGTGGTCGAGATCCGCAACCCCGATCTCAACGCTCAGCTCGTTGCTGAGAACATTGCCGGTCAGCTTGAAGGTCGTGTGGCATTCCGCCGCGCGATGAAGATGGCTATCCGCAACACCATGCGTCTTGGCGCACGCGGAATCAAGATCTCCTGCGGCGGACGTCTTGGCGGAGCAGAAATTGCCCGTACCGAGCATTATCACGAGGGAACTATTCCGCTTCAGACTCTCAGAGCCGACATCGACTACGGTTTCTGGGAAGCCAACACCACCTACGGTAAGGTAGGCGTTAAGGTCTGGATATACAACGGCGAAGTTCTCAACGCTGCCGGCGCGACCCGTGAGCGCCGCGAGCGCAGAAATGACGGCCGCGACAACCGCGGTGACCGTAGAAACGGCGGACGCGACAACCGTCGCGGTGACCGCAGAAATTCCGGCGCACCCCGCGGCAACAACTTCCGCGGTGACAGACCGGCAAGACCGCAGTCGGGCGACCGTGCACCCAGAGAAGCGAGAGAAGGGGGCAAGAAATAATGTTAATGCCTAAAAGAGTTAAGTTCCGCCGTGTCCAGCGCGGCAGACTTAAGGGTAAAGCCACAAGAGGCAACACCGTCACTTACGGTGAATACGGACTTATGGCTCTCGAGCCCGCTTGGATCACAAGCGCGCAGATCGAGGCTGCCCGTATCGCTATGACGCGTTACATCAAGCGTGGCGGTAATGTCTGGACAAA
>ULVD01082699.1_pt1 | contig 18435 bp, 18 predicted proteins | sample 1959101 | NCBI WGS metagenome assembly ULVD01 (sample SAMEA4835777, study PRJEB28245) | human gut metagenome | biome: gut microbiome; material: fecal sample | place: Denmark | collected 2008
CAAATACTTTATCTTTTTATTCTTTTGCTGAAAAATAGATATTTGGAAAAAACTAATTTTTTAAAGGTTTAAGTTCCAAAGTAAATTCTTTTGAAACGTCCTCTGCATTTGCAATCAAAAATCCTGTTTCTTCTGCATTTTTTGTTTTGTCACCTGTCACAGCTTTGAATGTTAATTTACACTTTTGATTTGTTTGAAAAACATAAACCAAATCAACAGCATCTTTGTACATAACATAATCTTCTTGTGCAATTTTTCCATCACTTTCGAGTTCCAAAGTAGTCATTGAGTACCACATATCTTTCTTTTTCAAATATGTTTTGAATTTTGGTTGATTAGATTTGTTTATTGTAAGTGTTAGATCATCAGTGTCGCTTTTAATCCAAATATCACAAACTTTCTCATCAAACTTTTTGTCGTCTGCAAAAAATATATTTACAGTATTTTGGTCACTTCCTGCCATAGTCGCATTTTGGAAAGTTACAGTCATTGGCTTTCTGTCGCATCCACAAAATGCCAGACAAATAGCAAATATAGCAATCAAACTCAATATCTTTTTCATATTTTTCTCCATACAAAGTTAGTATGGCAAAAATAAACATTTTTATGTATCCGAAAGACTTAACATTACAGTATTTCCCTGGTTTATCATTTCTCCAGACAACGGAAATTGATTTTTTATAATTCCACCTTCACCATCAAGTTCATAGTCAAGACCCAAACCCAAAAGAATTTTGCTTGCTTGTGTAAGACTTTTCCCGATCAAATCTGGCATTTCGACAGTTTTGTTGACAATTGCACCTTCTACTTCATGTTCAGGTGCGATGTTTTTGTAATCAAAAATGCCATTGAAAATTTCTTTTGCATAAGGTGACGCTACTATACTGCCATAATACTGACCAGTTCCTGGTTCGTCAACAGCAAGCAATATAACGTATTTTGGATTTTTTACAGGGTATGTACCAACAAAACTCGCTATATACGTACCACTAATTTTGCCATCTGCATATTTTTGCGTTGTACCTGTTTTGCCACCAACTTCATAGCCAGGAATAAATGTATATTTTCCGGGCTTGCTTACTACCTCTTCCAACATAATATTTATGCGTTCGGACGTTGCCTTGCTTACAACATTTCTTACAGGCGTCAAATCACTTTTGTAATATACTTTACCTTCGCTGTCTGTAATTTGTTTGATAAGTTGTGGTTGATAAAGCGTTCCACCATTTACAACTGACGAAATAGCGCAAATTTGTTGCAAAAGCGTAACTGCAACTGCTTGACCAAATCCCATTCTTGCAAGGTCCACGTTCTTTGCAGTTGCTTTGTTCATAATTATTCCACCACTTTCACCTGCTATATCAATGCCAGTTGGAACACCAAACCCGTACTTTTGAAGATATTCATAAAATCTGTCTTTTCCAAGTCTTAACGCAAGGTCGACAAAAACGCAGTTGCAGGAATTGCAAAGACCATCAGTCAGGTTTTGCGAGCCGTGCCCAATACTTTTCCAACATTTTATTCTTTCTCCATCTACCTGACATGCACCATTGCAGTAAAAGCCACTATCCAAAGATGCAGTTTTTTCTTCCAATGTCGATGCCATAGTCAGTATTTTAAAAGTTGATCCTGGTTCATAAACATCAACAACCGTTTTATTTTTTACTATTTCCATCAAATTTGAAATATTATCCCTTGGAACATTGTTCAAATCAAAACTTGGTTTTGTGCTCATTGCCAAAATCTCAAAATTATTTGGATCCATTATTATACAAGAAACACTCTTCGCTTTTTGTTCTTCAATTACCTTTTTCAATACTGTTTCTACAATCAGTTGTATCTTGCTGTCGATAGTAAGTTGTATGTCCATGCCTTTTACTGGTGGCACATAATATCTTAGCGAGTTTTCAAGTTCAGTTCCTTTCAAATCGCTTTGTACCATTGACATACCGTCAATACCTTTCAAAAGATTGTCATAATAAAGTTCAATACCCGCCTGACCTTGATTGTCATTTGTTGTAAAGCCAATAATTTGTGTAAGCAAATCACCATAAGGATAATATCTTTTGATATTCTCAGAAAGAAACACACCTTTGATTTCTTTTTCAATAATCTTTTCTGCTATCTCTTTTTCAACCTGTGCTTTTATTAGCACTTCACTGACTGTATTGTTTATAACCTTGTCATAAACCTTGTTATACTCCATGTCCAATACTTGCGATAAATACTTTGAGACCTCAACCGATTGTGTAATCTGTCTGGCCCTTGTGTATACGTTGTATGTAGTATATGACACTGCCAATGATGAACCTGTACTGTCAGTTATCTTTCCACGTTCAGCAACAAGTGGCAAATCTCTTGTCCATTGTTCTTCCGCACGCATTTGCAAACTCTTGCCATTTATAATTTGAACTATTCCAAGTCTTACAGTCAACACGCAAAAAAGAAAGGATATTCCCACTGCAAAGGCGAATATCCTCTTTTGTAATGAATTTAATGTGAATTTTTTCAAATCAGCCCCCAAAGAGCCCCGATATCCAATTACACAAACTGTCAAACCAATTTGTCGTTTCTTGATAATCTGTTGGATTTTCAAGTGGCAAAGGTTGAACAGTGATAATAGTTTCGACCTTTTGAAGATCAGAACTTTCTTGTGGATTATCATCCAAATCATCAAGTTTTTCAATATTATTCTTCAATTTTATAACGTTTGCACTGTGCTCTGTTTGCACCGTTTCAATCGCTTTGTTTATGTTCGAAATCCTTACCGCATTGGTGATAACCCACCCTGTTGTTACTGCCATAATGGCGCAGAATACAACTGTAAACAATTTCAATCTGAATTGACCAAGTTTTGTCTTTCTTTTGTTTTTAGGTTTTATTTCAAAAAAATCTTCATCAACTTTTTCTGGTTCACTTTCTTCAACTTCAATTTCTTCAACTTCGGGTTGTTCTGTGATTTTGGGTTCTTGTTCAATTTCAGGCTCTGCTGTTGGTTCGGCAGGTTTTTCGATTGGTTTGTTTTTCAACAAAATATTGTTTGATGACTCTGTTTGCTGAAAAGCACTGGCAGAAAACAAATTCAATGGTTTCAAGTCAGTTTCTTTTTGCTGTGGTTTTTCAACTTGCGCATAAAGAGGTTCATTTTTCAAAATATTTTCCCTGACAAAAAAATCATTTGGTTCTTGCGGTTGTTGAGGCTTGTCTTCAATAACAGGCTCTTTTTCAACAGCCTTTTCTTGTTCAAGTTTTTCCAGTTCTTTTAACAAATTGGGACTCATTGTATCTTACTCCTATGTAATAAATTTTATGACACGGGAAGTGTCAAATCTTTTGTACTACTCTTAATTTTGCGGTTCTTGACCTTGGATTCTGAGCAATTTCTTGCTCGCTTGCAATGATTGGTTTTCTGCTTATTAACTTTATTTGTGCCCTGTGATTGCAAACACAAATTGGAGTTTTGGGTGGACAAATGCAGTCAGTTGACAATTCTTTGAAAGTGTTTTTTACAATGCGATCTTCCAATGAATGAAATGTTATAACGGCAAGCCTTCCACCCTCGTTCAATTTTGATACCAAAAATCTTAGTGTTTTGTCAAGTCCTTCAAGTTCGTTGTTTACAAATATTCTTAATGCTTGAAAAGTTTTTTTGTATGCCCCCTGAAACCTGTATTTTGCAGGTACAGCATGATCTATTATTTCTTTTAATTGAAAAGTAGTATCAACAGGCTTTAATTGCCTTTGTTTTACTATATTTGCTGCAATCGATTTTGCAAACTTTTCTTCACCAAATTCAAATATAATCTTTTCAAGATTTTCTTTTGAAAAAGTGTTGACAACAACTTTTGCATCAAGTTTTTGCTTTTTGTCCATTCTCATATCCAACGGACCATCATGATTGAAACTGAAACCCCGTTCTCCATTGTCAATTTGATACGAACTTACCCCCATATCAATCAAAATACCATCGAAACTTTCAAAAAGCAATTCACTTTCCAAATTTTTGTAATCAGATTTTATAAACCTTACAAAATCAAATTTTTCCAATCGTCTTTTTGAAACATTCAAGGCATCATCGTCTTTGTCAACGCAAATCAATCTTCCATTTTCAAGTTTGGATGCGATAAGATACGAATGCCCTGCACCACCTACAGTGCAGTCTAAATAGCTTCCGTTTTTTTTTACATTCAAACCACTTATCACTTCGTCCGCCAATACTGGACAGTGTACAAATTCCATTATCTACCTTTTAAATTATTTCCAAAATTTGTTTGATTTTTGCTGCGACATCAGTGTTTGTCACATTTTCTTCAATATATTTTTTTGTTTCTGACTTTATCAATTCATTGATTGTAACGTTTATATCATTTTCAGCAAGCAAATTTACAACTACGTCATTGTCTGCCAATATATCCACAACGGCTTTTACGTCATCTATTGCAGTGGGGCCGCTTTCAACTGTGTTGATTTTGTTTTTCAAATCAATCAATGATTGTTTTTGAGTCGTATAATTTGTAACAGATTTCAAATCATCAAGTTTTGTAACACCTGTCATATTTGAAATAAAGTCACAAACTTTGTTTACTTTTTGCGTTTTATCATTGTATTGTTCCAATGCCGCAAATGCATTTATAGCAGTATCCAATGCTGTATTAGAATCAGTTTCATTGTTTATGCCTAAAAACGAGTTTGCAATATTAACCAACGACTGAGTTATTTCTTTGCATTCTTCATCAGCATAGACCGTTCCAACAAGATTTGATATTTTTTGTTTTAATGATACACTTATGCTTGTTCCGTCATATTTTTGCGCTTCTATTGCTACATCCAATATTTGTACCCAATCAATTTTTTCGCTGTTTACGTATTGACTAAGAAGATATTGTATCTTTTCAGAATAATCAGTTGTTGACAAGTATTCCATAAAACCATCATAAGTTCCTGCAAACACACCACTATTGTTTTTAGAGTACATCAAAGTGTTCAAAAGATTGCCTATTTTGTCATAATTGCTTTCAAGCTTTGTTTGGTCAAAACCGTCTTTTACCGCATCATATACTTCAACAAGTTGTTTGATAGTTTGTGAAATATTTTCCCTTTGAGCATAAAAATCTGTATTTTCTGGAATAGGACTAATTTCTTGACTTAAAGAAAGTATTTCGCTGAGTTTGACATTCATTGTATCAATGATTGTCTTAAGATTTTTCTTCATCAATTTGCTTTGTGAAAGTGGCAAAACAATGTTGTCAATATCATCATTTTCTGTCGAAAGACTTTCAAATATTTTTGTCAAATCATCTCCGTCTTTTATGGCAGTTATAATTGGCTTTTCTTGACCATCAACATTTATGTTGATTTTGTTCAAAACTGTTATAGCATCTTGCAACAAAGAAAGTTCTTGATTCCAAGTGAAAGTTTCATCAAGTGCCAATTCAAAGTCTGCAAATTTGTTGAAGTTTGGATTTTCAGCCAACGCCTTTATCAAATTTTTATAAATGCCTTGGTTTTCATTTTCGTCTTCTTGATATGGTCCAAACAACGCACTTTCTTTGATTGTATCAAGTGCATTTCCCAAACTTGCAAGATTGCTTGAAACAATAGCAGCAAAAGCGTCGGATTTCATTTCATCCAAGTTCAAATCTTGTGCGTAAACTATTATATTTTCAAAGAAAGCAACAACCAGTTCTTTTTGATTTTGTTCTGACAATTTTTGTGATTGCACCTTGCCCAAAACAACATTTTCACCAAGTTGTCCCTGATAAGTTTGGATAAGACTATCTACATATCCAAATCCCAAATTTGAAACTGTCCTTGCAAACGCTTTGCTGTCAAGCAAGGATTCAACAATTTGTCTTATATATGTTTTGTTTGTTTTTTCATCTTTCTTTGCAAGGTCGTCGATAACAAGTTTGGTATCAACTTTGTTTTGAGCCACAGCAGTCGAAACTCCCGAATTTTTTATTCCATTTAATGCTTTGTTCAAATATCCAAGTTCTTCGTTCCATTTGTTTTCTTGTTTGAACACCGTAAGGTCAGCATATTTTGAATATTCTGTATTTTCAAAGATATCAATCAGTGAGTCGTAAATAGCATGCTCACCTGATGTGGAAACAAGCAAAGCTGAATTTTGAAATTTGTTCATCACAGCAACAAGATTTGAAGTAAATTGATCTATGTCAAGATTCAAAAGCAACTGTGGCTTTGACGGAATATCCTTTACATTTCCATCAACATTTGTATTAAAATTATCATAAATATTTAAAATTGCATTTTCAACTGACGTTAAATTAACTTTTGCTTGTGACCAGTTTATAAGAGATTTGTCAATTTTTGGAATTGTTACAGTTTTATCATAATTATCTGCCTTTTCAAGCAATGAATTTAGTCCTTCCACCAGAACCGCTTTGACAATTTTTGATTCAAATAAATTGTTGTTTACGTTTGTAAGAACAAGCCTGTTGTCTTGATTTACAAGTTTCATAACTTTGTCAATGTCAATTTGTTCTTGTACAAGTTCGTCTGCTATGCCTGATTGAGCGATAGCTTTTACAACCCCGAATACTGAAAAAAACTCGGATTTGTAAAAACTCGTATCTTTTTTATCTCCACTTAAAATCTCATCATATATCGCCTTAATATACCTTAAAGATTCTTGTGGAACAGTTATACCAAGAGTTGGGTTTTCAGATACGACATCTTTTAAAACAAGTTCCACAGCATCTGGAAGCATACTTTTTAAAAAGCCACTTTCAAACAAACAATCCAAAGCAGTTTCAATTTTATCAAAGTTAATATTTTTATATTTGCCGTTTTTGAAATCAAACTTTGTCAAAAACTCAATGTTGTCATACACTTTTGCAAAATTGTTTACTTCTTTTCTCAAAACAATTTTTTCATCTCCAACTTTTACTGTTGTCAAGGCGTCAAAACAAAGTTTGTCTATGCCTGCGAACGAATAAATTTTTGAAGGAACTGTAGAATTGAACACATTTACAATTTCTATTGCCTCTTTAGGCAAACTTTCCCTGAGCATTTTTCCTGTTGGTGTATATTCAACATTTTCAGTATCTTCCAAAGCATAAATAACGTTGTCGTTTGTCGAATTTATCAAGGCCCCGAGCGTTGAAGCGCCTGCACTCAAAGGCATAAAAGTTAAAAATACCAAAATCAATGCTTGCACTGCACCAATAGCCCCACCAACGAGTCTGTGTTTCTTTGGTTTTTCAATTTGTGATGATATGTGCGCCTTACCATCTTTTATTACATAAGGTTTGCTTTTATTTTTCAAGAATATCGCTGCCAAAATAAGATAAACAACCCAGCCAATAAAACTGAAAATATACAAAAGAACCACAAACACAGCAATGTTAGCAATGGCAACAGGCATATTGTGAACAATTTGTGCAAATGATTCACTCATGTTGTAAAAATACGCCACCTTATCAATTTCCAAAATATATTTTTCTATGAGCTGTGAAATAGACATTGTTGTACCATCAACCGTGACATTTATACCAATCAATGTTTTTGTAATCATTTGCGAAAAAACAAATGTCAACAATGCAAAGGGCAAAAAGACAGCAATCCTTACACCTGCTTTTTTCCCACCTTTCCACAATCCAAGTAAAAATCCAATCAATAAAAAAATCAATGGAAGCAAATATGCAATCAGTTTTACAATGGAAGAAATATTCATAAAAACTCCTTGTTAAATTATTTTATACAAAATAATATATTTAATCAAGTAATTTGCTAAATAAAAACAAAAACACACCCAACGTGTGTTTCAGAATATATGATTTGATTAAAAATTTTGTTTAATCACCAACTTGAACAAGTTTATTTTCAAGCAAGTCACAAGATGTAAGATAATATTTACATCCATCGATTTGCTCAACAAGTCTGTATTTCCCCTTAGACTGGTGAATATGTCCAAAAACAACTGCGAATGGTTTGGCCTCTTGTAAAAGCTGCATCAATTCATTATCAAAATTTTTGAAATTATATGGTGGATAATGCAGTATCACAATCAATTTGTCACCTTCGTTCATCATTGTTTTTGCATTTTTCAGTGCCAAGTCAAGTCTGATTTGCTCTCTTGCATATATTTTTTGGTCTTCTTCGGTAAATTCTTCGTTTGGCAATCCCCAACCACGCGTTCCACAAAATACATAGTCACCAATCTTCATTGCATTGTTTTGCAATGCAAAAAAATTTTCTGGCAAGGCTTGTTTAACTTTTGTATAACTTGACCACCAGTAATCATGATTTCCCCTTACAATGATTTTTTTACCAGGCAAATCATCAAAAAATTTTAGGTCATTCTCAAATTGATCCATTCTCATAGCCCAACTTAAATCACCAGCCAAAATTACAATGTCGTCATCATTTACTTTTTCAAGCCAATCTTGCTTGATGATTTGCAAATAGTTTTCCCAAGCACCACCAAAAATGTCCATCGGTTTTTCTTCAGAAAGGGACAAATGCAAATCACTTATCGCAAAAATTTTCATCAAATTTCCTTTAATACTTCACTGACAATACGCATATCGCACTTGCCAGCAAAATTTAACTTAAAATACTTCATAACAGATGGAACACTTTTGTCTTCAAGACCAACTATGATATCCTTTATTTCGTTCTTACTCATCATTTTTGGCATAAACTTTTCAACAATCTGTTGTTGATAATGAATATTTGTCGCCTCTTCTGAATTTCCAACTTTTTCATAGTTTTGTTTTTCATCTTCAAGTTCTTTCATACTTTTTTGCAAAATTGCAACTACGTCTGCATCAACAAGTTGTTCGCCTTTTTCACGCTTGTTTATTTCGGCAAGTTTTATCTTGTTCAAAAGCACTCCATAAAGATTTCTTGCAACTGTATCCTTGTTTTTCAGTGCTTGTACATTTGCACTTTTCAGTTCGTCAACTATCATAAGTCCTCCTATAACGCAAAATTTTGTTTGCTGAGTAAATGATATCACTTTTTTGATACTTTGGCAAATGCAGATGTCTTATTTTCCAAAAAATACAAAAAAAACAGCAACCGAAAGGTTGCATGCATTGATTTTATTTTCGATTACGGAATAAAAGACAGAAATTTGTTTGCGTTTACAAGTCCATATCCTTCTAAGTTTTTGTTGAAACTTACTGGTCTGCAAGAAGCCAAAAGGCACTTTTTTACTTGGTCTGGCTTGAGATTTTTATTTTTTTCATATGCCAATGCCACAAGAGCAGCAACCATTGGTGTTGCAACACTTGTTCCTGAAAGTTTTGTATACAAGCCATTTGCGTGCTTGCAAGAAACAATATCAATAGCTGGTGCAACAAGATCTGGTTTCATACGCTTGAATGCCGGTCCTCTTGAAGAAAATTTTGCTATTTCAAAAAAGTTTTCGTTAAATGTACCATCATCAAACCTGTTATCATTCAAACCACCCACAGTGATAATTTTGTAACTCACACCAGGACTTTTTATTGTTTCATATTCAGGCCCACTGTTCCCAGCAGCAGCAACCACCACAACGCCCGCTTTCCAAAGCATTTCGGCACCTTTCATGATTGGATCATTGTATCCCAAAGGTTCACTTCCAAAACTCATGCAAACAACTTTGATTCCAAATTGCTTATGATTTGTATAAACCCATTGCATAGCCTGCAAAATCTTGCTTGCACCTGCCTCACCGTTGAAATCGAGCGCTTTCAATGAAATTATATTTGATTTTGGAGCAAATCCAGAATAATCACCACTTGAAGAAAGCCCACTGCCCGAGGCAACACCAGAAATAAAAGTTCCATGTCCATTGTCATCATAAACTACTTTTTTATCTTGTACAAAATCTTCAAAATGTATTATTCTGTTTTGACCAAAAACAAAATCCAAATGAGGTCTTATTCCCGTATCAATAAAAGCTATGCCTACACCTTTTCCAGTATAACGACTATTCAATTTTACAACTTTCTTAGATACTTTTACAAGAGCTTTTACACTGGTATGTGATGAAATATAACTTATCAAGTCCAATCTTGATAGACTATATATAGTAGATGTATCACTTTTTATACACAATGCGTTGATAAAAGGATACACATCAATTATTGAAATATTTTTCTCTTTGAAAAACTTTATCGCTTGATTTATGTTCGCTACATATACTATTGCTTCCAACTGTTTTGTTGAAGAGCAAGTTGTGATTGTTTTCAGCATATTTACGTCAATTTTCTTCATTTGTGTTACTTTCCTTTTACTTGATTTTTTTTAACAGTTCCTTTATGTTTGCCTGCTGTTCGGCTGACAAAAACGGCTTCATTGCTTCGACACTGCTTTCGAGCGATTCATAATCAAAACTGCCGTTTTGCTTTTGTCTTGAAACCTCTTCAAACAAATCGCCCATCAACTCATCATGATTTTTGCCTTTGAGTGATTCATACTTTTGTCTTAAATATTCTTCGTTCTGTGCTTTGCTTTGTTCAAACTTTTGCTCATTAACTTTGGTAACTTCTTTATATTCAAAATTTTTGGAATACTCTGACAAAGACATAATCCACTCTCCTATTAACTAAAATATTATATGATTTCATATAAATTAATTGTTAAAGGAGCCCTTTATGCAAAATAAAAACTATTATCCACAAGAAGCATATACACTTCAAAACAACCAACAAAATAATCAAATGGCACAAAATGAACAAAAAGGCATTTTCAATCAGCAAAACAATATGTCAAACCTGATTGAAATGCTTGGAGATAAAAACCTTATGTCAAAACTTGGTTCAAACGCATCGCCACAAATGTCAATGTTGATGGGGCTTTTGAATCAAAGCAACAAAAAAAAATCGGAACAAAAAAAATTTGAACCGACTGATTATATAAAAGTTAGCGACTATCACCTTCAACATCTGGACGATTAGTCAAGATGTTCAACTATACTTCCTGATTTGAAGAATATTTGCCTGTCAGAAAATTTGTGCGACAAATCAATATTTGACGTTGCTGACAGCATTGTAAGATTTTTGTCCTTGTATAAATTTATTATGATATTGAGTATATCTTGTTTTTGGTCTTCCTGTAATTCGCAAAAGTTATCAAAAATATTGTCAATCAAAAGTATGTCAAGTTTTCGAAGAGCAAGCCTTGCAAAAGACAATTTGTATTTTTCATACAATGATAATTTTTTGACTTGTATGTCTTTGTATTTTTCCAAATCATAGTTTTTTAAAGCGTCGCATATAAGTTCTTCGCACTTGTCTTTGTTTGTTTTACGAAATTTTAAGATATATTCCAAGTTGTCATAAACAGTTTTCTTTTCAAAAAATATTGGGTAAACTGGTATATATCCAACAGATATATCGCTTTTAAAATCAATTTGAGTTAAATTTTTGCCGTCAATCAAAATTTCACCTGATGAAGGTTTTTCCAATTTTGACAAAATCCTTATAAGGCTTGTCTTTCCGCTGTCTTCACTTCCAACCAACGCCACTTTTTCGCCTTTTTCTATGTGCAAGTTTATATCAAACAAAGCAAAATATTCCCTTATATATCTGTGAAACAAATGTCTAATTTCTATCATTTTTTTCTCCTTTCAAAAAATCAAGTGCCTGTTGAGCACATATTTGTTCCGCTTTGTTTTTACTTGAAGATGTGCCTTCAGTGATTTTTTCATTATTCATAAATACCGCCATAGTCCAAATTGGATTATGGCTTTCGCCACTTTTTTTGACAAGTCTGTAATTTACTTTTTGATTTTTTGATTGAACATATTCTTGCAATTCTGACTTGAAATCATGTCCGATATGGTGTTTATATTCATCCAGTTTCAAAAGTTTCAATACAATATTTCTCACCACTTCCAAATCGTTACAATCCAAATAAACGCCTGCAATCAAAGCCTCAACTATGTCCGCTTTTATGGCGACAGAAATTTCACCCTTATAACTTTTTCCAAGTTTGACATCGTTTTCCAAATTCAATTCATCAAAGACTTTGCACAAATATTTTTCAGAAACAAAATTTGATCTTAATTTTGTCAAAACTCCTTCTTTTTGTTCTGTCTGTTTGAAAAAATAATCTGCAACCAAAAAATCAAGAATGCTATCACCCAAAAACTCCAATCTCTCATAGTTATGTTGCGAAAAAGATGAATGAGTCAGTGCCACACCCAAAATTTCTTTATTTTTAAACACGTATCCAAGTTTATTCATCGTTTTCTTCAAGCCTTTGATTCATTTTTTGTGTTATTTGTTCAATAATTTTGTTGTCGTAAATATTTCTTGCTTGTTCGATTGATTTCAAGATCGTTTCTGCATTGCTTGAACCATGGGATTTGATAATTATTGCATTACACCCCAAAAACATTGATCCGCCATACTTATTATAGTCAAGTTTTTCTTTTATTTTTTTTAGTTTTTTGTAAATTAAAAAAGCCGCTATTTTGCCAGCAAACCCGCCGAAAGCATGTTTTAATTCTGACATAGCCAAAGAAACTGCACCTTCACTTGCCTTGAGTGCAACATTGCCTGCAAAACCATCACTTACAAAAATATCTGCAACACCAGCAAGCAAATCACGAGCTTCTTTGTTTCCAACAAAATTGATTTTGTTGGATTGATCACAAAGCAAATTGTAAGCTTCTTTTGTCAATTCATTACCTTTTCCCTGTTCATCACCGACACTCAAAAGGGCACAACTAGGATTCTCAATGCCAAAGATTTTCATATAACAGCTGCCCATTATTGCAAAGTCCAGCAAATTTATTGGTTTTGAATCTACATTTGCACCGCAATCAATAAGCATAACTTTTTTTCCATTTTTGGTTGGCAAAATAGGAGCAAGTGCTGGTCTTGAAACACCTTTGATTCTTCCAATCTTCAAATATCCACCCGCAAGTATAGCACCTGTACTTCCCGCCGAAATCAAAGCATCCGCCTTGTTTTGTTTCAAAATGTCAAAAGCCTTTACCAAAGAAGAATCTGTTTTTTGTCTTATTGCAGTTGTTGGTGACTCATCGTTCTGAATTGTTTCTCTGCAATCTTCAATAAACAATCTGTCACAGCAAAATCCTTTTAAAGAGCTTTCAATCATTTCTTTTTTGCCAGTAAGTATAATTTGCAAATCTTCATATTTTTTCAAAGCAGATACAGCGCCGTTTACTATTGCATCAGGTGCATTATCACCGCCCATAGCATCTATTACTATTTTCATATAAACTCCATAAGTTTATTTTTTTATCTTCACAGTTTGCAAAAAAAACGCAAACTAACCAATATAATTATACACAAATAAATTTTTTTTTCAAACAAATAACGTTGCAAATTGTTTTATAGCGAAAAAAAAGGCAAGCAATCTGCTTGTCTTTGAATTATTTAAACAATTATTCAGCCTTTTTTTCTTTCTTTTCGGTATCTATAACTTTTTTGCCATTGTAATTTCCACATTTTGCACATACAGTGTGTGGTTGTTTCAATTCATGACAACTTGGACATTCAACAAGTGTTGGAGCACTTACTTTAAAATTGGCCGAGTTTCTTTTGTTTCTTCTTGCTTTTGATACCTTACCTTTTGGAACTGCCATTAATTTATCCTCCTATCAAACTATGACATTATAAATATAAATTTGCACAAAGTCAAGTATTTTTGTAATTTTTGTTTAGCCTTTGATTAAATTGACTGTTTCTTGTGCGATAACCATCTCTTCATCAGTTGGAATAACATAAACTGCAACTTTGCTGTTTGGTGTGCTGAGCAAAGTTTCTTTTCCGCGTTGCATATTCCAGTTAAGGTCGTTGTCAATTTCAACACCCAAATATGAAAGTGAAGCACAAACTTGTTCACGCAATTCCGGTGTATTTTCACCGCATCCAGCAGTAAACACGATTGCGTCAACACCGTTCAATGCAGCGGTGTAAGCACCAATGTATTTCAAGATCCGATAGCAATACATATCAAATGCAAGTTTTACGTCTGGATTATTCAAATTTGCCGTAATGTCACGCATGTCGGCCATCAAACCGCCAGTAGCACCCAAAAGACCACTTTCCTTGTTTAACATTTTGAGCATATCACTTATGTTTTTGTTTTCTTTTTTGCAAATAAATTCCAAAACAGCGGGATCGATGTCACCACTTCTGGTATTCATAATAAGACCTTCAAGAGGAGTAAATCCCATGGATGTATCAATACATTTTCCACCTTTTACCGCTGCAATAGATGCTCCACCACCCAAGTGGCAAGTGATTATTTTAAGGTCTTTTATATCTTTTCCCATAAGGCTTGCACATCTGTTTGCTACATAAAAATGACTTGTACCATGTGCGCCGTATCTGCGGATTTTGTATTTTTCATAGTATTTTTTTGGAATGGCATAAAGATAAGCATATTCTGGCAAAGTTTTGTGAAAACCAATATCAAACACTGCAACGTTTGGAATTTCACTGTTTATAGCCATCGCTCCTTCAATACCAGCAATGGCACCTGGCACGTGTAATGGTGAAAACTCTACTTTTGTTTTGAAATCTTCCAAAACTTCTTTTGTAACTATACATGCATCAAAGTATGTGTCGCCAACGTTTACGACCCTATGACCGAATGCACTTATTTCTTTCAACGATTTGATAACGCCCGCTTCGCTGTCAGTCAATGTTTCCAAAACTTTTTTAAGACCTTCGGCATGGTTTGAAAAGTTTTGATTTATAATCAATTCTTTTCCATTTGCTTTGTAACGCAAAAAAGAGCCTTCTTCATTTATCTTTTCAACGTTGCCTTTTGCAAGAACACTTTTGTCTTCCATATTGATAAGTTGAAATTTCAAAGTACTGCTTCCTGCATTGATAACTAAAATTTTCATTGTTTGTTCTCCTTATTATTTTTATTGTTTTCACACTGTAACACAGTCACAGCGGTCAATAACACAATATCTTTTATACTGCAACCACGGGACAAATCATTTACTGGTTTGTTAAGCCCTTGGACAATTGGACCAATCGCAGTAAGTCCACCAAAATATTGCATACACTTGTAAAGTATATTTCCTGCGTTCAAGTCAGGTACAACCAAGACATTTGCCTTGCCTGCAACAGGACTTTGTGGACATTTAAGTTTTGCAACTCTTTCAATCAAGGCACTGTCAAGTTGAAGTTCACCATCGCACAAAATCTCTGGATTGGTATTTGCAAAAGTTTGATACGCATCTTTAACCTTTTGGGTCATTTCACTTTCAGCACTACCTTTTGTTGAATAAGACAAAAATGCTACTTTTATATCACTGCCAAGCATACTCTTTGCCGTATCAACAGTTTGCTTTGCAATGATTGCAAGTTGTTGACTTGTTGGATTTTCGTTTAAGCCAGCATCGGTCAAGAATATTGGCAATTTGATATTTTTGTGTTTGCCCGCAATCACAAAGCACGAAGATGCCAAACCTTCTTTTGCCTTGATAATTTGCAAGGCAGGTTTCAAATTTTTTGAAGTAGAAACCTCAGCACCGCCAACCATTCCGTCGGCATACCCTTCTTTCACCATCATTGCCGAAAAGTAAAATGGATCCAACACAAGTTCTTGTGCCTGCTCCAAAGTCATACCTTTGTCCTTTCGATATTCATAAAGCTTTTGAGCAAATTGACTTGACAATTCGGATGATTTCGGATTTACAATATTAAATTTTTTCAAGTTTTTAAATCGCATTACAAGCGACGATTCATCACCAACCAAAATTACTTTGGCTATTTTCTTTTTTGATATAATTTTTGTTGCTTTTATTATTCTGTCCGAAAACCCTGCTTCGGGAAATATTATCGTGAAGTTTTTGTTTTTTGCTTTGTGCAATATATATTTTTCAACATTCATAGAAAACTCGCTTTTTGTGGATGTTTATTTTTGGAATAGATTGACGACTGTCAAACATATTTTATTATAGTGAAAACTTTTACTCTTGTCAAACGCAAAGCGCAAATAAATTTGAAAGTAATATATTCAGTATTATTGTCACTTTCAATATTTTGTTTGCTTGTTGCCATGGTTGCACAACCACAAGTATACATGAACCAAGCGCTAAATGCATTGATTGTCTGGGCAACTGTACTTCTTCCTTCGTTGTTTCCTTTTATTTTGTATACCAAATTTTTGTCAAGTCTTGGCATGATTGAACCAATATCAAAATTATTCTCGAATGTCACTAGCAAATTGTACAACGTAAGTGGCATTTCAAGTTTTGTATATCTTATGAGCATTATGTCGGGATACCCTGTCGGTGCAAAACTTACAACAGATTTGTATATGGAAGGAAAAATTAACCGTGGTGAAGCACAACGAATAATAACTTTTTGTGCAAACTGCGGACCTATGTTTTTGGTTGGAACTGTCGGAGTCGGACTTTTGGCAAACAAAACTGCGGGCTATATAATGCTTGTTTCACACCTTTTGGGTGCACTGCTCAATGGTTTAATCTTTCGAAAATACAACCTGAACGACAAAACCACTCTTCCACAAAAAAATACATCTTCAACCAATGAAGATGTACTTTCAAAAAATGTAATTTCTTCGGCTAATTCAATGTTTGTAGTCGGTGCTTACGTTGTACTCTTTTTTGTTTTGATTCAATTTTTGAATACAATTTTGCCAATAAATCAATCCAGTACTTTTGGCGCCTTGTTCAATGGCTTTTTTGAAATAACTCACGGCTGCAAAGATATAGCAAACTTGGCTTTCGCAACAAATTGGAAAATAGTTCTTTGCTGTTTTGTTGCCAGTTTTGGTGGGCTTGCGACTGCAATGCAATCTATTACTTTTTTGAAAAAGTTAAACATGAAATTTTCATTTTTTCTGTTATTCAAATTAACTCATGCGATACTTTCAACCGTTATCTGTGCACTTTTTTGTTTGATTTTTTAGGCAATTTCTTGCAACATCCAATCTATATATATTCCATAACCTTTTGTTGAATCATTCAAAAATACGTGAGTAACTGCGCCAATTATTTTGCCATCTTGCAAAATTGGACTTCCACTCATACCTTGTACAATTCCACCTGTCATCGACAAAAGGCGTTTGTCTTTTACTCTGAAAATAATAGACTTGTCGCTTTTTTGCTTTTGATTGTTGGCTTTGATTATTTCAATTTCATATTCTTCACGCACCCCGCTTACTGAACTTACAATATACGCTTTACCAGGCTTAACATTTATGCGATTTCCAACGATTGCCTTTTTGTTTTCATCTACAATGTTAGTTGAATCTTTTATATCTCCAAAAACACCACTATTTGTATTTTTGCTGACACTTCCTTTGCTGTTTTTCCCTTGCAAAAACAAACATTTGAGTTCTCCGGGTTTTCCCCTTTCACCCTTTGTTATTCCAACCAACGAACAGTTGTATATTTTCCCGTCTTGAACAGGAATAACAGAACCCGTTTCGTAATCGGTTATAGGATGACCGAGTGCACCAAAATTTTTGTTTTGGTCAACAAACGTCAATGTCCCCACGCCAGAAGCATTGTTCTTTACCCAAAGTCCAAGTTTGTAATTGTTACTTTCCATATCTTTGGCAGGCTTCAATTTTATGTCTATCGTCTTATCTTTTCTAAGAACCTTCAAATTGACAAATTCATTGTCAAAATCATTCAATTCTTCTTCTACGACCGAAACACTTGTGATTTCCTTTCCGTTTATTTCTGTCAATATATCACCAGGCAAAATAGTTTTGTCTTTTTGCGTTTCTTTGTTTCCTTCTTGAGTTAATACACTGTTATCTCCAACTACAATCAAGCCTTTTGTATTCAAGGAAAAACCAAGTGGAATACCACCAACAAAAACTTCTTTTTCTTCGCCAACGTTGACACTTACTTCCCTTACTGGGATTATTCCAAACAATTTGAACTTCAAGGTTGAAATTTTGTTTTTCTCGCCACCGACTATCATGTCTTTTTGTTCCAAATCAGCTGTAACAAACTTTCCAAATTGTGATTGCTTGTTCATGTCGTTTATTTCGTTGTAAGTCACATACCCAGTTTGTGGCAAATCGGACAATGCAACAAAATTTGTATTGACCATAAGCATTACAAACCCAACGCAAAACAAAACACCGATTGATTTGATGACAATTTTTTTGAACATTTTTTATACTCCTTAAAAAAAAGAGAAGATTTACTTCCCTTTTATTTTTTGTATAAAATTTAAAATTATTTACTCTGTTTTGATTTTGTAGAATTTTTGTAATCACAGGCCCAAACCAAAAGACTTTTAGCATGTGCCAGCGCCTCGCTTGTAATACCTTCTCCACCAGACAATTTTGCAATTTTTTCAACCTTTTGTTCTTCATTCAAAACCTCTACGTGACTTTGAGTTTTTTGATTGTCAGAAGTTTTGTATACAAAAAAGAAATTGTCTGCCATAGCGCATACCTGTGGCAAGTGTGAAATACATATGACTTGATTTGATATTGATA
>ULVD01090853.1_pt1 | contig 18355 bp, 20 predicted proteins | sample 1959101 | NCBI WGS metagenome assembly ULVD01 (sample SAMEA4835777, study PRJEB28245) | human gut metagenome | biome: gut microbiome; material: fecal sample | place: Denmark | collected 2008
GCGTGCCGGAAATTCAGATAAAGGTTCCATTACAGGATTGTATGCGGTCTTGGTTGATGGTGATGATTTTAACGAGCCGATTGCCGATACGGCGCGTGGTATTTTGGACGGACATATTGTTCTGTCGCGTTCCATGGCACAGAGAAATCATTATCCTGCAATTGATGTTTTGGCGAGTATATCCCGTGTTATGAGTGCTGTGGCGTCCAAAGAACATAAGGAATTAGCCGGAAAGATGAAAAATATACTGGCGGTTTACCGGGATGCAGAAGATTTGATAAATATCGGTGCTTACCGTCCCGGTTCCAATAAGGAAATTGACTTTGCGATAGAAAAAATTGATGCCGTTAATGAATTCCTTCGTCAAGGAACCGATGAAAAATTTTTATTTGATGACATTATTCAGATGATGCGGGATATTTTTGAAGAGGATTCCGTAGAGGAAGGATAGAGAGGGTGAACGATGGCACGATTTATTTTTTCCATGCAGAATATTTTGAACATGAAAGAAAAGCTTGAAGAGCAGGCGAAAAATAATTTTGCGCAGGCGAACCGTTCCCTTCAGGAGGCACTGCTTATGCAAAAACAGTGTGAAAACAGACTGGAAGCAGGAAAGCAGACGTTGAAAGAAGCAATGCTTGAAAATCTGAAAGTCGGGCAGATAAGGAGAAGGGAAGATGACGTTGAGATTTTTCGAATGTATTTGCGACAACAGATATTAGTTGTAAAGCAGAAAGAAAAAGAAGTTGAGGTGGCAAGAGAACATCTCAATGAAGCAATGAAGGAAAGAAAGACCTTTGAAAAGTTAAAAGAAAAGGCTTTTGAAAAATTTGTAGCGGAAGAAAATCAAAAAGAGCAAAAAGAAGTGGATGAGCTTGTGAGCTACCGCTATGGTGCAGAGAAATTCGAGTGAAAGGAGATTTGTCATGGCAAAAAAGGACAAGAATAAGGAAAATAAGGTTTCGACAGATGAAAGTACAGGAAGTAAAATTGTTACAATGCTAATTGTACTTGTCATTGTTGTGATATGGCTTGCTATCTTTGGTGTGCTGATTAAACTGGATGTGGGGAACTTTGGAAGTGAAGTGTTGTATCCGGTTTTGAAAGATGTTCCTGTTGTAAATATGATTTTGCCGGAACCGGCGCAGAACCAGGATGCATCGACAAGTAAAGAATATGATAATCTGACGGAGGCAAATGCGAGAATTAAAGAGCTTGAGAGCCAGCTCGCAGCAAATAAAAATGCCGGCAGTGCCAACCAGAGTGAAGTGTCCGATCTGCAGGCGGAAATTAACCGATTAAAGAAATTTGAGCAGGAACAGAGTGCGTTTGCAAAACGTGTGCAGGAGTTTGATAAAAACGTCGTTTATAACGATAAGGCACCGGATACGGAAGAGTATAAAAAATACTATGAAGAAATAGAGCCGGACAATGCAGAAAAAATTTATAAGGAAGTCTGCAAGGATTATGAGTATTCGCAGGAAATCAAGGATCAGGCGGATGCATACGGCAAAATGGAACCTGCCAGCGCAGCAGCAATTTTGTCCGAGATGACCAATGATTTAACTTTGGTTGCAAAGATACTTGACAGTATGCAGACTTCGAAAAGTGCTTTGATTTTGCAGAACATGAAACCAACGACGGCAGCTCAGGTTACGACGAAGATGACGGCGATGAAAAATAAATAAAAACTAAAGAAAAGACAGGTAAATGCCGATATAAAATTTGTAGTAGATTTTTAAGAAGAAAGGAGGGAAATGAAATGACGATGCAGGGAATTTCAAATGTTCTGCCAAAGGCTGCTGCAGCAGTTGCTGAGAAAAGCGAAAAGGCAAAAGGTACCTTGTTTGAGGCCGTAATGAGCAGTCAGGGAAATAAGCAGCAGACAAAAAAATCCATGGATGGTTTTGCACCGGATGACAAAGTAGATGATGGCATGGCGAGAAAAGAGTTAGCGGCAAACCGTTATCAGAAATCAAAAGCCATTCATACAAAATCCGACACAGCGGCTTCAAACGATACGCAGGATTCACTGACGGTAAAACAGATAGCGGATGATGAACCGGATATCGAAGAAGTTACTGTTGTTCTTGCTTCGCAGGTAACGGTTTTACTACAGGATTTGTTTGGACTTACAAACGATGAGTTACAGGATATCTTAAATTCACTCGATTTACAGCCGGAATCACTCATCCTTTGTGACAGTGAGAGTGGTATTATGGCAGTAAATGCGGATGCGCTTAAACAGCTGGTTCTCGGTGTGCATGGCGTAGAAGATGCGAGTGCATTTTTAACCAATGATGCGTTGAATACAGAACTTTCAGAAGTGACTAATGCACTTACTGATTTTGTGTGTGACATGCTCGGTGTAACGAAGGAAGAACTTGCTTCTCTTAAGGCAGAGGCGATGCCGGAACTGTTAAAGCAGGCAGTGGATACATTGCAGGCGGCAAGTGAAACGGACACTATGGTTGTAGACAAAGATACGTTAAACCAGACAGGAACAGTGGAGAATACCATGACCGCAATAGCGGAAGATGCAAATTCTTCAAATTTGCAAAAAGATTCACAGCAGGATATGTCTATGCGTGATGACAGTGAGATGTTGCAGGGCGATGATTCATTGGTTCCTACCCATGCTACGATGGCGGAAACGTTTACAGACCGTCTTTCGCAAGCACTTGAAAAATCAAGTGGCATGAAGGGGCAGAGTGTAACACAGACGATGAATCAGATTGTGGAGCAGGTTGTTCGACAGGTTCGCATCCGTGTAATGCCGGAAACGACCAGTATGGAACTTCGCTTAAATCCGGCAAGCCTAGGCCGTGTCAATATCACGGTGGCAGCAAGCGCAGGAATTGCGACAGCGACGATGGTTGTAGAAAACCAGATGGCAAAAGAAGCACTTGAAAGTCAGATGATTCACTTAAAAGAAGCTTTTAACGAGCAGGGACTTAAAGTGGATGAGGTAGAAGTGACAGTCGCTGAGTTTGGACTGAAAAAGGACGGCGAAGGACAAGAGCAGACCGGTTCCAAACAGAGCGGAAACCGCAAATTCCGTCCGAATGAAAGTTTTTCGGATGAGGAAAAGAATGAAGATTTGACGACAGCGTCTGAACGGCGTGACGTTAATAGTATGGTCGATTATACGGCCTAGAAAGGAAGTGAGAAGATGGCAGTAAGCAGTACAAGTGATTTGACGACAGCATTGGAAGATTTAACGTATGGAACAACTGAGCGTAAAGTTAATCAAAGAGGTTCAAGTGAACTTGGTAAAGATGAGTTTTTAAAACTTCTTGTGACTCAGCTTCAGAATCAGGATCCGTTAAATCCACAGGATGATACACAGTTTATTTCTCAGTTAGCACAGTTCTCTGCGCTTGAACAGATGACCAATATGAGTTCTACGATGTCAAATACAAGTGCTTACAGTTTGGTTGGCAAAGAAGTTATTGTACAGACAACTGATTCTGCGGGAACTTACAAAGAAGTACGCGGAACGGTAGATTGTGTCGAAATGAAGAATGGCAAGGCTATGTTGGTTGTTGATGGAAATTCGTATGACTTAGACGATTTGGTACAGGTAATGGATAGTTATTACGCTATTAAAGAGTATTTGCCAAGCGTTACAGCACAAACGAAGACATATGATCTTTCAAACCCATCCCTTATTGATGTTTCTATTGATTTAGGAAGTAAAGGATATGAGGCAAGCAGTGTGGCAGTTGTGCTAAACGGCCAGTACATAGATTCCAAGTATCTAAAGTACGATAATGGAACGGTAACCATTTCCCCGGAAGCTTTCAGTGAATTAGAGCCGGGTGATTATTATTTAGGCTTTTACTTTGATGATCCGCTTAAAACAACAGTCAAAGATAAGGTATGTATCAAAGTAGTACGAAGTGGTATTCCAAACGGAGATAAGGATTCTTCGGATGCGAATAAAGGCACCGAAAAAGCTGAAGAAACAGAGAAGACAGAGGCTGAATAAGTGTGACAAGGAGGTCGGGTGCTATGAATGTAACGAATAGTTTTACATCCATGGAACAGATTCGTCACCGGATGCAGACAACAGATTCACAGAGACAGGTAAAAAAACAGACCGTGCAGACAAATACGGCATCGTTTGATGAAATCTTATTTTCCAAACATGCGTCAAAGCGATTAGAAACCAGACAGATTGATATGTCGGCAGATCAGAAAGAAAGACTGTTAGAGGCAACCTGTAAGGCGAAAGCAAAAGGAATGAAAGAGTCCTTAGTTATGGTTGACGATTTTGCGTTTATTGTGAATGTGAAGAATAATCTGGTGATTACTGCGGTAAATGACACAAAAAATGCTGTATTTACCAATATCGATGGAGCGATAATTAACTGAAAACAAATATATGCTGGCCCTTAACAGGAAGCATACATGCTCTTGACTGACAGAGAGAGCATAACGATAGTAAAATTGGAGGGTGATTCATTATGATGAGATCATTGTATTCCGGTGTATCCGGATTGAAAGTTCATCAGACAAAGATGGACGTAATTGGTAATAACATTTCAAACGTAAATACGGTTGGTTTCCGTGGAAGTACAGTAAACTTTACCGATGTATTTTATCAGACAACACAGAATGCATCCGGTCCGAACGCAACAACCGGCACAGCAGGAACGAACGCGGTGCAGATTGGTCTTGGTTCTAACGTGGCAGCAATTAGCGTGGACTTAAGTGGTACCGGAGCAACGCAGCGTACCGATCGCGGCATGGATCTTATGATTAACGGTGATGCGTTTTTGATTGTAAGAAGCAATGGAAATACATATTTCACAAAATCCGGGGCGCTGGATATTGATACAAATGGTACTTTATATTGTACAACAAATGGTGCTTCTGTTCTTGGATGGGGTGTTGATGAGAACGGAGAAATCCGTAAAGATACTGTATCCACCTTGAATCTTATGGGTGGTGAGAATGCTTATTCCGACCCAAATGCGACAACAAAAGTTTCCCTTTCCGGAAATGTAGACCAAAAAGACCCTTTAGTTGCTTATAGTGCAGATGGAGCCGGTTACCCAATGGCAGTCAGCTTTTATGATAATTTAGGTAATTTGTGTACAGCAAAACTCAGTATTATCCAGACGAGTGCGGATGCGCCAAATACATACAGCGTTCGTCTTCATGATGTTCTTGGTGCAGATGGTAAATCTATTTTGAAAAAGAAAGATGATGCGACCGGTAATTATGTATCTACTGAGCAGAAAATTAACTTTAATTCATTAGACCTTGGCGGTACAAATTACAAGGTAGATCCAAGCAGCGGTGACATTACATTCCCTGCGGATACAGACTGGCCAACACTTACCTTTAATCCGGTAACCGGTGCATTTACCAGTGTAAGTAGTGCTGATGGCAAGGTGCTGAACTTAAACTTAAGTGATACCGGAAATTCGTATCCAACCAGTGGTGTGGATGTTAACTTCTCGGATTTGACGATGTATGCGAGCAATAAAACCTGTAAAGTAAAACCAAACCGTGGTGACAGCAATAATAACGGGGATGGCGCCGGTAATGCGGCAGGAACTTTAAATGGTTTCAAAATTCAGACCGATGGTATGATTTATGGTTTATACAGTAACGGTGACAAAAAATTGTTAGGACAGATCGCAGTGGCAACATTTGCTAATCCATCCGGCTTAGAGGCGGTTGGTAACAGCATGTATGCAGCAACCTTGAACTCCGGTGATTTTGATGGAATTGGTGTGGATATTTCAGAAGTTGGTAAATTCTCAGTCGGAGCTTTGGAAATGTCCGATGTTGATCTGGCAACCGAGTTTACTAATATGATTACGACACAACGTGGTTTTCAGGCAAACTCCCGTGTTATTACTACATCTGATACAATGCTTGAGGAACTCATTAATCTGAAACGATAATGATTAGGCATATTGACCCATCCGCATGAATTATGCGGATGGGTCAGTGTGCTTTTACAAGTAAGGAGGGTTTTATGATTGATGTGACAAGAATGAATGGTTCATTACTTACCGTTAATAACCATTTGATTGAAATGGTAGAGGAAACACCGGATACGGTGATAACTTTAACAACGGGAAAAAAAATAATTGTAAAAGAAAGTAGACAAGAAGTGAAAAATCTAGTAAAATTATACGAGAAAGAAATAACATGTAACAGTTAGGTGGTGTCGTTTTGGATATAGCTACAATTATAGGCCTCGTAGGATGTGCGGGAGCCGTAGTATATGGTATTGTTTCTGGTGACTTAGGATTTGCTGCATTGGGAAACTTTTGGGATTATCCGTCCTTTTTGATTGTTATTGTTGGATGTTTGATGTGTATGCTGACGATGTCCGGCAGCATTGGAGAACTTATAAACTGCTTAAAGTCATTCCTTTTGACAATCAAAGTACAGGAATCCAGCGAGGGGGAGACGATACATAAAATTATTGATTTGGCAAACGTAGCTCGTAAAGAAGGGCTTTTGCAGTTAGAAGAGGCAGCCAGTGACATAGATGATGATTTCCTGAAGAAGGGAATTATGTTGATTGTTGATGGCACGGATCAGGAATTGGTATCAAGTATTCTAGAGACAGAACTTGATTGCATTGAGCAGAGACATAGCAAAATTTACAGCTTTTGGGATAACTTGGCCGCTATGGGTCCTGCATGGGGAATGATTGGTACTTTGATTGGATTGATTAACATGTTAAAACGTTTGGATGATCCAAGTTCAATTGGACCGAACATGGCGGTTGCGTTGGTTACTACTTTATATGGTTCGCTGATTGCCAATTGGATCAGTATCCCGATTGCAACAAAACTGCGTGCGAAAAACCAGAAAGAAATTATGATGAAGGAAGTTATCTGCGAAGGAATTCTTTCTATTCAGGCAGGTGAAAATCCACGTGTGATTGAGGAAAAACTGAAATCTTTCCTTGCACCTAGTGAGAGAGAAGAAGTTCTTGGTGGTGGTAATAAAGGCAGCGGACAAGGTGGTGACGCTTAATGGCCCGAAAGAAAAAGAAGGCGGAACAGGAGGGTATTAGCGCCGGATGGATTAATACCTTTGCCGACCTGATGAATCTTTTGCTTTGTTTTTTCGTCCTTTTGTTTTCAATGTCGACTGTCGATGCTGATAAGTACGAACAGTTAGTAACATCCATGACGGAGCGGATTAATATCTTTGATGGTGGCGGTGCTGCTGTTGGGGAAGGTGCATTTGTATCAAGTGGAACCGATCAACTCGTTTCGATTTCGGAGTATTTTAACGAATATGAAAATTCCGGAGAGGACAATCAGAAATCGGAAGAACAGGTTGACAAGCAGGATGGTAACAAATCTGAGCAGGGCAACCAGTCAACCGGAGAAAAGCCGATGAATGATAAAGCCAAAGCAGAAGAGGAATTTTTAAAAAAACAACAGCAGGAACAAAAGGAAAAGGCAGAAAAATTGTACAAAGAACTCACACAGGATGCAGAACATCAGAACGTGGAAGACCAGATTAACATTAATATGGATAAAAAATATCAATTTGTTCAAATTTCATTAAATGGTGCACTGCTTTTTGAATCCGGCGATATTGAGTTTAAGAAAAACATGGTGCCTTTGATGAGCAAAGTCGGAGATATTTTGAAGCGATATGCAGACCATCGGATCAAAATTGAAGGACACACGGATAATGTTCCAATTTCCGGCAGATACAAGAACAATATGATGCTTTCAACAGCACGTGCGAATACGGTGTTTGAATATTTGGTAAATAAAAAACATATGAAGCCAAAGGAGACGGAAATTGAGATTTCCGGTATGGGTGAGTATGAGCCGGTGGCATCCAATAAAACAAGAAAAGGACGCGCTCAGAACCGGCGTGTTGAGATTAAGATTTATACAAGTAAGTAAATGGAGGAATTTCTTATGAAGAAGAATATATTGACCATTATTGTTATGGCGGTATCAATTGTGAATCTTGTATTGGGGATTGTACTTGTCTTTTCTATTGTACCTGCCTCAAATAAGACAGCTGCTCTGGTTGATAAAGTGGCATCGGTGATTGATTTAAATATTGATGACCCAAATTCCGAAGAGCAGGACTATACAATTGATGATTTGGTGGCTTATACGAAAACTTATGATTCGGCAGTAAATATTAACCTAAAAAAAGATGCCGGTGACGACAGCAACCATTATGCGCAGCTTGCCGGTTTTACAATTTCTTTTAACAGCAAAGCCGATGATTATAAAAAGGTGAGTGAATCGATTCAGACCAATGATATTTATGTAGATGATATTGTGAAAGAAACACTTGGAAGTTATACAGCTACAACATTAGACTTGGTAAAGGTTCGTTCTGAAATTGTGAAGAAAATTCAGGAAAAATACAATACAAAGGCAGTTGTTGAGATTTCGTTAAAAGATCCATTGATTGCCTGATTGTAAGAATCGAAAAAAAGACTTTAGTTTATGAAGGAAATATGATATAATAAACAACAGTGTGAGAAAAGAGGTGAGAACAAATGGGTGACGTATTGTCGCAGAATGAGATAGATAATTTGTTATCCGCGCTTAATAGTGGTGAATTTGACCCAGATGAGGCGGGTGAGACGGATGATCGACAGATTAAGGATTATGATTTTGCGAGACCATCCAAGTTCTCAAAAGAGCATCTGCGAACGCTTGAATTTATTTTTGAGCATTATGCCAGACTTCTTTCCACAAATCTGCCAGTATATCTTCGTAAGAACGTACAGGTTGAAGTGATGCATTCGGAGGCGGTTACTTATCAGGAGTTTTCCAATTCCTTGTCAAATCCGGTTATACTAGGTGTTGTAAATTTTGCGCCACTTGATGGTAACATTATTATGGAAGTGTCAACGGAAATTGGGTTTGCTATTGTTGACCGAATGCTTGGAGGCGGTGGAAAGCCGTTGGAGAAAAATCGCGAATTTACGGAAATAGAATTGACAATTATTGAACGCATTATGGTAGTTTGCACAAACCTTTTAGTGGAACCGTGGCATACTGTTCAGGTGTTGGAGCCGATGCTTGAGAGGATTGAGACAAACTCGCAGTTTGCTCAGTTTGTTACACCAAATGAGATGACATCGATTGTTACGATGAGCATTAAAATTGGTGAAGTAGAGGGACTTATGAATGTTTGTATTCCATATGCGGTATTAGAGCCGGTGATTGATAAGGTGAACACTAAATACTGGTACTCCACTTCTGCAGCAACCGGAGACGGTACATATAGAGATTACCTGGAAGAATCATTACAGAGAGCTCAGATTCCGGTTCGTGCGATTATGGGACGAAGCGCGATATCGGTGAATGACTTCATTCATTTGCAGCCCGGGGATATTATAAAAGTAAACACGAGGCTGGAAGATGAATTGGATGTTTATGTTGGCAACATAAAGAAATTTTCTGCAATCCCGGGAGCTTATGAAGATTCCTATGCAGTAAAAATAAAATCAATTTACAGAGAGGAGTAGTGCAATGGACGGAATGTTATCGCAGGAAGAGATTAATGCGTTATTAGGCAATATGGATGCGGATAGCACTTCAGAAGAAGCAGCATCGGATGCCGTACAGACATCAAGCGATATTTCGAATGCCGAGAAGCTGACTCCGGAAGAATCGGATGCGTTAGGTGAAATTTCAAATATAAGTATGGGGACGGCGGCAACGACGTTGTCGATTTTGGTTAATAACCGGGTTGATATTACAACTCCTACTGTTTCCTACACGACACTAGAGGAATTGTCTGCACAGTGCGAGGCTCCGGTTGTTTTCATTTACATATCTTATAAGACGGGCTTACAAGGTAAAAATTTATTAATATTGAAAGAAAGGGATGTAAAGGTAATTACTGACCTTATGATGGGCGGTGACGGAACCAACGTCGATGACACCGAATTAAGTGATTTACATTTGAGTGCTATTTGTGAAGCGATGAATCAGATGATGGGTTCGGCAGCGACATCGATGTCATCCATGATTAATGAAAAGGTGGATATTAGTCCGCCGACTGCTACGAGAGTTGATTTTGGAGAGGGATTAGATGAGGCTGCTCTTGGTGATTTGTCCGGGCAGTTATTTGCACAGGTTTCTTTCCGAATGGAAATTGGTGATTTGGTTGACAGTGAGATTATGCAGTTGTACCCAATCGAATTTGCTAGATTGATTTATCAGCAGTTTGTTGGTAAGACAGGTGGTGGTTCGGCTGAGAACGCTCCTGCAAGCCAGGCAGTTGCCGTAGAACCGGCATCGCAGCCGGTACCGGAACCAACACCAACACCGCAGCCGCAGCCGGCAGCACCGGCGCCACAGCCACAGGCAGTGCCACAAAATTTTGCAAATCCACAACAACAACCTATGGCAGGAATGCAGCAGCCAATGTATGCTGTTCCGCCACAGGATATTAATATACAGCCGGCACAGTTCCAAAATTTTGCTCAGGCACCTCAGCTTGACGGAATTGCACCGGAAAACATTGATTTGATTATGGATGTTCCATTGGAAGTTACCGTGGAACTTGGAAGAACCAGCAAATCGATAAAAGATATACTGGATTTTGCACCGGGAACAATCATTGAATTGGATAAGTTGGCAGGGGAGCCAATTGATGTTCTTGTAAATGGAAAATTTGTTGCCAAGGGCGAGGTTGTTGTGATTGAGGAAAGTTTCGGTATTCGTGTAACCGAAATTATTAAAGAATAAAATGGAGGAAAGTTATAATGGCAAAGAGTGTATTAATTTGTGATGACGCAGCATTTATGAGAGTCATGATCAAAGATATTTTGACAAAGAATGGATATGATGTCGCAGGGGAAGCAGAGAATGGACTCAAAGCTGTCGAGAAATACAACGAAACAAAACCGGACCTTGTAATGATGGATATCACAATGCCGGAGATGGATGGTATTCAGGCTCTGAAAAAGATTAAAGAAGCTGATGCGAATGCTACGGTTATTATGTGTTCCGCTATGGGTCAGCAGGCAATGGTTATCGAATCCATTCAGTCTGGTGCAAAGGATTTTATTGTAAAACCTTTTCAGGCAGATCGTGTATTAGAGGCTGTTAAGAAGGCTATTGGCTAATGCTTGAGAATATTTTACAGTTGACCGCTGTTGTTGTTGTCTTTATCCTTGTCCTTGCCGGGACGTATTATGTGACAAAATGGATTGCAAAATCTGGGATGATACAGAGCCAGTCACGTAATATTAAGGTGATTGAGACATTTAAAATTACGAATGGGAAATACATTCAGATTATTCAGTTAGGCAAGAAATATTATTCCATTGGTGTTACAAAGGATCAGATTACCTTTTTAACACCATTGGATGAAGCTCAACTGGATTTTTCAGAAGAAGTTCGTAATGGTCAGAAAGTTTCGTTTAAAGAACTGCTTGACAAGTTGAACAAAAATAAGAAAGAAAATTAGAAAAGGTTGGTATTTATGAAGACACAGAAGAAAGCACATCAAGTATCTGTACGAGTTGTAATTCTGTTAGCCATGCTTTGTATATTAACCTTTTTTTGTAGTGCCACAATTTATGTGCATGCGGCACCGGTTAGTTCAAAATCAGATATAAGCGAAGCAAGTGGCAGTTCCAAAGGAGAAGTGCAGGACCCGGACTCTCCGCAGGATTTTCAGTTTAATATTACTTCCAATGCCGGAAGTTCCAGCTTGTCGGCAAGTATGAAGATGATTTTGGTGTTGACATTGTTGTCGTTAGCACCGTTTTTGCTTGTTATGGTAACTTCCTTTACAAGAATTATTGTCGTTCTTCATTTTGTCCGTTCGGCATTGGGAACGCAGACTTCACCACCTAATCAGGTATTGATTGGAATTGCGTTGTTTTTGACCCTTTTTATTATGGCACCTGTTATGACGCAGATAAATAAAGATTGTATTCAGCCATATGATAAGGGGAAACTTACTCAGGAAGAAGCATTAAATGCCGGACTCAAACCAATCCGCAAATTTATGTTTGAGCAGACGAACCGGAAGGATATCCGCTTGTTTATGGAAATTGAGAAACAGAGCAATGATGTTTCTATTGAAAAAGAAGATGAGATACCGACTCTTGTTCTGATACCGGCGTTTATGATAAGTGAATTACGAATTGCGTTTATTATCGGCTTTTTGATATACTTGCCGTTTATCGTAATTGATATGGTAGTGGCATCGACACTTATGTCGATGGGTATGATGATGCTGCCGCCGACGACGATTTCGATGCCGTTTAAGATATTATTGTTTGTCTTAGCAGATGGCTGGAATCTCGTGATTGGACAGTTGGTCAAAACCTTTTACTGACAGGGGGCGATTAGATGACAGATGCAGATGTACTTGATGTGACAGTCGATATGATTTGGTGTATCATTAAATGTAGTGCTCCGTTGTTGTTAGTTTCCCTGATTGTTGGACTGGTAATTAGTATTTTTCAGACAGTTACTTCCATTCAGGAGCAGACTTTAACCTTTGTTCCGAAACTATTGGCAATATTCATTACAATGCTTATATGTGGTGGATGGATTATGAACAATTGCGTGGAACTTTTTACAAAACTGTGTGAAAAATTTGCTCTTTATGCAGGAGGCTGAGAATGACATTTACGCTCGAACACCTGGAGTTTTATCTCTTGATTTTGATGAGAGTTTCCGGGTTTATTATGACAGCACCATTTTTTAGTTATTCGTCTGTGCCGATGCGGATTCGTGCGGCAATGAGCGTTTTTATGTCCTTAGTGGTGATTCAGGTCACTCCGGTTGTCGATTTGACGTATTCCGGGGTGTTTGGATATTCAGCACTCGTTTTGAAAGAATCTATGATTGGTGTGGTTCTTGGATTGATGTGCAGTATGTGTTTTTACATTATTAACCTGGCGGGACAGTTGATGGATATGGAAATGGGATTATCCATGGCAAATATGTTTGACCCGATGGTGAATATGCAGTTTTCCGTAACCGGAAGTTTGTACAATTATCTGCTTATGCTCATGTTAGTTGTTACCAATATGCATTATTACATCATTCGGGCAATTGTGGATTCTTTTTCCTATTTCAATGTTGGAAAAGCGGTGTTTGACACCGTTTCACTGAAAAACATCGTGGTTGATTTTATTGCGAATTATTTTATCATTGCGGTGCGTATTGTACTGCCGGTTTTCTGTTGTATGCTGCTGATTAATGTTGTGCTTGGTGTACTTGCTAAGGCAGCACCACAGATGAACATGTTTGTGGTTGGTATGCAGATTAAGGTGCTGGCAGGACTGGCTGTTTTGGTAATTGTGATACAGAGTTTTCCGATGGTTTCAGATTACATTTTTGGTGAAATGAAGGACGTAATCACACAGGTGATTCATTTGTTTACACCGAAGTGAAAAGTCGGATGAGTTGGCAGGTGATTATTTGGTATATTCCTATAACCTTCAGCTTTTTGCCAAAGACGGTGAGGGCGGTGAAAAAACAGAACCCGCGACACCCAAAAAGCTGGATAAGGCACGAGAAGAAGGACAGGCTCCAAAGAGCCAGGATTTGAACACGGCAGTTTTATTGCTTGTATTATTTGGATGCTTAAAAGTGTTCGGCAGTTTTATGATGAAGCGGTTGTATGACATGTTTCAGTTTTATTATGGAAATATCAACGACTATGCAACGGATGTATTTACCGTTAAGCGTGCTGATGGTTTGCTTCAGTTTGGCCTTAAGGAGATTACCATTGCGTTACTGCCGATGTTAGCACTTGCGATGATTGGCGCATTTGTTGTAAATGTTGTTCAGGTCAAATGGAAAGTTACATTAAAGCCGTTACAGCCAAAACCGAATAAAATTAATCCAATTAGCGGTTTTAAGCGGATGTTTTCAAAAGATAAAATATTTGAATTGATTAAGGCGGTTGTTAAAGTAGGAATTTTGTTCTACGTGGTATATCAGGCGCTAAAAGATGAATGGGGCATGATTGTCAACATTTATCAGCTTGATATCTGGTCAGCGGTTAGCTTGATTGTTAGTACCGTGTTAAATATTGCCTTTCAGATTACGGCTGTTTTCTTTGTCATTGCTTTTGCGGACTGGATGTACCAGAAACGCAAGTTTAACAATGACATGAAAATGACAAAACAGGAAGTCAAAGACGAATATAAAAATACGGAAGGAAATCCACAGATTAAAGGCCAGATTCGAAGAAAGATGCAAGAGGCGTCAAGACGACGTATGATGCAGGAACTGCCGGAGGCGGATGTAGTTATCACAAACCCGACTCACTTAGCGGTTGCACTGAAATACGATAAGGAAGTAGCTGAGGCACCAATTGTTGTGGCAAAGGGTGCGGATTATCTGGCTGGCCGTATTCGTGAAGTAGCAAAGGAAAATAAGATTGAAATTGTAGAAAATAAGCCTCTGGCGAGAATGTTGTATCACAATGTAGAATTGGGAGAGCAGATTCCGCCGGAATTGTACCAGATGGTTGCAGAGATTTTAGCTTATGTATATGGATTACAAGGAAAAGTAAGTTGATTTTGATAGAAAAAACGTAAAGGAGGAAAAGCAATGCGTCGCGAAGATATGGTGTTAGGTGCATTTATCTTAGTACCTATTTTATGCTTAATTATTCCGGTTCCGCTCTTTTTGCTGGACTTGTTATTTGCATTAAATATTGCACTTTCGATGATTATTTTGTTTAATGCATTGTTTTCTAAAGAGCCTCTTGATATGTCGGCATTTCCGACGTTACTGCTTTTGACGACGTTATTTCGATTGTCGTTGAATGTCAGTTCTACAAGAAATATTTTGCTGAAGGCAGATGCCGGTAATGTAGTTGATACATTTGGTAACTTTGTCGGTGGTGGTAACTTAGTTGTTGGTGCTATTGTGTTCTTTGTATTGGTTATCATGCAGTTACTTGTTATCAACAAAGGTTCCGAGCGTGTGTCAGAAGTAACAGCGCGTTTTACACTGGATGCGATGCCCGGTAAACAGATGGCAATTGATGCTGATTTGAATACAGGTGCCATAACGGATGAGGAGGCAAAAGAACGCCGCGAAAAGATTCAACAGGAATCGGCTTTCTTTGGTTCCATGGATGGTGCTACAAAGTACGTCAAGGGAGATGCGACGGCGGGCTTAGTAATTACGGTTTTGAACTTCGTTGGTGGTATTGCGATTGGTGTTCTGATGAATGGCATGGACATTAATGCAGCGGTTCAGAGATATTCGATTTTGACAATTGGTGATGGTCTGGTAAGCCAGATTCCATCCCTTATGATTTCATTATCCACCGGTATTTTGGTAACGAAAGGTTCCAAAGAAGCGGATGTTGGCAATATTTTGAGAAGGCAGCTTTTTTCTACGCCGAAAGTACTTAATATTGTTGGTATTGCCTTGATTGGCTTAGGTTTGTTTACGCCACTGAACATGTTGGTATTTTGTGCCTATGGAATTATGTTTTTACTGACGGCAAGAATGATAGCAAATCAATTGGAGATGACAGAGACAGACGAGGCAGTTTCGGAAGAAGAGGAATCCGCAGAGGAAATCAGGAGACCGGAAAATGTCAGTTCACTGTTGCAGGTGGATGCCATTGAACTGGAATTTGGATATGGAATTATTCCACTTGCCGATGTCAACCAGGGCGGTGACTTGCTAGACCGTGTGGTTATGATACGAAGACAGATTGCATTAGAGCTTGGCTGTGTTGTTCCGATGATTCGACTACGTGATAACATTCAGCTCAATCCAAATCAGTATCTGATTAAGATAAAAGGCGTGCCGGTTAGTGAGGGAGAAATTTTGTTTGACCACTACATGGCGATGAATCCTGGTTATGTAGAAGAAGAAATTTCCGGTATTCCTACGTTTGAACCGTCGTACCATCTGCCGGCAATTTGGATTACGGAAAGTCAGCGTGAGCGGGCAGAATCCCTTGGTTATACCGTAGTTGATCCGCCATCAATTATTGCGACACATTTGATGGAAATTATCCGCTCACATCTGGATGAACTTCTCACCAGACAGGATGTACACAACTTGATTGAGAATGTGAAGGAGGCAAACGAGACGCTGGTATCAGAACTGGTTCCAAAATTGTTAAATGTTGGAGAAATCCAAAAGGTGTTACAGAATCTTTTGGCAGAAGGCATTTCCATAAGAGATTTGGTTACAATTTTTGAAACGTTAGCCGATTATGCGCCGACAACGCATGATACGGATGTATTGACGGAGTATGTCAGACAGAGTTTGAAACGTGCAATTTCAAATCAGTATTTTAATAACAATGAAACAACCAGCGTTGTGACATTGGATCCGAACGTAGAGCAGGTTATTATGGATTCGGTGAAACAGACCGAACAGGGTGCTTATCTGGCACTTGACCCGGATTATACAAACCGGCTGATGACTTCTTTACGGGAAGAGACAGACAAATTAGAGGAACTGGGACGAACGCCGATTATTATTACTTCGCCGATTGTTCGTATGTACCTGAAAAAATTAACGCAAGAACAATTTAGGAATCTGCATGTATTGTCATATAATGAAATTGATTCCGATGTTGAATTACAATCAGTTGGGATGGTGACGGTAGAGTGATTATCAAAAAGTTTTTAGCAAAATCAGAAAAAGATGCAATTGAAATGGCAAAAAACGAATTGGGGAATAATGCCATTGTCATGAATATTAAGAAGGTAAAACCAAAAGGTCTTGCGAAGTTATTTGTCCGCGGAAAGGTTGAGGTGACAGCAGCATTGGATGAGACGCCACTGTACTCACAAGAGGAAGCGGCAAAAGAGAAGCGGCCGGTTGAAGCAGGCAAATTTTCAGAAACAGAGAAAAAGACAGATGCACCGGATAACAGCAGTTTAGAAGAACGTATTAGTATGCTGCAAGCTCTTTTGGAGAAACAGATGATGCAGAAAGAAGGTATGACCGAGAAAGTTGAGAAAACACTCGAAATACCGGTTTCGGAGCCAAAAGAGAACGTAGAGCCAAAAGAGGTTCCTGAATCCAAAGAAGAGGATGAGGAGGATGAAAAAACAAAGGCCTATAAAGAGTTGATATATCAGCAGTTAGTTCAGAATGAAGTGGATGAAGAAATTGCAAAATCCATTATGGATGAGGTGAATCGTTCGCTTGCTAAAAATGCACCGTTAGACCAGATTTTGGCAAATATTTACCAGAAGATCATCTTGATGTTAGGGCAGCCTTACAGCATTAAGTCAGAGGAAAATGCAAAGACGAAATTTATCTTTTTCCTTGGTTCAACCGGAGTAGGAAAAACAACAACCATTGCTAAAATTGCTTCGAAATTAAAATTAGAGAAGCATGCAAAAATTGCACTCGTAACAGCAGATACTTACCGCATTGCAGCGGTGGAACAGTTAAAGACTTATGCAAATATTTTATCTGTCCCGCTTGAGGTGATTTACAGTCCTCAAGAATTGGGGGATAATCTTGAAAAACTTAAGCAGTATGATGTCTGCTTGATTGATACTGCCGGACGTTCTCATAGAAGCAAAGAGCAGATGGAAGACATCCGGGCATTGCTTGAGCAGATTCCGGTGAATGAAAGACAGGTTTACCTGGTACTAAATGCAGGTACAAAATACAGTGACTTACAAAAGATTGCGTCAGTCTACTCAGTGCTTACGGATTTTAGTCTTATTTTTACGAAACTTGACGAAACGTCTTCAGCGGGAATCATGTTGAATATGAGAGTGAAAACAAATTGTCCATTGTCTTATGTAACGTGGGGACAAAATGTTCCGGAAGACATTGGCGAGATGGATCCGCAGAGAGTGGCAAAAAAATTACTAAGTGATAATCATACGAACTAATTCTATGGCGAGAAAGGAAGGTGTGGAATGGATCAGGCAGAAAGCTTACGAAATATAATTAAAAAGCAGGAAATTGATGAAAAAAAACGAACAGCAAGAGTTATTACGGTTACATCCGGCAAAGGTGGCGTCGGTAAAACAAGTTTTTCTGTAAATCTGGCAATTCAGCTTCACAGACTCGGCAAGAGAGTGGTTGTACTGGATGCTGACTTTGGTTTGGCAAACATTGAGATTATGCTTGGTATTCGCCCAAAGTATAATTTGGCAGATTTGATGTTTCGAGGAAAAAGCATACAAGATGTAATGACTTATGGACCGGAAGGTATCGGTTTTCTTTCCGGCGGTTCCGGCATCAATGAGATGGCAAATCTGAATCGTGAACAGGTTTTCTGGCTGATTCAGAAAATGGAAGAGTTAGACAAACAGGCAGATGTAATTATTGTGGATACCGGTGCCGGAATCGGAGATTCGGTGCTTGAGTTTGTGGCAGCCAGCGAAGAAGTGCTTTTGGTG
>ULVD01010017.1_pt1 | contig 18345 bp, 32 predicted proteins | sample 1959101 | NCBI WGS metagenome assembly ULVD01 (sample SAMEA4835777, study PRJEB28245) | human gut metagenome | biome: gut microbiome; material: fecal sample | place: Denmark | collected 2008
CCTCACAGTATCGCACATGGACTTTATCAACAATTTGCACTTTTGGATTATAAGTGTGAACAAAAATTATTTTCCCTGCATTTTCTCCGCTAACCAAAAAAGCAGTAGTCTGTATAAATTTAACAATATATTCATCAGTATCTGGAATGTAAAGGGGCTGGCCATAGGGCGCACTGTTAAGATGGCAAAATTGTCCTATATTAGATAGATAAGGATTATCGTATTCATAGGTTGTGGTATATTTGACCTCGTCTGATCCTCTAAAAAAGCATTTAATTCCACATCCTTTTTGGTCAATCTGAAATGAAATTTTATCACCAAAAAAAGACTCTCCTACGATATAAGTACGGTCGTTCACCTTGAAATAATCCCCACAATTTAAATCTGCATATTTCATATCTTCCGCTCCTTTATTATGATTATATTATATCAGATTAAAAGTGTTTTGTCAAGAGATAAAAATAAAAAGAAGCGGAAATTATTCCGCTTCTTCGTCAACGCTAAACTCTGTGTCTGATTTTGCGCCTTTACTTGAATTACAAGACGTGCAGAGCATTTGGCAATTTTCTATTACGGTTTTACCGCCCTTGCTCCACGGCCTAATATGGTCGGCTTCCATTTCTTTAATTGGAAATGGCTTATGACATTTAGCGCATTTACCGCCCTGCCTTGTATAAACGGTATTGATTGTTTTCTGGTCAAAACGACGGAAGTTAAGACGGCATTTAGTCGCAGGCGTATGACCGCTCAAAACATATTCGTAAATCGCTTTCTTATTCTGGACTTCGTCATCGTCCATTAGTTTAGCAACTTCTTCTTCAACATCTTCTGCGATATAAGCGACATCTTTATATTTATTATAATAGATGCCCCAAGGAAGCCCTCGCATTGTCGAGCGATAAGTATGGAATACATTTTTAACCCATTTTACAACGGAGTTAAAGTATTGAATAAGGTCATTTGCATTTTCGTCATCTTTATGAGCGCTCATATACTTTTCAATCTTATCAAGACCGGATTTGTCATCAATTAATCCATCTCTATCGGCGATCCAAGAGAGAGCGGTTTCAAGCCAATCCTGTCTAATCCAATCACCTTTAAGATAGTCCCCAAACGTTTTGCCTACACGACAGCCGGAGCGACTAAAATTCTTTTTAGCATCATTACACCAAGTCCCAGAATAGGTGGAATTACGGATTTCCTGCTTGGTCAACTGCTTACCAGCAATATTGATACGTTCAAACCATTTAATACGCTCTTCGTCATTGCCTTCACAAATATAGACGGTAATTTCATAATTCTTAATCTGTTCCATGCGAATCGGAGAAGCGCAAGCAAGAAGTCCATCATATTCATACTTACCATCGAGATATTCGCAAAAACTAATGGTTCTCTGTTGTCCGTCAAGAAGGTCGTAAAGTGGCTCACCATCTTCGTTTTTGCCATTCTTCATCCAATACATAATACTCAGTGGGAAGCCTTTAAGAATGGTATCAAGAACAAGGTCGCGCTGAGCGGTGTCGTAAACAAACTCGCGCTGATAGGAAGGGCGAATGTTCAACCGCCCGTGGTAGCCAACAACGCCATTTTCGCCTTCATTAAGATAGCCGTCATAAATTTCGCCAATCTTAATTTTCTTCTCTTCAATCTTCATTTTATAAACTCCCTTTTGTTTTATTAGCTATATTATATCACAATCTTTTGTGCCTGTCAAGGGTAAAAGTAAAAAGATGAAAATAATTTCATCTTTTTACTCTGTATCATAGGCTTCTGTGGGCGATTTATAACGATGAGTGATAAGATGAACGCCAGATAGATAAGTTATATTATTAGGCTTCCGTTTAATAATTAAACGAAAATATTTTGCTTCACCATTTATCATAGAGAGATATTTGCCCTCTTTTTTAGTGGCTTCATTGTCTAAAATACTATATCGTCCAATTCCATCAATAATTTCATATTGAGCTGGACAATGCTTATCAAGAAAAGTGATAGGTACGCCAATTAGCCCATCATAATCATCTGGAATTTCATTAGTTTTGTCGCAATTTATCGCATTGTAATTATCATAAGTTGGATATTTACTCGGGTCATCGTCATAAAGACATCCTGTTTCAAGCGTATCGTGGCGTTTTTTAATATCAAGATTAGTAAACCAACAAATGCCTGGGACTTTTACATAACCTTCGTCTGGGTCATAGCCTTTTTTAATTACAAAATCTTTATTGGCTTCTAACTCATTTTTATATTGTGTTTTATACACAAGCGATAAGTTAGAACCTGTACCAAGCCACATTTTATTTTCTTTTAAATATGGAAAAATTTCTTTATAAGTAATCGCATTTTGATTGCCAATAATAAGAAATCTTTTATTTGCGTCCATAACCCATTTTACAAATTCTCTAAAAAGAGAAAATGGAGGATTAGTAATAACTATATCACTCTCTTGAAGAATGGTAGTGCATTCTTCGCTACGAAAATCTCCATCACCATTAAGAAAAGTTTTAGTTTCATTTACTCCGTCATATTCAAGTTTATACGGCTGTTTATCGGTATCAACAATACCATTATAAAAAGTAGCGATAATTTTCTTATAATGAAGATAAATATATTGGCTTTTCAAAACGTGCCAAAAATTGCTCCACTCGGGATTATCGCATGGCATATAAATAATTTTATCTTTAAAGTGTTTGCGATAATTACCAATCTCTTGCTCAATATCACTTATCTGTGTATAAAATTCATCATTTTTTACTGCTTGCGCGGTTCTCAACGAACTATTCTTTTTAGCCATAATTTTTCCTCCCTTTCATATATAATATTATTATACCATATTTTTTCTCGATTGTCAAGGGGCAAAACCAATAGAGGAAGAAAATTATTCTTCCTCTTCGTCCATTCGCGCACCGCATCTATGGCAATATTCACTATTTTCAAGCGAAATCCGCTTACAATGAGAGCATTTCCAATTTCCAACTACCCCATTGTGCGGGTGAACGCCATTAACAATCCAATGGGCGTGAATGATCGGTTGAAACTCAACCGCAAATTCACACGCACTCGCGCTATCATTGGTAATAGGGCAAGTATCACAGCGCGCCTCCGCGCCTTTCGCGCAAAACACCATATATTTTTCCTCCTATTGGTTTAAGTTTTTAGTGAATAAAAGAACGTCCCATTATAAATAATATCGTATTTTTTATATAGCCCAACCATATCTTCACTATGCCAAAATGAAAAGTCCATATAATTCTTATCTGTATGATAAGGGGTGATAGAGTGTGAGTCCCAACCAGACATTTTACAAATATTATTAAAACTATGGGCAATATTAAGGACATTCAGCCCAATTTTATCGTTATCGAAATCAATATAGACATTAAATTCGTTATCACAAAAGATTGCGCCCACATTTTCAGGTATGACATAAAGAGTGCTTTTGGGGGCATCAGTGGAGACAAGCGTGCCGACAAAATTATAATCTTTTTTTAAGGCTTCATATTCTTTATTACTGCCCCAACGACCGCCATTGATTTTCATATAATTATAAGCGACAAGTCGAATATCTTGATTGATATTTTCATCCCGCTCAAAATATTCCAGAACGCGCTCCGTCTCTTTTATACATTCATAAGTGCTTGGCTCCGTGCAATAACAAATAAGTGCGTGAGCAAAACCATTACGCATAATGGCGAGAGTCCACTTCATTTCCATCTCATTCACTCATTAAAACATTGGACTTTTTTCGTGGCTTTTTACAAGCAGTTCAAGCGTTTCGTCAAACTTTTTATTAAAGGGGTATTTTTCGCACATTTTAGCAAACTGAATTACATATCTGTGTTCATAACCATAGATTTTAATCATTCTGTCAATGAGATTTTTTCTAAAATCATTCATACTTCTCACTCCTTGATTATATTATAGCATATACTTATTAAAACGTCAATAGAGTAAAGAAAAAAACTTTACTCTATTTTTGCGAGGATACAACAATCTCCTTGAAACAAATTATTATTTGAAAGAATTTTATAAACTTCATCAATTTGGTCAAAATAAAATTCTTTTACCGAGATATGGGGAACAAGAATATCGCTGTCTTTGAGTTTTTCGTCATCTTCATAGCCATATTCTTCATTGATTTGGTCAATATCGTCATAACCATAAAAGACATTGTTTTTGATAATATCATTATCAAAATCAATATCAAGAGTTCCCTCTGCCCATGACGTATTATTATCCATACCCTTTGCGGTAATAGCGATAATTCCATTATTTCTGCTAATGCCATCTGTTTTAAAATCGTGGTCTGGGTAAAGTCGTTGAGCTTCTTTAAGTTCGTTAACAAGACCAATACCACCGCCATTGAGTTCGCAATATTTAATGGCAGATAGCACAAGGTCGTTATAATTTTCTGGGCGAAGAAGATACTTTAAAAGCTGGTCGGCTTCGTTTAGTGCGCTTTCGGTATAAGCACTCCAATGATAATAAATATTAAAAATCGGAGTATGATTTTTAATTCCTGTAATTACAAGTCGCTGTCCCATATTATTACCCTCGCTTTCCTTTCATGGTTATAGTATATCACATAAAATCCTATTTGTCAAGTGTTTTCTGGAAAAGTCCTATGAAATTCGGTATAAGAATACCACATATTTTTCTTTGTGTTAAGTCGAGATAACAGATAACTTTTTCCTTGTTCTTTTCCATAGATAATAGCATACATCCAAAATACGTCATATTTATATTTGACAATAATTGTATCGTCGCCTATTCTTTGTAGCGGAATATTTGGAAATGCGTTGGGCGAATGTGGAGGTTGTATAACATATACATCTTTATTTTGTGGCGTAATGCCACAATCTACATAATCTATGGATGAACAAAAATTAACTTCTGTTTCAAATTTAAAGTTGTGGCAAGTAAAGTCAACAAGGCTTAAACAGTAGACTGTTCCATCCGGTTCTTTGATTTTAATATAAGGTTTTTCATCTACATAAAACCAGTCTCCCGTATTTAATTCCCAATATTTCATTATTTACCGCTCCATTCATCAAAATTAAGATGAAGTTCAAGACACTCTCTAACAGGTTGATCATATTTTGGGTTGATAGGAAAAGTTATTCCTTGCCGAAAATCCAAGTTGCTATACACTACTGTATAAACATCTTTATCGTTATATTTTGATTTAGCGTAAATCTCATGTACACAAGTTGATTTTAGCGGAAGTCCAAAAAGGGCTTCATCAAGGCGCACAATTTCATTGAATACATTATGTCCAGTCGTATGAAAATTAGAATGACAATAATCCAATCTGGGGAGAAAATCTACTTCTATATAAGGATTAGGCTGAGGGTAAACGTGTCCAAAATCATTTTTATCAAGACACATAATGCTTGCGTCAGCCCATTTTGGATATTCTACTTTTTCCCACATCATTCCATTCGCAACAAACCAATCGCCAACATTCAGTTCACGAAACTTCATAGATTTCATCTCCTTTGTAATTATAGTATATCACAACGGAAACTAATTGTCAATAGAAAAAGAGCCATAAAAATGGCTCTTTTAAAAAAATTGTTTAATTCTTCATCTCATCAATAAACTTATCAGTATAGCCCATCTCACGCAGTTCGTCAAGACTATCAATCAATTCTCCCTTATGAGGGAAAGACCTAAAATCTTTGCCTGCTCGGTGAAGTTTTACTTTGTTGGGATTAAACTGTTTTGCAAGTTTATAATTAAGAATAAATGTACGTTTATCAAACTCGTAGCAACCATAATTGTTGCGAATATGAGAATGATAAATAGCCTGATACCCTTTGATAATAGGAAATACCACGATATAAACAGGAAAAGCAATAACATAAGCCAATTGTGGGATGTCAAACTCATCACTAATAATGAAAAGAATAGCCAGAATAACCCAAGTAATTACAATAGCCCAGATAATCATTTTTAATCCCTCGCTTTTTATTTTACGCTTTCTTCTATCGCTTTTATTTGAGTGATATAGTTTTTTGCTTGGGTGTTAACCCAATAACCAATATCATAATAAGTGGCTAATTGCGGGAAGGCAAAAATTTTATCTTCAATATCCCATAAGTCATCGTGATAAATATACCATCGATTATCTTTCTTTGTTATATCGAACGGTATATCTTCCGCGATGAGAAGAGCAATAATCTGTTTAAATACTTCTGTCATTGTATTTCATCTCCTTTGTGATTATAGTATATCACAATCGGAGTAGTTTGTCAAGAACTTTCCCATTCTTCGTCTGACATTTTTTAATAACTCTCATTTGAGGTGGTAAGCCATAAAGTTTACACCATTTACTAATGACTTTATCACTAACGCCATATTTTTTACTTAATTGTAAGATAGATATGCAGATATGAAGAGAAATAATAATTTCTCTTCATATCGTTTTGTTTGGTAGGGCGCTTGGGATTCGAACCCAAACTTTACGGATTTTCGACCCCGCATTATGTTTCCATAGCCGTCATTTTCACGTTGCGGGCTGGACTATGTCTTTACCTTGCCTTTCGGTTTAGGTAGTTGGTATATAGTCTCTACACATTTAGGAATTGCTTCCACTTAGCACGGCGTTGCCTTGACCTTTCACCGTTTTAGCCAACTTCTACTCTTGTCGTTTCCAACAAGGCACTCTCCTTTATAGTCTGTCAAGGAGAAAGTCCGTTCTCTCTTCCTGTTGGAGTACCGCCCCTTATGTATATGACATAAGATATAAAATCTTATGTATTTTTCTCTCTTAACCTTACGAACTTATTATAGCATATTTTTTCGTGTTTGTCAAGATGGTATTTTCAAAAATCAAAAGAAGATTTTTTGGAGCAATCTTCTTCCGTTCTCCAAAAACGGGATTTTTGTTCGCGTTGTTGCGCACACAACACTAAACTTTCATTCATACGCCTTTAATTTTTTTCGACTTGTTAAGTTTCAAGTTTTAACAACGCTCCACCGGTTAAAGGAGCGACCATCAGCAAACCCTTCTGACCGCAATAATTTCTTTAATAATTAACAATAATCTTTTTAATAACTAACCTTTAAATAAATGACGCTTATTATATTTTGTTTAAGTTAGTAGCATAATAGGCGTCGCAATAATTTTCAATAATTAAAAAGAAGGGTTCTACGGCGCGAATATCTATTAAAGGCGAATGAATTACTCGCTTTGAAAAAGAATAAATTGCTTTATTCCTTTTCAAAAGAAGTAATCTCTCACTTCTTTTTCATTATATCACATTTTTTCTTATTTGTCAAGAGGGTTTTTACATATTTTTTTATTCATTCTTCGCATCTGACGAGAATTGTTTCGCTTATCCCATCGAATAGACGCAAGACGAGTATGTGAACAACCGCAATATTTAAGAAACCTATTTTCGTGGGTCAGTTTAGTTTTCTCATTTTTAGCGCTCATTGCTTTTGCCCTTTCTTAACTTTGTAAAGTTATTATAACATAAAAAAGTTTATTTGTCAAGAGGTATTTTCATAATCCGCATAAAAGTTCATAATGTGCACTAATAGATTTTGAAAATTTTCATCGACACCGATTGCTATCTTATTATTAATTCGTTTATACCAACCGTAGTACGAAATACCGACATATATGCTCATTTTAATATTTATATTTGCGTTGTCTGGTTGAATAGAAATAATTCCATCGTTTTGACTAAATGGAATATTTGCTTTAAAAAGTTGTTCACACAACATATCGAACTTTTTCATAATTAGATTATATCATACTTCTTCGTCTTTGTCAAGAGAATTTTCCGCAATAAAATCAATATCACCTTCAAGACAAAACCGCATAATTTTTGTAATTAGTTCCTGCCAATTCTCCGCAATTCCTAAACCATAGCCACTTTTATTTACGTCTAGCCAAGCAATCGCATCTTTAATAGGTGAATACATAACAACCACATATTGTGTTTTATCATCTGGCGAAAAAACGCAAAGAACATTCTCTTCTTCTTTTGTAAAAGGGATGTTAAGTTTATATAATTGCACTTGCAGGCGATCAAAATCCGTCATCTATATTATATCATACTTTCTTTAATTTGTCAATACCAATAGTAGGTAAAGATAGCAAAAAATACCATTTAAGTAATTTGCGGAGTTCCCAAAACACAAGCGCATAAACCAGTCCCACCATTCGCCGGATTAGTCGCACAATATTGACAGGCGCTCATAGAATATCTGCAAAAAGATACTCCCGCCTCATTCTGCATATTTAAAGTTGTTATATCTTCCTTCTCTTGGAATGGTATGCGTTTAATTTCTTCGCGCTTGCCCTCCCAATGCCACGAACAATTAGGACAAACTTTGCGCGGGATGGGCGGGAAGGTCGCAATAACGGTGTTAATTAGGTCAGCCCCACATTCGGGGCAAGTTTCAATAATAATCATAGTGCCTTCTCCATTTCGCGTTTCTTTTGAAGAAGCTCATCACGCTTTTTCTTTTCAACATAGTCCCATGTTTTATTAAATTGCCTACGTCTGCGTTTCACATCAGCGCGCAAGTCAATTTCCTTCTCTTTTGGAAGGTTGTTTACAGTGCGAATTTTAAGAAAATCGCCGTCTTTTGAAAATATTGTAAATATTTGGTCGGTAGTGTAGGTGTTTCCAAATTCATCTACAAAAATATCTTTTTCTAAATTATGAATTAGACGCATATTTAGCCCTCCACAATTTTAGGTATATACTCATCACAAGCAAGAGTATCCGCAGAGCAGATAAAGCCAAAATTATACTTGATGCCCATTTCAACTTCTTTGGGAGTGGGGTGATGTATTTCACAGCATAGGTCAAAATCTACTATACCTAAAAAATGGGCGCAATCTCCGCAATAAGTTTTACTCATCAATTTTATCCTCTAATATCCAAATTTTTCCACGCCGTTCAATGACATTATATTTTTCGTATACTTCATTGATGCTAACGCTATCATCAATAATACATTCATATTGATTTCGCTCATTAGTACGCCAATGAGTTTTGCTTGTAATTATAATAATAGGCGTCGCAATAATCGCAATCAAAGAAATAATGCCAAAAATTATAGATTCGGTGTCCTTGCTGACTAACATCAAAATAAAAGCCATTATACAAATAACGCCAAGCGCAAGAGCTGTAAAGGATACCCAATCCGCGCAATCGTTAACTATAATTGTATTTAAAATTGTAATTCCGTCCATATTTTTCTTCCTTCCTTTCTTTTGTTAATTATATTATATCATATTATTTTTCATTTGTCAAGAGGATAAAAAAGAAAAGCCAGAGATTTCTCTCTGGCGTGTGCGAATGGGATATAACCGAGCGAATAGGCTCTCAACTTCTCCCATTCTAATTCACCAATATGTGAACTTTTAAAGTTGATTTGTCCACGTGTCTCTCTGTCTCTCTGTAATTATATTATATCATATTTTTTCTTATTTGTCAAGAGGGTTTATTATCTTGCCAATTTTTATATACTTGTAAAATAAAATTAATAATTTTATAAAGAATATTTAAAACGCTATTATTTTTTGGGCGCACAAGAGCTTCGTCATCGGGGTTTTCATAGTCAATTAAGGCTTTTGCTTCTACAATAAGTTTATCGCTGTATGGGATAACTGCGCAACCATCGTGCCCCCATAATTTGCCCCAACTATTTTGTATTAAAAAGCCGTCTTTATTCCAACCGTAGATAACAACACAATGAAGTCCGTAGTCGCTTGTCTAATCCATATGAATTATACCATTTTCATCAATTGTATATTTTTGATACATTTTAATCGCGCCGAGCACCATTCCATAATTTATTAGTGCGTGCTTAATGTCTTTATAGGTAGGGCAAGAATAATATGAATTGATGCGGTAGTTATATGCAGTTTCTGCTTTTATCTAATCAGAAAGAGCTTTTTCTGCAACGGCTTTGCAATCCGGAGACTCGCTATTCCCACAACAATCGGTATATAGCATATCGCCATATTGCTAAACAATTTTACAAGCGTCCGTTAAACACATACCTTTGCCAATACGTCCACTAATACGTTCTTGTAAGCCATAAATAAAATTGGTTGAAAGAACATTGTATCCTTTATCAAAATATTCTAAAACCGTAGAGACTGCGTGAGGGACGCAACTTGATACCGTTCCTTGATTTTTTACTTTGCCATATCGTGGGAGTTCAAATATGTCTGGGAAGGTTTCCACAATATTTGCAGAAGCGTGAATTTTATAATCTCTTAAATCTTTTTTGGCCGGTAAACAGCCATAGAAGAAAATTTCATTCATAAAAATAATCCCCTTTCGTTTTTGCTTCTTCTAATAGATATTGAAAAAACGAATAGGGGATTATACAAAAATTAACCAAATGCAACAGCAAGAGCGCCGAGCGTCATAAGTGCGCCAAAAGCAATCACAAAAGCAATTCCAGACCCGGCAAGACCAATAATTGAACAAACAAGGCCACCAGTGCGAATACCTTCTGTATTGCCAGCCTTTTTAGCCTTACTTGCCATTACGATACCAATAATGCCAAGAACGATGCCAATAATAGCACCATACAGACCACAAAACCAGCAAACGATAGAGCAGATACCGAGAATAAGGGAGGCGACAGCCTTTCCATGAAGCGGGGCAACATTTTCCATTTTTTTAATTTCCTTTTATTATAATTTTTTTATTTTTTATTTTTTATGGTGCTTCCAAAGAGTTCCGCCCTCTTGCTTAGTGCTTACAAGGCACTTGGACTACTATTATCCTATGGAAGCGTGTCAATAAGTTTCCACTGGAAGCCGAAGGCTTGTTTGCGACGACCGTTAATACAGTCGCTAATGTGCTAATGTAGTTTTCCAATACTACGACTTGCTTCTTTGATAGAATTAAAAGTTTCTAATAACTCGCCATCCATTGAATATTTACCAATTTTTTTGCCTTTATTTTTTTCTAACCATTCAGAAGAAGAAATAATTTCACAATTACTTTGCTTTAAGATAGAACGAACAGTATCTGTACAACAACCAACTAATTGAGCTACTTCTTTTTGCGTATGCCCTTGCTAATAAAGATTAATTACCTATTCATAATTTATATAATTTTTTCCATCTCCACCATAAGTGGCATTATACCCATTATGATAGGTATCAAGTTTCTCTATCCAATAAACCTCACGATCGCTACTTTCTTCTGGCAAACATTCTTCCAATGTTTTTATAGAAAAATTTTCTGCGCCATATCTATTAATGGCATTATATAAAGGACGCTTTTCACAACGTTTTCTTTTGGCATCACTTTTATGCTTCTACCATCGTTCTTCTACTGTGCTATTGGTTTTACCGATATACTTTTTCTAATTGATATTATTTGTAATACAATAAATATAAGACATAATTTCACCTTTATTGTAATTTATTTGGCGCGGGCAGAGAGTAACGATCTCCCCTGGACTTTCATCCAACCTCGGTTTAGCAAACCGGTGCCTTACCTCTCGGCCATACCCGCATATTTGGCGCACGACAGAGCATTCGAAGCCCATAGGCTTTCACCTACCCACCGATTTCAAGTCGGGTCTTGCACCTTGCAAGTTTATCGTGCATTTAGGACTAATACAATAGATATATAGCTATAATCATTCTCCTTTTTATTCCGCTGGCTGTTGGAGCCACCTCTTTCGGCCTTCCTTGCATTTCTCAAAGTCGGAATAGTCGTCTCTGTCTGGCTGACAACTCCACCCGTGAGAAAATGCACAGTCTTGGCAGTTTATTGGGTTTATATGTGTCAAAAACTCCGCCAGTTCCTCATCGCTCATAGAGCGGATTCTGTCGGCATTGGTTTTCTTTGATTCGTTAATATCACATACGATACCAACACAATACAGTTCTCCATCTTCGTAGATGTTAAAATTTTCGTGCTGAATAGATGTGTCATACGCCCAAGAACAATCAATATCCTTCGGGCACCAATTTGCGTATATTACGCTTGGTAAACTATCATGTTCCAAAATACCGCCATCATAGCAACCAATTTCATCATCAATCGCACCGCGCAATTCTGCGTTATCATCAGAATACCCGAACACCACAACAAATCCAAGTTCTTTTGCCAATGCTTCTTCTTCCTTTGTGATTTCGTGTAGGTATTCTCTTCCATCAAGCATTTTTGCAAATTCTTTGAGCGTCATAATCATTCTCTTTCCTGTGACCGTAGTAGCTTACGTCCGCACATAGGGCAAAATTGAATACCAATATCTGCGCCATAAGGGACTTCAATATGCCACAATCCATTTTCGTCTGTTTGAATACAAGTATCGGATACTCTTCCGACGGGTTTACTATCAATAAAATGTTCGGGCAAATCTTCGTATTCTTTACAGTATTTGCAACCGTCCAACTCTCGCACCGTTACGCCATTGGCTATGAGTTCTTCTGCTATATCACCGTTTCCATACCAATCATCATAAACAAATTGGTCAAGCAGATCCACCAGTTTTTCTTTTAGATTTTCATTAACATCCATTGTTATATCTTCATTGCCCATATTGAGTTTAGCACAAGAGCCACAAGAGCTTGAATAAGCATTGATTTGGCTTCCAATTCGCGCATTTATCACTTCTGGCTTCCAAACGTAGGAATTAGAAGTATTATTAAAAACGCTGGTATTCTTCATACGATTGATTTCTTTATAGGTAGCTTCAAGAAACTTATCGTGCTTAATTTCAGTCTCTTTACTATATCCACAGGCTGGGCATTTCTCTTCTCCAACAGGAAGATAGCAACCGCATTTTTCACAACACTTGCTCACAGTTTTCCCTCACTTTCTAATATGATTATAGCATATAAAAAGTGATTTGTCAAGAGTTAATTAGGGGGGCAAAAAAGCAAGATCTCCACAGCATCTTACTTCAAATCGCGCCACTTTGCGATTTTTGTTCATAGAATTGCTCCCACTCGCATATTACCCCAGCTACAATCCTTGAACCAAAAATCACTACAATATTACCCCTTGTAGCCAATTAGGGTTTCCGAGCCTTTGCGATGGAAAAAGGCGCGTCTGCTCGGTGTTAATCCACCACTAACTTGATTTGTTTTTTAACGTTCAAGCGCATACGTTTAGCCGACTTGCACGGCAGACGCTTTTTAAAATTTGTTCCCAAGTAGGGCATTTCACCACTACACCACTCTTGCGTGGATTGCGCTTAAAAGTCATATGGAGAGTTTGATCCTAAATGCTTGTCGCGTTCCACCGTATGAGAGCATATTATTGTCTTTAATGCGTTTATACTTTCGCCATTGGGATTTTTGCTTCGTTCGCGGTGAAGCTGTCCGCGCCCCTTAATGGGATTTGAACCCATAACTGCACCGACGGGTGTTATTATACCGTTATAACTATAAGGGGACAAGTTAAAAAATAGATTATTTTTTAACAGGGAAATAAACTTGATATGGATAAGTATTAAAACCTTGCTTATTAGTATTAGGAGTTGTTCTTAAAGAGATTTGATTAGTAGTAATAATATCTTTTACAGGAATAAGCCACATCTGTAAAGCATTATTAACACAAAATAAATAATCTAACTTTGAATGGTTTAAGACATTGTCGTATGACATTCCTTTTGTCCCGCCCGTTGATCTTAAACTAATAGTATTATCATCCGTTTGAGTTGCTTTACATTGAACCGTAAAAAAAGTATCATCTTTTTCTACAATTAAATCATACCATTGGGTATCATTTATTGGCAATGATACAGTATAACCCTACAATGTAAAATAAGTAATAGCCATACTTAGCCCAGTTCTTCCAGTTTGTTTTCTATTTTCTTTTTCCATTTTTGCCCTCTATTTTATAAAATAAGGTTTTTATTTTAAGTGAGAACCTTTTAACTCACTCAAATTCTTAGCTCTCATCCTAAGCTGGTAGGCGATTTTGGATTTGAACCAAAACTGAAACGCTTTTGAGGCGTCTTTCTCTGCCGTTGGAATAATCGCCCATTTTAGGCACTATCTTATAGGTTAAATATTGACCAGATATTTACCTATAAGATAATTTAGCATTAACCACAAAACCAAAACGATCATCATAGAGGTCAACCTACAATAACGTTTTGTAAATAAAGGGATTTTATTATTTTCAAAAGATTACTTTTGCCACTTGTTGCTCGACAGAGGTGCGCAATCATAGGTTTTGGCTATTATTTTTACTTCCTAACAACCAAGGAATATTAAGTTTTGTATTCGGTTTTCACCGTATGGGAGCGGGACTGGGATTTGAACCCAGAATTCGCACTAATCTGGTGCCTATGACGGATTATAAGACCGTTCGTTTACCGTTAACGTATCCCGCCTTATTTATTTTCTTAATAACCCCTTATATATTTCAATAAGGGGTTATTTCACCACTCATACGGGTGGCAGGGGTTTCCGGTTCCGCTCCGGAGCGTGGAGTTTTAGAGACTCCTGTGCTTCTATTACACCAAACCCCAACATATGAGTATTCACTTAACTGATAATATTATTATACCACATTTTCCCTTAAAAGTCAAGAGGAAAAATAAAAAAAGTATAGAGATAATTAAGTCTTTATCTCATTTTCCTACGCTCCCGCCGAACGGAAATTAGTAGGCGGTCTTTTAACTTACTTGAATTAGACGATATACTTTTATGGTGATGCCAAGGGGATTTGAACCCAACTATTATAGCTGTGAAAGAGCTATGACCTAACCAATTAGTCGATGGCACCATATGGAGCGATATGTGAGAGTTGAACTCACATTTTTTGATCGGAGGTCAAAAGTAATAGCCGTTATACCAATATCGCATTTTTCGTAGTGGGCTTTATTTTAACTTCGTCCCCACTTAACGAAGGAGGTTTTACCCTCTATTATTCAGCAACTTCCGTTGCGTAGAATTCAGTCAACTTATCTTCGGCGTAATACTTATCTTCGGTTGCGTCCGTCGCATAAGCCATTGCCTTATTAAACTCTGCCTGTGCTCGCTGATAAGCAAGCGTAGCTTCATTCAGCTTCATAATTGCTCGCTTCTCTCGCTTTTCGGCAACTTTAATATTGCAACGATGGGAAGCCAGCTTCTTACCGATTTCCTCGTCCCACTTATCCGTAGGATTGCAACGGGCTTCGGCTCGCACAACCTTACCACCAAACCGCGTCAGCGCGATAACTCGACGCTTCTCCGGCTGAACGATAAAACGATACTTTTCCATCGGAAAATCTCTCATAATTTTGTTTCCTTTCTCTTATTTGTTTTTGTAATTTGGCATCCCTTGTCATATACAAGGGGTTGGCAGGCGCGAATGGTTACGCTCCACTTCGTAGTGATTCAAAGTCACTTCTGCTACTATTACAGCACGCGCCCATATAAAAAGGTTTATTCACTCTACCAAAACCTTAAAAAATCTCACTTCTCCAATTTACAGGCGGGAAGAGCCATTCGCTATATATATTATATCATATTTTTTATCATTTGTCAAGAGGGTATTTTTAATTTCGATTTGAAAAAACCATCTTTACAGTAGGAAGTACAATACCGCTTGTGAGATAACCAATACAAAAAGCAGAACCAACACTTACTCCCGTAATCTTTACAATATTAAGAATTGTAAGATACACAACCATTTCAATCAGAATTATCCAAAACCACTTCATTTTTAACACTTTCCTTTCCTTTGTTGTAATTATATTATATCACAGTCTTTTCAATTTGTCAAGAACATTTTTAAATTTATTTGAAACCTCAACCTCTACGGCATCATCAAAAAAATGAGCAGTAAAAGGAATATGACTTGTAGAGAGAACAATTTTAGCATTAAAGAATTTAGACTTTTCAATTCTAATTTTACACATCGTTATCACTCCAAAAGCAGTTAGAATTAAATAACCTCGCCCTCGTAATAGCGCGCAATGGTAGTAATTAATTTACTAAGATTATTTTCCATACCAATGGTATCTTTTGTTATGTTCTTGATATAAAATGCGCATAAGTCATATTCTTTATTAAAGACAATAGCCATTCTTGTTTTATTATCACGAGCTATTGTGATACATTCCTCTGCAATATTACAATAATTGATTTTGAGTTCGTCAAGTTTTTCTTTAAGTTCTTTAAACATATCAATACCTCTTATATAGGCGAGCAATTCCGTTCACAAGAAAATAAATACCAATTATTTCTTGAAAAATAAATCGCGCAATGTGAATAGTTCCAACCTCAAACGCACCGACGCTACCAAAAATCAAAATAAGCCCAATCGCCAGCTTCATATTTACCTCTCCTTTTGGGGATTCTTCCCTTATCTTGATTGTATTATATCACGTTTCCGTGCCTTTGTCAAGGCTTTTACAAACCACAACAAAACATTTTACAGCGCCCTTAAACTGCACGTCAAGCATTCCAGCCCACTGTTTAGCCTTTGCTTCGTTCTCTCCAAAATCCTGTACGTGGTGGACAAGCCCAGTGTCAATTTCGACCGCAACAACCTCAAACCGCATCTTTCTTCCTCCTTTTGGATTATGGCTATATTATAACATACCTTTTTTAATTTGTCAAGTGAAAATAAAAAGAGACCGGCATTAGTAAATGGCAAGAACTAACACCGGTGAATTATGAAAACACATATTTATGGTGAGGGTAGTGGGGCTTGAACCCACGACCTATTGCTTAATGGCGCGGGAAGATAGATATGACCTATCATCTTCACACATCTGTATATGACGAATTACTTTATTCTATTCCCACAAGGCAATTGCTCTACCTACTGAGCTATACCCTCATCTTGTATATATTATTATAGCACATTTTTTCTTATTTGTCAAGAGGATTTTTCTTCACGTTCTTCAAAATAAAAACGCGCTATATATTTTACCATTTCCCCAAGCGTATAAACATCATGAAATGTTTCCTTCTGCCATCGACCATTTTTAGATATACCAAAAGTATAATGACCGGCTTCGCTGTATACCCCGGCAAAATTAGACATCCATTCATATCTTGGTATAACCAAGCTATCATCTTCGTTTATTTCAAAAGGGATATCCAATTTTTTCAGTTCATTCATCAATTCATTCATTGGTTTCATATCTATATTGCTCACCTCTTATGATATTATCATATCATAAAATTCTTTATTTGTCAAGGCTGTTTGCGTTCAAAATGAAGATAATTTCCGTACCAAGAAGTAGGCGCAATTTTGCTCCATTCATGATAAGCGTGCTTATTTACCATAAGTAGATTAAGAAGATTATAAAAGGCTTCTTCCTTGCGTTTAGAGAGAGGAAGCTCTACAATGATAGAGCACTTCGAGAACTTATCATAGCAAAAGGAAGGGTCAAGTCCAATTACGCACTTATCTTCACGGGTATCAATTCCAATAGAAATTTTACCATTCTGGACAAAACGGGTAGACGAAAAACCATCGGCAATATTATTGTCGTCGGTGTTGTTGTAAAAACCGTTGTTATACAGCCAATTCACAAAAGTGATAAGTTGACCGTCATAATGGTCGGCTTCTTCGACAGTAGCCATATACTTTTTCTTTACATCTTCGTCGCTATAAATCTTGCGCATTGGGTAAATCCCCCTTTCGTATTTATAATATATCACAGAATTTCGTGATTGTCAAGAGAATTTTTATATTTTTCAAGACGAGTAAAAACGCGCTTTGTTTCATTATTGGGCGTTTTAAGGCGCGTCAGTGCGTCATCGGCAAAATAAAAATATTCTTTATCGTTGCCAAGCGTAAAACTGGTAGCGCCATTTTTAATGAGGGTATGGCGAACCTTATCTTCGTCGAACCAAAACATTTTATAATGATTGCGAAGGTCGGTAATAATTGCCTGAACGGTGCGAGGGGTTTCCATATCAATTGTCGCGCAAAAAGCGCGAATTTCTTTACTCTGGGCAGTTGTCATTGGATTTATCTCCTTTTCTTTTAATGATTATATTATATCACTTCACAAACGTTTTGTCAAGTCTTTTTACCAAGCCCATTGATAATCGGCATAATTTTCACCATCACTACGCAACCAGACTTGAACGGCTTTACCTTTGTAGCGTACATAGTTAATACCATTTTTTTCATATATCGTTCGTTCCTTGTCGCGCCCTTCTATTCTCACAAAAGCCTTTGTTCGCATACATATCTCTCCTTTTGTTTTCTAATTATATTATATACCTAACTGGAACATTTGTCAAGAAGAAATAAAAAAAATGAAATGGAACCTTTTAAGAAACCGTTTAAAAAATGAAATGGAACCTTTTAAGAAACCAATTTAAAATTCAAATGGAAACTCCGGAGGAATCAAATAAAAAATGAAACAAAATTAATATTA
>ULVD01019422.1_pt1 | contig 18334 bp, 11 predicted proteins | sample 1959101 | NCBI WGS metagenome assembly ULVD01 (sample SAMEA4835777, study PRJEB28245) | human gut metagenome | biome: gut microbiome; material: fecal sample | place: Denmark | collected 2008
GTCAATTTTGCTTACCAAAAGTTGCGACAAGTCTTTTTTCAAATTTAAAATTGAATATTTACTTATATGCTGAATTTGCACTTCTTGATTATCAGATTCTTTTTTCTTTTTTCTTTTTCGCTTAGATTTTTTCATAGATTTTAACGCATTTGAAAATTTGATTTTAAACTTTTCAAATTTGTTGTTTACAAGTTCTGTTGTATTCAATTCCAGTTGTGATGATTTGAAAACAACAAACAGTGAAATTTCAGAAGTTACAGTTGATGTACCAAAACGATGTTCGTCAACAAAAACATAATCATGTTCAGCGTGCATGATTGGAACGTGTTGTTTTATTTGATCAATGCATTCGTCAAGCAAAGCAACAGAAATGCCACAAACGCGTTCTACCACGTCTTTGGGGCAAATATTTGTAAACTCTGCAATTATTTTTTGATTGAAACTTTTCAACAAATTCACCTTTTATTTTTTGATTATTGTTTGTCCACCCATAAATGGAACGAGCACTTCAGGAATTGTAATTGAGCCGTCAGCGTTTTGATATTGTTCGATTATTGCTGGGAAAATTCTTGATGTTGCAAGGCCAGAACCATTCAAAGTATGACAGAATTTTACTTTTCCATCTTTGTCGCGGTATCTTATATTGCCACGTCTTGCTTGATAATCGTTTGCGTTTGATACGGAAGAAACTTCCTTGTAAATACCCATACTTGGCAACCAAACTTCAATATCATAAGTTCTTGCCATAGAATGAGAACAATCACCAGCAGCAAGTTTGCTTGTTCTGAAATGAAGACCAAGTCCTTTAACAAGATTTTGTGCCTTTTCAACCAGTTCATCAAATGCTTGTCTTGATGTTTCTTGGGTTGTATATTGCACCATTTCAACTTTGTTAAATTGATAGCCTCTTACCATTCCACGTTCTTCTGTACGGTAACTGCCCGCTTCAAGACGATAACATGGCGTGTATGCAAAATATTTTTTTGGAAGTTCATTTGCAGAAAGTATTTCATTGCGATGCAAATTTACAAGAGCTGTTTCGGCAGTTGGTAAAATGAATTTTTTTGGTGAGGTGTTTTCAAGCCAAAAAACATCTTGTTTGAATTTTGGGAATTGACCAGCGGTCAATCCGCTTTCTTCATTTAAGATATGTGGTGGCAAAATAAATTGATAACCATCTTTCAAATGTTCGCTGATGAAATAATTGAGCAAAGCCCATTCCAATCTTGCACCGTCGCCACAATAAACCCATGTGCCTCTTCCACTGATTTTGGCTCCACGGGCATAATCAATTATGCCCAAATTTTCACACAATTCAACGTGGTCCTTTGGAACAAAATCATATTTTCTTTGATGACCGAAAGAATAGATTTCTTTGTTGTTTTCTTTTTCACCAGCAAGCAAATCTTCATCAGGGATATTTGGCAATTCAAGCAAAATGTCGTTTATTTGATTTTGGACATCTTGAATTTGTGCATCATAACCTTCGATTTGTTTGTTAATTTCTTTTACTTGTTCAAATATCGCATTGATATCTCCACCTTGCTTTTTTACAACTGGAACACTTGCAGACAATTTATTTTTCTCACTTTTCAAATCATCAGATTTTTTCACTAATTCGCGTCTTTGGTCGTCCAATTTCAAGACTTTTTCAGGTGAAAAATCCCAGCCTTTCTTTTTTAATCCATCAACAACTTTTTGTGGATTTTCTTTGATAAGATTTATGTCAATCATTATATTCTCCTTTTCGTAACAACATACTACTAGATAAAAGTATAGTATATAATTCTTAATATTTGCAACCATTTGAATAAAAAATTTGACTTTTGCGAATAGATGTGCTAAAAAATGTTTATGAAATCAAATTATTTTTTTGAACGAAGCAACAAAAATCGAAAATCTTTGGCGAATTATCTTGAAGATTTGCCCCAATATTGTTTTGACTTTTTTGTTGGCATAGAAAGCAAAACAACACCTCTCACCCGCCTTAATTACGCTATGGATATTTCTGTTTTTTTTGATTATTTGTCAAAATGGAAATTTGGAAAAGAGATAAAGCAAATTTCATTGCAAGATTTGGCAACCGTAACTTCTTCTGATATTGAAAATTTTTTAAGCTATTTGTCATATTACGAATATAAAGACAAAGAATATCACAATGGTGAACGCGGTAAAGTACGCAAACTTGCAAGTGTACGCAGTTTTTTCAAATACTTTTTTAACAAAGATCGACTGCCCTTCAATGTAGCATCAAAAGTCGAAACTCCCAAATTGCATCAAAAGGAAATCATAAGACTTGAAACCGACGAAGTTGTAAAGATTTTGCAAAATGCAGAAAATCATGAAGTTGGACTTAAACATCAACAAAATTACAACAAAAACACTTCCGTTCGCGACCTTGCAATGCTTTCATTGTTTTTGGGAACCGGTATTCGTATAAGTGAATGTGTTGGACTCAACGTCGAAGATATTGATTTTGCAAACAATGCCTTCAAAATCACACGTAAAGGTGGAAATCAAGTTGTACTTTATTTTTCTGACGAAGTAAAGCAAGCGCTTCAAAACTGGATGGATTATCGCGAAACTTTGAACGCTGACACAAATGCATTATTTTTGTCTTTACAGAAAAAAAGGATTTGCACAAGAGCTGTACAAAACCTGGTAAAAAAATATAGTTTAACCGTAAATCCACTCAAAAAGATAACCCCTCACAAACTAAGAAGTACATACGGTACAAATTTGTATCGCGAAACAAAAGATATTTATATCGTTGCTGACGTACTCGGTCACAAAGACGTAAACACAACAAAGCGCCATTACGCAGCCATAAGCGAAGATATAAGAAGATCTGCTGCAAACAAAGTAAAATTAAGATAAATTTCTCCTTCGATTTATTCTTATGCTTTTTTGTTATAATCTTGCAAAAGTTCGGATAATTTGTCGTTACTTCGAAGCCAAACAGCTTGTTTTATGCCACGAAAAAATGTAAGTTGCCTTTTTGCATAATTGCGAGTTTTCTTTTTGATAAGTTCGATAGTCTGCTGTTTGTCAAGTGTTCCATTTGCGTAATAATCATACACTTCCTTATATCCAATAGATTTAAAGCACGAATTTTTTGTTGTAATTCCCTTTTCCATCAAATTTTTGACTTCATCAAACAGCCCTATTTCAACCATTTTGTCTACCCTGTCGTTTATCCTTTGATACAACAATGTTCTGTCCATATCTATCACGTATACAAAATAATTGAAATCATTTTCAAGTTGTTTTGTTGTTTGTTTTTCACAAAGTTCTTTTTCCAACGCTCGAACTATTCTTACTTTGTCATTTGGATTGATTTTTGATGCTTTTGACATGGATGATGATTTGAGCATTTGGTAAGCAAAATCTATTCCGTTTTCTTCTATTTCTTTTTCAATTTTTGCCCTTAATTCTTCAGATTTTGGCGTAAAATCAAAATCATAATCATCAATCAAAGCCCTTACGTACAATCCTGTGCCACCGCAAATGATTGGTGTTTTATTCTTGCTTAGAATATCTTGGATGTTCTTTAAAGCAAGTTCTTTAAATTCTGCAACACAAAAATCTTCGTTTGCTTGTTTTATGTCAATCATATAATGTTTTATTGATTGCATTTCTTCCTTTTTGATTTTTGCTGAACCGATATCCAAACCAACATAAACTTGTGAACTGTCAGCAGAAATAACTTCACCATCAAGTTTTTTTGCAACTTGAATTGACAAATCAGACTTTCCACTTGCCGTTGGACCAATAATTACAATTACATTTTTATTTTTCATTGTTTCCTGCCAAACCATTTTTCAAGTTGACTTCTTGAAATTTTTACAACAAATGGTCTTCCATGTGGACAAAGCAAAACTCCTTGCTGTATTTTTTCAATTATATAATCTATTTCACCCTGTGAAAGACTATCTCCACCTTTCACAGCACTCTTGCATGCCATTGTTGCAATTCGGTCATGAATGATATCAGATTGGCTTTTTGGACCATAATTTTCTGCAAGCAAAATGTCTATAAATTCTTTCAAACTTATATTTTGCAAAAGAACTGGAACACTTGAAATTTTGAATGTATTATTTCCAAATTGACAAATATCAAAACCCATTTTTTGAAGATTTGGACACAAGTCAAGTATCTTTGCGGTGTCTTTGTCTTTGAGATCAAATGTGTATGGAAACATCAAATCTTGCTTTATAATATTTTCTTGTTTTATTTGAGCCATAAACTTGTCAAACAAAATTCTTTCATGAGCGGCGTGCTGGTCAATAAGCAAAACATCTGACCCCTGCTGCAAAATAATGTATGTTTCAAATACTCGACCAACAAATTCATATCTGTTTTCCATAAGTTTGTTGAAGTCTTGTACTTGAACAGTTTCCTTTTTGAACTGTTCTGGTTTCTGCACCTGGTTTTGATCTTCATTTATCTCAGATGCAATTTGTTCCATTAAACTTGGCTTGTTAAACGTAAGATTATCTTCAAAGCGTAAAGACAAGTCGATATCTTCTGGTTTAACGTGATTTGACTGGTCTTCATCGGCAACAGGCGCCTTTAAAACAATCTCTTCGCCTGTGTTTGTTTTTTGCTTAAAACTGACGCCAAAATCTTTTTCAAGTGGTTTGGCTTGAAATTTTGGCAAATCTTCTTGCAAAGAAGTTTGCGATTTGGGTTCGATAAATTCGATACTCTTGCTGTAATTTGTAGAGTACAATGCTTGACTTACAGCATCCAATACAAAACCATAAATAAAGTTCGAATTTTCAAATTTAACTTCCATTTTTGTTGGATGAATGTTTACATCAACTGTGTTTGCTGGCAAGTCCAAAAACAACACGTAAAATGCAAATTTTCCCTTCATCAAGAAATTTTCATAAGCAGTAGCAACTGAGGAAGAAATCATTTGATTGCGAACGTATCTTTTTCCAATTATAAGTGTTTGATAATTTCTGTTTGGCTTTGCAATTTCTGGTCTGCCAATAAATCCGTGCAAATGATAATCATTCTTTGTTACGTCAATTTCAATCAAATTATCAAAGACTTCTTTGCCATATATTGTGTATATATTATCTTTCAACCCACTACCCATAGTTTGAAATTTCAATTTTCCGTCAACATAATACTTGAAAGAAATATTTGAATATGCCATCATAAGCCTTTCAACAAAATCTGTTATATCTGCTTCATCAGTCCTTGGCTTACGCAAAAATTTGAGTCTTGCAGGTGTGTTATAAAACAAATTTGCTACTTCAATTCTTGTGCCTTTTTCACAATTTATTTCATCTATTGTATCAAGTTTTCCTTCGTCAAATTTGGCTTTGTAACCAAATTCTGCGTCAGCGGTTTTTGACATTATTGTCACTTCACTTACAGCACTTATACTTGACAATGCTTCACCCCTGAATCCCAATGTGCTTATGGCATCAAGGTCTTGTGGTTGTTCAACTTTGCTTGTAGCGTGTGGTAAAACAGACATCAAAATATCATCTTTGTTCATTCCACAACCATCATCACTTATAACAATTTTTGTTTGTCCGCCATCTGATATTTCCACGATAATGGAACTTGCGCCTGCATCAATGGAGTTTTCAACAAGTTCTTTAACTATGCTTGCAGGCTTTTCAACAACTTCACCCGCAGCGATAAGTTTTGTCATTTTTTCGGATAATAACTTTATTTTTCCCATAAACACATCCTTTTACTATTTTGACTGTACCCTTTCAGCCAAATCTTTCAAAATATCAAATGCCGACAATGGTGACAACCTTTCGATTTGTATATCGCGTAAAATCGAAATCACGTCAGTATAAGATTTTACTTGAACAGGTTTTTCTTTGTTGTCAGTTTTTGTTGGAAGTGCCAAATTTGTTGCAATGTCAGAATTTTCAAGGTCTTTACTGATTTCTTTTGCTCTGTCGATGACATCTTTTGGCAAGCCAGCAAGTGATGCAACTTCGATACCAAAACTCTTGTTTGCACCACCACGAGTGATTTTGCGCAAAAATATGATGTTTCCATCAATTTCTTTGAGTGTAATTTTGTAATTCTTTACGCCGTTCATAAATCCTTCAAGTTCAGTAAGTTCATGATAATGCGTCGCAAACAACGTTTTTGAATTCATCTTTTGTGACAAATATTCAACAACAGCCCAAGCAATACTCAATCCATCAAAAGTTGAAGTTCCCCTGCCTATTTCATCAAGTATAATAAGGCTGTTTTTGGTTGCGTTGTGCAAAATGTTTGCTACTTCACTCATTTCAACCATAAACGTACTTTGACCAAATGCCAAGTCGTCACTTGCACCAACACGTGTAAAAATGCGATCAGTAAGTGATATTTCAGCCTGTTTTGCTGGGACAAAACTTCCGATGTGTGCAAGAAGTGTAATCACTGCAACTTGGCGCATATAAGTGCTTTTACCAGCCATATTTGGCCCTGTAATTATCATTGTCTTGTCCGTTGTGGTGTTAAGATAAGTATCATTTACAACAAATTCGTTGTTTTTAAGCAATGCTTCCACAACTGGATGTCTGCCTGCTACTATGTTTATATGGTCAATCTTTTTGCTTATTTTTGGTCTTACATAATTATTTTTCACAGCAATACTTGCAAGAGAGTTCAAAAAGTCAAGTTCGGAAAGTGCCTGTCCAAGACTTTGGAAATCAGGAATTCTGTCAACCAATTTGTTTCTTATTTTTGCAAATATTTCAAATTCAAGTTTGATAGCATTATCCTTCGCTTCCAAAATTTGGATTTCCAAATTTTTCAATTCTTCGGTTATGTATCTTTCGCCAGTAGTAAGCGTCTGTCTTCTTACATAATTGTAAGGCACATTGCCAACTTGCCCTTTGCTTATTTCAATGTAATAGCCAAAAACTTTGTTGTAGCCGATTTTCAGATTTTTGATACCTGTTACTTCTTTTTCATGAAGTTCCATTTTTGCAAGATAATCAAGCGCATGCCTTGAAAGTCTACGATATTCATCAAGTTGTTTGTCGTATCCATCCCTTATGAAACCACCTTCTTTCATAACCGAACTTGCTTTTTCATCAATTATCATTTCAAGTTCGTCTGCCAATTCTTCAAAATCAGCAATCTTGTTGTGAATGGATACAAGTTTTTCAGAATTGAATTTTGATACCAATTTTTTGATTTCTGGAACACGATTGAGCGTTACAGCCAAATCAATTAAGTGCTTTGGATTCAAACCATTGCAAGCGATTCTGCCAATTATGCGCTCAATGTCTTTTATGCCCTTCAAATTTCTTACAAGTTCATCGCGTACAACCAAGTTTTTGTAAAGCTCTTCAACACTGTCAAGACGTTTGTTTATTTCTTTGTCATCATATATAGGTCTTAGGATGTTTGCCCTTAAAAGACGTGCTCCCATGCTTGTTGAAGTGCTATCCAAAAGCCAAAGCAATGATCCTTTTTTCTTTCGATCTTTGATAGTTTCGCAAAGTTCAAGATTACGCCTTGTGTTGGAGTCAATAATCAAAAACGTATCATTGCTTATTTTTTTAATATTGTTTATATGGAAAAGACTACGTTTTTGATTTTCCAGCAAGTATTGAACAAGTGCTCCGCAGGCTTTTCGTTCACTTGGAGTTTCAAGTTCAAAAACAGCCAAAAAATTTGAGCCAAACTGTTTTGTCAAAGCATCATTTGATTTTGTTTCTGAAAATGCCCATGTATAATATTCTTGCAACTTTGGCATCAATTCCAGTTTGCAAGCAGCAAGATTTTCCTTGTAAAATTGGCAGTTTTCATAAGTGATAATTTCCGATGGTGCGATTGATTGCAAAAAATTGTTTATTTTTTCAAAATCTTGGTCTGGAAATGAAATAACACAAAACTCACCTTTTGTAAGTTCGCAATACGCTATTGCAAGCAAGCCATTTTCCCTGTATAAACAAGCAATATAGTTGTTTACTTCTTGATCAAGCATATCTTCTTCAATAAGTGTTCCGTGCGTTATAATTCTTACAACTTCACGATCAACAATTTTGCTGCCCTTTTCGGGTACGTTTGATGTCTGCTCGCAGATTGCAACTTTGTATCCTTTGTCAACCAATTTTTGAATATAGCTGCTGGCGCTGTGAAAAGGAATTCCGCACATAGGTGCCTGTTTTCCATTTCCGTATGCCTTGTGTGTCAGTGTCAAATCAAGTTCATGGGACATTTCGATTGCGTCTTCAAAGAAAAATTCATAAAAATCACCCAAGCGATAAAATAGTATAGTATCTTTGTACTGTTCTTTGAGTTGTAAGTAGTGAGTCATCATTGGAGATGCTTCATTTTTTTCAATTGCCATATTTGTTTATCCTTTGTTATTTTTCAATTCGTGTTCAAGTGCAAGAACTTTGTTTACCCTTTCATGTTTTACTTCGTCAGATATTTGATCTGGCATATCCTTTGCAATTGTGTAAAGCCTTGGTGAATATATAAACGCAAAAATCCCGTCATATTTGACTTGCTTTATAAGAGCCAAAGTTTGCTCAAAATCCTCTTCGGTTTCTGATGGAAATCCAACGATTATATCGGTCGTTAATGAAACATTTTCAATTGCGGTTTTGATTTTGTCAATCAATCCAAGATAATGTTCACGAGTATATTTGCGATTCATAAGTTTGAGTATTCGATTGCTTCCACTTTGTACGGGCAAATGGATTTCTTTGAGTATTTTATCTTGGTTTTTTATAACTTGTATAACTTCGTTGCTCAAATCTTTTGGATGTGACGTCATAAATGTAAGTTTAAAATCACCATCTATCTTGCAAATGTCATTCAAAAGTTGTGCAAAATTGCCATTTTCTGGGCTGTCATTGCCATAAGAGTTTACATTTTGTCCAAGCAATGTTATTTTTTTGTAACCGTTATCTACAAGTGATTTAACTTCGGCCAATATATCACTTTTCGCCCTGCTTTTTTCCCTTCCACGCACATATGGAACAATACAATAAGTGCAAAAATTGTTACATCCATAAATGATATTCACAAAAGCATGTTCATTGCTGTCACGAACGATTGATTTGTGTTCACAAATGGGTCTGTCTTCAACAATTTCAAGCACTCTTCCTTGTTTTCTTTTTTCAATAAGGTCTTTCAAATCATTGACGTTGTGTGTTCCAAAAATGATATCTATAAAAGGAAATGTTTTGTAAAGTTTTTCAGCCACTTCGATTTGTTGTGGCATACAGCCACAAACAGCAATAATCTTTTCAGGATGCTGTTTTTTCAATCTTTTCAATGCACCAACATTGCCGAAAACACGGTCTTGGGCTCCTTCTCTTATTGCACAAGTATTAAATAAAATTATGTCAGCATCGTTTTGATTTTGACATTTTGTATAACCCATTTCTTCAAGTATTCCAGCCAATTTTTCACTTTCGTGTACATTCATTTGGCATCCAAACGTAGTAATATGATAAAGCATACTTTTCTCCTGTGCAAATTATACAAGATTTTGTAAAATTTTGCAATAAATTTTTGCATCAACATTTTTCAAATACAGTATGCCAAAAAAGAATATTATCAAAATTTATACTCATAATAAAAATGCTATGAAAAAGAGAAATTTTAAAAAATTTTTAAAAATCACCGCTATATCGTCTGGTGTCTTTGTGACAGCACTTGTGCTCGTGTTTTCGATATTATATTTTACAAGTGAACAAGTAAAATTTGACAAAAATAAACTTGCAGAATACTCTTCAAAAATAGAATTTTACGACTGTCAAAACAAACTTATAAAACAGAAAAATACATTTAATAGCAAATACGTAAAGATTGAAAATCTCCCCCAACACGTCAAAGACGCTTTTATCAGCATTGAAGACAAGCAATTCTATACTCATAAAGGTCTCAATTATAAAAGAATGGCGAAAGCATTGATGACCGATATAAAAAATCATAACCTTAATCAAGGGGCTTCGACAATATCTCAACAACTTATAAAAAACACTCACCTTTCAAGCAAAAAAACATTTTCAAGAAAAATAAACGAGATAATTTTGACAAAAAAACTTGAAAGAAATTTCTCCAAAAACAAAATCTTGGAAAACTACTTGAATATTATTTACTTTGGAAATAATTGTTATGGCATCGAAGAAGCATCGGAATTTTATTTTTCAAAACCTGCAAAGAACCTTAATTTGCAAGAGAGTGCGACACTTGCTGGACTTATAAGTTCACCCGCAAGATATTCACCTGTTACAAAACCCCTTGAATGTACGAAAAGACGAAACATTGTTTTGAACGAGATGAGAAAGGATAAAAAAATAGACTATCAACAATATGCAACAGCGGTTTCTCTTCCACTTGAACTGAACATAAGCAAAACATCTGAAAATATGCTCAACACCTACGCTGAAGCGAGTTTGGACGAAGCAATAAGCATTTTAAAAATGCCCGCAAAGCAAATTTCTATTGGTGGATACAAAATTTATACCAACATGAACGAAGCAAAGCAAATTGCTTTGGAAAAAATTGTTTCAAATACTGATTTTTCAAACAACAACTATTCTGCAATAAGTATCAATCCGCAAAATGGACAAATTGAAAGTTTTGTTGGAAAAGCAGATTACAAAATATTGGAATGTAAACGTCAACCAGGTTCAGCAATAAAACCTATTTTGGTGTATGCACCCGCAATAAATGAAGATATAATTTCGCCCTGCACTCAAATACTCGATGAACCACTTACAATCTCTGGCTATTCACCACAAAATCATGATGGAAAATTTCATGGATATGTATCTGTAAATCAAGCCATTGGCAAATCACTCAATATACCCGCTGTAAAAGTTATGACTTACACAAAACTTGACAAATCAAAAAAATATGCTGAAAACTGCGGGATTGAATTTGATGAAAAAGACGACAATTATGCGCTTGCACTGGGAGGAATGACTTATGGAACCAACGTAAAGGACCTTACAGGAGCATACACAAGCCTTGCAAACAATGGCGAATACTGCAAACCCAAATTTATTCGATATATAACTGACAGCAAAGGAAAAATTGTATATATTTCCGACCAGAAAACAAAAAAAGTATTCCGTGACGATACGGCATTTTTGATGACGAATATGCTTGTTGACGCTTCAAAAAATGGAACTTCAAAAAGACTCAAAGATCTGCCCTTCCAAGTTGCATCAAAAACTGGTACAGTTGGAAAAGGTCAAATAAATCAAGATGCTTGGAGTATAAGTTATACAAAAGATGATATTGTAGGCGTTTGGATTGGAAATTTGGACAATTCACCTATTGGCAATATTGTTGGTGGAACAGTTCCTATTGAAATCACCAAACAATACATGCAAGATTTGTATCAAACTTCATCACCTATGCCATTCTCAATTCCCACTTCTGTTGAACAAGTTGAGATAGATATGTCAGAACTTGAAACAAATCATCAAGTTTGCAAAGCAAACGTATTTTTGCCACCAAAATCAAAAGAATCATTTTATTTTTCAAGATTCAATTTGCCCAAAAACAAAGATATTTCACTTGGACACAAGGCAACAAAATTGGATGGCTCATTGCAAGGCAATATCGCAACATTAAGTTTTGTCGCAGATAATTACAAAAGTTATCAACTGTATTGCAATGACAAATTGATAAAAACATTTGACGGTTGCAATGGACTTGTTGAGTACAAATACAAAATGGCAGACAAACAAAGTTCGTTCTACCTTGTTACAATACTCAAAAATTGGCAAACAGACGAAGTATTCAAAGAAAAAAGCGATACTATATCGCTTATAAATACAAAAACTCAAAATTCAAAATGGTATATTTGATTTTCAATTCTAAATATGCTACAATATGCATATGGAAAAAATTGCAGTTGTAACTGGCGGTTCACAAGGAATCGGACACGAAATAGTAAATACCTTTGTACAAAATGGCTATTTTGTAATATTTACCTATTACAAACACAAAGAACAGGCTGAAAAACTTGAATCACAATACCCAAATCAAACAAAATGCTTTTATCTTGACGTAAAAGATGTGGATATGTGTCAAAATTTTATAGACACGGTTTTGGTGCAATACAAAAGGATTGACTGCCTTGTAAACAACGCTGGTGTAAGCCTTTTCAAACTGGCATTAGATTGCGACAAAAATGATTTTGATTTTGTAATGAATACAAATTTTGGTGGTGTGTTCAATATGACAAAGTGCGTATTGCCAAGTATGTGCAATCAAAATTTTGGCAGAATTATCAACATTTCTTCTATCTGGGGACAAGTTGGTGCAAGTTTTGAAAGTCTGTATAGTGCATCCAAAGGCGCCATTGACAGTTTTTCCAAATCAATCGCAAAAGAAATGGCAAACAAAAACATTACCTGCAATGCAGTAAGTCCAGGCATAATTGAAACAAAAATGAACCAACACTTGACAAGCGAAGAAATAACAAATTTTGTCAAGGACATCCCCGCAGAAAGACAAGGAACCACCAAAGAAGTTGCAAATCTTTGTTTGTTCCTTGCAAATGACAGTGGCTATATCAACGGACAAATAATTGGAATAAATGGTGGATTAAATTAACTTTAAAATTATTTGATTTGCCACATTAAAACACTCTTCACAAATTACAATCCTATCTTCAACACGTTTTACAAACCCATCTTGCAAAAGTTTTTCAAGTTGGGTTTTGTTTTTTATATATTTTTCTTCAACTCCATAAATGGTGCGCAAGCCAAGCATTATTCTTTCTTCATTGAGTTGTTCCTCATTTAAATCTTCATTTTTTACAATGTTATTTTCTGTATACTCGGCAATATTTTCAGAATTATAAAATCTTTTGTTTTTTACAAACGAATGTGCCGCTGCACCAAAACCCAAAAAATCTTTCATTTGCCAATATCCAAGATTATGCCTGCTGTGATAGTTCTTTTTTGCAAAGTTTGATATTTCATACCGAAAAACATTTTTTGATTTCAAATGCTTCATTACGGCTTCATAAATGTTTACTGCTCGGTCATCATCAAGTGGAATATACTTTTTTTCTTTTACCATGTCAAACAGTTTTGTTCCATCTTCTATCATCAACATATAGACCGACAAATGTTTTATACCTACATCATATAGTGTGTCTATATCTTTTAAAACCTCTTCTTTTGTTTGTCCTTCAAGTCCAATCAAAAGGTCTGCACTCACATTTTCAAATACTTCACATGCCCTTTTTATGCACTTAACAGCATCTTGACTGCTTTGATGTCTGCCAAGTTTTGCAAGTTTTTGTTCATCCAAAGATTGAACTCCAAAGCTGATTCGGTTAAATCCCATTTGCCTGTATTTTTCCAGATTTTGCATAACAGTCAACGTTGGGTTTGCTTCGATAGTTATTTCAGCATCAGACTGCACGTTGTAATTATCAATTATTATCGACATACATTTTTGAATAAATTTTATATCTACTATGCTTGGTGTCCCACCGCCAAAATAGATACTGGAAACTGGTGTATTATTTTTCCGTTGTTCCAATTCAAAGTACAACTTTTCAAAATATTTATCCCACAATTTTTGATTGTTTACAGAAACAAAGCCGCAATAAAAGCATTTGCGGCTGCAAAAAGGAATATGGACATATAACATTTGACTATTTGTCATCATCAAGTTTTAAAATGCTCATAAAGGCTTCATTTGGCAATTCAACCGAACCAATTTGGCGCATTTTTTTCTTTCCTTCTTTTTGTTTTTCCAAAAGTTTTCTTTTACGGCTTATATCACCACCATAACACTTTGCAAGCACGTCTTTACGCAAAGCACTTATAGTTTCGCGCGCGATTATCTTGCCACCTATCGCTGCTTGAATAGGAATTTCAAACATCTGTCTTGGGATTACTTTTTTCAGTTTCTCAGTTATCGCCCTTCCCCTTGAGTATGCTTTGTCACGGTGTACAATAAGGCTTAATGCATCGCAAGGTTCACCGTTTAACAAAATATCCAGTTTTACAAGGTCGCTTGGTTCATAACCATCAAACTCATAATCCAAACTTGCATAACCTTTTGTACGTGATTTCAGGCTGTCAAAAAAGTCGTATATCATTTCGTTGAGTGGCATACGGTAATCCATTCGTATACGTGATTTGTCGATATAAGTCATTGTTTTAAATACAGCACGTTTGTTTTGACACAATTCCATAATTGGTCCAACAAATTCAGGAGAAGTATAAATGAAAAGTTTTACCATAGGCTCATCAATGTGTAAAATTTCACCGAATGACGGAAACAACGATGGATTTGATATTTCAAGCATATTACCATCTTGTTTATATACTTTATATGACACTCCTGGCGCTGTTGTAATTATATCCAAATTAAATTCACGTTCGATACGTTCAGTTATGATTTCCATGTGCAAAAGTCCAAGGAAGCCACATCTGAAACCAAAGCCTAATGCAGTTGAAACTTCGGGTGTAAATGTAAGTGATGCATCATTGAGTTTGAGTTTTTCAAGTGCATCTTTCAAATCATTGAATCTTGACCCATCGACCAAAAATATACCTGAAAACACAACGGGTTGTACTTGTTTGTATCCAGGCAATGCATGTTGTGTTGGATTTGTTGCATCAGTTATCGTGTCACCGACTTTTGTGTCAGCAACGTTTTTTATGCTTGCACAAACATAACCTACCCATCCTGCTTTAAGAACTGGAACGGGTTTCATTTGTGGAGCAAAGATTCCCACTTCGGTGACTTCAAAAGTTTTGTCAGTTTGAAACATTTTGATTTTGTCACCTGGTTTTACAATTCCGTCAAAAATTCTTACAAAAGATATTGCACCTTTAAAATTATCATAGACGCTATCGAAAATAAGCGCTTTGAGTGGCTTGGATTCATCGCCACTTGGCGCTGGGATATCTTTTATTACTCTGTCCAACACCGCTTCAATATTCAATCCTTCTTTTGCAGAAATACATGGAGCGTCCATTGCTGGAATGCCGATAATATCTTCAATTTCTTTCTTTGCATTTTCCGCATCTGCACTTGGCAAATCTATTTTGTTTATGACTGGCAAAATTTCAAGATTGTTATCTATTGCCAAATAAGCATTGGCAAGCGTCTGTGCTTCAACACCTTGTGTTGCATCAACAATCAATATGGCACCTTCGCACGCAGCCAAAGACCTTGACACTTCGTAAGTAAAGTCAACGTGACCAGGTGTATCAATCAAGTTCAAAGTATATTCAACTCCATCTTTTTGATAAAACATCCTTGTAGGTGCCAATTTTATAGTAATTCCACGTTCTCGCTCCAAATCCATACTATCCAAAAGTTGTTCACTCATTTCCCTTTTGGAAAGTGTACCCGTTTTTTCAATCAATCTGTCGGCAAGCGTACTTTTACCATGGTCAATATGGGCAATTATACAAAAGTTTCTTATATTTTTTTGTTCCAAAATTTTCTCCGAATACTATATTTGATTTTTCTAGTTTAAAATAAATTTGACATTTTTGCAAATAATTTTTATTATTAAGTGTTTGTTATTTAATTTAAAAGGTAGTTTTATGAAAACAGATTCATGGCTTTCAAAACAATATATCGCACACCGTGGTTTGCACAACAACAATTTTCCAGAAAATTCTCTTCCATCATTTGAAAACGCAATAAAGCATGGCTTTGCTATTGAACTTGACGTTCATCTTTTAAGTGATGGAACTGTTGCTGTCTTTCACGATGATTCATTAAAACGCATGACCGGAATAAACGGCTTGATCAAAGACCTAAGGTTTCAAGATTTGCAAAACTGTAAACTTGCAGGAACAGACTTTTGTATCCCAACCTTCAACCAAGTTCTTAACCTTGTAAAGGGCAAAGTGCCACTTTTGATTGAAATAAAAAACGATACAAAAGTTGGACTTATCGAAAGGAAGTTGATTGAAATTTTAAAATCCTACAAAGGCGCTTTTGCAGTTCAATCTTTCAATCCATATTCGCTTGCATATTTCAAAAAGTATGCACCAGAAATTCCACGCGGACAATTAGCGGGGTATTTCAAAGGCGAAAAACTTTCATTCGTCAAAAAATTTATTTTGAAAAAGATGCTTTTAAACAAAACTGTCTCTTCACCTGATTTCATATCATACGAGGCTGACAAACTGCCAAACAAATACGTTGAAAAATACAACAATTTGCCAATATTAGCGTGGACTATAAGAAACAGCCAACAACACGAAAAAGTCAAAAAATATTGTGACAATATCATTTTTGAAGGCTTTGAGCCAAGGAATTAGTTTTTATCTTTTATTGCGTTTGTAATTGCAGACAAAACGTGTGAAAAATATCTTGCTGGCAAAGAACCAATGCTTATTGCGCTTTGCTTTGGTGTAACAAGTTTGCCATTTGTTTCTATGCAATCGCAAAGTCTGTAAAAATATACGCTTGACAAAGTCTTATAAGTTGTGTTTTCGTCAACTTGATTTTCAAATTCCAATTCGCAAACCAAATCCAGCATTGGCATTTTGTTTATTACACTTGAATATACATTTGTGCCAAAAACCCTGTTTTTGTAAAATTCATATTTCTGCAATGCATGACAAAAATTTTCAGGAGTTACTACAGTACCTGCAAACGATTGTACAGACACTTGGTTTCTTGAAAAGTTGTTCACATTAAAATACGATGGCTCAAATTGATTGAATGTCGAATTTGGATAAATATTTGAAAGTGCGTATGTTCTTTCGTCGCAATCTGTTGTGTGTATTATTGAAATAACAGAATCATCAATATGTCCGCCGTAAACAAATGTTTTTACCCTTCCTTCTATAATAAAAGCACTGTAAAGGCGCCCAAATCGAAATTCTCCAAAAACAATATCTTGAGCAAGTGTATTGTAAAGTTTGTTGTTTAGGAACAATTGGTCAAAATAATCTTGACTGTATTCTCTGCCTGCGATAAAGTTTTCAAACAAAATTTTTCGCTCTTGCTTCAATGTGTTTTCACCAAATTCTTCTGGCAACAACTGTTCCCTTACGATTTGAATGTTGACATCGTTAAACTGGGCATAAGTTTTCAATATTTCTTCTTTTATTGGAGCAAATTCTTCGTATCTGCTCAAATTCTTTATTGTTGGCAAAATATCTTTCTTGCTGTAAATCATACAGCTCAGCAAATATTTTGCTTCCTTTGTTCTTTTTTCAGATATAAGTTTCAAAAGCATATTTTCAAGATTTTGCTCGTCAGCATACATTGCAACAAATCTGACAGCCCATTTGGCAGCATTTATATCGTCTTTCTTGTTCAAGACAAACAATAATTGATTGGCAAAAGTTTGCAAACTGTCAACTGTAAAAACATTTTTAAGTGACAAAAATCTTTCGATATTCAAAAGATTTTTTTCTTCTTTCAAAAGGTTGATAAGATACGTATAACTTGCAAAATCGGCTTTCAGTCCACTAAGATATGTCAAATTGCACCTGTCAAATGGCAAACCAAGTGTTCTTTCCTGAGGGTTTTGAATGTTTCTACGTACAGCGAACAAAAAGTTTTTCTCACTTTTGAATGTTGATAATTGTACTCCACCTATTTTATGTGATATTGCATTTCGCAAGAGTGGATTTTGTGTTGATTTGTAGATTTCTTCCAATCTTGATTTTGCTTCGTTATCTTCACCCCATGACAACAAGATTTCAACCACTTTTCCAAGTAATTCGTCATCCAAACCCGACATTTCCTTATCCACGAAAAGCAAGAATTCTTTTTTAAGTTGTTTGAACAATTCAAAAACTTGAGTGTCATTTTTCCCTGCTTGAAAATATTCCAAAGCAGTCTTTATACCCTTTTGGGTTGAAAAATAGCAAAGCAAGCAAAGCATTTCAAAACCTTGTTCGTCATTAAAAATAAAATTGTTTACCCATTCTGGGTTTTCACTTTCAAATTTTTTCAAAAATTCAAGAGCAGGTTCTTGCCAAATTGCAAGTTTTCTTGTATCGTCTTTGAAAAACTCAAGAATAAATGGTATGTATTTTTCCTTTGATATCTGGCAATTTTTTATAATCTCTACAAACCTGTCGAACATTCTTTGATTATAATTGTAAGCCTTTTCAGTGCTTGTATAGTTGATTGTTCCGATGTGTTCATAAAATATTCTGGTTGTAAAAAAGTAAATTGAATCGTAACTTTTTGTAATGAGCATCAAATTTATAATATTGCAAAGTGCTGGGATAAAATTGTTTAGTTGAAAAACAAACAGTGATAACTGGTCAAGTTTGTCGTTGTTTCCCTCGATTTGTTTTGCGTTGCACGAAGCAAGTTTTTCCTCGGGCAAAATTTCGTTTACAAACGAATAATCATTGTCGGCAAGTCC
>ULVD01022346.1_pt1 | contig 18288 bp, 19 predicted proteins | sample 1959101 | NCBI WGS metagenome assembly ULVD01 (sample SAMEA4835777, study PRJEB28245) | human gut metagenome | biome: gut microbiome; material: fecal sample | place: Denmark | collected 2008
AAGGATCTGAAACTTTCCAGGAACGATCCTGAACTTCGGAATTACAAATATCCGGATGACTGCCGCCGCAATAAGCAAGATTGCCGTCACAACATAGGCGGAGATCAGACCGGGATTCACCTCCAACCCGAAAAGACTGATCTTATTTTTTTCGTGCAGCACGCCGTCGAGCATTACCTCTTTGATGCTCTCGCTCTTTTCGGCAGGATGCCACAAAACAATGATCCCGACAAGAATTAACGCAATAAGCGTAAGCCAGACCGCAAGAAATATCCGCTTTCGTTTCTTGCTTTTTTGATCCATTTCAATATCACCTCCATCTGGCATATCCGTGTCAAATCTTAAATTGAAATTATACATCTCAAACGCCTGTTTGTCAATATTAAAAAGCGACATTTAGCGATTTATCCCGCTGCGTTTCAAACTGCCCAAGCACTACGCTGCATGGCTATTAATTCCGTAGCCGACTAACACCCTGTCCTTCGTCCGCCCCGGCGCGTCAGATGAATGACACAATTATATTACCTGCCAAAAACAATGCCGAAAAACTTTATATCTCAGAATAAAGATATCACCGGACTCAGCAATGGATATCGCTTCCGAAAAAGAAGGTACACTCCAGGCGGCTGAATCCGGTGACACTTACAGTATATCAGATCTGTTTGAAATTGTCAACAGATTAACGGTGGCTTTTGAAATCAGCAAACTGCTGTTATAGCTTGTTTTTTCCAAAAAAGAATACAGCAGATACAACAGCGATAATTCAATCAGTATACCAGCATATAACGCAACAATTTGCAAAATGTATTTGAAAAAATCACTTGGTCCAGTTGTTTGGCGACAGCAATAAACATAAGAACAACAACGGAAACGGAAAAAACCACGATATATGCTCCGCCAGAAAAGCCGCAGGTCTTTCCTTGCCGAACATGCGTTCAAAATCCGCCCTGCATAACAGATCAAGTTCGGTTTTCTGAGTGCTTATCCATCCGTCAAAATCCGTTTTCCCAGCTCCGATTACTGTTTTCACCATTGCACCTCTTACGATCCGATCATGCTTTTATTACTAAAAGGCTTAAGTTCATAAGCTCGTTCAAAAGCCTGATTTTTTCAGCAGTTTTTCCACCTCGGCGGTTTTCAGAACTTTGCCCATTGACACGACCTTTTCATTGACTACAATGGCAGGCATACTCATCACGCCATACTCCATGACTTTTTTCATATCGGTGATATACTCCACTTCCACCGACAAGCCCAATGCCTTAACGGCTTCTTTTGCATTTTCATACTGCTGGTGACAGGATCTACAGCCTGCCCCCAGGACTTTTACGCAGCATATGCCGTTTTTAGCTTCAGGGCAGCAAGCAGCTGTTTTTTTGCTGTCCCCGTTCTTTGAGCATCCGCAATTGCAAGTGCAGGATGTTGTTTTCTTTTCCTTTTTCTTTCCGAAATTGAACAGTGACATAATGATACCTCCATGTGTTTTTATAAAATAAGCGGTTGAATCAAATTGAATAAATACCCTACAAGTATGATACCTGATGTGCATATCGCAATGAAAATGCCGAGTAGCTTCGGCTTTACCGCTTTGCGCAGCATGACCATTGACGGCAGCGAAAGCGTAGTGACTGCCATCATAAAGGACAGCACCACGCCAAGCAATGCGCCTTTGGCAAGCAGAGCCTCCGCAATCGGGATAGTACCGAAAATATCCGCATACATAGGCACGTCGGCGACTGTCGCAAGAATAACGCCGAACGGATTTTTATTGCCAAGCACCTTTACAATAAGATCTTCCGGGATCCAGTTGTGAATAATTGCTCCGATGCCTACACCAATAAGTACATAAGGAGCAACCTTTTTTGCGGTTGAGAGAACCTGCTCCCATGCATATTTCAGGCGGTCTTTGAAATGCAGCTCCTCCTGCGGAATATCAAGCGAGCGACCGTTGCGTATGTATTCTTCCACCTGATCTTCAAGTTGCAGCTTTTCAATCAGTGTACCGCCGGCAACGGCAATGACAAGACCAAGCACCACATAGACGGCGGCAACCTTCCACCCGAAAATACTCATAAGCAGTACAAGGCTTCCGAGGTCGACCATAGGAGAGGAGATCAGGAATGAAAAAGTTACGCCAAGAGGTAATCCGGCACTTGTGAATCCTATAAACAGCGGGATCGACGAGCAGGAGCAAAACGGCGTTACTGTTCCAAGCAGCGCGGCAAGTATATTTGCCCATATCCCGTGAAATCTTCCGAGTATCTTTTTTGTTCTCTCCGGCGGGAAGTAGCTTTGAATATATGAAATGATAAAAATCAACACGCCCAAGAGGACCATTATTTTTATGATATCATAGATAAAAAACTGAACACTGCCACCTATCCTGGTTGTCGTATCCAAGCCGCAAGCATTCAGAACTGTACTTATAAGTCGGTACAGCCAGTGCATACCGAGGATCTCATTCTGAAAGAAATCCCATGCTGTACTTAACAACTCCATATTAACCCCCGAAAATATCAGATCCGTTTTTTCGATATATAATGCAGAACAAAACACCCGCAAATTGCGGTTACCCGTCACTTCGCGCATATATTGCAGTCAGACGGCTCGTCATTTACCTCAAGTATCTCACCCAGCAGCTCCATTGCGTGACGGCTTCCGTCCCTGCATATCTTATAATGTGTCCACTTGCCGTCTTCACGCCCGACAACTATTCCGGATTCGCACAGTATTTTCATGTGATAGGACAACGATGACTGCGGCATATCCATTTTTTCGGTCAGAACACAGGTGCATTTTTCCCCGCTTTTAAGCAGCTCCAGTATTTGCAGACGCCTCGGGTCGCAAAAAGCCTTGAAAACCTTCGCCCTCTCTTCGTAAACAGACTCCATCCCCATCACCTCAAATCAAAATTTCTTGATATAAGTATACACCTCAAATCCAAATTTGTCAATATGTTTTTTAATATTGCATAACACTTTTTTCATGAGGTCAAAGTTAATTCAAGCCCAGACACAAAGGGGCAGCCGACAATAACATAATCGCCATTTCTGCCCTTAATAGCTGATGTTCTCACTTCGACGGTCATTTTTGGGGGACTTTCATTCGTTTGATTCATTGAATGAAAGTGTAATGTATAATATTCCGCTCCGGTAATCTGCCGAGATATGACCGTTCATACGCTCGGTAAGCAGCTTTGCAATAGACAGACCAAGCCCCGTGGATCTACGCGCGGAATCAACAGTATAAAAACGGTCAAAGAGCTTGCCGACATCAACCGAAGAAAGCCCTGCGGCGGTATTGGAAAACGTGATATCTCCGGCTTGGGTCATTGTTACCGAAAGATCGCCGTCGCTGTATTTTACCGCATTACCAATGATATTTCCGAAAATTCGAGAAAGCGCAGACTTATCAAGCGTTCTCCACACCGCTTCTTCGGGAACTGATATCTGCGGCGTGATATTCTTTGGCTCAAATGCACCGTAGAATGACAGCAAGCTGTCCTCAAGCACACGCGAGACATTGACTTTTTCATAGCTGAGGTCTGACACGGAGGAAATGACGGAATATCTGAAAAGCTCCTCGGTAAGTGATTTAAGTGCTTCTGTGCGATTGGCGATCTGCTCCACATACCTCTTTGTATTATCCGTTTTTTCTTCGGCTTCAAGCAATTCAAGATAGCCGCATATTGCAGTAAGGGGTGTACGCAGGTCGTGAGATATATTCGTGACCGCTTCTTTAAGCTCACGATCACCGTTTATGTACTGCCTACGTTGGCGGCGAAGCTCGGTAAGCTGCCTTGAAATTTCACTTGCAAGGTGGCGCACGTGCTTATCACTTGACGAAACTGTGATAAGCTGATTTGTGTCAGAGGAAAGATGCTCGTCAAGACAAGCACATATCTCGTCCATACTCTTTTGCATCATTCGGATTTTGATTATAAGTACGAATACTATTACGGAAAACACACCGCAGAGTATCCAAGGGAGCATCCTTCTCACCACCTTATAACGCTCTTTATTTCAGACTCTTTTTTCGGAAAGAGAGAAATCCACTTACCAAAGAGATCAGTATAACTCCGATTGAATAAAACGGTGCAACATTGAGTTGTGCAACATCATTATCAGAAAAGGATGTTACTACTCCGTTGCTGTTTATATGCGTAGACAACATATTGAAACTATCCACCATCTGTCCAAATGGATTGCATTTATGCAGGAAACGCAAAACAGTACCTTTAACTCCTCCGAAATAGTATGGATTCTCCGTAAGAACGACCTCATTTGAATTATATATATAAATAAATTCGGGGCGAGCTAATTTATCGGACAATAGGAAGCCAAGTACAAGCAATAATACTATGGAAACAAGCATAATAATGTACGAAAACACTCGGTTAGCGGATAAACATGATATGGTTACGCTAACAGCACTTACGACAAGCGAAAGTAAATAAAAGACTATAAAAGATTTCGCCAGTATTTCAGCTGATAATAATTGCACCAAGTTGCGCCAATTCAAAAATAAAACAGGCAGGGAAGATAAAAGAAATAAGCAATTAAATATAATAAACGCAAAAACAAATTCTGAAATAAATATTTGCTCTCTTTTATATCCGAACACTATTTTATTTCTGATAGCTCCGCCATTATACTCACTACCTATCGAAACAGCAATCAGCACAGGACATATTATTGATGGGAAAAGCAAACAAAAATCATCCAATATCGCCTCTGAGCCAATTTTTAATCCAGCACAAAAACTCAATAATACACCAACCGAAAAAGCATACCAAAGGATAGGTAATTTTGAATATCTTGCACCAACCGCACGGATTAATTTACTCATCTTCCCCACCTCCAATGAGGTTTATAAAATAACCCTCAAGGTTTTCGTCCTGCTCATGTATAGATATAAGTTCTCCACCATCGTTCGCCAAACCAACCGCAAGATCGGAGATTTTTACCGAGCCGAAAACCGATGCCTCGGTATCGGATTCTATCTCATAATCCAAAGACAATTTATCAAGAACCTGTGCAAGTATTTTTGTATCAGATACATCGACTTTCAAACATTTTCTGCAAGCCGCTTCTAATTCCTCTGCGCTTATCTCCTTAACGATATGTCCTTTTTCGATAAAGCCATAGTGTGTAGCAAGCTTGGATAGTTCACCGAGAATATGGCTTGAAATCAGCACGGTGATGCCGTGTTCACGGTTGAGCTTCAAAATAAGCTCTCTTATCTCAACGATACCTTGCGGATCAAGACCGTTTATCGGTTCGTCAAGTACAATAAAATCGGGATTGCCGATCAGAGCCACCGCTATGCCAAGTCTTTGCTTCATACCGAGCGAGAAATTACGAGCTTTCTTTTTACCCGTATTTTCAAGTCCTACAAGCTTCAAGATTTCGGGTATGCTATCGTAGTTCGGCACACCGAGGACGAGGGCTTGTTGTTTCAGATTTTCCTCCGCGGTCATATCAAGATAGATGGACGGAGTTTCAACTACCGCACCCATTCTGCGGCGGGCTTTGGATATTCTTCTGTCCTTATTAGATATTCCGTAAAGCGTATAATCACCGCTTGTCGGCTCTTGCAATCCGCAAATGACACGGATAAGAGTTGTTTTACCCGCACCGTTTCTTCCCACAAAGCCGTATATTGCTCCTTTGGGAATGTGCATTGTTAAATCCTTCAACGCTTCAAACTTTCGATAAGTCTTTGACAGCGCCGAGGTAGTGAGTACGTATTCCATTTGGATATCTCCTTAATAATTGCTGACACCGTCATTTTACATTAAAAGCGTAAAGGAAGCGGTAAAGAAAAGGATTAAGATTCAGTAAAGATTTATTTTGCAAGCTTAAATCCAATGCCCCAAACCGCTTCGATGTAATTCTTACCAGAAGCATCACGGAGCTTTTTTCGTAAATTGCTTACGTGGATCTTGAGGGAATTTTCGGTGCAATCGGGAGTATCGGGACCGATATATTCAAGCAACTGCGATTTTGAAATTGCCTGCGTACCGTTCAGCATCAGACATTTGAGTATAGCATACTCCGTTCTCGTCAGCTTAACTTCCGTGTCTCCCACGGTCAGGGCATAGCTTGCCGTATTCAATGTGAGTTCGTCGTAGTGCAAAAGCGTGGTCTGAGTCGTTGCGTTTCTCAAAGCCACTGCTATTCTTGCCGTAAGCTCTCTGGTATTGAACGGTTTTGTTATGTAATCCACCGCACCGTTTAGAAGCAGGTCGACCTTGTCATCCACACCGACCTTTGCGCTGACAACTATTATGGGAATGTTCTTGATCTTAGGTAAGATATCCTCCCCAGAAAGCCCGGGTAGCATAAGGTCGAGCAATACAAGATCTGGCGTTTGGGATGAGAGCAGCATCAAAGCTTCAGTTCCTGAATAGGCTCGTAACGTGCCGTAGCCCTCTTTAGTCAATACTTCTTCAAGCATATTGCCGATATGTACATCATCATCTATGATAGCAATTGTTTTCATTTGTCTTCCTCATTTTTCCCGCTACCGCTATCGCGCAAACGAGATTGGCATCTTAAGTCGCACCGGACTCTTTAAGTTCTGTTTTTTGCCGGTCATCGTATAAAAAGTAGCTGTTTCCGTTTGAATGAACTCCAAACCATGCATGTCTCCAACACCTTTTCACTGGTTTATTATAGTACAAAAGCGGTGTATTGTCAATTCGCTGTGCAATTCACGGCGAAATTCATTTTTGATGCAGTATACAGAATATTAGCATTATAACACAGACAAAAAGCCCGTAACAGCTCTGCCGCAGGGCGGCATAACTGTTCCGGGCTTTTTCTCCGGACCTAACAAGGTATTCGAACGCAAAGGATGCACTATACCCCCATTGTTCCCTGCCAAAACCGAACACAAAATACAGAAATCGTCGAAACATATGCTACAGATAAAATCATCATAATAATATTTTTGACTTTCGATTCACACGGCTTCTGCTATACTCCGCGTTTTTTCCGTTTGAATGAGCCCGACACCGATTACGACCGATATTTATTCCCGGTCATGATCGTCTCTCTTTTTGCTGCCTTGCCAACAAGGTCTCAAACCAAAGCTCCGGATCGGGCATAGGAGAGGTTTTTTCAATATATGAGATCGCATTTTTTGTCAGTGTGCGCGTCCTGCGCATTTCGCCGCTGCTTTTATCAGGCATCCGATCCACCAGAGCCGAGCCGTGAGTCCCGACGTTCTCCGCTGAACAGGTCATAGCGGAAAGCACCGAACGCTGAGTCAATACCATATCGTAAAGTCTGAATAACTCTGCTATTTGTGACCGGTCGTCGATCATAGCGGTTTCGAAGAATTGCTTACACAGCTTATCCACCTTGGCAAACAGTGCTTTCATGCCATAGGTGCTTCTGTCAAAATCCGCCACGCGGCTCATCTCGGCTTGCAGCTCCTCACGTATCCGGGCAATATTTGATCTTCCGTATTGTACATCCGGTGTTGGGTATTTGACAGAGAGATGCTTTTCTTCCGTTTGCTTTGCAATATGCTCAGCCGCACGCAGACTTCCGACCTGAGTGGAATTGAGCGCGCTTCCGCCGGGGCGGTAGACGCCGAAGGTCCCCGCCGCCTCGCCTGCAACATATAACCCGACAACATCGCTTTGCCAATGAGAATCGACCGTCACGCCTCCGTTGCAGTGCTGCGCACAAACGGCAATCTCCAAGCGCTCGGTATACAGATCGATTCCGTGATCGGCATAAAGCTCTATCGCGCCGATATTCATTTTGGCAAGCCTCTCAATCGGCGTACCGAGCAGCGCGCCCGAGCGTTCAAGATACCCGTACGCCTCGGAGGGAAGAACCGAAAAACCGTTCTCCAGGCCTTTGGGATCGTGCATAAAGTCCAGATATACACGGTTTCCCTTTTTTATCTCCTCTGCAACCAACAGGTCGACCTTGGAGGAGCCGTCTGCTTTTCTCGTATCAAAGGGCCATTGATAGCCTTTGAGAAAGATCAATCCAAGCGATTCCGCGCCCAAAGAATCATAGAGAAATTCGCGTTCGTTTCCTTCGGGATCCACGCAAATATAACGCGGTAACACCTGCTGATAGGTACCCGACAGATTCCAAAGGAATTTGGTGCTGGCGATCCCGTACTGCCATTCTTCCATATTGGACAGAGAAGCTCCCGCATCAATGGCAAGCCCGGTCGCGCCGTGCTGGCTTTCCGGATAGACCGAATTTTTGTAGATCCCCGCAGGTCCGCCCGTGCAAAGTATCACGTTCTGACAGGCAATCACCGAAATCTCACCCGTGACTGTCGAAGCACACGCAATTCCCGCAACAGCACCCCCGTCGGTCAGAATTTTTATCACTCTCTGAAGGTCGATTATCTCAATTCCTTTCCCGCACACCGAGCGTTCCAGTGCTTCGGTCATATATCTGGAAGTCAGCGGACCGCACGATGTCGCGCGGCTTCTTGGGTCGTGGTCGGTCTTATAGCCCGCATATTCGCCATATTCGTTGGTCGGGAATGGAACGCCGAGCTCGACAAGGCGCATAAAGCACCGCGTCGAATACGCCGCCTCGCACAAGGCGTGCTCGCCCATTACGCCGCCGCCTGAATAGAGTGTATCTGCCAGCTCCCGCACGCTGTCTCCGTCGCTTCCGCACAGAGACAGCTTATAGTAGGTCTGCTTATCGCTTCCCGAATTGCGTGAGGTCCCGCCCAACCGTCCCTCGGTCACAATTGCAATGTCTCTTACTCCGAGATCATAAAGTCGATCGGCGGCATTATAACCGGCGCAACCCGTTCCGATGATAATAGTATGATATCTGTTCTTCATAGCTTTCTGATATGCATGCCTCCGTCAAGAATAAATGACTGCCCTGTTGTATAGCCAAAGGTTCCGTCGCAAAGCGCGACTACTGCCTTGGCAATATCGTCGGGCTGTCCCCATCTGCCGAGCGGAACAAGTCCGCCTTCGATCAGACGGTCATATTTTTCCTTGACAGGGGCGGTCATGCCGGTGGCGATGATACCGGGACATATCTCGTTGACCGTAATGCCTTCCGATGCCAAACGGTCTGCAAACAGCTTGGTGATCATGCTCACACCCGCTTTGGAAATACAGTATTCTCCGCGGCTCGTGGAGCTGGTGTATGCCGAGCAGGAGGAAATATTCACGATCGACCCGCCCTTTCCCTGCCTGATCATTTCGTTGGCAACAGCTTGTGTCAGAAAGAGAGTTCCTTTTGTATTGATCCCCATCACAAAATCATAGCTTTCCTCGGTCATTTCCAGAATATCGCGCCGAACCTTTGGCGCCACGCCTGCCACATTGATCAGGGCGGAAAGCTCTCCCTTTTGCATTGCAGTATTCAACAGGTTCTTTCGGGAGGCGGGATCGGACAGATCTCCCTTCACATAAGTAAATTCATATTTTTCAAAGTCCGAAAGATCGGCGGCGTCCATTATGTCCATCCCTACCACGGCATATCCGTTGCCGCAAAGCCGCAATGCGCTTTCCTTACCGATTCCGCCGAGTACTCCGGTAACAATTGCAACCTTCATTGTTTGATCTCCCTATAAAGATTTTTGTAATATTCGTTGAATACCGCGCATCCCGAAACCTTTTTGTTCCGCATAAGCACAGTACATCTGGAGCAAGCAATACAACATTTTTGGGGATCAAAGCGCCCTGATAAATGATCCGTGTAAAACGCAGGGTACGCAAGCCACATTCTGCCGTATCCCACCAGATCACAAACGCCTTCCCGTAATCGCTTTTCCGACTCCTCCATCAGATTGTCCCGATAATAGGAAAGCCCCGACCCCACCACGGTCAACGACGGGAATTTTTCCTTGATATGCCGCTCCACTCTCACGAAGCGGTCAAGGCCTTCCTCTGCGGGTTCAGGCGCAACATAGCTTCCTTTACGGTACGGACGGTTGACATGAGGATTGTAATAAGGATTTCCAATTGTTACATTCAGTATCCGGATCCCCGCCTGTAAAAGCTTTTCGATCAGCAGATCCGGCTCGGTCAGGTCAAGATCGTTTTCCTCGTCCGTACCAAAGCCGTACGGCTTCGGAACCATGTCCGAAACGCTCAGCCGAGTAGTCAACAAATAATCATCGGGAATGACCTGCCTGACAGCCTGAATGCAGTCGAGGTACAGTCTTGTACGGTTTTCAAAGCATCCGCCATAACGTCCCTTGCGCCCAAACGCCGATAAAAGCTCCTGAAAAAGATATCCGTGACACGATTTTACGTCCACTCCGTCAAATCCTGCCTTCACCGCAAGCTCGGCAGACGCGGAATATTTCTCTGGAAGGCTATCAAGATATTCATCAGTCACGATGTTTTCGTCGGTCACCGGGCGGGTCGCCTCATAGATCGGATGACGGTAAGCGATCATGGGAACGATGCTTTGTCTGCCCGAATGGGTCAGTTGAAGAATAAATACAGGCTCGATCCCACATTCTTCCTCGGCGATCTTCCTCATATCACGCAAAAGCTGCTGAAATTCGTTGAGATTCTCCTGTGTCAGCATCATCTGACGCGCATTGGTGCGCCCCTCCGGACACACGGCATTCGCCTCGAACCAGATGATCCCCGCGCCGCTTCTTGCTGCCCGGAAGTATTTTTCAACCGTCAACTCGCTGGGGCTTCCGTCCTCATGGCAGTCGCATCCCTCCATGGGTTGAAGTACCACACGGTTTGGAATTTTTCGTGTACCTATCTGAATGGAATTTTGAATCATCCTTAGCACTTCCTTTCTTTATACACCGTATATTGTATCACGAATTAAAAGCAATGTATATATTAATAATTGCAATATACATTGCTTTTATTGCAAACTTGTGATACAATAAAACCACAGGGGGATCTCAATAACCCACAGATTTCAGACAGATGGATTTTTATTTGAATATACGGAGCGCATGATCGATAACCCTGTTTTATGGGATAGTCATTGTCATGCGCAATTTGAAATGATCGCCGTGCTGGAGGGAGACATAAGCATTATGCTTGAAGGCAGAAGCTACCGTCTGACAGAAAAACAAACGGTTATTATTCCTCAGCTTCTCTATCACACCATGTGAATTTCTAATTCATTATATCACCCGGTGACAGCCAAATCAAGTTATTTACCTGTTTTTTATGTCTGATATTTTGTTTTCATTGTTTCGCTCGCGCTGATGTAGCATTGTAAGGCAGTGTAAGGCTTCGCACAGTACCATTGTTTTTGATCTTTAAGTTGATAGTATTGCTCCTTCCTGCGGTTCATGATTTCTTTGGCGTTTTACTTCATAATTATTCTTTGCTTTTTTACAGAAGAAAAATGAAGCATCCGCCGCCGGCGAATATGAAGCGGCAACTTCGTTGCCGTGAAGCGCTTGTAACGCTCGTGTGAAGCGAAACGCGCTTTTTCATCTCCGTGTGGCGAAGCCACGCTTCATGGGGCGAAGCCCTGCTTCATTTTTCATGCGCCGCAGGCGCGCTTCATTTAAAAGAAGACATCGCATAACGCGAAAACACTGTATTTATTTGTATACTGGATGAACTGTAAGCTTTTGAAGGATGCCGCGCTACCCATCGATCCGCCCTTGCAGCTACCTCCGGATGCGAAGACGGACATTCCGCCTGACCAGAAATTTTCGGTGGAGGCGCGAAACTCCTACGGATAAATGGACGAAAAAATTCAAGAGTAATTCACATCAGATTCTTGAAAAGATACGGTTATTCGTATACAATGTATTCTGTAAGATTATTTTTTCACGGAGTTCGATATGAACGGAATCAAGGGCTATATCTCCATTCGGGAGGCGGCTTACCGTTGGGGCGTGTCGAAGCGGCGTGTCAACCAATACTGCGCCGAAGGCCGTATCCCCGGCACCTCCCGGTTCGGGCGCTCATGGGCGATTCCCGAGGACGCGGAGAAACCCGCTGACCCGCGCAAAAAAAGAAAAGCAAAACGATCCGGAGGAACGCGCCATGCCAAAACCAAAATGGAATCTGAATACCGTTTACATATCCGAACGTCTTCAGGAGAGTCTGCGACCAATCTCCCACTGCGCAATGACCACGGTGGTGGCACCTATGGGCTATGGCAAAACAACGGCAGTGAACTGGTATCTGGGTGAGCGCGTCAAAGCAGAAACGTTAAATGTCATCCGCATCAGCGTATATTCCGATAATTTTGCGATCTTCTGGAAAAGCACGCAGGATGCCTTCGCCCGCGCCGGCTTTGACTTTCTGCATGACTATACCTGCCCCACGGATGCCGCCGGCGGTGGGCTGCTGGTGGATGATCTCTGCCATGAGCTGGCGGGAGAAGCTTCCTGCTATATCTTCGTGGACGATTTTCATCTGCTGACGGACAGACGCGCCACGGCGTTCCTTTGTATGCTGGCAAATCGGTTGCCTGCGAATGTGCATCTGATCGTCGCCAGCCGGGACCGCTTTCTGCCTGCCGCGGAGGCGGTGCGGCTGGGGGCGAGGGTATATCAGATCGGCACGGAGCAGCTGCGCCTCAACCATACTGAGCTTGCCGTCTATGCACACCGATGCGGCACGGAGCTTACCGATGCACAGATCGAAAGCCTCCTTTATTACAGCGAAGGGTGGTTCTCCGCCGTCTATCTGAACCTACGGACACTTTCGAAATGCGGGGCTCTCCCTGACCGCAATTCTGACATTTACACCATGTTCACCGCCGCCATGATAGATCCGCTGCCGAAGCAGCAGCGGGAGTTTCTTGCGGTCATGGGACTTGCCGATGAGTTTACCGCCCAGATGGCGCACTTCATCACAGGGGATGAGGATGCGATGCAGATCATTTCCATGTTGACCGAACAAAACGCATTTGTAACTTGCCTGCCGGACGGCGTGACTTTCCGCTTCCACCACATGATGAAGGAATGCGCAGAGCGCACTTTCCTGACAATGAAAGCGGAAACGCAGAGACTATATTGGGAGCGGTTCGGTTTCTGGTATGAAGAACACAAGCAGTATCTTCACGCCATAACGGCATACCGAAAAAGCGGAAACTACGACGCGCTGCTAAGTGTGATGCGCAAGGATGCAGGAATTCTGCTGGCGTCGCTGTCCCCGGCAGAGGTGTTGGCTACCCTTGATGAATGTCCTGTTTCTGTTTTGAAGGCGCACCCGCTTTCCATTCTGGTGCTGATGCGCCGTATGTTCACATGGCGGCAGATCCCGAAGATGCTGGAGCTGAAATCCCTCCTGTTGACTTCCATTGATGAGCATCCGGAGCTGTCGGAGGAAGAACGCGGCAATCTGCTGGGCGAGTGCGATCTGATCATGAGTTTCCTGTGCTATAATGATATCAGCGCCATGAGCCGTCTGCATCGCAGCGCCAGCAGACAGATGTCCCGCCTTGCCATCAGTATCCAGAACAGCGGCGGCTGGACCTTCGGCTCGCCGTCCGTTCTGATGATGTTCTATCGTGCGCCGGGTGAGCTGCAAAGCGAGCTTGTCGAGATTGATGAGTGTATGCCCCATTACTATAAGATCACGGGCAACCACGGACAGGGCGCGGAAACCATCATGCGGGCGGAGGCGGCGTTCATGCAGGGTCGTTTCACGGACGCGCACATCGAGCTGGAACACGCCTATGCGCAGATCGAGGGGAACGGGCAGGTGAACATGGCACTTTGCTGTGACTTCCTCGCATGGCGGCTTTCCCTGTGTACGGATGTAGAGCAGCGATATTCCTTTGAGGAACGCCGCGAGGAGCTGCTGCGTCATCACAACGCCGCATGGATCAATATATGGAGCGCCACCAGCGCCTATTATCACGCTCTGGCGGGAGAGATGGAACGAATCCCTGCCGTTTTTGCCGAGCATCAGCTTAACACGATCAATTTCCTTGCGCCGGGCAAGCCCATGATGGACCTGATCGAGAATCAGGTGTATCTCGCCCAAGGCGCCTATACCAAGGTGATCGGCCGCAGCGGGTCGCTGCTTGCCGTGTGCGAAGCAATGCACTATGCTCTGGTCGCGCTGCATATCCGCATTCAGACCGCAGCGGCTTATGAGATGCTGGGAAAATCTGAGGAAGCGCACGAGTGGCTCTCAAGGGCGCTTTCCGATGCTGCGCCGGATGGTTTTGTGATGCCGTTTGTGGAGAACTACGACCGCTTGCAGACGATGCTGGCACGGGAAATCAATAGTGACCTGACTGTGAAGATCATCGAGCTGGGCGAAGCGGCAAAAGCGCGAAAAGCGGAAGGCACCCGCCCGGTCGCGTTCGATGCGCTGACACAGCGGGAATTTGAAATTGTAAATCTGATGGCACAGCGTCTTTCCAACCGCGAGATCGCGGAAAAGCTGTTTCTCTCCGAAGGCAGCGTCAAGCAGTATGTGAATCAGATCTATTCTAAGCTTCATATTGAAGGCGACATCCGAACCAAGAGAAAGCAGCTTACCGGGTTACTCCTGCCAAAGACCTAACCTTTGGTTAATGTTCATTTTATAAAATCCACCGTACAATGGTTATACGGTGGATTTTTTTGTTTTTGAAGGAGGGAAAACAGTGGAGCGAACGCAAATTGGCGGCAATAGAATCCTGTCTGTGCCGGATATGCCAGAGCCTTTGCGCTGATATGCCAATATGCCGGCATTAACTGCGCTTAGATACTGTCGGACAGACCGATGTGGATCACACCTATTTTTACATTCCGCTTTCATCCGAATATGAACATGAGGCGAACGAAAAAATGGCAAGTTTTATCCAATACACCAATAAGGAAGCACGCAGTTGTTGAGGCTCCTGCATAGATGCTGAGATCTTTAACAAAGCAGATTCCGATTTCTGTCCTAAAGCATATGAAGAAACCAAAAAATCTACAGCGTGAATGAAAACAGTTGCTGTTAAATCACAACCCAGGAAGGAGGACTTATGTGGAAAGAAAATATATTTCAGCGGTCAGACCGTTAGACGGATATGCCCTGCAGGTTGATTTTGTGTCCGGCAGCCGTCTGCTGCTGGACATGAAGCCGTATCTTGACAAAATCCGTTTCCGGTCACTTGCTGACCCGCAGGTGTGGAACAGCGCCGTGACCAACGGTATTTTTATCCGATTCGGCAATGTGGAACTGAGCCACGATGAAATACTGTCCATGGCAGAGCAGGAGCATGGGGACGCAACTTATTAAGAAAGGAAAAAACGAACATGAAAAATTGGAAAAAGTATATGGGGCTTTTGCTGGCGCTGGTGTGCGTCCACAAAGCGGATGCCACCTTCTATTACGATACGGAAGATCAGGCGTTGTTTGACTCTGCGAACCACCCCATTACCCTTTGGGACAACGTGTGGGATATCTTCAAGGGCATCGACTTCGCCGACCTGAACGGCGACGGCAACAGCGATGCGACTATGAAGTTCGATGACAGCGGCACAGAACTCCTGATGGTGTGGTTCTGGGATGTGTAGAGCGCTGAGTTTGTATACCAGCCTGATAATTCAAAGGAGGAATAAACAGTATGATATTCATAATAATCCTGATCGTCACCCTCATTATTTCGCTTCTGATCTGGGGCATCGCCACTTACAACCGGTTGGTCACCGAGCGGTTAAAGGTTCAGACACAGTGGAGCCAGATCGATGTGGTGCTAAAGCAGCGGTTTGATCTGATCCCCAATCTGGTGGAAACGGTCAAGGGCTATGCCGCACATGAAAAAGAGACGCTGCAGGCGGTTGCCGACGCACGTAGCCGCTATCTCGGTGCTAAAGACGCAGAGGGGCAGATGAAAGCCAGTACAGAGCTGTCCGGCGCTATTGGGCGTCTCATGGCGTTGGCAGAGTCTTATCCCGAGCTGAAAGCAAACCAGAATTTCTTACATTTACAGCAGCAACTCGCCTCGATGGAGGAAAAGCTGGCGAATTACCGCCAGTTCTACAATGACACTGTCCTACGCTATGACAGACTGCTTGAAACGATTCCCACCAACCTGATAGCGAAGATGTTCCATTTCAAAAAAGAGGAATTCTTCAAGGTGGAGGATGCCCAAAAGGATAATGTCAACATCAAGTTCTGACAGAGATTTTCGATGAAAGTAGGTCGTGCAATGAAGCATTCTTTACGCAAGATATTATACCTTTTACTTGTTCTGCTGATAATTCCCCTGTTTTCGCCGAACGCATCGGCAGAGGATTACAGCGCCGAGTTGCATTCTCTGCACTTTGATATTGCATTGCAGGAGGATGGGAGCGCATATATCACCGAAACCAGGGAAGTCGTGTTCAGCGGTGATCATGATTTTTCACATTATAGTGTGAATAATCTGTTCGCCGGTCCCCGGGCGTTCGTTGATTGGGAAGTCTCGATTGACGGGACGCCTGCATCGCAGCTTGACGAACCGGACAATGATAACCGTCCCAAGAACACCTTTGCGGTGGAGGATGGCGACGGGGAAAATACCGTCCACATCTATTTCCGGCAGTCGGACAGCGGCACCCGCGTCTTCAAGATCAGCTACCGTTTGGAAAACGCCGTGAAGCTATATTCCGATGTGGGCGATTTTTTCTGGAACTTGACCGGAGAGAACGGCATTTCCGACATTGGCACGCTCACCGCCACCCTGACCGTGCCTGAAGGCGTTCCGGATGAGGATTTCCTCATCTGGGCGCATGGACCGCTCAACGGCACATTTAACAAGCAGTCTGAAAACTCTGCGTTCCTGCAGATAGAGAACGTCTCTCTGGGGACGATCGTTGATATCCGCTGCACTCTGCCCGCCGACTTCTTCTACGGCGGATGGGAGCAGCAGGGCGATGGGCTCGACCAGATTCTGGCATATGAAAAGGAGCTGGCAGACAGCGCAAACGCCAAGCGCGAGGAAGAGGAACGCAGGAAAGCTGAACAGGAGGCATATTGGGCTGAGCGGCGCGCATGGGAAGAGGCGCATCCCGTTTTGAATTCCATCGAGCAGTTTTGCAGCGGGATCATGGGCTCGGTTTGGGACTTCCTGACCGAATATGGATTAATTGCTTTAGTAATCATTATCTTTGGTATACCGGTTCTTGCGCTGACCGGTGTGCTTAGCCTGATTATGCGCATCCTGAAATGGATCAATATCAAAAGGTTCAGAAAGCATCCCACCAAGTCACCCCAGTATTACAGGGATCTGCCGGATGACCGTCCCGCCCCTGTTGTAGAAAGGCTGGTTCATTTCTACGACGGCAAGTCTGACATCTCCCGACAGATCTCCGCAACGCTGCTGGAATTGAATTTGAAAAAGCTGATCCATTTCCGGACGACTGCGGGGGACGCGGAGCTTCTGCTGAATGAGCGGCTGGGCGAGGAGCTGTTCCCAACTGACGCGCCGCAGGAGGACGCGGAGTCGGCAAAGGATCAGGAGAATATCAAGAGCTATCAGGAAATTCTATGGGATTTCATTAAGAACGCTGCCAACAAAAGCGGGAAGATTTCCATAAAGGATTTCAAACAGTATATTAAGGACAACCGTGACGCGGCCTTGGATTTCCGCAACAGCTTTGCGGGTGCGGTGGAAAGAGAATATACAAAATGGATCAAAACCGAGAACACGGAAAAAGCTTCCACCGGAGCCTTCAAGCGCCGTCTGATTTTTTCCGCGGCGGTAGGGCTTATTGCGATGCTGTTCTGTATGTTCAGTTCGCTGTATGACGGAATCGATTTCAGATCCTCCTTCGTATTCGGTCTGATCACCTTTGCGGGGTTGGTGATCTTACTCTCCATTATCCGCTTTTTGATAAATTTCGTGAAAAGCGGCGGCTCCTGTATTGTTCTGGATCAGCAGGGTGAGGATGACCTGGCTCTGTGGCAAGCCTTCGGACGTTTTCTGGATGATTTTACTACCTTCGAGGATAAGGAACTCCCGGAATTTTCCGTATGGCGTGAGTATATGGTCTACGCAGTCGCGATGGGCAATGGTCAGAAGGTGGCAAAGGCGCTGGCAGTAAAATATCCGGAATCCGTCTTCCAAGGAACGGATACCTTTGATGACGATATGTACCGTTGGCTGCAGGACATGGCACTTTATGATGCAATGGCTTCCATTGGCAAGGAGGTTGCTGAAATCCAAGCACCCAGTTCCTCCTCGTCCGACGACAGCAACTGGAGCGACAGCGACGGCGGTGGCGGCGGTTTCTCCGATTCCGGAGGCGGCAGCGACAGCGGCAGCGGTGGCGACTTCATTGATTAAATTGATCAATTAAAAGAAAACAGGCTGATAAATATCTTAGGTCGGAATCGGCGTTTGGCATTTTTATTTCGTATTGTTC
>ULVD01025254.1_pt1 | contig 18263 bp, 12 predicted proteins | sample 1959101 | NCBI WGS metagenome assembly ULVD01 (sample SAMEA4835777, study PRJEB28245) | human gut metagenome | biome: gut microbiome; material: fecal sample | place: Denmark | collected 2008
GATTGTCCGGCTTCGCCTTCACGAACCTAAAAAAGTTTTTGGCAGGGAGAGGAGTTTCGCAAAAAGCGAACCGCAGGGGGAGGGAACCGACAGTCTTCGGATATTGACAAAAGAACAGAAAGATGGTACAATAAAATCGGCATATTGTCGTGGCAGGATACACCCGAAAGGAAGGTTTTTAGGGGTGAAAATAGAGAAAAAGCAGAAGAACATACTGATTGCCCTGACAGCGGCGGGAATCACCCTGCTGACGGCAATTCTGGTAATCATACTGGTGGTAAACAGCAGTGAAGGGGTAAAGGATCGGTCGCCGGTGCGCCAGGTAGTCACCCTGGAAGCGGGGGAGCCTTTTGACCCGGCGGTTTTCCTGAAAGCGGAGGGCTACACCTGCAGTGTAAAAGAGGGCTTTGAAGTCAACACTTCGGTGTTGGGGGATTATCCGGTGCCCCTGTTGCTTTCCGACGGCAGTGAGAGGACCGTTACGCTGAAGGTGCGGGACACGGTAGCGCCCAGGTACCGAGAATTGCCGCCGTTGCTGGTGAAAAAAGGGGCAACTTTACTGCCCACAGACCTATTGCCGGCAGACTGCATAGAAGATAAAACCGAAGTGAAGGTGGCATACATTTCGTCAAATGCCGACACCTCCAAGGAGGGTCTGCACCGCACTCTGTTGCGGCTGACGGACGCCGGCGGAAATGTGACCAAAGCGGAGGTGTCCTATTACATACTGTCCGAATACAACAGCAGTTACTTCTATGAAATCGGGGGAGAAACACCGCTGCTTGAGCGGATCCTGCCCGGTGCAGGAGCCCTGCTGACAGAGGGCAATCTGACGCCTTCGGTTCCCGGAACGGTGACGGTTCAGGTAAAGCTGTCCGGGGAAGAATACACCTTGCGGTATGAAGCCAAGGACACCATCCCGCCGAAGGCAACGCTCAAGGAGGTTTTGCCGGTATTTTATGTGGGGACGGAGCTGCCCGATCCGATGGTTTTCTTTGAGAACATAGAGGATCATACCAGGGTCACGGCGACTTATAAGGTAAACTATGTTTTGGATCGGGCGGAGCAAAAGGAACTGACGGTGCTTCTTACCGACGAAGGAAAGAATACCGTTACGGTGACGGTTACTGTTTCCGTCCTGGAGGATCAGGAAGGGGCAGACACCATACCGCCGGTCTTTTCCGGAGTGAAAAACCTGACGGTGAATCTGGGGGCAACGCCCGACTATCTTGCCGGAATCACGGTATATGACGGCAGGGACGGACAAATTCCCGCCGAAAGGGTGCAGATCGACACTTCGGCAGTGGACCTTTTCAAGGTTTCCACAGGAGAAGGATACCGGGTCGTATACTCGGTACGGGATGCGGCAGGGAATCTGGCAACGGCTGTGGCCTATGTAAAAGTGGTGCAGAATACGATTCCGGAGGAGGAATTGAATACCTATTTTGCACAGCTCCTTTCGGAACTGAACATTTCTTCTTCTCAGTCCCGTTTCTCGGTGCTTTCTTCGGTTTACGATTTTCTCACCGAAAAGTACGGACTGACGCCCAGCACCGCCAACACCGATCTGAGCGACCATCATCAGGAGGCCTACTGGGGCTTCCGTCTGAAGCGGGGCGACTACCGTACGGCCTGCGCAATGTTACAGACGCTTCTGGAACAACTGAAGATCGATTGTATAGAGGTCAACAGACGGGAGGCGGGGACGGTTTCCCACCGCTGGATGCTGGTGGACTATGGCATTGGGTGGCTGTATATGGACACCTTCCCCACCAAGGACTATGTCTGGACCACCGACGGCAGACTTCTGCGTTCCGGCTCTGAGGAAGCCAAACATCTGACCAAAGCAGAGATTTACCGCAGGGAGGCAATGACCGATGCGGATCTGCAGGAGCTGACCGAGCTTTCCAACAGAGTCGTGGTGGGCTGGAATTACTATTTCAGCGAGGAGGTCCGCCCGCTGACCGCCGAGCGCACAGAAGACGGGCGGTATGTTTCACAGCGGTATCATGTGCAGTATGTTTCCGACAACGCCGGATACGGAAGCATCGGCGGTATTTCCTCGCAGTATGTGCGGCACGGAGAGAATTCCGCTTCCGTCACGGCCATTCCCAAGCCCGGTTATCGGTTTTTGTTCTGGAGTGACGGCAATACCGAAGCGATCAGAAGCGATGTGATCCGAATGGACACGGTCCTGACGGCCTTTTTTGAGCCGGACAGCCATACGGTGGACTACTTTACCGTATACTACAAGGCCGGAGAGGGCGGACAGATCGTCGGCAGTTCGGTGCAGAAGCGCCGGTACGGCGAAAGCACGGCGGCTGTGACCGCCAAGCCTTTGGAGGGTTACCGCTTCATCCGTTGGAGTGACGGCTCCGCCAATCCGGTGCGGTTCGATACCGTGACGGAGGATGCGGAATACCGGGCAGAATTTGAAAGGATCCCGTTGCTTTGCTATGAAGCCGGCGAGGGCGGCAGAATCGAGGGTGCGGAAAGGCAGACGCTGATGCCCGGTGCGCAGGGAAGCCCGGTGACGGCCGTTCCTCTTGAAGGATATATCTTTGAGGGTTGGAGCGACGGGGTGACCACGCCCGAAAGACAGGATACGGCAGAAGCGGATGCAACCTACACAGCGCTTTTCAAGAAGGACGATCGGTTCTACACCATCCGGTATACCAATACAGAAGGCGGAACGGTGGAAGGCGAAACCGTTCAGACGGTGCAAAGCTGGCAGGAAGGAACAGCCGTTCGGGCGGTTGCCGCCGAAGGATATGTTTTTGTGGGCTGGAGCGACGGGAAAACCGAGCCGGAGAGAAGCGATACCGTGTATGCCGAGGCTGAATATCAAGCCATTTTCCAAAAGACGGAGGAGGGCAGTGACACAGACCCGGATTCAGACACTGCCCCCGACACAGAACCGACAGACGGGTCCGCCGGGACGGTTTGAAGAGAAAGAACTTCAAAAATCGGAGCAACGACCGGGGGGAAGCGACAGGCCCTACAGGCCGACCGCAAGGTTAACGCCCTTTTCCGGAAAGAAATTTGAAGAAGAATCCGGAAGCGGCGTGTGTACGGCCCGGCTCTCAAGGATCGAAAAATGATGAAAAAAACAAAGGTTTTCAGAATATCTCTACTGATGTTCGCTCTGCTTTTTCTGCTTTGCTCCTGCAACAGCGGGAAGTTTTCCGATTTGAAAAAGGAAAGTGACCCCTTGGTTCTTCCGGTTTTGCGCATCGAAACCGAAGAAGGGAAGGAGGTTGCGGATCGGGAGAATTATCTGCCCATGACTCTGTCCGTCAGCGGCAGTGCCAACGGAACATACGACCTGCCGGCGCTGGGCGGCGGCATCCGGGGCAGAGGAAATTCCACCTGGGATTTCTGCGAGAAAAAATCCTATAAGCTGAAGCTGAATCTGAAGGTCAATCTGTTGGGTATAGGTACGGGCGGAGAAAAGGACTGGGCGCTGATCTCCAACGCCCGGGAAAAATCCATGCTTCGGAATTACAGTATGTTCCTCTTGGCAAAAAAAATGGGGATTTCTCCGGTGACCGGCTGTAATTTTGTGGAGGTTTACCTGAACGGCGACTATATCGGGGTCTATCTGCTCTGTGAAACGCCGGAGGCGGCCGAGAATCGGCTGGATCTGGGAGAAGAAAGCGGCGAAACCGAGGTCGGCTATCTTCTGGAGCTGGACAAACGGGCTAAGGCCGAAAGTCAGCACAGCTATGAGTATTTCTATGTGAACGATTGGGCGGTGCCCTTCGCCGTGAAAAGCCACATTGAAAACAAAGCCCAGAATGCCTATATCAAGTCCTATGTGGAGAGAGCGGACGATGCCATTCTGAGCGGGGAACGGTCACGGGTGGAGGAATTGGTGGAGCTTTCTTCGCTTGTGGATATGTATATTCTTGAAGAATTTTCCAAAGACCGGGATGTGGGTTTTGCCAGCTTTTATGTATACAAAAAGGCGGGGGAGCGGTTGCAATTCGGCTACCCCTGGGATTTTGACCTGGCCTTGGGAAACGATACGGGAGAGGACCGGGCCAACGAGGAGAACGCCCCCGATATCAACTATCCCGATCCGGAGGGCGTGATGGCGTCGGTGCTCAACCGTTGGTTTTCGGCCCTGTGGCAAACCGAATGGTTCCGGAAGGAAGTAGCCGATCGGTGGGCAGAGGTGGAGCCTCTTGTGGATGAAACACTGAAAGAAGTGGGAATTCTGGGATTTTCTCTTGAAGAAGCGGCAGAAAGGAATTATGAGCGCTGGGATATTCTGGGGAAAAAACAGCTTTTTGAGCCATGGAAGGTATACCGGATGGGGGACTATGACGATCAGGTGGAGTATCTTTTAGAGTGGATGGATCACCGGAAAATCTGGTTAGGCGCATACTTCCAAAAATCTGTTTGTTAGTTTCGGAGAAAGAAGGAATGAAAAATGACTCCGTCGGAAGCTGAAAAAGAAGAATTTCTTATAGAAAACACCTATCCGGTTTCGTCAAAGGATTTGTGGGAAGCCTTAAGCCGCCGGGCTTGGGTCAGTCCCGGGATCATTGTTCCGGCAACACTGGCGGTTCTCTTGATTTCTTACGGTAGCACCTATGCCGCCGTGACCAGCCAGTATAATGTGGTCATCACGGTGGTTCTTCTGGGGGGATTGTTCTTTTATTGGTTTGTAAACCGGTTCTATGTGGTTCGCCTGAATGTGAAGCAGAATATGTTGCGCTACGAGGAGGAAGGAATCGCTTTCTTGACCGTGGGGCTAAACAATCAGGAAATTCTGTTGAAGCCGGGAACGGCGGACGGACGGAAATTTTGCTTCCGGATTCCTTTCTGGCGGGTGAAAAAAATTCTCAAAACCAAGAATTTAGTGGTGGTCTGCACCGATGCCGGCAGAATGGTGATTTTCAAAAATGAGGGCTATACTGTCGGAAGCCGGAAGGCGCTCTTGCATCTGCTGAAGGAAAGCTGTCCTCAACTGCGCTTTCGCCGGGGGTTCTTAAAAAAGTAAAGTCTCTGTTTTCAGGATCCTTCCGCACCGCCGGAGCAAGGCGGCTTGTGCGGCCCTGAAAGAGAAAACGACCGACAAAGCTCCGAAAAAAGGGGGTCAGAAAGTCGGACACCGCATTGGAAACATCAGGGCCATGAAGCCCCGCCGCAAAAATTCAGAACCGAAAACCCAGATAAAGCCAAGTGTGTTCACTTGCGTTTATCTGGGTTTTTTGAAATTCTATACAGTATTCCAAGAAATGTTGAAAAATTGGTATAATAAAGGGGGGATATATTATGGATGCACTGCTTCATAAGTATGAAATGAAATTCGGGGAATGCTTTCCGTTGATGCTGTGCCGCCATATGACGGATACGGAAATCTGTGAGATGGTCCAACAGTGTTTGGACAGCAATGAACCATATAATCCGGAACTTGATCCGGATGCAGACTATTAAAAATAAAGCAATCACACCAGATCGAATCATTCCAAAGTATAGAAGATCATTCGCATATTCTGTAAACGAACTTGGAACACGAATATTGACACCGGCCCCCTTTTTTCAAAAACAGTGCTTGTTGTCTTTGCTGTCGGGCAACCGCCCTGATGCTACTGCTTTCTCAAAAGCCAAACCTGCATTTCGGTCTCTCCTCGGTTGGCGAAGGCGTAATACGGAATAAGGGTGAGCGGTATTTCCTCGTAATCGTCGTTCACTTCCTGGTACAGGCTTTCGGTTTCTTTGGGACGATAGGCCTTTGTTCTCAGTGTCGGCAGTAAAAATTCACCATCCTGCACTTCAAAGCGAGCGCTGGTATCCAGCAGAATACTCTTCAGATCTTCGCCGTTATCAACCCCCTCGATGCAGTAAACCACAGGTCCGCGCAGGATCGCTATTCTTCCTGCATCTTCGTGAACGCGGCGGTTGGCGGCAATAAAACTTACGGGCATATCCAATTCCAGTTCTATTTCGCCGCATCCGTCAAGAGCGATATAAGCGTATCCGTTTTTCATTGCAAAATTACGGTTTATGTGAAAATTCTTGCACCAGGCCGGAATCCGAAGAGCGATATATTTTTTATCCGAGTCGCATTTTATTGTAATCCTGCCGTTCTTCGGATATTCGGTTTTCTGTGTGATTCTTATGCTGTCTGTTTGGGCTTTTGAATCCATATATTGGTGAACATAAACGGTATCCTCATCAAAACCGTATAAAAATCCTGCAACGGAAGCCACAAAGCGCAAGATATTCGGCGGACAGCAGGAGCATCCAAACACCTCAAGACGCTGGGTAATCGGGAAATGCTCCTTTTGTTTCGTCGAAGTATTTATATTATTGAAGTCGGGATCGATTTCAAGAGGGTTTTCGTAAAAGAATGATTTTCCGTCCAACGAAACGCCCGACATTACGCCGTTATAGATTGTTCTTTCAACAATGTCGGCATATTTTGAGTCAGCGCCGAATTTGAGCATACGGCTTGAAAACATCGCCAGGGCGATCGCCGCACAGGTTTCGGCATACGCTGTTTTGTTGGGCAAATCGTAGTCTACGGTAAATGCTTCACCTATATAGGAAGAGCCGACGCCGCCTGTAATATACATACGCTTATGCACAATGCTGTCAAAAAAACGCTCGCAGGCGCTTCTAAGCTCCTTATCCCCATATTCCTGCGCAACATCCGCCGCTCCGCACATGAGATACAGCGCACGCACGCAATGCCCCTCTGCCGTTTCACGGTCTTTTATCGGCACATCGTCCTGATTGTAATATTCGTTAAAACATGCAATATAATTCTTCTCTTCAGAATGCTTTCCGTGCTCGTCGATAAAGTACTTTGCAAGGTCGGCATAACGCTTTTCGCCGGTTGCCTTGTAAAGCCGCATCAAGGCCAGCTCCAATTCCGGGTGTCCGGGCGTTGTAAATGCGGCGCTTTTTTCAATCCGAAAAACCCGCTCAATATAGTCGGCAAATTTGCACATCGCCTTTAAAAAGCGATCTTTTCCCGTAATTTCATAATAGGCGACCGCAGCCTCAATGAGATGGCCTGCGCAGTAAAGCTCATGACAACTTCGATTCCGAAATCTGTTATTCTGCTCGGTCACGAGAAAATGGCTGTTGAAATATCCGTTCTCATCGCTGTTTTCTATAATGCAGTCGATTGCGTTTTCGATAATTGCCGTCACTGTTTCATCGTCCTTGAAGTTTAAGATATAGGCCGCACCCTCAAGCCACTTTGCCACATCCGAATCCCAAAAAATGTGCGGCAGATAGGTATCTCCCTCTTTCTGCTCGCATCTGAGTGCATCAAATCTGTGGGTTTCTTTAAAACGCCCATAAACCGACATAAGCGTAGCCCTGCTATTGATCTCCTGCTTTGTCTTCCAGTATCCGCCTGTGATTTCAATATCCGAAAATTCGATATTCTTCATAAGAGCTGTTCCTTTAAAAAATCATTGATTTTATCTTATATTCCGATTATAATGAAGATACAGAATTTTTTCAATACCGAAATACAGCAAAAAAGTGAGAAAATCAGATATGATTCAATTTGAAAACGGGAAATACTTCTCCTACGATATGGTCGGAGAGTTTCATTCCTTGGGGGAATGGATTCATCCCAAAAGAAGCATCAAGAGCTTTGAAGTGATCTTGGTGCTTGAAGGTACGGTATATATCTCGGAAGAGAATCAAGAATACGCACTTCAAAAAAATCAGTTGCTTGTACTGGAACCGTTTAAGGAGCATTACGGATATAAAACGGTTTCGGAGCCGACCGCCTTTTACTGGTTCCATTTTTTCACCAATCTGGAGATTCCGCTTAAAAGCTATAGCGGAACCGACATCTATGAAATAAAGCAGCTTTTGAAAAAGCTGCTCCACATCTCAAATACGCCCACATACTCCCCTTCCGCCGCAGATTCGGCGGGATACCTGATCTTTGAGGAGCTGAACCGGCTTTATGCGAAGGGAAATGCATCAAATCAGGCTTTGGCGGTACAAATTACGGAGTATATAAGAAATAATATAAAAAGCAACATCCGTGTATCGGATATAGCAGAACATTTCGGCTATAACTCCGACTATATCGGCAAATACTTTAGGGAAAACTGTGGGATAAGGCTGAAGTACTATTTAGCCGCACAAAAATTGATGCTTGCGAAGGACCTGCTTCTCTCAACCAATATGAGCGTGAAGCAAATTTCAAAAGAACTGGGTTACAGCGAGGAAAATCTGTTTATAAAATTTTTCACCTACCATGAAAAAATAAGCCCTGCCGCCTTTAAAGCGAAATATTGCAATACACATATAAATAACAAATGATTCCGCCGGGTTCCTGCAGTCGGATATCGGTATATCTCTGATGAGGAAAAATATAGTTCGCTCTCTGCATGAACAGACCGTGCGCTTTCTGGTGTTACCTTTTTTTCGGCAGAACCGGGGGTTCGCAAGGGCGCAAAAAGAGAGAAAAAGGAGTGTTCAAAAACTCGGTCAGAGTTTTTGAACACCCTTTTTATATAAGGTTCGGGATCAGTACATTCCGCCCATTCCGCCCATAGCGGCAGCATTGGGATCGGCCTTTACCGGTTCGGGCTTGTCGGCAACCACTGCTTCGGTGGTCAGTACGGTTGCGGCAATGGAGGCCGCATTCTGCAGGGCAGATCTGGTCACCTTGGCGGGATCCACGATGCCTGCTTCCATCATATCCACATACTTTTCGGTATAGGCGTCGAAGCCGTAGTTCTTCTTTCCGGAAGAAAGAATCTTGTTGACGATGACCGAGCCTTCAAAGCCGGCATTGGCGGCAATTTGCCGTACCGGTGCTTCCAGTGCCTTCAGCACCAACTGTACGCCCGTCTTTTCATCTCCGGAAACGGTTTTCAGAAGTGCCGCAACATCCTTCAGCACATTCAGATAAGCCGTTCCGCCGCCGGCCACAATGCCTTCCTCCACGGCGGCTCTGGTGGCATTCAAGGCGTCTTCAATGCGCAGCTTTTTCTCCTTCATTTCCACTTCGGTGGCTGCGCCCACTTTGATGACGGCAACGCCGCCGGCCAGCTTGGCCAACCGCTCCTGCAGCTTCTCTCTGTCGAAGTCGGAAGTGGTGGTGGCAATGTTGGCCTTGATCTGGGCAACCCGGTTCTTCACTTCTTCCGGATCGCCTTTACCGCCCACGATCGTGGTGTTTTCCTTATCGACCTTCACCTGATCGGCTCTGCCCAGCTGTGCAAGGGTGGTATCCTTCAATTCCAGACCCAATTCACTGGTAATCACTTCGGCACCGGTCAGGGTGGCAATATCCTGCAGCATATCCTTCCGACGGTCGCCAAAGCCCGGAGCCTTCACGGCTACGCAGTTGAAGGTGCCGCGCAGTTTGTTCAGAACCAGAGTTGTTAAGGCTTCTCCCTCCACATCCTCTGCGATGATCAGAAGCTTTCCGCCGCACTGTACCAGCTGTTCAAGCAGCGGCAACAGTTCCTGAATGTTGGAAATCTTTTTGTCGGTAACCAACACATAAGCGTCGCTCAGGTTTGCTTCCATCTTATCGGTATCGGTGACCATATAGGGGGACAGATACCCTCTGTCAAATTTCATGCCCTTGACCACATCAATATAGGTTTCCGCAGTTTTGGATTCCTCCACGGTGATGACGCCGTCGGAAGTGACCTTTTCCATGGCTTCGGCAATCTGTTTGCCGATCTCGGCATCTCCTGCGGAAATTGTGCCAACTCTGGCAATGTCCTCGGAGCCGTTGACCTTCTGGGCGTTATTCATCAGGCCTTCCACGGCGGCGTCCACTGCCTTCTGAATGCCCTTGCGCAGAACCATCGGATTGGCTCCGGCCGTTACATTCTTCATGCCTTCGTGGATGAATGCCTGGGCTAAAAGCGTGGCGGTGGTGGTGCCGTCGCCGGCCGCATCGTTGGTCTTGGTAGCCACTTCCTTCACCAGCTGCGCACCCATATTCTCCATCGGGTCTTCCAACTCGATTTCCTTGGCGATGGTTACACCGTCGTTCGTAATCAGCGGTGCGCCGTATTTCTTGTCCAGCACCACATTTCTGCCTTTGGGTCCCAGGGTGATCTTGACGGTATCTGCCAGCTTGTCAATACCTGCAAGAAGTTTTGTTCTCGCTTCAGCTCCGTATGCAATTTCTTTAGACATAATCTTTCTCCTCCAATCCTTTTATTCCACAATGGCCAGAATATCATTCTGCTTGACTACCAGATATTCCTCACCGTCCAGCTTCACGGTGCTTCCGGCGTACTGACTGGTGATGACCTTATCGCCTGTCTTTACCAACATGGTCACTTCTTTTCCGTCCACCATGCCGCCGGGTCCAACTGCCACAACTTCAGCAACCTGAGGCTTTTCCTTGCTGCTGCCGGCTAAAATAATACCGCTCTTGGTGGTTTCTTCCGCTTCGGTCATTTTCAGAACCACTCTGTCTGCTAAGGGTTTCAGTTTCATTTGTTCATTCCTCCTGTATTTCTATGATGAAACATCACTTTTTCTTTTGTTTTTAGCACTCTTTTTGCATGAGTGCTAAAAACTGTCTTTATTATAGCACAATTTTCCGGTTTTTCAAGGGCTTTTTTGGAAATTTACAGCTTGTTAACAATTTTGATTGTTCCGGGAGTGCTAAATTCTCTTTTCTTTTCCGGATCAACACCGGGAGCGCGGATTCCTTTAGGAAATCCGGTTCTCTTTTGTCTGTTCACGGCATATATTTTAGAACGCATGCAAAGAATTCGTTTTTTGGGATCCTTCTGAATATTCAAAGCATGACCGGCTTGCCGCTTTGCCGAAAAACAGGGCGCAAAAACAAAAGAACACTTTGTGTATTTTCGGTTTTCAAAGAAAGGTTCTGCGGCAAGAGGCCTTGCCGGGCGTATAGGAATTTTTTGTGGTGCCCTTTGGAAAGCCGTGGTTGAAGGTGTTTTATGGAAAAAATCAACAGTTTTCTTTCCGGCGTTTTTTTGCCGGCCGTTCTTCTGGTTCTTTCGGTTTTCCTTCTGATTTATCTCAAGGGAAAACCCTTCAGAGGCTTTTGGAAGCTTCTGCATCGTTCCGGAAAGGGAACGGCTCCCGACAAAAAATCCTCGGCCTACAGGGCTTTGGCGATGGCCTTGGCGGGAACCTTGGGGGTGGGCAATATCACCGGTGTTGCCGACGCTCTGCAAAAGGGCGGGGCAGGGGTTTTGTTCTGGATGTGGGTTTCGGCCTTGGGCGCCATGGTTGTAAAGTATGCTGAGGTCCTTCTGGCTATGCGTACCCGCCGATCCTTCAGAGGAGAAATCGCAGGCGGCGCTATGTTTTACATACAGCCGAAAGTAGTTGCCCTGTTGTTTTCTCTTTTAGGGGTCCTTTGCGCTTTTTCGGTGGGAAGCGGTCTTCAGGCAACGGCGGCAGGCCAAGCCTGGAGCGCCTTGTTCTCCTTTTCCCCTCTGCCTCTCTGCCTGTTTCTTTCTTTGCTGACCGCCTTCTGCATTTTTCGCAAAACCTCGCTTCTTTTTTCCCTGACTGCCCGCTTGGTTCCTCTCATGTCCGGCGTTTATATTCTGCTGTGTCTTTCTGTGATCCTTCGGAATGCCGCAGGTCTGCCCGGAGTTTTGCGTTCGGTTTTTCAAAGCGCCTTCACGCCTTCCTGCGCGTTGAGAGGCGGAACGGTCTCTGCCTTCACCGCACTGCGCTTCGGAGTTATCCGGGGGTTGCTCTCCAACGAAGCAGGGTGCGGAACGGCACCGATCGCCCATGCCCGCAGTGACGCCTCCGATTCCTCTGCACAGGCGGCGCTCGGAGTTGTGGAGGTGGCGGTGGACACTCTATTGCTCTGTTCCCTCACCGGCTTTGCTGTTCTCCTGGTTCCCTCAGACATTCCCTCACCGTTCGGTGCAGTGTCTTTTGCTCTTGCTTCGGTTTTCGGAAAGGCCGCCAACGGCGCTCTTTTTCTTGCTCTTTTCTTTTTTGCCTTTGCCACACTGCTGTGCTGGTCCTTTTATCTGGAAGCCTTCGTTCGTTTTCTCTCTGCCAAGAAAGCGGCTATACCGATCTCTAAGGCTCTGTTTTGCATTGTTTGCGGCCTGGCGCCTCTGATTCCCGAAGAAGTGCTTTGGCAGATCGCCGACTTTTCGGTTGGCGCAATGACTTTACTGAATCTGGTCTTTCTCTTCCGGAACCGGAAAATTCTTTCCAAGGAGTATTCATAGGACCTGTCCCGATTCTGTGGAGTTCTTTCCATCTGCGCAGAAAAAAGGGCTGTATAAACCGGAAGCCCGGTCTATACAGTCCTTTCATTTTACGAAACTGAATAGGAGAATTACTTAACTACTGCTTCGTCAGCAAGTGCCTTCTGCTGCACTGCTTCGTACTCGGAGCTGATCTCGAGAAGAAGGCTGAACCAGCAAACCAGAGACTCCTCGCCCTCTTCGTCAATCTCGTAGGTGCAGAGAATGTAATCGTAGAAGTTGGGCTCATCAGCGCTCTTGGCAGCCAAATCGGTAATGCCGCAGCTGTAGGTGTGAACACGGAGAATGTAATTGTCCCAACCGTTTCCGACATAAATGCTCCACACATCAACGGGAGCGGCTTTGTAGGAATCCTCGCCGTCATACAGCTTGTAGTAGACTTCGAAGCGGTACTTGTAGTCTTCGGTGCCCACACCGGTAGCTACAGGAGCGATGACCGTGGGGAACAGAATGCACTGATGGAAGTTGCCGCCCCAAATTTCGAAGCCGCCGGTCGGAGCAGTAGGTCCGTACAGACTGGTTTCATATTCCTTGGCAGATGCTTCGTCGTTGTTGTTCAGCCAGTTCACGAATTCGTCGGGCTTAGCAAGACGAGCTTCCTGGTTGGGCATATCTTCAGGAATATCGGGGGTGTCGCTGGGTGTAACTGTAGGAGTCTCGGGGGTAACCGTAGGAGTATCGCTGGGTGTAACCGTAGGAGTCTCGGGGGTAACCGTAGGAGTATCGCTGGGTGTAACCGAAGGAGTACCCGAAGGAGTCTCAGAAGGAGTCTCAGAAGGAGTACCGGATGTAGCCTGCGTGGGGGTATTCTTTTCAGGCGCCTTGGTGGTGCTGTCGCCGCAGGAGACGAGCAACGCACAAGACATAGCCATCGATGCTGCCATGAGCAGCGCCATAATGCGTTTGGTCATTTTTGTTTCCTCCAAAAATTAATTTTTGTGTTGTGCCTTTGCACTAATCTAAGAATACCACGGATTGCTCATTTTGTCAATAGCTTTTTTTTTCGCTTTTTGTACAGTTTTGAACTTTGGTTTTTGTGAAAATCAGCAAAATACTTCTGTTTCGACACCGGTATTCCCCCTATCAGTGTATGCTCACGGCTCCAACCGGTGCTCCAAAATCCGAAAAACCTCAATTTTCCTTTTCAGATTCTGCGCAGACGGGCATAACTGCCCATCAGTTTTTTGTTGCCCACGGTTTCAAAAGCGATCTCGTAAAGGACATCGCCGCCCATGGGAGTGATGCCCACGATCTCTCCTTTTCCGAACACGCTGTGCTCCACCCGGTCGCCGGGCTGCAGATTCTCCGCTTTTGCGGGTGCCGTTGCCGCCGGTTCTGTCTTGGGTCTGGTGCCCAGAACATTGCACCGGGCATGATCGATCAGCTGGGCCTTTCTGGTGGCGATACGCTGAGTCCGGCTTCCGCCCTGTTCGGTTTCGTCGGAAATCAATTCCTCGGGAATTTCCTTTACAAATCTGGACAGCTGATTGTACTGGGTGTGCCCGAAGAGCATTCTTTCCCGCACATGGCTGATGTATATCTTCTCCTTGGCTCTGGTCAGCGCCACATACGCCAACCGCCGTTCCTCTTCCAATTCCTTAGGATCGTGCAGAGTCTGCATTCCGGGGAAAAGTCCTTCCTCCATGCCGGGCAGGAAGACCACCGGAAATTCCAGTCCCTTGGCGCTGTGTACCGTCATAAGCACCACTGCGTCCGCTCCGGCATCGTAGTTGTCTATGTCGCTTACCAATGCCGCCTCTTCCAGAAATCCGGCCAAATCGGCATTTTCATGGCTCTCGGAATATTCCACGGCGTTGGATACCAATTCCTTCACATTTTCCAACCGGTCGATCTCGGTGATTCCTTCGGACAGAAGCATTTCCTTGTAGCCGCTGTCGGTGATGGTTCGCTCGAACAGCTCCGGCAGAGAACCTTCTTCCTTGACCTTTTGCAGATTCCGGATCAGGGCGCAAAAAGCGCTGAGCCGGGGAGCCGCTTTGGAAAGGGCCGGATATTCCGCCGCCTTTTCCATGATCTCAAACATGCTCTTCCGCTCGATGGCCGCCAGCTCCTCCACCGCCACTATAGTCGAATTTCCGATTTTTCTTTTCGGCTCGTTGATGATCCGCTGCAGGCGCAGATTGTCCGCCGGATTTTCAATCACGCAAAGATAGGCCACAATATCCTTGATCTCCTTGCGCTCATAGAACCTGGTACCGCCCAAAATCCTGTAGGGAATACCGCTTCGGGCAAAGGCGTTTTCCAGTGCATTGGACTGGGCGTTCATCCGGTACAGCACCGCAAAATCCGAGAATTTCCGCTCTCCGGAAGCGCCGGTATGGGCGCTGATTTTGTTGATGATGTAGCGGGCCTCCTCGTTCTGGTTGTCCAGACGCTTCAGTGTGATCGGGTCGCCCTTTCCTTTGTCGCTCCACAGTCTTTTTTCGTGCCGGCCCTGGTTGTGTGCGATAACGCTGTTGGCGGCCTCCAGAATGTTGGATGTGGATCGGTAGTTCTGCTCCAGCTTGACCACCCGGGCGTCTTCAAAATCCCGGTCAAAGCCCAGAATGTTTTCAATGGTGGCGCCTCTGAAACGGTAAATCGACTGGTCGTCGTCGCCCACCACCATCAGGTTTCTCTTTCCTCCCGACAGCAGCTTGGCCAGCTCCAGCTGGGCCTTGTTCGTATCCTGATATTCGTCCACCAGCACATAGTCAAATTTGTTCTGATAGTACCGACGGATTTCCTCGTTCTCCTTGAGAAGTTTCACGGTCAGGCGGATAATATCGTCAAAATCCAGTGCCCCGGCCGTGCGCAGCTTTTCGTCGTACAACCGATAAATTTCTGCGCATTTGGTAAACATATAGTCGCTTCCTGCCAACTGAGCCATATCGGTGTACTCCATCAACCGATCCTTGGCTCTGCCGATGACATTCATCACCGCCTTGGCGGAAAAGACCTTCTCATCCAGATTCAGTTCCTGAACACAGGAGGCGATCAGCTTTTTGCTGTCATCTGCATCATAAATCGTAAAATGGGCGGGAATTCCAAGAGCCTCCCCGTGTTTTCGGAGGATCCTCACGCAGACCGAATGGAAGGTGCCTGCCCAGATCTGACCCGCCGTTTCCTCGCCCAGCTTCTCGCACAGCCGGTCCTTAATTTCCTTGGCCGCCTTGTTGGTGAAGGTGATTGCAAGAATTTTATAGGGCGGACAGGCATTCACCGAAAAAGAAGAAAGAAGAGCGTCCCGCTCGTCCTTTCCCAGTTCTGCGCCCCTTTCCAGCGCCTCCACCTCTTTTTCGCCCACAAAAGGCGGCAAAGCCTCCTCTTCGTAGGCATCCCCGAATTTCACGATCTGCGCAACCCGTTCGGTAAGCACCGCTGTCTTTCCGCTTCCGGCTCCGGCTAAAACCAGCAAAGGTCCCTTCAATGCATAAATGGCACGCCGCTGTTGCGCATTGTATCTGCTGTATTTTAAGTCAAACAACGCCCGTTTTGCCTTGAGAAACCGGGCGTTCAAGCTCTCTTCCCCCATATCTTCCTCCATATGTCTCTCCGCATACAGTATAGCACAGAAATCGTGAAAAATCAAGGCTTTTTTACAAAACGCAACAGCTCGTACGCCCCGGAAAAGGTGATTCCCGGCGGTTTTCCTGTTTTGTATACGGGCTTCCTGTCGCAAAGCTGATCGCCCGCCGGACACTTTCCAAGCATCCGGAGATACCCATAAATCAAAATGGAAAATCCGTCCTCCGGTGCTCCTTGACAGTAAAATCCGCCCGTGCTATACTTATAGCGGATTCGGAGTTGTATTTTTTTGAAAAAGAGGTATCCTATGGAACAAAACAGTTTTTTTGCTCTGGTTTTCCGCCAGAAATATATCAAGCGCTGGGGTCTGATGCGCAATGTCCAGCCTGAAAACCTTTCCGAACACGCAACGGAGGTGGCCGTTATTGCCCATTGTCTTGCGGTTGTGGGAAACCGGATCTTCGGAAAACACTATGATGAAGGGCAGGCAACGCTTCTGGCCCTCTTCCACGATGTTCCCGAGGTCTACACGGGCGACCTGCCCACGCCCATCAAATACTTTGATAAGGACTCCAGAAAGAGCTACGACACCGTGGAAAAACAGGCGGTTTCCTCCCTGCTCTCCAAGATTCCCGAGGAGTTGCGTCCCGCCTATGAAAATCTTATCGGCGAGCCGGAATGTCCGGAAAAAGCCCTGGTGAAGGCTGCGGACAAGCTCTGTGCCTATATCAAATGCCTGGAGGAAGAAAAGTGCGGAAACACCGAATTCCGCAGTGCCAAGGAAGCGATCCGACAGCAATTGGAACGGTTGGACTGCCCGGAGTTGGGTTGGTTCACGGAGCATTTGCTGCCGACCTTTTCGCTGACTATTGACGAGATGCAGATGTAAAGCCGCCGATTTTCCGGCCGATCTTTCAAGAAATTCAAAAGAGAGGAGCATATACATGGCAAATATTCGGGACTATCTGCATTTCCGGGGGGATTTGTCCCTTTTGCAGGATCCTTTCAACGAAGTGGACGGTTTGATCCTATCCGAAATTTCATATATCGACTACAGTGGCATTGTAAAAGAAGAGCCCGACCGGAGAGTCGGATTTGAAGAGGCCACCGAAGCGTTTTTTGACGGCAAGGATCAAAAAGACCTTTCCTTGGGTGCCATCCTGCCCGATGAAATTCTGGACCTTTGCAAAGATGCCGCCGCCGCTCCCCGTTTTTCCGGCGCTTCTCTCACTGCCTACCGCAATGTGAAAAAGGAAGGCGCACAGGATTCCGAAAAAATGCAGTGGGCAGTTCTGACCTTTCTCCTTCCCGACGACAGCCTCTTTATCGCTTTTTCCGGCACGGATGACAGCCTGGTCAGCTGGAAGGAGGATCTGGATATGGCGGTGGAGGATGTTCTGCCCTCTCAGAAACTGGCGGTGGCTTATATCAACGAGTTAGCCTCTGCCTATCCCGGAAAGCTCCTGCGCATCGGCGGACACAGCAAGGGCGGAAATATTGCCGTCTATTCTGCCGCCAACTGTGCACCCTCGGTGCAGGATCGTATTCTGACGGTATATGACAATGACGGACCGGGCTTTTCCGCAGAATTTCTTGCGAGCCCCGGCTATAAACGCATTAAAGAAAAGGTGGTTCGCATTCTTCCGAGCGGTTCCGTGGTCGGACTCTTTTTTGAGAATGACCGGAAGCCGATCGTGGTGAACAGTACCGCCAAAGGCGTTTTTCAGCACGACGGATTGTCCTGGCAGATCTATCGGAATGGCTTTGAAAAAGCACCGGGCATCCGGCAGGATGCTCTGCTCTTTCAAAATGTCTTGAAAAAATGGCTTTCCCTTATGGAGAAAGACGAAAAATCCCGGTTTGTGGAAATTATCTACCGGTTTTTCAGCGGAACTCAGAAAAGAACCCTGACGGAGTTGTCCGACGATAAGCTCGGACTGCTGTCATCTTATAAGTCGCTTTCCCCCGAAGAGCGTGCCCTCGTGCGCCAGTCCTTCGGCAAACTTTGGTCCAGCGGCAAAAAGGTTTATGCAACCGAACTGCCGAAAGCCCTCCGGGAAGGAAAGCAGAATGTCCGGAAGAGCAAACCGGTTAAAGAACGGAAAAAAGACTTCCTTTTAAGCGTGGATGGTACCAAATTGTATACGAAAAAATCGGTGCAATCTAAAAAGTAAAAGAAAAGCCGGACACTCCTTTTGTGGGACTCCGTCCCACCTGAAAAGGCGTGACTCGCAGACTGGCTTGCCCTCTCTTTGTGGGACGATGTCCCACTCCCTGCCAAGGAGCGTTTTTGAAAAAACGCCCCTTGGAACCCTCAAAAACTTTTTTAGGTTCGTGAAGGCAAAGCCGGACGATCTGTTGGCGTTTCGTGCAGGGACTTCGTCCCGTCTGAAAAGGCGCACCCCGATGGGCTGGCTTTCCCTCTCTTTGTGGGACGCTGTCCCACACTCTGCCAAGGGCTCGTTTTTGAAAAAACGCCCCTTGGAACCCTCAAAAACTTTT
>ULVD01084846.1_pt1 | contig 18243 bp, 9 predicted proteins | sample 1959101 | NCBI WGS metagenome assembly ULVD01 (sample SAMEA4835777, study PRJEB28245) | human gut metagenome | biome: gut microbiome; material: fecal sample | place: Denmark | collected 2008
CGTTTGGCTTATTTTTATGGAAAGGAAGGATGAACGCTATGATTGCAAATCTGACAAGAGGAGCGAAGACCGCTTCTCTCCACCTGCCCGCAGATAGATTTCAGATCGCCGGCGTGCTGTCATACCTCGGTGTCGACAGGCTTGACGATTACGAACTCCCCTGTGAAGGTCAGGATTCCTCGGGAATCATGGTTTCGCTTGAACCGACCGGAATAGCAGAAAGAAACATCGCAGAGCTTTGCCGAAACGAGAAAATCTCCCTCGGAAGACTCAATTCGGGCTTTCGCAGTCTCTTCAAACTGCCGTATGAACAGCAGCTCGGTGTCATGGATCGGATCGCAAGTTAAAAGCCGGAGCATTTTGATGACTTTCGCAAAGCCATCGATGCCGCTACCGTTCCCTCGGTCAGACAGGAATACTATTTTCCGCTCACCGTGAATCTGTACACGGCGAACCGCTGGGGCGATTACGACGATGATCCCGAAGAATATGACGGTCGCTTTGCTGCCCGCTATGAAGATAGTCACTCCACATATGACTCCTAAGTCATTGGCTCGACGGATGTCTTCCACACTGGCAGTATCGATAAACAATTTCATGCAAATAATCCTTTCTAAAAATGAGAATTGAAACAATGAACGAATGAAAAAGAAATGAAAACAAATTAAACCATAAATCAGAATATAAATCTGTACAAAAAATGAGAAATATGTTGTAAAAATCCCCCACCCTTACAGGTGGGGGAACCGTATTGAGTAATCTAATTATCAATTACTGAAAACTTTTATTCGAAGTAAACACTGTTTATTCGATTGAGATATTTTTATGTTGCAAACATAGCATCATGTAAACACCAGCATCGTGGAACATGGGAATCCGCTCCTCACAATTGCTGTCAGTATCCACCATGATGATGCAATGCTGTGGGCGTCGGTAAACTTACGGATAAATCTTTCCTTGCGAGTTTTTTTATTCCATTTCCGTACTCTTTTAGATGGACAGAGTAAAAATCAACTCAAGTCCCCACGAATATACACGTAGTAATAGTCTTGTACCTTATTAATGCACGTGATTTCACCGTTGGTGGTAATGTCTTTGTCCACAAATGGACCAAATCGTACTGCGCTTACGTTCACGTCGCTCGTGAAGCTCGCACTGTAAGAGGCATGGCCATCGGTCGCCCAAAGGGGCAATTTTTGGCTTCGTTCGTAGCGATAGTCAACCGTTCTGACACCGTTGGCGGTAATCACAGGAAGGCCTTTAGCCTCCATAGCGGTCATGGTGGCGGGGAGACGGGGGACGATCTTCAGAGCGGCGGGATCGAAATCGTCTACGCCCAGCATGAGGCGGGCTTCCTTGATAATCTCGGCCTGCTGGACAGCGTTGCCCAGATCGCTGTTGCGGAACCAGTACTGCCCCGAGCCGTGAAGGATGACTCCCTCGGGCACCACGTAGGGTACGTCGGTATGGTGGTAGCAAAGATTGGCCGAGGCGTTCACGCAGGCGGTGTATTCCTCCACCAGATCCAGCATGAGGACGGCACCCGTGAGGTAGCCCTGACCGTAGCCCATCTGTCGGCCCGAGTAGGGGCTGTAGTAGACCTCCCGCTCGGCGGCGAAGGTGCGGGTCATCATCTCAAAGAGAGCCTCGTCGGCGGAGGCCATATCCAACGATAGGTAGTCGGAGGAGAGGATGAGATCGGCGAAGCGCTTGTACTCATAGGTCCAGCAATCGTCGGTGGTGTCGGTCCAGACCTGACCGTATTTTTCGTGATCCATGAGGAACCTCTCGGCGCAGCCCCGACGGAGCTTGTCGGCCAGACGGCGGAGGTCGGTTGCGTAGGCACCCTCCTCCAGCACGTCAAAGAGGCGGGCGTACAGCTCCAGGGCGATGGCGGAGATGATGTTGGAGTAGAGATCGTAGCCACCGAAGGTCTGAGAGGAGGTCTCGGAGTGGGAGTAGAGGATGCCGTTGAAATTAGATTCCACGGGGTGGTATTCCTGCCAGAGGTAGTAGTCTGCGGCGGCCTTCAGGTGGTCGCGGTTGGCGATCAGCCAGTCCTTCCCTACGCCGCCCTTGCGGTAGAGGGAGTAGATCGCCATCATGATGGAGGCGTGCCCATCGTTCTCGTTGCCCTCGTTGAAGAGATCGTTTTCGTTCTGGGCGATGAGGTTGGCCACCCGCTTCCAATGGGGGATCTTGAAGCGCACCGAGGGGTAGTAGAGCAGCTCGTGGAGCTTATCCACCGCCATGATGGCGCGGTCAAAGTAGCCCATGCTGATGACCTCGATGAGCATACGGCCGATATCGCGGGTCCAGACGTGGCCGCCGTAGGAGTCGCTGATATTGTAGGAGCCGAAGCCGATGTAGCAGCCGAAGTTGGCGGTCATGGCCGAGGAGGTATGGGTCATGCCGTCGTCGGTGATCTTTCCGTAAGCCATATCCATGATGTTGCGACGGTAGACGTTGGTAAAGAGATCCAGGCCGTCCTTGTTGTAGAAGCGGATATCGGGGGCGTCGAAGCCCTCCATGGGGAGAAGCTCCACCGAGGCGGGGATTTCGTCAAGGTACTGGTAAATTCGCCGCTTCAGAGCCTCTACGGGCTTGTACCAAGCTTTGCGCAGGAAGAAGGCTTGATCTACGGCGGGCATTCCCGTTGTGTCGGTTTCCCCCGCGGGGACACCCGTGATACCGCCGATAACAAAGTCAGCCCGCTTGCCCTCCTCCTTGAACCACTCGATCTTGATGATACGCTTGTCGGCGCGAGGCTTGTAGGCGAAGACCCACTTGGTCACCTTCTCGGCGTCCTCGGCGGTGTTCTCGGTCATGACGAGGGCGTCCTCCAGAAGCTTACGGGCATGGGGATCCGACTTGAAGGGCTCGTCGTAGGGGGCGCCGAAGCTCATGAGATTGCCCTCATGGGGCTTGGGACGGAAGAACAGATTGTAGTTGAAGGCGTTGACACCGAAGATCACCGAGATCAGCTCCTCGGTGCGGTCGTCGAAGATAAGGCGGATACGCCCCACGCGGTCACCGAAGAAGAGGCGGATGGAGGCATCGTACTGTACCTCGGTCTGGCCCCACCACTCGGAGCATTGCCAGCTGTCGGTGGACATACCCAGGAAATACAGGGTCTCGTAGCAGCCGTCCACAGAGAGGTAGTTCCCTTCCACCTTACGGACTACGCCGTCCTGACGGCAAATGCCGAAGGGAACGCCGCATACAGTCAGCTCTTCATTGATCGCGGGATGCTTGAATACTTGGAACATGATATTTCCTCCTTACGTTTGATTCTCGCTTACTGAGGCACGCCATCATAGACAGGGAAATGCTTGAGCATAACCAGTGGCTCGCAGGAGCTGTGGTTCTCGATGGTGACACCCTTGGCGGCGGAAGGGGCGGAGACGAAAAACTCGTCTTGGCTCTTCCCGCCGAATCGGAGCATGGTGGCGGTGGCGCAGTCAAAGCTGCCCAGCTTGCCGTAGCCCTGTACCAGAATACAGCCGTAGGCGGTCGCGTCGGTAATCGTTACCGACTTACCGGGCTGTACCGTCAGCTCCTTGGCGGCGATGTATGGGTTGCCGTAGGCAATCCACTTTTCGGTGTAGTCCTCGGTCTCCGCGACGGTGAGGGGCGGGCGGAAATTGTTCTTGCGGTAGTGGGGATCCACGTTCTTGTCCCAATCCAGAAGGCTCATGACGTAGTCCAGATCCCTCTGCTTGTCCTCAGGGCAATTCTCGGTGAGGAAGCTGTAGTCGTACACTTCCCCGCTGGCGACATTCTCGAAGACCGAGTTGACGTCGGAGTTCCACTGGGGCTCGTAGGTCAGGTAGGAGCCGGGGGCATGGATGACACCCGGGGCGGTATACCAGCCCGTGCCCAGCTCGATGCGGTAGGCGCGGGACAGCTCGGTGATGCGAATGTCGCGGGTCTCGTAGCCCGCCAGGCGCTCCTTGACCTCGTCGTAGGTCACGTCGGGATCGAAGCCGAAGTAGGTATGGGGGAAATTGCCGGGGACGGGGTTGTACTGGGGCGGGTAGTAGTAGGCCTCGGGCTTGCCCAGCTTGCCCACACGGGCGGCGGCGTCGAAGTCCAGATGGAGGTGATGGAACAGGGGATCCTCGTAGTCGAAGAACTTGGAGTACATGGGCCACGTGCCGTACTTCTCCATCAGCTCGGTACCGATCAGCTCGGCGCCCAGTTCGGTGACGAAGTCCTTGAGGGAAATCTTCTCGGCATCCCCCATGTCCACGTAGCTCATGCCCTCGTCGGGTGCTGCATCGGGGCCGTTCATGGCGCAGATGACCGAGGAGAACCACCGCTCCTTGATGGCGCCACGGTGGGTGCCCAGTGCAAAGTAATCGTCGGGATGGAGGCGGAGACGGTGTCCCGCCTTACAGAACCGACGGGGGACGAAGGTGGGCAGAATATTTAGGATGCCGTTGTTCTTTTCAAAGTATTCACGGATCAGAGTCTGTTTCATATGGGTTTTCTCTCTTTCTATGGTTTTTCGCCGAAAGATAGGGAAATGCCCCTACCCTCACGGCTCGGGTCGAATCAAAGGCCTAACTCATCCTCAAGCAGGGTGTACTCACCCCGCAGGATCTCGTAGGCGTGCTGGCGGACGGTGATGTGGTCGATCCAGAAGGTGTTGGCGCGTTCGGTCACGGCGAAGTTTCCCTCTAAGGGCACGATGCAATTGTCCGCAGTCAGCACCGTCGCACCGCTCGCGTCCCGGATCTCGGCGTGGCGGTAGGAGATACCCGTCCACATATTGGTGGACATCTCCCCCACGTCGGACAACAGGATGGTACAGAGCAAGGTTCCCTCGGCGTGTACGAGGATACGGTCGCCAAGGTCGGTGACCGTGATCTTCACGAAATCATCGAAGGACAGCTCGTTCGGGAGAGTGAAGCTGTAGGCCAAAGAACGGCAACCGAACTGGCGGCCATCCTCCTTGACGTGAACCGTGACCTCCAGGGTGTTCTTGTAGGTATACAGACCGATGCCCGTAGCCCCCAGATAGCTGGTGGGGTCGCCGTCCCCGTTATCGGACTCGTAGATCTTGAGATCGCCGATGCTGTACGCAGGATCCAGACGCAGGGCAATGGTAGACTTATAGGCTTCCTCATGGGCTGAGGTGCGATCCTTGGCCTTCATGGTGATGTCGGCGGAATAGAAGCGCAGATCCACGTTGTCGTAGCGGATGGCCCGCCCCTCGATCCACTCTCCTCGAAGGGAGCCGTTATCGTTGGTGAAGTTGCCGTCCAGAGCGAAGTGATCGGTCAGCTCCGCCACGGTCCAGTTGTCAAAGCTTTCGTCCACAAGGGTGGCCGCCTCCACGCGGATCGCCTCGGCGGTATCCTGTACCGTAAGCTTGACCGCCTCGCTCTCACCGAAGGTGTTGCGGGTCTTGATCCAGACCTCACCGCTTGCGGCATAGGCGGAATAGTCGATGCCGTCGTTGATATTGATGTACGTCCACTCGCCATCGGTGAAGGAATCGGTGGCCGAGAGCATGTACTCCAGCGGATAGGTGGCGGTGTCCAGGAACAGGTGATTGTTCTTGACACCGACCACCGTAGGGGCGGCGGGGACCTTGCCGATCCAGTTATTCAGATCGTAGAGCCGCTTGGTCACGTTGTCGAAGATCGTAAATCCCAACTCCTCACAGGGCTCGAAGTGGCCGCTGTGGTAGAGTCCCAAGCCCTCCTGGATCTGTTCCTTCCAGCAGAGCGCGTAATTGAAACGGCAAATCAGCAGGGCGGAGGGCATGACGGTCTCCACGTCCACGGTGGTACGCTCAAAGCAGGTCATTCCCTCATAGGTCTGGGTCAGGTAGTCCCACTGGGAGCCGTCCGAGCTCCAGCCGCCGTACAGGGAGACCCAGCCCGTCATCATCTCGGGCTTTCCGTCCGCGCCGATGGTGTAGAAGGAGCGGTAGAAGCCCTGTTTGTTCGGAAGCTGCACGGGATCCCAGAATAGAAACGTCTGCTTATCGTAGGGGATGCCTGCGGTGGTGCCCGTGTTATCGGTAGCGAACCCGGGGCCGAAATTCCCGTTGGTGAAGCGCATATCGTAGCGTTCGTCCTCGGGATAGGTATTTTTCTCCACAATATCGTTCATAACAACGTGATCAATAAACACGTCGATGAAGGGCTTGTCGCTTCCGTTCAGATGGTAGATCTCGTCGGGGAACTCGCTGTAGAGAACGTAGATCTCATCCAGCACCTTGCCGAGGTTGACACGGTTGTCGCCGAACATACGCACGGATACGAAAATTTTGGGAACCTCCGAGACTCCCTCCGCCTTCATGGCCTTGGCGGTCTCCAGCAGGACGCGGGTGTTCCGCAAAAGCCCTGAATGGTAGCGGTGTATATCCGATCCCTCCTCATGGGCGTCGAGGGTATCGTAGTTGGTCAGGTCACAGAGAATAGCGTGGATCCCGCCCGCCCGCAGCCAGTAGAGATGCTGGCGGGCGGTCTCGGGATCGGCCTGGTCATAGGTGCCCAGCAGGGGATTGGCCGAGCGGAAATGGCCGTTTTGGGTGATGATCCCGGGGGTCTCGTCATAGAGGTAATACCAGCCGTTATCAGGGCGGGAGTTGGTGGACTGCCCGTTGTCGATATCGTACCATACGATCATGTCCATTCGTCTGCTTTCCTCGCTTCTTTCTTGATCCGCAGAGGGAGTGCCCTCGGTCTCGGGCTCCTCGGTCTGCTCGGGGTTGGGGGTGGTTTGGTCAGCTCCCGCCGTGGGGGCTTCGGTGTCCGTTTCTTGGAGGGACGTATCCTCCGCCTCCTCCGTGGTATCGGAGGGATTCTGACTGCCTCCCTGACAGCCTATGAGAAAACAAACGGACCGAACGAGAAACAGACAAATCCCGATAACCGACCATGCTCTTCTCTTGTTCTTCATAGTTCTATTCTCCTTTATTGGATCTTTTCGTACATTTGCTGAATGGCTCTTTCAGCAGAGTAGGTCTGTTTCTCGATAAAGGAAGCGTAATTGGCTTGTCCTTGGGCGAATTTCTCCATGCAGTACAGCAGAGCCCCCAACGAATTCGAGCAGGTCGCAAAGACCTGACCCACATCGTTGCTCTGGGTCTGCCAGATCAGATTCAACATACGGGCATCCTCGGGAGCCTCCGCGATCTGGGTGCCCAGCAGGATCTCAAAGAAGGCGGTCTTGACAGGCGCGGAATGGTAAGTCAGAAGCTCCAGCACCTCGGCGCTCATGTCGGCATTCTTAACGGTGCAAGGGATACCTAAAAAACCATTCCAGCTCAGCATACGGTACTGCTCTTGGTTTGCGTCATACAGCGGGTAGGGCAGAATACCAAAGGGAACGTCAAACTCCAGATAGCTCTTGAGGGAGCTGCTGGGAGACATGACAAAGAGAGCGCGGCCGTCGGTAATGCTCATAGAATCGGAGGCACCCACAGGCCACATGAAGGAGTAATCGGCCAGATACAATGCTCTCATTTTTTCGGCCAGAGCAATGGTTTTTTCTTTTTGCTCTGCCGCGAGGGATACGTAGGGGATCCCGTTTTCGTCCTCTCGGATGAGATCGATGTCACTTCCGATCATGAAGCTGATCATGGGAAGCTGGCAGAAGCCGGCGAAGCCGTAGGTATCCGCACTCGTCCACTTGCCGTCGCCGTCGTCCTTGCTGACCACCGAGGCCATACTGATCATCTTATCCAAGGTCCAGCCTTTATTATCCACCAGCTCGTAGACGTTCTCCATTTGGTAGGCCTTGTGGATATCCTTGTTGAAGGTAATGAGCCAAGTATTGGCCAGGCTGAAATCGTTATAGCCCAGAAACATCTTATCCTTGATGGACAGCTGCTCCATGAGCTGACCGTTCCAGTAGGGGGCGTCTGTGTTGATAGCGGGCTGCTCCGAAAGATCCAGAAGCATACCCTCGGTGAGCATGGCGTCCACAGAGATGTAGGGGTGGGTCATGACCATCTGATAGCTGTCATCTCCCGACTGCCTGGAGGCGCGGAGGTTGTTGACCAGATTGATATCAGGCGCGTTGATGAGGTGGAAGTCCACACCCAAATGCTCGCTGACGACGACGTTTCTCTCAACGGCGGCATCCTGCAGGACAGCACCCGTCATATTCTCCTCGGGAAAATAGTTATTGGGATCGTAGATCCCGTCGCAGTACATGATATTGAAATCGCAGTCATAGTTCTTCTTTTCAATATCGGGCGCGGGGATATCGGTCTCGGCCTCGGTCTGCTCCACGGTGGAGCTATCCCCCGCAGCAGTGGTCTCCCCGGAGGGAGGCTCAACGCCGCAGGATACTGCTCCGAGCAAAAGAATAGCAGATAGTAATACGAGGAATATGCGTGAAACTTGTGTTTTCATAACAGTCTCCTTTTTTTATGTCGTATTAAGTGTTTTCAGAAATGTGTACAAGATCTTGAGATGGCTCGATTGACATGAAAGCACTGTCTATGTATCACGGTCATGCTTGTCCTTTTCAACAATCACTCATATGCGATCCCGAACACACCTCCAGCTGCATCCATGGCACGGGCGATGAGGCGCAGGGTCTCGATGTGTTGGATCTTACCCAGATCCAGCTCCAGCAGATTGAATACCGCGTTCCCGCTCTCCGCGGCGAGGTTGCGGCACCAGAGGTCTCTGGATGGATACAGGGGGGCGAGGGTGTCGGCGTAATCTCCGTTCACTACGGGCGGGAGAACCGAAGGACGGGCAAAGCCCTCCTGATAGGTGGAGAAGCCCGCTACCACGGTATTGCCGAAGCCGTAATCCAGCTCACCGGGGAGGGTGAGGGGGTAGGTGTAGAGGGGCTTCATGTAGGCGTCATCCTTGCGGCATTCCACCTCCAGATCAAAGAGGTGGGTACAGATCTCGTGGTTGGCGGCGAAGGGGCAGAAAAGGACGAAGAGCTTGCGGGCGTCCAGATTCAGGGGAATCTCGGTCACGCGGTGGCTATGGATATCCACGGGGATGAAGCTACCGTTCATGGGGAAGGCCAAGCTCCCCACCGTGACCGACTCGGCTACACCTTGCAAGAAGGCGTCTGGATTGATGACGATACAGCCGTGGTGGGAAGGGTAGGCCATATCCCGCCAGGCGGCGTAGGGGATCGAGAGAGCGGAATCGGTTTGGAGCAAGGTCACCCTGCCCGTAGCGGGAGCGTCGAAGGCGATCTCCCCGCTGTAAGCATCCCCCGCCAGCAGATGGGCGCGGTTTTTGCCCGTTACGGGAGTCCCCGCGAAGGGGAAATCCACCGTTATCGTCCCGTAAGGAGGGCAGACGAGGAGGGCGGCAGACACCGTCCCGCCGCTGGCGAGACAGGCGGGGGTGTCGATGGACACGGCGGTGTTGTTTTGGTAGGTGACCTTCACGGCGGCGGCATCGGGATCGTAGACGGCGGTGATGCGCTGACGGGGCAGGACCGTGACGGTGCAGGGGTAGGTCACCTCAACGCCTTGGCGATCCACCCGTACCGCGAAAGTATGGCGGGCGAAATTCACCAGACCGAAGTCACCGTAGGGTAGATACTCGTCCAGCAGATCGGGGCGGAGCTTGCCCCGTCCGTCGAAGATACCGCAGGGATCCTCGATCCCCAGCAGCTCACCGCCCGTCACCTGTACGGGAACATACTCCCCGCAGGCGGCGGTCTTGGGATGCTCCACTGTGACGTTCAAGGTGTCGTAGGTGACCGTGACGGTCAGCTCGTCCCCGCATCCCAGCTCGGCGGTCAGCTCGCAGAAGCCGCACTTGTAGGCGATCTCGGCGGGGACAGCCGTGCCGTTGACCGTGACATTAGGATGTACGGCGTGGGGGATACGCCACAGGAGGCGCTTTTTCAGTCCGTCGGGGGAGGTGAGGGCCAGGGCATGGGTCTCGGTGCTTCCCTGCTTTTCGCCGCGAGTGTAGGTCAGGGACAGATCGGGGAGGCGCAGCTCGGCGGCGGGCCATGCCTTGGGAAAGCAGGGGGAGACGGTAGTCACGCCTTGGATGCGGTCACGAGTCACGCCGAAGACCGACTCGATCATCTCCTTGGCGTACACGCCTGCCGAGGGAGAGAAGTAGGCGAAGCGCTTCTCGTTGGCGGTCTCGGGGAATGCGCCTCTTTGGAAGGGGCCGCAGACACGGTCGGCCACGAATTTCAGGGGGCGGTAGGCCTCCTCGGTCATACCCAGCTTGGCGTAGGCGGAGGTGGCGAAGGGCTGCATATCCGAGCCCGCCTGCATGCCCCAGGTGGGGACGCCCCAGTAGGCGTGGTCGCCGAAGTGGTTGGACTGGTAGACCTCCCCCTCGACTCCGCTCATGCGGTGAAGTAGATGATCCGCCGAGGACATCCCGTCAAAGCTGTCCACCTGGCCGTAGATGATGGGGTAGCAGATGCCGTGGTAGGTGGTGTCCAGACGGGTCTGACCGTGGTCGTCCACGAACCAGGCCATGCGTCCAAGATCCCGCTTCCATACGGTGTCCTTGACCTGCTTCCACATATAGGCGGAGGCCAGGGCGTAGCGGGCGGACTTCTCCTCATTGCCGAGATAACCGTAGAACTCCGACAACAGCTTCAGCATCTGAGCCCCCTCGGAGCCCGTGGCGGCGCCGCGGCCGGGGGTGGATTCCATGTCCTCCTGGTTGCCGATCTGGGAGTGCCAGGACAGGACCCCCGTCCCCGTGGCGTCGTACTCACGGAGGGTCTGGGAAAGGATCTTCTCCATGACGGGCTCCACCGTCAAAGCGAAGTCGCGGTCGTTTGTCATGCGGAGGTAGTGAAGCACCTCTCGGAAGAAGAAGTGGTTATTCCCGCCCCAGTCGCGGCGTCCCACGTGGTTGACGCACATATCGGGGACGGCACCCGAATCGAACAGGTATTCCATCTGGGTCAGCAGGGTTCGGCGAGCGCGCTCGGCGTTGCCGCACCATTCCTCGGCGGCGGTCTGCTCCATGTGCCACATGGTGGGCCAATGCTGGATAGACTCAATCCAGCCCAGAGGGTAGAGCCACGCGTACTCCAGATTGAGGTAGGCGTGGGTAAAGGCCTCGTTCAGGTTTTCATCAGGGGTCTTGACGTAAAGATTTTCAAACTTCTTGCGGTAGAATTCCTTGACCCTACCCAGCTCGGCGGCGGGGTCAAGGGAAGCCAGATTCACAGCCTCCTCCCCGTCATTGGAGAAGCCCAGCATGATCCAGGCCTCGCTCTTCGGGGTATAGCCCTCCGCGAAGGAGCCACCTTTTTCTCCGTCATGCACGGTGAAGGTCATATCGCTCTTCACGCAGGTCACCACGCGGCTTCCTTCACTGCAGCCCTCGCGGCGGATGATGACGGCAGAGCCGTCCTCGGCGAGGGTGGCGGAGCCGTTTTCACAGTCGATGTGCTGTCCTCGCATATGCTCGTTGGGGGAAAAGTGCATGAAGGCTAGCCCACCGCTGCCGAAACGGAGGAAAATGCCGGGGATCTCGCTGATGATATGGAGCACGGCACCGCCCCGCAGGCGATCCTCCTCGGGGAGTCGAATGGGGTACAGCTCACAGGTAACGTTGTGACCGTCCATGACCGCCCGGCTGATCAGTCCGCCGGGCACGTTGTCGGCGGTGGTGGATTCGTCGCAGGACTCGTAGGAAAGGATCTTTTTGTCCTCTCCGATGCCCACCACCATTTTGCAGAGCAGAACGTGGTGATCGCCCTGATGGTGCTCGTCATCGTAGGTCATCAGCGCCATGTTGGGGTAGGCCTGTCGCATGAAGACCATGCTGTAGCCATTGGCCGAAGCGCGCTCGTCCTGTAGATCCAGACCAACGTTCAGCTCAGATTCGGGTCCTCTCATAGATCATTCCTCCTTACTTTTTCTGCCCGTAATAGGCGTTCGCGCCATGCTTGCGCTCGAAGTGCTTCTTAAGAAGCTCGGCCTGCATGGAGGGCATGGAAGGAGCCTGGCGAATCTGCTCCGCGTTGTGGGCCATCTGGGCCACGATCTCCAGGACCGCCGAGTTATGTACCGATTCCATGGGATCCTTTCCCCATGTGAAGGGGCCGTGGGAGGACACCAGCACGGCGGGCATGTCCAACGTGTCCCAGCTTTCAAAGGTCTCGATAATCACCAGTCCCGTATTCTTCTCATACGCTCCGGCGATCTCCTCAGGTGTCATGGGGCGGGTGCAGGGAATGGCACCGTTGAAATAATCGCCGTGGGTGGTTCCGTAAGCGGGGATGTCCCGCCCTGCCTGGGCCCACGAGGTTGCCCAGGGTGAATGTGTATGGGTAATCCCTCCCACAGTGGGGAATGCCTTATATAACTCCAGATGGGTTGCCAAATCCGAGGAGGGATTCAAGTCTCCCTCCACCACGCGTCCCTCCAGATCGGTGATGACCATGCTTTCAGGAGTGAGCAGATCATACTCCACGCCCGAGGGCTTGATACAGACAAGTCCTCGCTCGCGGTCGATTCCGCTGACGTTTCCCCACGTGAAGGTCACAAGCCCCAGTTCGGGGAGCAGCTTATTGGTCCTCCAGACCTCTTTTCTCAATGCTTCCAGCATCATATTCTCATCCTCCCTTTCTTGCCACGACCGCGTAGCGTTGGTATTTTTCCATATAGATCCCGTGGTTCTCCATATTAGGCAGGATCAGCTCCCCGCGACTCACCATGCGCTCCGCTGCTTCGTGATAGTCACGGTAATGACCCACAGCCACAGCCGCGGACATGGCCGCCCCAAGAGTTCCCAGCTCGTTGACCTCCACCGTCTCCACGGGAAGGCCGCATACGTCGGCGAACATCTGTACCCAGACCCGTGAGCGTGCCGCGCCTCCCGCAAGCTTGATGGCCGCGGGGGGATCACGGTTCTCCAGAAGCCGCAGGATATGGGTGTAATGGGAAAAGACCACTCCCTCGTAAACGGCGCGGAGGATATGTCCGACGGTGTGGGCATGGCTGAGCCCCTCCAAGGCAGCCAGCGATCTTCCCGACTCATTGGTTCCGTACAGGAACGGCACGTATACGGGGGTGTTCTCGGTGGGGGAGATACCATTGACTAAAGTATTGATACGCTCGTACACCGATCCCTCCTTACAGGTCTCCCGCAGTCCGAAGAGATGAATAAACCACTCCAGATTTCCCGCCGAGGTGGCGCTGCTCTCCTCCACCAGATAGTATCCGGGCACGCAGAAGAGAGAATTCTTGGTGGTGGCGTGTACCACAGGGTGATCCGAAACGTACTCGTTGATGCTCCAGGTGCCCGTAATGGAGCAGAGATCACCGCTCGAGATCGCCCCCGAGGCCAGCGCGCAGGCGTCAATATCGAACATACCGCCGCTGACGGGAGTACCCGCCCGCAGGCCTGTCATCTCGGCCACCTCGGGAGTCACCCTACCGCATATATCGTAGGAATTGCGCAGAGGCGGAAACTTACAATAAAGCTCGGGCATTCCCACCGCCTCGCAGATGCGGGGGTTGAAGTCCTGTCTCACCAGATCCATCAGACCGCTCCCCGAATAATCGGTGATTTCCGCGTAAGCCTCCCCCGTTAAGCAGAAGCGGATGTAATCCTTGGCCTCGAAAATATAGCGAATACGGGTATAGGCCTCGGGCTCATTCTCCTTGAGCCATGCCAGCAAGGGGAGGGGCTGGCAGGCAACGGGACGGTGGAGGGTCATTTCCATCAGCCCATCGGAAACCCCCGATGCTTCCCACGCCTCAATGACGGATTCTGCTCGGGCATCGGTGGAGGGGATGCCGTAATACGCGGGGGCACCCGTGCTGTCCACAAGATAGAGCCCTTTTCCGTGTCCCGTACAGCCGATCCCCAGAATATCCGAGGGATCAACGCCGCTCTTTTGAATACACGCGGAGATCACTGTGACATTTGCCTCCCACAGCTCCCCCATATCCCGTTCCTCAAAGTGGACACGGGGGGATAGCACAGGAGTTTTGACAGAAGCCTCAGCGATCTCGCAGCCGCGATCGTCAAAGATCACACATTTCACAGCGGTTCCGCCGTTATCCAAACCCATAAAGTATGCGCTCATGCCCATCTCCTTTCTTTTTAATCCAAAATTTCTCGCAGGTAAATTGAAGCCGTCGAAAGCCGCTCGTCCACACGGTCCGTGCCGTTATGCCAGAATTCGGCGTTGAAACGGCGTACCCCCATATCCCACAGGGCGGAGGTAACGGCGGGGAAATTAACCTGCCCCTCGCCGTAGAACAGATCCCGGAAGACTCCGGGCACGGTCTCCTTCAGATGGGCCGCCACGATATGTCCGTGGCCCGTCAGAAGATCGCCGCAGGGGTCGGGGGTGGCGTTGGAAACGTTCCCCACGTCGGGGTAGATCTGCAGGTAGGGGGAATCCACGGCGCGGACGAAGTCCATGGCCTTGGAGACCGTATTGCAGAAATCATTCTCCATGGTCTCCAGCGCCAGCATGATCCCGTAAGCGGAGGCCCACTCGGCGCTGATCCTCAGACCCTCGATGAAGCGCTCCCGCGTTTCGGCGGTGGAGCTTTCATGATAATATACGTCGTAGCCCGCCAGCTGGATGATCCGCACCCCCAGTCCGTCCGCCAAACGGATGGCCTTCTTCATAATGTCCATGCTTCTCGCACGGATCTTGGGAACACCGCTTCCCATGGGATACTTGCGGTGTCCGCTGAGGCACATTGTCTCAATGGGAAGCCCCACAGAGCGGGAGAGATCGTATAGTTCACGGATCTCCCCATCGCTCCACTCCAGGCGGGCAAGGCGCGCGTCGCTCTCGTCCACACTGATCTCCAGAAAATCGAAGCCACCTTTCTTGGCCGCCTCCAGCCGTTCTCTCCACGTGTACTCGTTCGGCATGGCTTTTTCGTAAATACCCAAGCGATATTCCATAGGATACGTCTCCTTTTTTACGATCTATCATTATGCACGGATCACCATGCGGTCCGGATCATGAATCCGAAGCGCATGGCAGAAGCTACAAGGGATCAAGGGTTCGTAGGCACCAGCACCAACCGATCCATCACACATGGCGACTCGGAATCCACATCCACACCGCAAATGCTCAGGGTGTGTACACCTGCAGTCAGGGTCAATTTGCCCAGATCAAAGCTTGTGAATGTCCAACCGCTTCCGCCGTTGGCCATGTTCACCTTGCTGCCGATAGCATTGCCGTCTACAAAGAACTGAAAAGTGGGACCGTTGTTATCGGTGACTCCCTTGAAGATGATGGAATAGGTACCGTCCGCGGGCACCGAGAAGGTCATGACTGTCTCGGCATCCTTGCGGATGGTGGCGAAGATAGCCTTACCGTCGGTTACGTCCGCGGGTAAAGCACCGTTGACGAAGGGCTTATCCATCCAGGAGGGATAGGTGACGAAGGTCATCTCGTCGAACTCATAGGAAAACTCTGTCTCGGCATCCATATCTACGGGAGTCAACACCAGATTATCCAGCATGAAGGAGGCATCGCTGGCCACGTCCACCGAACGGAAGGAGAGGGTGTTCTCCCCGGCGTTCAGGGTGACGTATCCCAAGTTGAAGGTGGCATAGCCCCACTGGCCTCCATAGGCCATTTTTACCTTACCGCCCACGTCCTGTCCGTTCACGGCAAACTGCAGGACGGGGCCGTTCGTGTTGGTCACGGCATGGAGCACAAGGGCATAGGTGCCCGCCTTCTCCACGGTCAGGGTCACGGAGACCTCCTCGCCGAGGTTCAGGCTCATGTTAGCCGTTCTCTTGTCGGTTACGCCGTCAGGGAGCGCGCCGTGAGTGTAGGGAATCTCATGCCAATGGGGCATGGGGTTATAGGTCAAGGTGTCGAATTCGAAGATGAGCTCCTGAGGGGGCTCGGGGGTGGGTTCGTCGGGAGTTGGCTCGTCGGTGGTAGGCTCATCCGTGGTAGGCTCGTCGGTTTCCGCGGGATCGACCTCATTCAGGTACACATTATCCAGAATGAAGGGCGCGTTGGAGGCCACGTCCACAGAACGGAAGGACAGTACGTGATCACCTGCATCTAAAGTCACCACACCCAGATCGACGCTTTCATATGTCCACGACCCTACCGTATTGGACATAACAACCTTAGCACCTAAGGGATGACCATCCACAAAGACCTTCAAGACAGGGCCATTCGTATTGGTCACGACGTTTAGGGTAAGCATATAGCTACCGGCCTTATCCACGTCGATGACAACGCCCGTTTCCTGATTCAGGTTCAGAGTCATATGAGCCGCACGGCCATCGGACACCTCCGCAGGCAGTAACACGTGAGAATAAGGGATTTCTGACCATGCGGGAGCGGGATCAAAGGTCAGCTCATCCAGTTCGAAGATATAATCCGCGTCGATGGGAGGCTCGGTCTCCTCAGGCTCGGTCTCTTCGGGCTCAGGCTCAGGATCGGTCTCCCCCTCCTCGGCGAGTCGGATATACAGATTGTCCAGCACGAAGGCCTGATTGCTCTGATCCAGCGCCGTGATGGTGATCTCATGCTTCCCTGCCGCCATGGTCACAAGACCCAGATCGAATTCGGTATAGGTCCAGCCATTTCCACTGTTGGCTATGCACACCTTATTGCGGGTGTCAACGCCATCCACGGCGAAGCGGATGGTAGGACCCTGATTATCGGTCACACAGCGGAGGATGAGCCGGTAGGTACCGGCGGTACCGATGCGAACCGTGAAGCCCACGCTACTGCCCTTGGGTATCCTGATGTAGGCAGCTGTGCCATTGGTGACCTCTGCGGGCAGAGCGGTATGGGAGAAGGGATTTTCCTGCCATGCGGGAGCAGGAGAGAAGGATACCTGATTGAACTCCACGGTATAGCTTCCCGCATCTCCAGTAAACTCACCGTTTACGTCCACCAAAACTGCCTCGCTCTCGCCAAAGCTGTTGCGGGTCTGCACCCAGATCTGATCCAGAGAGGCCAGATAAGAGTAATCCACGCCCTCGGAAATATGGTAGTAGAGCCACTCGGCCCCTTCAAAGCTCTCGCTTTCGGAAATGCGGTACTCCATTGGGTTACCGTCCAGCGCGAGCAGCAGGCGGTTGCTCGCGTCGGAGACCACCTCGGGCGTAGCGGGCGCGTTGCCTTTCAGGCTCTTGAGGGCATAGACCTGCTGCTGCACGTGGTTGTACACCTCAAAGCCCAGCTCCTCACAGGGCTCAAAGTGACCGCTGTGATACAGACCCAGACCCTCCTGGGGCTGCTCCATCCACGCGACGGGATAATTGAAGCGGTTCACGATCACCACATCGGGACGGATGGCGTACACGGGCTCCAGAGTACGCTCGAAGGGGGTCTTGCCGCCGATCAGATTGTTCATGGCATCCCAGTTCGATCCGTCGGAGTTCCAACCGCCGTGAACCGAGACAGAGGAACACATAACTTCGGGCTTACCGTCCTTGCCGACAGTATAGATGGGCGCATAGCTGCCCTCGGTCTCCCCCTTCTTGTTCTCCACGAACAGGAACATATTGCGCTTGTCGGAAATGGCCCAGCCGCCTGTTTCCTTATCGAAAACGCCGTATCTGTCCAGGTATCCGTTGCAGAAGCGGATATCCATGCGGTCATCCACGTCCTCGGGAGGACGGTTACCCCAATCGTCGAATACGGCCCAATCACAGAACACCAAAACCAGAGGCTTGCTCTCCTCCGCCATGCGGTAGACCTGCTCGGGATACTCGCTCTGAAGCTGGTAGATCTTTTCCAGGATCTCCTTCAGCGCCTCGAAATCGGTTCCGAAGAGTCTGGGGGCGATCACCACCTGCGGGACATTGGGATACCCCTCGGCGGTCATATCCTTGGCGGCCTGCAAGAGAACCTTGGTATTGTTGATAAGACCTCTCATGTAACGTTGGAAATCCTCGCCTGTCTCCCGCGCGTTGTAATTGGTGATATCCACCACCACGGCATCAAAGCCGGCAGCTCCCAGCCAATACAGGTGCTGCTTGGCCACCACGGGGTCGATCTGATCGTAGGTGCCCAGAAGAGGAGTAGCCGAACGGAAAATGCCGCCCTTCGTCACCAGACCGGGGGACTGCTGATACAGAGGATCCCAACCGTGATCGGGTCGGCTGTTGACAGAAGAACCGTGATCCACGTCGTACCACGCCAGCACATCAGGCTCCCAAATGATCTCTCCGGGGGTCTCATCGCCGTTGTCGGTTTCTTCGTCGGTCTCCCCGCTCGTTTCAGTGGCAGTATCGGATTCCTCAGACTCTACGTCGGGATCGGTCACAGGAGCGGTGGGGTTTTCTACCACGTCGG
>ULVD01008782.1_pt1 | contig 18175 bp, 16 predicted proteins | sample 1959101 | NCBI WGS metagenome assembly ULVD01 (sample SAMEA4835777, study PRJEB28245) | human gut metagenome | biome: gut microbiome; material: fecal sample | place: Denmark | collected 2008
ATGATAATGGCGCTTATGCCGGCTCAGGTCTCGCAGGTCATATTCGGCGGTTGTCTGCGCGGTGCGGGAGATACAAAATATACCGCAGTCGTCTCCTTTATCGCCATTACGGTCTGCCGCCCGGTGCTTACGTATATTCTTGTTTACACCGTCGGAATGGGTCTTTACGGCGCGTGGGTCGCTGTGCTTATCGACCAGTACATCCGCATGATACTCTGCGGAGTGCGTTTTTACAGCTACAAGTGGATGAAGATCAAAATATGATACCGCTTGATAATACATATTCTGTTTTCAATTATTCCGGTTCGGAATACTGATATCTGAAATTTTTTGTCACGAAAGGACTTTTATTATGAAATACGTTACCGAGGGTCTTGAGCCGCGCCGCGTGCTTGAGCTTTTTGAGGAAATTTCCGCAATTCCGCGCGCTTCCGGAAACGAGGCTGCAATCGCCGCGTGGATCGAAAAGTTTGCAAAGGAGCGCGGCTGCTTCTGCCTGAAGGACAAGAGCAACAATGTTTTTGTCCGTGTACCGGCAAGTGCCGGCAGAGAACATGAGGCGGCAGTGCTTTTGCAGGGTCACACCGATATGGTGTGCGAGAAAAACAGCGATACCGAGCATGATTTTTCAAGCGAGGGGCTGAAGCTGTATATTGAGGACGGCTGGCTGCGCGCCCGTGGAACGACGCTTGGCGGAGACGACGGAGCGGCTGTTGCGATAATGCTTGCCGTCATCGACGGTTGCCTTGAGTCTCACCCCACAGTCGAGTGCCTGTTCACCACCGACGAGGAGGTCGGACTGCTTGGCGCGGGCAGCTTTGACTATTCCGTCATTACCGCAAAGAGCATGATAAACCTCGACAGCGAGGAGGAGGGTGCTGTGATAGTCGGGTGTGCCGGCGGTGTCCGCAGCGATGTAGAGATACCCATCAAGTTCCAGCCTGTGCGCGGAGAGGTGCTTAAGATAAGTCTTACCGGACTTTGCGGAGGACACTCCGGAGAAAACATCAACTGCGGGAGAGCCAACGCCTCAAAGCTGATGGGACGTCTGCTGCTTGCCGTTTCACGCAAGATGCGCGTGAATCTGATATCCGTAAGCGGCGGAACAAAGGACAACGCCATTCCGCGTGAGGCGTTTGCGGAAATCTCGGTTGCAAATGCCGAGCGGGCAGCCCGCGCTGTTATGAGCGAGGTCAACCGTGTGCGCGGCGAGCTTTGCGCCGAGGACGCGCAGCTCACAGTCGTATGCTCGGTGCCTGCGGACGCCTGCGAGTCCATGATGACAGCCGATTCCACCCGCCGCGTACTTGGACTTCTCGGTACGGTCCAGAACGGCGTTATCGAAATGAGCCGCGACGTGCCGGGACTTGTCGGCTTCTCACGCAACCTCGGTGTGGTCAAGACAAATGATAACAGCGTCTCCTTTATTTTCTCCTCAAGATCGGCACTGGAATCCCAGCTTGATGCTTCTGTTGACTCGCTGGACGCGCTTGCCGCTGCACTCGGAGGCAAGACCCGCCATTACAGCCGTTATCCCGGCTGGAGCTATGCACAGCGCTCACCGATAAGAAACAAATATCTCAAGGCGGCGACCCGCGTGCTGGGGTATGAGCCTAAGGTCATGATGATCCACGCCGGACTTGAGTGCGGAATAATCAGATCCCGCCTGCCGAAGCTCGATATGATAGCAATCGGACCTGATATGCGCGGTATCCACTCACCCGACGAGGCGCTGAGCATCGCTTCAATGGAAAAGGTGTGGAAGATAGTCGCGGAAATGCTGAAATAATATCTCCAATAAATAATTCGCCCCTCGCCGATGCCTCGGCGAGGGGTTTCTTCAATTAAAGTATTCTTGAGAGAAATTCACGGGTGCGGGCTTCGCGGGGATTTGAGAAGATATCCTCCGGAGCGCCCTCCTCGCAGATAACGCCGCTGTCCATAAAGATCACGCGGTTTGATACGTCGCGCGCGAAGGACATTTCGTGAGTTACGACTATCATTGTAAGCCCCGAGCCTGCGAGCTTTCGCATGACGGCAAGCACCTCTCCCACCATTTCGGGGTCAAGCGCGCTTGTGGGTTCGTCAAAAAGGATGACCTCGGGGGACATTGAAAGCGTGCGCGCTATTGCCACACGCTGCTTCTGTCCGCCCGAAAGCTGACGGGGCTTGGCGTTGACATACTGCGACATACCCACCTTTTCAAGAAAGCCCATTGCAATGCTTTCGGCTTCCTCGCGGCTGCGGTGCAGGACTTTCATCTGACCTATCGTGCAGTTTTTTAGCGCGGTCATGTTGTTGAACAGATTGAACTGCTGGAATACCATGCCTACTTCGGCGCGGTACTTCTGAATATTCATCGCGCGCGACATGATGTTCTCGCCGTGATAAAGGATCTCACCGGACGTCGGAGTCTCAAGCAGGTTGATACAGCGAAGCATGGTGGATTTTCCCGAGCCGGAGGAGCCTATGACGCTGACGACCTCGCCCTTGTTTACTGTAAGGCTTATGTCGTTAAGCACCTCGTGATCTCCGAACTGCTTTTTGAGGTGGCGGATCTCGATAACGGTATTGTTGTCAGTCATTCGGAATCTCCTCCTCTTTGCTTACATGGATCTCTGCGTCAGGGTTGCTCTGCGAACCGAAGATGGTGTAATTTTCCTTGCCGTCGAGCTTCTTCTCGATAAAGCGGAGTATTGACGATACCGTAAAGGTGAGAATGAAGTATATCACGCACACCACAAAGTAGGTCTGGAAGGTCTGAAAATTCTGCCGTTTGATAACTCCGGCAAAATAGTAAAGCTCGGTAACGCCGATAACGTTCAGCACAGAGGTATCCTTGATGTTGATGACAAATTCATTACTGACAGAGGGGAGGATGTTTCTTATCACCTGCGGCAGTATGACGTTTATCATCGTCTGGCTGTGGCTCATACCTATCGAGGTCGCGCCTTCAAACTGACCCTTGTCAATTGAAATTATTCCGCCGCGGACGATCTCCGCCATATAAGCGCCGGTGTTTATTGAGACGATGAGTATTCCGGAGGGGATGAGCGGCAGAGTGCTTCCGCCGCTGGCAAACGCATAGCCCCAGTAGATGACCATCGCCTGGACCATCATAGGCGTTCCGCGGAACACTTCAACGTAAACGGTGATAATTCCGTCAAGAATTTTTCGGAATACCCGCCCCACCGGATTTTTCGGCATAGGGGCGGTGCGAAGCATACCCGTAAGCAGACCGATTATAAAGCCCGCAACAGTGCCGATAAGGGATATCATCAGTGTGTAGCCGACGCCCTTGAGCAGAAATGGGTAGTATTGCCTCAGTATGTTCCAGACATCCGCAAAGAATCCCATGATTATTTTTTCTTGTAGATAACTACGAGGTTGGAGGTGTAGTACATATCGGTGAAGTCGACCTGTTCCTCGCGGTCGGGAGTGGGGCTCATACCTGCGACGATAGCGTCAACAGCTCCGGACTGAACGGCGGGGATCAGTGAATCCCAACTGTAGGAGTAGACCTCAAGCTTCATTCCGAGCTTGTCGGCAACATATTTTGCGATCTGAACGTCATAGCCGTTGGCATACTGACCCGCCTTGGGCTTTCCGTCCTCGCCGTAGATCGGAACCGCTCCGAGAGACGGGGTGTTGAGGTCTGTCCAGTTGTAGGGCTCATAAGCGCATTCCATTGCTATCTTAAGAGTTCCGGTGGGATTTTCCGGAGTCTCGGAGGAGAGGGCGAGCGCGTCGACGGTCTTGCCGGCGCTTATGTCAGCCATCTGGAGCATAAGGGCGTAACGGGTCTCCTGAGAGATCTCGGCAAGCACGGCATTTATTTTGCTCTTGAGCTCGGAGTTCTTTGCAACTGCAATGGCGACGCCGGTCTCTTTCTCTGTGGCGGTAAAGCCGGTGGTGTTGTTTTCAAGGCGCAGGTAGTCAAGGCTTTCATCTGTGGGGCAGATGGCAAGAGCCGTCGGCTCTTCGGCGATGTAGCCGTCAATTGCTCCGCTCTTGAGTGCGGTAAGCAGGTCGGCAAACTCGGGATAGGTGTCAGCCTTGTTGCCCGATATCTGCTTCATTGCCTCGGCGTGGAAGGTGCCGGACTGCGCGGCAATGCGTGCGTTCGCAAGATCGGCAATTGATTTTGCGCCGCTGATGTCCTTGCCCTCTGACGAGCAGGCGGGGAGGGATACGAGACATGCGGCTGAGATGATAAGTGCTAAGATTAGTGTGAGCGTTCTTTTCATGGCTTGTTTTCCTTTCCAGAAATAAAAATTAAAAATAAAGACCCGAGCAGGAAAGCTCCGGTCTGACAATAAGCATAACGTGAAATACGTTAAAGGTATTGATGCCCGATAGCTCTCCGCTTCCGCGACAGTCGAACGGATGTTGTCCGCACGCCCAGCCGGTGCAACCGCGGTGGAATCCGGCTTCGGCAAAGACCCCTTTGGCACACCGTCACGGGCTTACCGCAGCCTCGGGTGTGTTACTTTTGATCCTCGCACCTCTATCTTTTCAAGATATTATAGCAGAAAGTTCACCTGAATGCAACCACCTTTTTTGTTTTTTTAAAAAAATGTGAGTTGCGACAATAAAACGCGCAAAAAAGTGTCCTTGAATGTAACAATTAAACACAAACCATTTTATGGAACGAACAAAAAACGCGATTTCTGCGCGAAAAATCAAAAAAAGTATATACAAAGCCGGGCGTTTATGATATAATAAAATGTGTATATGCCGATTTTTTCCGACGTCGTGAGAAGCGTGTCGGGGAGAGGATAATAATGTATCAGGGTAAAAACGGCAGCCGGAATAAAAAAGACGGCAGCCAGACTATAAATAATAAAAACGGGAAATATCAGGGCGGACGCAAGCCGCTTCCCCCGCGTCACGGCGGCGGGGAGGCTGTCGAGGGCATAGTTTTCGGCAGAAACGAGGTCAGGGAGCTGTTGCGCTCAGGGCGTTCGGTCGATAAGCTCTTTATCCGCCGCGGCGAGATGCAGGGTTCGGTGAATCTTATTGTCGGAGAGGCGTCGGAGCGCGGTATACCGATAATAGAGGTCGAGCGTGAAAAGCTTGATTCACTGTGCGGAGGCGGAGTTCATCAGGGCGTCGCGGCAATGGCGGCGGAAAAGGACTACTGCACCGTGGATGATATTCTCGCCATCGCCGCCGAGCGGGGAGAGATGCCCTTCATAGCCATATGCGACGGCATTGAGGACCCTTACAATCTCGGTGCGCTGATACGCTGTGCCGAGTGTGCGGGCGTGCACGGAGTGATAATTCCCAAACGGCGCGCCGCGGGGCTTACGCCAACTGCGGCAAAGGCGTCTGCCGGAGCTGTCGAGCATATGGCGATAGCCAAGGTCGCAAATATTGCCGCAGTTATTGACGAGCTTAAAAAGGCAGGCGTATGGACGTACGCGGCTGAGGCAGGCGGCGAGAGTCTTTATGACACCGACACCGACCGCCCGGCGGCATTTGTTTTCGGCAGCGAGGGCGAGGGCGTCTCACGTCTTGTAAAGGAACGGTGTGATTTCACCGTTTCGATCCCGATGTACGGCAGGGTGAATTCAATGAACGTTTCCACTGCAGCGGCGGTGGTTCTTACCGAAGCGGCGCGCCGTCGGCACGCCGGAAAATGAAAGGCACGGTAATTCAATGTCAGAAGAAAACAGGAATCAGGGACATAACGGTACCGGCGGCAACGGCGGACTGTTCGGTCGACTTTTCTCAAAGAAAACAGATCAGCCGGCAGGAAACGGCGACGCCGGCAAATCCCTCAACGAAATGATCGATGAGGAAAACCGGGATACGTATCCGGAGGATGCAGCCTCGGGATCCCGGCAGGATGCGGACGGCGAGGAGTTTGTCTTCTCCGGGCTTGACGGGGAGCTTGACAACGCCGCAGACGCTATTTCCGATGAGGACTATTCCGATATTCTCTCGGAGATACTGGGAAGCGTAAGCGATGCAGCTGACACTCGAGCAGAGGATGTAGTCGTGGATACTGATAATGACGGTGTGGATGCCGAAGCCGCTTCTGCTGATCTGCAGGAATCGGACGAGGCTGTCGTATCCGATCACGCCGATTTGTCGGAAGCCGCGGAGGCTTCCGACGACGAGGAACACTCCAAAGACGGCGCGGAACTGCTCAAAAAAATAATGGCGTTCAAGGCGTCCGAGCGCAACTCATCAGCCGCCTCAAAGACCGAAGATGTAAAGCCCGGCAGTGAGGAAGGTGCGCAGGAGTCCGCCGGCAACGACGTCGGCGCAAACACGGACGTTTTTGAGGATTATGAGTACGTGACAAATCCGTCGAGGCACGAGGACGCCGAGCCGGAGGAAGCGGAAGCACAGGAAGAAGCGACTCCCAAACCGGAACAGGCAGGGGAGGAGATCCCGGCGGACGGTGACGGCTCAACGGAGGACGAGACCGACAGTGAGCCTTCGGATGAAGAAAAGCCCGAAAAGGACGATGCCGAGGAGGACGACGACCGCGACCTTATGCTTGCGCTCGGTTACGGCGCTGACGGCGAAGCCGCGACTGAAAGCGGCGCTGCCGTCCGCGACGACCTCAGCCGCCATATCAGGGATAACCGTCCGGATTACGCCGGAGCTTTCGGATACCGCGGCGAGGAATACCGCTCACGCGAGCAGACCGAAGATATCAAGAGGGCATACCGCACCGACAGCCTTTCAATGATATTCCGCGCAGGCGGCACTGCGATCATTGCGCTGGTCATACTTATTTTTGAATTTTTCGGGAATAAATTCGGCGGAGCGCTCAGCATGAGCGACTACCCGACGGTACATATTCTTGTTTCCATGCAGCTGTTGCTGCTTGCGGCGGCGCTTTCATGGAAGCAGATGATAAACGGACTTGTCGGCATCTTCCGATTTGAGCTGACCCCGCATTCTGCGTCTGCGGCGGCGGTGATTGTGGTGCTGCTTTACGATGCTGTGCTGGCAATTGCCGCGCCAGAATCCTTTACGCTTTACAATTTCCCGGCGGTGCTTTGCATTGTCATGTCGGTGGTCTACGATATACTTGATCTTGAACGTCAGATACGCGCCTTCAACTCGCTCAGCTCCTGGGAAAGCTGCTGTACTCTTGAAAAGGCAGACGCGGTGGAGCTGGCGGCGGCGCTCGGCAGCTCGTCTTCCGGCAAGCGCGAGGACGCTTCCATCAAGTCCGCAATGAGACTGCGCCGCGGCAGCTTTGCAAAAAATTATTTCAGCCGCACAAACCGCAAAAATCCCGCGCTCAAGGCGCTCAATTATGTTATAGCTCCGGTCGTGGCATTGGCGCTGGTCATATTCCTCATCTCGCTTGCAGCAGGACGCGGCTTTGTTCCCTCAGCCAATACATTTACCGTAATGGTGCTTATCGCAATGCCGGTATTTGCAATGGCGGCGCTGATATATCCTTTCTGCGATCTGGCAAAGAACGTTCTGAAGCCCTCCGAGGTGCTTCTGAATGAATCGGAGGCGGAAAATTACGCCTCTGCCGACGCGGTCATATTCAGTGAGGATGATGTTTTCGGACCTCGCTCGCTGATGATAAAGCGCATCGGTCTTTGCGGCGGAATGGCGGCGCGCGATATATTCGGAGTTCTTGAGGGCGCTTCCGCAGTGTTTGACAAGGTAGGCGGCACTCTTGCCGGGGCATTCCGACGCGCAGCGGAGAGCGGTTCTGCAAACGGAGGAGAGCCGGAATCGGATGCCGAGATACTGCGCGTCTGCGACGGAGGCATTGCCGCAAAAGCGGCAAACCGCGAATATATCATCGGCAGTGAGAGCTTTATGACGCTCAACGGCATTACCTGTCCGGTCGATCCCGATGACCGCGCGTTTGCTGAGGACGGCGGCTCTGCCGTAATGTATATTGCCGTTGACGGCGAGGTATCTCTTAAACTGTTTGTAACATACACCGCCGACGACAGATTCCGCAGTCTTGTCTCCACCCTTTCGGGACGCGGTATCCGCCCGGTGCTGGTAAGCAACGATCCGAACCTTGACGACGCGCTGCTTGCCCGTATGCTTGGCGAGCTTAAGTGCCCGGTAAGAGTGATCCACGACCCTGCGGCGGTAGTCGCAAATGAAGACGGCGAGGACGCTGAGGCGGACGACGGCAATAAAAATAAGGACGATAAGGATACCGTTGACGCCGGACTTGTTGCCGACGGCTCGGATTGGACGTCTCTCGTCGGCGCGCTTTCCGCTTGCGGTAAGCTCTGCCGTGTTTCGTCGCTCAATGCGCGTATCAGTCTCGGAATCATAGTTGTAAGCGTTCTGCTGGCGGCTTTCCTCGGGGCACTGGGCATCCTTAACGGAATGCACTCCGCATACGTTGCAATATACCAGATAATCTGCGTTCTGCCCGCCATTATCTCCTCAAAGCTGATGCTTAACTGAATCTGATTTGAACCGCAAGGGGATGGCGTTCGCCGCCATCCCCGGAATTTATGAAGGATATAAAGGATAGAGAAATATGATACCCGAATCAATACTGAGATCGGTCTCAAAGCCCGGCAGGTATACCGGCGGCGAGTACGGTCAGATAGTCAAGGACAGGGAAAAGGTCAAGGCAAGGTTTGCTTTCTGTTTCCCGGATTCATATGAGATAGGTATGTCGAACCTCGGCGTGCGCATCCTTTACGGTGTGCTCAACAGCGACGAGGACATCTGGTGCGAGCGTGTCTATGCACCGTGGATCGATATGGAGGACAAAATGCGGGAGCATCATATCCCGCTCTGGGCGCATGAAAGCGGAGATCCGATAGCCGACTTTGATTTTATCGGCTTCACTCTGCAATACGAGATGAGCTATACAAATGTCCTCAATATGCTCGACCTTGCGGGGCTTCCCTTGCGCGCCGCAGACCGTGGCGAGGACGCTCCTCTGGTCATAGGCGGCGGACCCTGCTCATATAACCCCGAGCCTGTAGCCGACTTTTTTGACCTGTTCAATATCGGCGAGGGCGAGGAAATGCTGCCCGAGATAGTGCGTCTTTACATTAAAATGAAGGAGGACGGCAGCTATACCAAGGCGGGATTTCTGCGCGAGGCGGCGCGGAGCATCGAGGGCGTTTATGTGCCGTCGCTTTACGACGTAAGCTACAATGAGGACGGAACGGTAAAGGCATACACGCCGAAATATCCGGACGTGCCGGCAAGGGTGCGCAAGCGTATAGTCAAGGACCTTGACACGATGTATTTCCCGGATAAGCTCGTCATGCCGTATCTTGAAACGGTTCAGGACCGGATAATGCTTGAGGTTTTCCGCGGCTGTATACGCGGGTGCAGGTTCTGTCAGGCGGGCATTATCTACCGTCCGGTAAGGGAAAAATCCCCCGAGGTGCTGTGCAACCAGGCAAAATGCCTTTACGAGGCGACAGGATATGAGGAAATGTCGCTCAGCTCTCTTTCCATTTCGGATTACACCCGTCTGCGCGAGCTGACCGACGGGCTGATATCATGGACAAACGACAAAAAGGTCAGCCTGTCGCTGCCGTCACTCCGTATCGACAGCTTTACCCGCGAGCTGATGGACAAGGTAGCCTCGGTGCGCGCCTCCTCGATCACCTTTGCGCCGGAGGCGGGAACTCAGCGCCTGCGTGATGTGATAAACAAGAATGTCACCGAAGAAGACCTGATGAACGCCGCGGGAATCGCCTTTGCGGCGGGAAAAGAGCAGGTCAAGCTGTACTTTATGGACGGCTTGCCCACCGAGACCGATGAGGATCTTGAGGGTATCGCCAAGCTCGGCAAAGCGGTAATTGAAAAATTTTATGCGACGCTCGAGCACAACAAGCGCCGTCAGCCGCAGGTTACTGTCAGTGTCTCCTGCTTTGTTCCAAAGCCCTTTACTCCGTTCCAGTGGGAGCCTCAGGATATGCCGGAGACGCTTGAGAGAAAGCGGCTTTATATCCGCTCAAAGATAACCGACCGCAAGATAAAATATTCCTGCCACGATTCCGGAACATCGCGTATCGAGGCGGTGCTGGCGCTCGGAGACCGACGCGTCGGCGCGGCGCTGGAGCTTGCCTGCCGCGAGGGCTTCAGATTCGATGCCTGGGATGAGTTCTTCAGCTATGACAGATGGATGGACGTTTTTGCGCGCGCAGGTATCGACCCGTCCTTTTACGCCAACCGCCGCCGTCAGACGAGCGAGGTCCTGCCGTGGGATGTTATCGACTGCGGCGTGACAAAGGAATTTCTTATCCGTGAATATGAAAAGGCTCATGCGGGTGTGACCACGCCCAACTGCCGCGAGCATTGCTCGGGCTGCGGAGCCAACAGATTGGGAGGTGAGAGGGCATGCTGTCCGAGCCTTCAAAAATAATCAGACCGTCAGGTGACTTTGCGCCGCTTGCCGAGCCGCGGGTCGTAAGACTCAGCTTCAGCAAAAAAGGAGCGGTGATCTTCACCTCGCACCTTGACCTTCAGCGCACGATGATGCGAATACTGGCGCGCGCCGATCTGCCGCTCTGGTACACGCAGGGCTTCAATCCTCATGCAAAGCTGGTCTTTGGGCTTCCGCTTCCGCTGGGGTGCGCCGGAGAGCGCGAGCTGATGGATATCAGAATTGAACGCGATATGCCCTGCGATGAAATACTTGAGCGCATGCGGAGAGCGACCGTGCCGGGAATTACGTTCACGGAATGCTATCCGGCAAATGAAAAATACGCCGGAATTGCCTCGGCAAGCTACAGGATAACACTGCGCCTGCCGGAGGAAGACCCGCTGAGTGCCGGGGAGGTTGAAAAATACCTGTCGAGCCGCTCAATTATCACCGTAAAAAAGACCAAATCCGGTGAGACGGAGACTGACATCGCGCCGCTTATCCGCTCGGTCAGCGTTTCGACGGACGGCGGCAGCCTCGTCATAGATACCGTACTTGCCGCCGGATGCACTGAAAATCTCAGCCCGGAGCTGCTTATGAGCGTGCTTGTCCGGAATTTCGGCAGTCGCGCGCAAGCCGCGTTCGGTATGGCGGACTATTCGGTCATCCGCACCGGAATTTACCGCGCAGACGGCAGAGATTTCAGATAGATCATTCTTCCTGCACCTAAAAACGGACTGCTCTAAACGCAGCAGTCCGTTTTTAGGTGTTTTTTTATTCTTTTTTCTTTCTAGTACCATGAGCGATCAGCCTTACCGCCGCAGCACCGAGCAGTGCGCCGAGAGTGTTCAGAACAACGTCGTCGATCTCGGTAAATCCCACGTCGAACATGAACTGCAGGGCTTCAATTGCCGCGCTTGAGAGCGCACCTATAAGTGTTATCAGCGCAACAGAGCGCCCGGAGCGGAAGGCAAGATACGCTCCGAGCGGCACAAATGCCGCGATGTTTCCGAGAAAGAGTCGGAAAAAATAGTACGCGCCGCCGTTGCGGATAACAGCTATCAGCTTTCCGAACAAAACAGTGTTCAGCTGTCCGCCCAACATGAAATCGTCAAATGAAAATCCGGGGCGGAATACAGTAAGCCTCAGCAATAGGGCAAGGTATAAAATAAACAGGATGTCTATCACAGCGCAAGCCGCGCGTGATAAGGACTGCGCGGGAGCGAGGCGGACTTTTCTGCCCGCATTTCCGGAAACCGCTGCTTTTTTGCTCATCTTCCGGTGCTTTCCGCAGTGTCAGACACGTCACCGGCTTCGGTTTCGTTTCCGGTCAGACGCAGGATAAGTGACAGGGCGGTGTCATCCTTGAGTGGACGCGCCGTATATATGTAATATTGGGCTTCCTCCGCCTCCGCGCTTGCGGCATCCTCGGCGGTGACAAAGTACCAGTTGCCGGTCTCGCTCATGTGAAAGAGCCTGACCCCCGAGTCAAGAGCCACTGCGGAGCCGCCCCAGAACTCCCAGATCTTATACATGGTGTACTTGCCCTTGTATTTCTTGGTGCTGAAGGCGATGGGCAGCTCCTCGTCGTCGGTGACGTTTTCGGGGTCGGTGATCTCGGTCAGCGAGCGCAAAAGCGCCATGTCGTCCGGATCGTCTATCCGGCTTTTGCCGAGTATCAGCTCGCCGGGAATTCCCCCGTCCGGCATTCCGTCAAGCGGCAGACCGGTTTTTGAAAGCAGTATGAGCTTTTTGCCGTCCATGGCATAGCAAAGATATCCGGCGCTGTCACCCTTTACGCGGTAAAGGGGAGAGCCGTAAAATGAATCCGCGATCCTGCCAAGGTACTCTCCGATCTCAAATTTACGCTCGCCGACCTTGCCTACCGGGCTGTAATGCTCGCCGTCATATATGACTCCGGTGCGGTCATCGTCCCATTCGGCTACTACCGGATTGCCTATCTTCACCGACGACACCGCAACCGCGGCGACGATGATGGGAAGAATTATAAGTGCTGATATAATGATAATGGCGCGTTTTGTCATTGAAGTCCGCCTTTCGTTTATCTGAAATACAATTCATTATTACATTATATCAGTTATCAGGGCGGACTTCAAGCATCCGGGGTAAATATTTTTGCTTTTTCGGGTTTTGGCGCACAGAACCGTTCATCCGGCGGCGCGTTGCGCGACGTATTCCCGATATACCTTGTGGGCTTTAAGCCTTGGAAGCGTCAGTGAGAAGAAGCCGCTATTCTGTCCGTCGTTGCTCCATCCCTCGAGCAGCTCAAGAGTTTTGAGGTAAAGCACACCGTCCTTTTCGCCGCGCGATTCAAGCTCGCGGCAAAGACGCACCAGCGACGGCACTGCGTCGTCTCCGCAATCATTCGCAAGCATCCATACGTCGGGGTTTTCAAGCGTGCCGTCAAGATAACGGTCAACATTGTATTCCGCGATAAGCCGGTCGGGGTTTGACAGAGCCAATATGCCGAAAAGCAGTACAAACGCGATCAGAAGGGACGCCGCGGCGTTGGTCTTGGGGCATATCTGTTTTATCAGCATGATAACAAACGCGGCGGCAAGCAGGAGCATGAACCATGCCGCGTACACGCGCAGCTGCGTAAGCCCGTAGGCTTTGATATAAAGCGCGGTCTTTGAGATCGCAGTGGCGATGAGGATAAGTGTGGACAGTGAAAGCAGGGCGGTGAAGATTCTGACAAGCGTGTCGGGCTTGCCGTCTTTTTTGCGTTTGGTAAAGGCGGACACAAGCAGCATTATTCCCGCATTGATACCGGAAACGGCGCACAGCTCAAAAAATCCTTCGCGCGCGTACTGTGAGTATATCTGAGTGCCGTCCGGCAGTCTGCCGGTGAAGGCGGAGACGTAGTTTTCCCACTGCGATACAAAGAATACGCAGTAGACGGCAAGCAGCGGCAGTATGGCAAAGCAGACCATTATCCCGGGCGCGAACTTTGCGCCCGCCGAGAACTTCCGGCAGGATTCCGCCGACATATATTTCCCGTGCTTGCGGTCGGCTCCCGAAATGAAGGCTCCGAAGCCGTAGGCGGCAACCGGAATGCCGAAGATAAGGCATACGAGGTGATCCGCAAGATTATCCGGGCTAAGGCGGAGTATTTTGTTCATGATATCGGAAAAGGTCTGGTCGTATGAGAGCAGACATACCACGATAGCCGTAGGTATCACAGCAATAAGCAGACCGAGCAAGGCAAGCAACACCTGTTTGCCGCCGCTTGTTGTGCCATCCGCTTTACGGCGCGGGAACAGCGAGCGGAAAAATGTGCCGAAGGAGGCAAACGGCATTACAAATACCGCCTTCAGAAAATCGTAAAACAAAAGCTCGCGCGCATGTGCTTCAAGACCGCCGCCGTAGGAAAGCGTCACCCAGAAGGTAAAGCATATCAGCGACCACAGAAAGGTGCAGGTGTGAAGAAAAGCGTTGGAGGATAAAAACAAGGACGCGGAAAGTACAAGCGGGGAAACAAGGTAAAAGAGCGAGCGGGGCGTCTGCCGCGCGTGCGAGAGCAAAAGAAAGATCCCGCCTGCGGTGTAAAGCGCCAAGATCAGCAGAAACGCGCCGAGTGGGTGCGCACTTACCGGCAGAGTTCGGCAGAAAAGATATCCAAGCAGCAGTGCCGTCCATGCAAATACGGTTTCGTAGGCTTTTATCTGACGTGTCTGTGCGGTCTTGGGCTGTTCCGCAGTCAGCGCGCCGGCAGGATCAAATTCATTGTAATTCATTTTGCGTACTCCTTTATTTATCGGCAGAATATTCGAGAATGTCCTCTACGCGGCACTCAAGTGCCTTGCAGATGGCGTCAAGGGTTGAAAAGCGTATGGCTTTGGCTTTGTTGTTTTTTAGGATCGAAAGATTGGCTTGAGTTATCCCCACCTTATCCGCCAGCTCGCCGAGGGATATTTTGCGTTTTGCCATCATAACGTCAAGATTGACAATGATCATTTTTGCCCTCCGTTATATGGTGAAGTCGTTTTCTTCCTTAAGCGCCACGGCTTCCTCAAAGGCATTTTTGACTACTCTGAGGCACAGCCCGACGAAAAAGGCTATAAACGCCACGGCTCCGGAAAGATAAAAGGACGGAGTAAGCGCGGCAAACAGCAACGAGGCGGCAATACAGCCCCATGATACTGCGCGTATGCGCGCTACATTGGCGGGGCAGAACACCTCCCCGCGCCGTATGGCAAGCAGCAGCGTAAGCAGAACTGTGTCGCATACCGCGGCGACCGCCAGAATGAGATATGCGACGGTCAGTATAAACGGGAAGCTGCCGAAGAACAGGGGGAGCTCCTGTGCCGAGGATTTGAGGTTGTAAAGCAGCCCGGCAAGCCGTGGCATGAACACAGCCGACACGGCAATTGCGGCAAGGGTGAGAACGGAAAGAACCAAAGATATGACGCAGGAAGCGCGGCGTCCGATTTTCAGCATGATGAGTACCATTCCTTTTGCTTTTTGGGGCGTATCATCCGCCCGTCGGGAACAGTATACCACATGAAGAATTGTTTGTCAATAGAAATTTATCGAAAAACGATAATTTTTTATTCTTTTTCAAACAGTGCCTTACCGTATGCGAGTGACCGTGCATACTTTGCGAAGAATGCTGCAAGGTTTGGAGGTCGGCTTGCTTTGTATAAAAATACAGATATTCAAAAAAGCAAAGGTTCATATATATGCGTGGGCGGAGGGATGTCCGCATATTCGGAAAAATATGATTTTTTATAAAATAAATCATTGACACAGAAGTAATTTAATATTATAATTATAAGAAACAAATAATGTTCCGCGCAGTGCCGTGGTGCATTCGCGCCGCGGTTCGTTGCGGATATATGTTTTAGAAAAGGAAATATCATCATGGCGAAATATTGCTCGAACTGCGGCGCGCCGCTTGACGAGGGATCGACTTCATGCTCTGCCTGCGGCTATGACCCGGCAAGCGAAGCTCCGGCGGCTGAGACTCCTGCCGTGACCGCAGCTCCGGCTAAGGAAGCACCGAACGCAAGTCAGGTACAGTACATACCCTGTCAGCCTCAGCCTGCCGATAACGCGGAAACAAAGATAATAAGTACCGGAGCGTTTTTCGGTCTTATACTGCTTTTCTCGATTCCCGTTGTCGGATTCATCTCCGCTCTTATCATGACCTTTGCCTGCAGGAACAAAAATCTCAGGCATTATGCGCTTGCGGCACTGATATGGAAGCTCGTTGCGATCGTTCTGACAGTGATCCTCGGCGCTGTTGCACTGTTCATTCTGCGTATGTTTTCTGTGACGCTCAACACCCTGCTGTCAGAGGCGCTCGGAGTCGAGCCGGGAAGTCATGGTCTTGAGGATCTCATCGAGCAGTATGCGCGTATGTACGGCTATGAGCTTCCCGAGGATTTTATGATCCCCGATGATTTAATAGTCCCCGATGGCTTTGGCGAAATAACGGTTCCCTCGGAGCAGTAAACCTGGCGAAGTTAATACGGTAATCAAATAAATTTTTATATATTTTACGGAGGAAATTTATCATGGCATTTTGCTCAAAATGCGGAGAAAAACTTGATGATGGAGTGAAGTTCTGCCAGAAGTGCGGAGCACCTGTTGACGGCGCTGAAACTACGCAGCAGAATCAGCAGAATCAGCAGAATCAGAAGGGCGGCTTTGAGGCTGTCTTCAATACCCCGGACACCACTTCGGAGTATGATCCCAAGGACGTCAGCGACAACAAGGGTATGGGTGTGCTTTCCTACATTGGTATTTTGGTGTTGATCCCTATATTGGCGGCAAAGAATTCGAAATTCGCACGCTTTCACTCAAATCAGGGACTTGTCCTGCTGATTTGCAATGTCGCCGTGTCGATAGTGTCCGGAATACTTAACGCAATATTTGGCGGTATTATTGTTCTCGGCACGATAGTAAGCATCGTCTGCTCGCTTGCCGGACTTGCCCTGCTTGCTCTTGCTATCCTCGGTATCGTCAATGCCGCCCAGGGTAAAGCAAAAGAGCTTCCCCTTATCGGCAGCATCAAGCTGCTCAAATAATCAGACATTTTTTGCCCTGCGACATTGCGCGTCAAGACATAAAATTTCTGACAAAATCCCCGCGGATAAAACATCCGCGGGGATTTTGTGTAGTGCGCTCGGCATGCGCTAACGCATACCATAACAAACGAAAGACTTGCACGCCGTGGATACTACGATATATCCGAAGCGTACAAGTCTATGCACTATTTATGATTGAACCGCCGTGTACCGAACGGTACGCACGGTGGTGTGAGAGGTCGGCTTCTCAACTAATGGGGAGCCTCCTACTCGATTGCAGCATCCCGAATATTGTATTGCTTCAAAAAATGAATGCAAATGAGGAAAACAAGTATATACCAAGAGGAATTAATAAAATATTAAGAAAAAACGGCTATGTACTATTGACTTTTCATTAATTACATAATATAATTAGTAGTGGAAATATTTTTCGACATTTTTCTTCGTCTTATAGTGATATCTGCTGCTACAAACAAATAAAATTTTGCATGAAAGGAGAAGCGACATGAAAAAGAACAGGATCATTCCGATCCTCTGCGCTGTCATTCTGTCCGCTGTTGTGCTTACAAGTGTGATAGCTGCAGCGTCATTGCCGAATCGGCAAAACGGAAACGGCGGTGCATCCGATACGCGGTCCGACCTTTCGGGCGGTATAACAGCTGACGTCGGGTCAACCGATACAGTATCCGCTCCACGTGCGCAAACCAAGGAGGAGCGTATTGCCGTGGTTCAGTCAAAAATTACCCGTGAGGACGTCTGGGCTGATGTTTCCGCCAAGATAGCCACATGGGACAACAGCGAGGAGGCTGCAAGGCGGTTTGAGGAGTTCAAAATGAATCACACCTGCCGCGAGGGAGTCATCTGTACTCATATGCCGAGTATGTACTGGCTCAGAACCGGAAACTATCAGCAGCCAAGTGACCCGGTAAGCATTCATTTCAGTCAGATAGCAAGCGAATATCAGGCGTATATTGACGCAGAGAAAAAGCGCGAGGAATGTACCCACGAGAACGGTCTTGTGTTTCATGACACGGATACCGGCGCGTACAGCCTTGTCTGCCCTGATTGCGCCGCAAAGCAGCAGCTTGCTGTTGAGAAGGTGTCCGGCGCGGTTATTGATACCGACGCGTCGCTGATTTCCGGATGCGCACACACGTACACCGATTGGGTCTGGTATAATACCACTCAGCATGTGAGGATATGTACAAAGTGTTCGGCATATTCGTACGGTTCTCACAGCATTGTTGAAGCCGATTGCGTGACCTTCAGACACTGCACGATCTGCAACGGACGTGATTCTTCATGGCAGATAGCATACGGTCATGAGCTTGCGTACGATTTTGACTGGGATGCGTGGGATTTTGAAAATGAAAGCAGCTACTATCATTTTTATCGTTGTGTCCGAAAGGACGATTACCTTGAACCTATCTGTGACTATGTAATAAGCAGATCTGCGTGTGATTTTACCGCGCGCTATTGGAATCCGGCTGTGAACGGAAAGCACGAGGTCTATCATGTTTGTCCTTACTGCATAATAACTTTTTACGAGAATGACGCCGTGTGCGAAGCCGCAAACGGCAGAACATGCAGCTATTGTTTGAACCCTAACCCGTTCAACTGAACCTGAACGCCGCAGCTGCGGAGGTTATTCTTTGGCGCAAGACCGCTTCGGCGGCTGGTAAATGATATTGTCAGGCAGCAGATATTAAAGTCAACGATAAAGGTTTTACGCCGAGGGGTGTTAAAAAATTCCTTCTGAATTTTTTAACACCCC
>ULVD01049988.1_pt1 | contig 17991 bp, 12 predicted proteins | sample 1959101 | NCBI WGS metagenome assembly ULVD01 (sample SAMEA4835777, study PRJEB28245) | human gut metagenome | biome: gut microbiome; material: fecal sample | place: Denmark | collected 2008
GGTGGGGAGAATCGCAACTCCCCACACTTTTTGGTTCTTTTTCGCATTCGAAAAAGAACACAATTATGCTTTGAAACCATCTTTGAGAGAAATTGTGTTATTAAATATATATTTCCCTTCATTTTTGTTTGTGTCTTTGTCGAGGCAATAATAACCTTTTCTCATAAATTGGAATTTGTCACCAACTTCAGCAGTTTTCAAAAAGTTTTCTGCATAAGCCACACTTTCTGTCATGGAGTCTTCTTCCAAGATTTCTTCAAGCGGTGTTCCATCAGCAAGCGCTTTTGACGGCCAAACATATTCCATTTTTGTCAAATTTTTGAAATTTCGTATTGTTATTGGAAAATAATTTTTGCTTGAAACAAAATGAATTGTCCCTTTGACTTTTATGCCGCTCGTGTCTTCGCCGCTTTTTGTGTTTGGCAAATACTCACATTCAAGGTGGTCAATTTTTCCATTCTCCCCATAAACAACCTTGTTGCATTTAATCACATATGCGCCTTTGAGGCGAACCAACCCACCTTCAACAAGTCTATTATATTTTGGTGGTGGATTGGTGCTGAAATCATCGCTGTCGATATATATTTCTTTTGAGAAAAGCATTTCGTGTTTGCCTGCATTTTCGACATTTGGATTGTTGTCCATATAAACAACTTCTGAATCCTTGTCGTAATTTGTGATAACAACTTTGAGTGGATCAAGCACAACCATCGCACGCGTTGCAATTTTGTTCAAGTCTTCTCTTATATGAAACTGTAATGCAGAAATTGGAATTGTGCTCGTTGATGCAACAACACCACAGCTTTTAATAAAGTTTTTAACTCCGTCGGCAGTGTAGCCACGTCTTTGCATTCCAACAATTGTCATCAATCTTGGATCGTCCCAACCCAAAAGGAGATTGGTTTCTTCAACAAGTCTTTTCAGATAGCGTTTTCCAAGCAAAACATTTTCAAGATTAAGCGTCGAAAATTCTCTTTGTTTTGGTGCATATGGTTTTTTCCACCCATGTTCAATAAACCATTCATAAAGTTCGCGATGCACTCTGAATGTCGTGTCACAAAGACTATATGTGACACCTTCGAGCGCATCTTCCATTGGGTGTGCAAAATCATAAATTGGATATATGCACCACTTGCTACCTGTTCTGTAGTGAGGCTCATGAGAAATTTTATACATAATTGGGTCACGCATCAAAATATTTGGGTGACTCATGTCGATTTTTGCCCTCAATGTGAGCGTTCCGTCAGCATATTTATCCGCTCTCATTTCACGGAATAGTTTCAGACTTTCCTCTCTTGGTCTGTCGCGATATGGGCTGTTGACCCCAGGTTCTGTGAGTGTGCCCTTCTGCTTTTGTTGCTCTTCTTGCGAGAGTTCGTCAACATAGGCAAATCCGTCCATGATCATTTGTTCGGCGATTTTGTAGATGTCTTCAAAGTATGCTTCACTTGCATAAATCATGGCTTTTGGTGTGTATCCGAGCCATTTCAGGTCGTGTAGATAGCTGTCGGCAAATTCACCCTGTTCTCGACTTGGATTTGTGTCGTCCATTCGAAGATATGTGTATCCGCCAAACTTCAATGCGGTTTCAAAATCAATCATCCATGCTTTGCAATGACCGATATGCCAATAACCGCTTGGCTCTGGTGGACAACGTGTGATAACCTCTTTTGTTCTGCCCGCTTTGATGTCTTCCAAAATTTCTTCTTCAATAAAGTTTGATGGTGTGATGTTTGTTATATCAATCATATTCTTTTCCTCTCAAAATATAGTGTGATTATAACATAATCACATGTTTAATCCAATAGTTTTGCATAAAAAAACCGCAACCACTGCGGTTTTGATTAAATTTAGTCAGCTTGGAAAGGAAGAAGTGCCATAACTCTTGCACGTTTGATTGCGAGAGCAAGTTCACGTTGGTGAGTTGAGCAAACACCTGTTTGACGACGTGGAAGAATTTTTCCTTTTTCTGTCATGAATTTACGAAGTCTTGCTGTGTCTTTGTAATCAATAACAATTGATTTGTCTTGACAAAATACACAAACTTTTTTCTTCGCAGGTTTTCTATATTTCTTTGCTGGAGCTGCATTTTCAACTTTTTGTACGTTTTCCATGATTTTCTCCTTTTAATTAAAATGGAAGAGAGTCATCATCGATTGGTTCAAGTTCGCTAACTTCGTCAGCTTTCTTTTTGCCTTCTGATGAATCTGTGTTTCTGTTTGTTGAAATAAATTCAACTTCGTCTGCAACAATTTCTGTCACATAACGCTTTGTGCCATCTTGGGCATCATATGATCTTGATTGGATTGAACCAGAAACAGCACATTTGCTTCCTTTTTTGAGGAATTTGTGGCAATTGTCTGCCTGTCCACGCCAAACAACAATATTGAGAAAATCTGTTTCTCTTTCGCCGTCAGCATTTTGGAAACGACGAGAAACTGCAAGAGTGAATCTGCAAACTGAGATTCCACTATTTGTTTGACTGAGTTCTGGATCTTTTGTGAGATTTCCAATGAGATATACTTTGTTCATAAATTTCTCCTTAATTTTCTTTCTTGACGAACATTTGACGAACAATATTTTCGTTAACATACATCATATTATCAAGTTCAGCGATTTTGCTTGGTGCAATTGTGAAATTAACAAGAACATAATATCCTTCGTTTTTGAAGTTGATTGGATATGCAAATTTTTTCATTCCCCATTTATCAACTGCGTCAACTGTTCCAGCATTCTTCTCAATAAAAGAAGTAACTTTTGAAATAATGGCTTCTTTTTGATCGTCTGGTGTCGTTGCTGAAATGATAAACAACAATTCATACTTATTCATAAAAACCTCCTTATGGACTTACGGCTCAAATTTTGAGCAAGGACAATGGATTTCTCCATTTCGACTGTCTTTGCGAGTATAACACACAAAAAGAGCAAAAGCAAGCATTTTTTAGCAAAGAAAAAGACACGACTTTTGCCGTGCCAAAAAAGAGATTATTCTCGGAATATTACAAACCCATATAACTCAAACTTGGAAGTTCAACATTTTGTCCAACTTCATAGAATTGTTTTACACTGGTTGAACGACATGTGACATCAATTCCCATATATTTAATTCCATACTCTTCTGTGATTGTCATTTTGAGAAGATTTCCTGTTTTTGCGGAAACTTCAAAATCGATGCTCAAAGCATTCATGTTTGGATATCTTTCACTTCCTGACATAATGTTGATTTTTTTGAGATAATCTTGCCAAACACTGCTGTCAGTGACAGTCAACTTAAATACATACTTTGATCCTGTTTTTGTGAAAAAAGATGCGGAAGAGTTGTTTTTGTTAAGATTAAAAGTGAATGCAGGCATAACACCTTCCGATTTGATATAGTCCGCTTTTGTTGCTTTGTTTGGTGTGACATTTGGTTTTTGACCAACAGCAAATGAGCCATCAACTTTTTGTGAATATACATCTTTTCCGTCGAAATATGCGACATTGAAAAATTCTTTTGTTCCGCTCGAGTATGTTTCCTCAAGAGTTTTTCCGTCTTTTGTCACATATGTATCAAGCATAACTTTTTGATTGAAATCAAGTTTAACTCCAACATTTGCTGAAGCAACCAAGTTTTGAACCGTCTTCATTTTGTAAGATGTTGCGAAAGTTGATGAAAGAACATGATTATATGCTTGCCAAGCATTGCCAAATTTATATGCATTTTGTTTTGAAGGTTTTTGATCATTGGTGTCAACTTCAATCACTGGAGGAAGTTCGTCATTTATGTCGGCCGAAGGTGTTCTTGAGCGCGTTGAAACACTGACGATTGGCATTGCAACCACCAGCGCGACCATAAAAACAAAAATGAAATTATATTTTTTAAAGTTCATTTATATTTATTCCTCATTGTGATTATATATACATTGTCAAAATATGTCAACATAAAATGAAAAAATAGTTTAAAATTTTTTAAACTTTATCTTTTAATATAGTATATATAGTGTCAAACTAGACATTTTGACAGGTTTGTGCCTTGCAGATTTATCACATGAGTGCTTATGAATATTTATAAATTTGCATAAATATTTCTTAATGCTTGCAAATGGTTGTTTTCATCAGCCAAAATTCTTGAAAGCACAGATTTAATTTCCGACGATGAAATCTTTTGTATTGTTGATTTGTAATCAAGAATCACCTTTTCCTTAAGTTCAATATCAAAGGAGATAATTTGTTTTACGCCTTGAACATAGTCGATTTCACGAGTTGAAAACCATTTGTTTTGCGCGTTCAAAAACTTTGGATTTCCACCAAGCATGAGAATTATATGTGAAAGGATTGATAGATGTTTTTGGTCTTGTTCGGCAATTTTTTTGAGAGTGCCAACGATTTCCTGATCATAGTCTTCAAGCACTTGAAATTGATATGTCGCTTGAAGAAAACACGCAAGTTCCCCTTCACTGCCAGCATATAAATTTTGCACAAGTCCCAAGTAGTAGGAATTTGCATTTTGTTTTTTTAGTTTGGGATAATTCCCAAAATCTTCTTCAAAACCAATAACCACAAAAAACTCCTGTGGTATTTTTATATGAAAAACAACAAATTTGTGTTAATGAAGCCACGTGGGCTTAACTTCAAAGTGTCTATCATTAAGATAAGACAAGTTCTCATCTTCCAAACAAAAATCAATGCGTGCTGCTGTTAGATGTTGAGTTTTTGCCCGCAACTTTCGGTTCGCTTCATAATCGCCATATTTGCCGTCTCCAACAATCGGACATCCCAAAAAACTCAGATGTGCTCTGATTTGATGTGTTCTTCCTGTGAATAAAATTGCTTTCAAAATGGTTGAGTTTTCAAGTCTTTTGACAACTTCAAATTCCGTCACAATTCGATAAGCACCCGCAACCTCTTTTGGATAAATTTTGACAACAGATTTCTTTGCATCTTTAACCAAATACTTTTCATCGACAATATGTTCAAATTTTGGACTGCCAACCACTTCACAAACATAAGTTTTTTTGATTTGTGACTTGTCTTTTATTGCTTTTTCAAGAATGTCTTTTGATGTTTGATTTTTTGCAAACAAAACCAAACCTTCTGTGTTTCTGTCAATGCGATGAACCGCCCAGCATTTTATTCCATCTGCGTTCAGCATTTTTTCAACATTGTCAACCCCATCACAAACTTCAATGCCGGCAAATTTATTTATAATCAAAATGTTGTTATCCTCAAAAGCAATCTCAAATTTGGGTTTTAATTGTTTTGAGTCATAATAACAAACAATTTTTTCTCCCCCAAAAAGCGAAATATCTTTGCTTTGTCGCACCCCATCAACCAAAACATCTTTGCGCTTTAGCATATAAAGAACAAGAGAACTCGTCATTCCCGCGATTTCTTCCATGAGCGCACTTTTGAGCGAACGTTGTTTTTGATTAAAAAATTCTGTTTTTTCCATTAGTGTATATATTAATATATAAATAAATAATAAACAATAAAATAAGATGGTCTTTCCCAAAAAGAAAGACGGATTTTCCGTCTTCTCTCGTTTATGCGTTTTCGTTGAGTTTTTGAAGCATGAGTTCAAGGTCAATGTCATGGGCTTGTGCTGCTTCTTCCAATGTTTCCATTTGACTCATCGGGCAACCAAAACAATGCATTCCAAATCCCATGAGAATATCTGCCAAATCTTCGTTGTATTCAACAACATCTCCGATTGTGCTATCTTTTGTGAAAATCATTTTTTTCTTTTTCATTCTTCTTCTCCTATTTTTGCCCCACATTTATAACAAGTCAATGCATCTTTGCGATTTTTCTCGCCACAATTTTGGCAAATTTTTGATTCACTATCATCATAGAGATTGTCGAGTGACAAGTCAACATATTTTTTGCTTTTACTCTTCTTTTTTGGTTGCTCATCATCATACATCGCAACCTCTCCCTCAGTTTCAGTGTTATTTACTTCAATTTTTTCGAGCACTTCTGTTCCAAGTTGTTTTTCAACCTGTTTTTCTTCTTTTGTCTTTTTAACCTTTTCTTTTTTCTCTTTTGGAAGTTTTTCCTTCACTTCAAATTCAATCTCAACATTTTCAGTTGTCACACCAACGGAAGAAGTCCAATCCTTGATTTTGTCATCAACAAAATTCAACAGTGGCGTAGTTTTATCTTGATAGTCCTGCTTTGCATATGTCGCACGATCAAGTTTGTCAGTCAAATTTTCATTCAATATTGTTTCAATCAAGAATTCGGCGGAATCTGATTTGATTCTTGGATAATTTTTGAGCAAAATGCCAAAGATCTTGTTGAGATTTGCAATTTTGCAAGTCACTTTGCCATGAAATTTGACAATAAAATATGATTTGTATCCTTGAGTGTATCTCAGTTTTCGATAGTTTGAAATATTGACATCAAAGCTTTGATTTGTTTTCACAAAGTAAGCCCCAGCTGAAAAGCTGTCTTTTTGTTTTCCATACTTATCAACTTTGTCAAGTCTGAGTTTGTTTGCAACATTTGGCATGAGTGCAGAAGAAATTTGATATTCGCCCTCATTTATTACTTCCATAACCTTGTTTCCCAACGTAACAACCAAAACCATGTCTTTTGGGACAATCAATTTTGCACCAATTTTGAATTTGTCATTTTTAAGTTGATATGGAGTAATAAGTTCAACAGGCTCTCCGTCAAGAGAAACCTCATTTGAAAACAGCTTTTTTATCTTCTTGAATATATTCATGTCATCTCCTTCATGATTATTTTAGCATAAACATAATGATTTCACAATCAAAGTTAATATATGCACGCAAATTTCGCTCATGAAAATTGACAAATATATTATGTGTCAACATAATGTCATGTCGAGCAGTATAGAGTGGGGAGTGTTTGACCAAGCGAAATGTCATTTCGACCTCCAACTCCAAAGACTCGACCATTGGGGAGAAATCTCATTCAAACCATATAGGAATAAAAGGTTTTATGAGTGTTGTGGTTTTTATGCTGCACGGTTTTGGATTTCTCGCTCCGCCTAGCTCTGCCGCGAAATGACATAAACTGAGGTTGAAATTAATTTGTATTTAAATTTGTTAAATTCAAGAGTTATGGCAACCTTTGCCTTAACTCTTCTTATTCGCCAAATTGCATAAACAACAAAACTATGTCAAGTGTTTGAGAACATCGTTCTCAAATCCATTTCACACTTGACATCAGTTTTGTGTTTATACAAATAAAAAGGTTTTTATGAGATATCTCGCCAAGGGCGCTGGCCCCCGAAGTCGACTGCTCGATATGACATCAAGAAGTTGACTAGTGAAAATAAAGCTGGAATTAAAAAACGCGAGGTCAAGAATAAACAGAAAATGTTTTGCTCCCAAGATGAGCAAAACTCTTTTTATTCGCCGTCCTCGTCGGCCGCCTTGCCCCGCTCCGCCAAGGGGCGTTTGGTGGGGTGTGGGGAGAATCGCAACTCCCCACGCTTTTTGATTCTTTTTCGCAATCGAAAAAGAATAGTTCTATATGTGCTTGTCCGCAATAAAATATGTTAGGAGGATTTTATGAGATTGTCTAATATTTTGGGTTCACGAGTTTGCTCAGTTTATGAAGGAAAACATTTGGGTTATATTCTCAACGCAACATTTTCTGAAAAATATAAAAAAGTTTCAGGATTTGTTGTTGTTAACGACGACGATGATTATGAATATTTTTTGGGGGCAAAACAAATTATTGGACAAGATGATGATGTTTTGTTTGTAAAGAACGAAACTTCAATCTCAACAAAAAACTATGAAGAGCTTCATTCACTGATTAATAAAGCTGCATATTTTCTTGACGGCAAATTCATTGGAAAAGTTAGAGACGTTGAAATTGATGAAAACTTTGAAACAAAGGCAATTATTTTTGACAACATAACTCTTTCAATTGATAAACTTTTTAATGTTGGAGTTGATTTTTGCTTTTTTTGCGAAGAAGACAAAAAACCAAAACTTTGCCGCTTTGCGCCAACAAAACAACCTCAAATTTCAAATATGTCTGTTCGAATTATGGAAATTTCAAACCCAAAAAAAGATGAAATCAAAACCCCCAAAAAAATATGCGCTTTTGATTCGATTTCAGCAATGGGAAAGATCGCAACTCAAACCATCTTTGGCAAAAACAATGAAATTGTTGTGAAAAAAGGTGAAATTGTCACACTCGATTGCATAAAAAAAGCAAAAACTCATAATATCTATTTGTCTTTTTGATAAAAAATGTCCAAAACAGACCAACAAAAAAGTGACCAAACGGTCACTTTTTTAATAAACTTTTATCATAATCTTCTGATAACCTGATTCAAAAGTTCATTGGTTTTTTCTTGAGCAGAAAGCATTGCACTTTGACGGTCATTCTCTTGTTGTTGTTGCTGTTTCGCCGACTCTTTCTCGCCTTTCTCTTTTGCTTCTTTTGCTGCAGCGCCGAAGAATGCACTTGTTGGTTTTCCTTCCGATGCATTTCTCATAGCTTTAACTCCATCATACAACTTGTCGCCATAAGTTCCGTCAACAACTTGCCCAGCCATTGTTCCTATGAATCTGAGAGCACTTGACCCTGCACCGCCAACTTTATTTAAATTATTTCTGTGTTTTTGGCGCTTTTTGATTGCCGCTTGTCCCGCATCGGAAGCAATATATGCATCTGCCTCTCTTTCATATTCATCGCTTGAACGTCTAATTCCATTTTTCGTATCGTTTGCGATCTGGTCTCTTATAAATTTATTTTTTTCTCTTTGTTCAAGATCTTTTGTAAATCTGCGGTATTTTCGTTGCTCTTGGATTTGATCAGCTTTTGCTCTTTGGTCTGCTTTAAAATAAGAACTATACACACTGCCACTTTTTCGCATTTCTTTTATTTCATCTTTGCTATATCCAGCAGCTTCCCATTCTTTTGTTTGTTCTCTTTTTGCTTGATTCATTGCACTGGCTCTGCCAATTCCTTTTCCCACACCTTTTCCAGCTAGTCCGCCAATAGATTTTGTCATCATGCCTTTCAAAGCACCCGCTGCAGGCATTGCAACGCTAGCCGCAACCGAACCCACTTTCATGGCGGTGTCGGCCATCTTCTTGTTTACATCAGCACCAATTGATTGAGCATCTTCCCCGCCAACGAGTTCTGACATCATTTTCATAAAGTCTTTGATGCAAGTGAGCCCAACAATGGTGAAGAGAAGTTGAACAATTGTGTCGACAATTGGAATATTGAAGAAGTTTACATTTCGAATGATTGGCAGAATAATAAATAACAAGTTTACGCCAACCACTGCACCATACGCCGAAAGTGTCTTTTTGATGAAGTTTTCTCTCCATCTCTTTTGCATTCCGCCACCATCAAGTGGTGTGACCGCAACAACAGCCGGAGATACAATCATGAGCATTGTGAGTTCAATTGCTCTTTTCATCATTGCTGAAGTTATGTTTAGGTATATGATTGCAAGAGCAACGATTGAAATTATCGCCATAACATAGTCGAACTGCCACAAATCATAATAGAACCACACCCATGCAACATTATATCTGCTGAACGTTTTGTATGGGGAAGCGTATAGGACAGCAGTGAAGTCGTTGAATAAAACTCCAACTGACATCGTTAGAGCAGTCTCTGTGCTGGCTTTCCAGTTGACATATGCAAATTGATCCAGCCTGTAGTTATAAACAAATGCATTGTCAAGTTTGGTTGCTGCTGTTTCATAATCATTTGCCGTCACCTCAAACATTCCAAATGTGACGCCACTATAAACCGAACCCGCCATGGTTTCTTTTGAGCCATCACACAGTGCACGAAAATCTGCATTGTTTCTTATTCTATTCGCACGATAGGATGAGGCGCGAAAAACCATTCCGCTGAATGTGTCGTTTCTCATGCCGATGTCTTGACCAAAAAGATTAATTCCCGAATATGTTTTTTTGCCATCAGAAAGTGTGTATGGTTCGAGCTTTATCTTTGCACTCTCATCAAACTTCATTGTGTCGCCTTGAGCCGTTGTTGCTGAGTTGATTGCTTGAAGAAAAATATTCCCAAGATAAACACCAAAGAAAGCAACAATTGGAACAATTGCAAATGAAAGCAAAGATTTGATTGCCTGTCCAATAACTTTTGTTGGGGAAACAGGTTTTTCATCATAATTATATTGTGTTCTAATCACTGCAACAATTGTTGCAAAAACCAAGAGGAAAAGTCCCAAAATTACTATGGACCAAAACACTGTGTTTAGAGGACTATTTTTTTCAAAAAGGACTTTTCTAAGGAAGAAAATTAGAAAGTCACCCGATTCTTGGGTTGCCGTTCCATTCTCAGCGACGTAATAAGCATCAAGACCAGCAAGTTTTTGGAAAAGAAGTTGAATGATGTCAACAATTTGCATTGCAAATGTGATAAGGAGATAAAGTGTTTTTGGGATGATGGAAAACAAAGCCCCAACCCAACTTGCAATCTTTTCGAGAATTGCCATGAATCCTCCCAATAATTTTGAAAAACCGAGCACCATTCTTTTCTCCTTTTTTTGATTATATCAAATAAATTTTCGTTTGTGAATAGCAAATAGTTAATTTTTTTCTTTTTATCTGATTTTTACTCTCTTTCTGAGTTTGACGAACACAATTGTGAGCGCAATGAGCACTGCCACGCCAACACAAATTAGAACAATTGTAACTGTGTTGAGAGGATCTTTTTTGATGACTCTATATGAGTAAACCAAATTGCCACTCTTTGTGTAAACTTGAATGAAGTAGTCGCCGCGAGATTTTATATCAATCTTCTGCAGTTCATCCATTGTTGCAAGATTTTCACCTTCAACAGCGATTGGATCCATGTTGCCAATCTTGATATAGCAGTCACCAACTTCGTCATATAGGTTATAAACATTGAACTGAACTGTGATTACATCTTTTGTTTCAGTCCCCTGTTCAACTGACACAACAATTGGTGGGTTTGCTTGATGCAACCAGAATTTGAACGTGAAGTCAAGAACTGGAAGATTTGAATCATCGCGAACCGCACGAACGGTCACAGTGTAGCGACCTTCACCAGTTTTTTCATCTTCAAGAGTTGCTGAAAGTGAGCGAATACCTTTTCCGCCAAGGCGTGAAATAATTTCTTCGTCGCCTTTTAGAACACTCGTGATTTCATACTTTTCAACACCCATAAATTCATAGGCAAGTCGAGATTCAGTTGGGTTTATAATGGAGAAATGAACCGACTCAACCAAAATGTATTCGCCAAGCCATTTTGCAAGGAATGACACTTCATAGAATCCAGGCTCAGAAACTGTCCACACTCTGTTTTTGCCTTCAACTTCAATTATTTCACCCGCACGTTTCACAATTATTTGTGGGCTCGAAGAAGCGTCATAGAATTTCAAACTTTCATCTGGGATTGAAATTTTTGTTTCACCATTATAAACTGCATAATCAATTGGATTTTTATCATTTATCTTGAAAACAACTGAGCGAATGAAATAGAAATCAAAACTATTTGACTGTTGAATGTTTTGACTGAATATGTTGATATTTCCAGCCATATCTTCAAAAATCAAAGTGTGTTTTCCACTTGATGACAAAACAATTGAAGAAATTTCTCTTTTCTCAAAAATAAGTTGATCTTCAAATTTATATGTCACCAAAATTTTGTTATTTGGTTCAAGGTGATATGAATCCCAACGCAATGTCACTTGTTCATTTCCACGAACATTCTCAATTGCACCAGTTCCTTTGTTTACACTTGTCATAATCTCTTTATCAGAAACAAGGTCTTGAATTTTGACATCTGCGCCAGATGAGTTCACTTTGTAGAAATTTGTCAAAATTTTGTTTGTTTGAGGCACAATTGTGATGACAATTTGGTCATTAACATAAATGTTTTGGTTGCCTGCGTGAGTGTTAGAAATCGTGTATAGTCTTGTGACAACACCTTCGCGAGAATAAATTGTTGTGAATGATGACTTGATATCCAAACTTGAATCCGTTTTTATTGCAACATAAGGTTTGTTCGTTATGTAGTAAGGAAGTGTTCTTCCATTAAACTCATAATAATTTTTTGCCGGTTCCAAGAACTCAAAGTTCTCATCCGCCTCGTTATCTTTTGTGATTACAGCATAAACTGAGAGCTCTGTTTGAGTGATTGTGAAATATTTGGTATATGACGCAGTTCTTCCACCAACAAGCGAACAAGTGATTTCATATGTGCCATAGTCACTTGCCTTATATCCGCTTGTGATTTCGTTTTTAACAGCCTCGCCTTTTTTGCAAATTGTCACAATATACTCAATGTTTTCCGCCTCGAACTTCACAATAACATCTTGTCTTGTGATTCCGCCAGAGAACAAAACATTTTGTTCTTCCCCATAGTCATTATACAAGTTTAATTGAGGTAATATATTATTTATATTAACTTTAATTATTCTGTCAGATTCTTGTTCGCTGCCTGCGGAATTAATGAGAGAACGAATTGTAAGAGTGAACGTTCTGTTTTCGCCAACATATTTTCCACCTTTTGAATATGTGAATGGTGCAGCTTTGAGTGTGAGTGTTGTCAAACTTCCGTCAACATTTTCAACATACTCATTGATATATGATTGAGCGCCATACCCAACAACAACATTATATAGAAGATTGTTGTATGTAAACGAAACATCGTGAGAAGAAACATAATCAAATTCAGCATCGGTCGTAATCAAATCATCACCTGTCACTTCTTCTTCAATTTGTTTTTGTCCATGAATATAGAAGAAATATTGTGTGGTTGAGAAATTTGTTGGAAGAGAGAGCCTCAAAAGTTTTGTTGTGTCATAAGCAACCACAAGTCTTGTGAGATTATCGAGTGTTGTTTGAGTATATTCAATTTGCTCATAAACATAGCCTGCCCCTTGCAACGTTCCAACTTCAACAACAGGACTACCCTTGATTTCAAGAATTTCATCTCTTGTAATGTTAATTTCTGCTCCACCATCTGTTTCAACAAACGAAACATCAAATCTTCTTGACATCGTTGTGATTTTGACAGTGAGTGTTTTGAGTGCGCGTTTTTGACGAGATGTAATGTCAATATTGTATTTTGAGTTGTTGTCAAATTTAATCGCATCACGAAGCGTTGTTTTTTGACTTGATCCACCAATATAAACTTCCCCATCTGCCAAGTTTGGTGTGTGACGGAATACACTTGATGTTGTTTCGCCGTCTTTTTTGACATAAATGTTATACCAATGATCTCCATTTATGTCCAAATCCTTGAGAGTGAATGAGTTAAACACGCCAATTTCCGCATCAACATCTTCAAATGTTTCTGTTTGGTTTTGACTTGTGCCGCTGTCATACGAAACTGTCAGCACTTCTTTTGGATTTGAATAGAGATAAACCGTATAAACTGTATAGTTCCCCGCTGAGTCGATTTCAACAATTTCATAAAGTCCCGTTGTTTTTGGGAATAAATTTGGATTGCGAAGAAGGATAAAATCATTCTCATTAAACATATTTGAACCATTTGCATTTGGGTCGGTTGGAAGATTGATTTCTTTGACTTCTTGCGAATATTTGTTATCAAATCGTCTGTAATAAATGCTTGAGGTCTCGTTGGTGAAGTTTAAAAGTTCAAATCTAAAATCTGAAGTGATTGCATAACTGATGTATGCATTGTCTCCTGTTCTTTGAGTCTTGTTATATTTGTCACCAACATCACGTGTGAGAGCCAAGTCAGACGAGTTTTTGATGAAAACTCCGTCAATCATTTTGTTGAGATTGAGAACTGGTGCGGTGTAGTCAATGGTGATTTTTCTTTCAAAGTAATATGATCCGCTTGGATAATCGGCTGCATTTCCTTCAAAGTGAGACAAAACCACAATTTCATCCCCGTCTGCGAGTTTTGTGGTTTCTCCGCCAACAACTTTTGAACTAATAACAAAGTAATATTTTGAACCTTCACTTTTTATCTCGCTTGGCAAAACCTCATATTTTTTGCCATTGATAGTGTAAGAAATTGCACTTTTTTCTGTGCCGTCAACTGTTTCGCCTTTGTCAATTTTTGCAAGATATTCACTCTGTGGGTCAGACCACTCAACACGAAGTTCGTCTGCGTTTGTGTATTTTGCACCTTCATAAATCGCGGATTTTGTTTGCCCGTCATTTGTTAGCGCAACAAAGTTCATGCTTGGGGCATCATTATCAATCACAAATTTATAAAGCCAAGAGTTTCCCATTCCGTCGTAGATGTCAACAAAATATTCTCCAACAACACTTCCCAGGCTTTCGGTTATATCTGAAATCCCAAGATATCCATTGATTGCATAAATTGAATTGTATTCTGTTGTTCTCAAAGTGTTTCCATTTTTAAATGTGATTTTCACTCTGAGGTTCATGTTTGGATGCAGAACTTGAACAAGTGCGTCTTCTGAATAGGATGTGATTATTTTCGCGTTAATCGAATCGGCTGTGAAAACACCGTCAGCATTTTGATAACCATATTTTGCAAATGGAATATAAATTCTTACTGGAAGTTTGTTTGTTTTGAGAATATCAGAAATTGAACTCAAATCGTTTTTGTTTGCAACTTGTGGTTGACGATAGAAGGCATCGAACAAAACTTGATTTTGGTTGCCCGCAAGCACATACATTTTGATGTATTCGCCAACTTCTTTTGCAAGAGTTTCACCAAATGTGCTTGGCCCAGTAAGAACTGGATTTCTATCAACAAAGAACACAAATTCGCGAGTGAGATAATCATATTTCTGGCTGAGTGCACTTGCCCCTGCTGTTTCGTCATAAATTCTTGAAACAACATATTTCCCTGCACGAGTCATTCCATTCTCGCCAATATTGATTGAGCCAATGTAGTAGATTGAACTATCTCCAATTGACGAAAGGTAATTGTTGTATGCAGTCCAAAGTTCAAGGTTGATTTCAACAGGAGTTGAAGTCAAAGAATATTCGTTTGTTTTTCTTTCTGCATTATATGTCAGAGTATAGTAATCGCAAACAACACTTTTAACCTTGATATCTTCGTCAATATCTTTAATGAGTGCAAAATAGATGACATCTTTGTTTGTGAAATAGAAATTTTTTAAATTTTTGAGTTTGAGATAGTCTTCAAGGTTTGCGGGATTAATGTCGACTGGATTATTTAGGTCTGTTGGCATAATAACTGATTGTCCGTATTGCTTGAGTTCTTCCAGTTGAGGTTTTCCGTTTGGATTAAACGTGATTTCATCGGATGTTATCATCATTGCTTTTGACATGTCGGTTGAAACTTTGATTGTGTGGCGTCCTGAATAAACACTCGTGTCATATTCAGAAAACGTTGCACCAACCGCAATCTTTTGATTAGCCGAATCCACAGAATAAAAATTATAAATCTGTTCATTTGGAAGCCCATTTTTGAGCACCTTAACGTCATAGCTTGTGCCAGCAACTTTTTGGGCACCACCAAAATCGGTATACATCAACACTTCTTGAATTCTATTTTTGAAAATTATTGATGATCCCATATATGAAATGTAATCTGTTCCAAGATATGTTGAGAAAAAGTTTTTAATTCTTCCAATATCACTTGCACTTTCAACATTTGCTGAAGTTATGCCTGAAATTGAAATTGTTTTGTGGGTTCCCCAAACAACAGTTGTATCGCTTGCGACATTGTTGAGTGCGGTTGGTTCAAAATATTCACCGCCCTCCTCAGCCGAACGCTTTTGCAAAAATTTCGTTTCAGAATTATCAAGGAAAATATAAAACTCCGCTTCCCAGCCCGCTTCGTCTTTAAGTTTGAAGAGATATAAACCTGCTTCGTTCAAAATTTCAGAACCAGAAACTGAAGTTTTGCCAAAAGTGTTGGCATATGGAACAAGATTATTTATGTCAGCCATAGTCCATTTGAGGTTTGTGCCACTTGAAATCCAAATTTGGTCTGCTTCTTCTCGGACTGGTTTGATTGCGGTTGCATTAACTTTTTCAAGTGGAACAAGTTGATAATCGCACTTCACCACCGCCCCACTTGCTTTTCTATTCCAAGAAAGAGCAAATTGCATATTTGTGAAAAGTCCGTTAATTGTTTTGTCTTTGACAAAAATGTCCGTGTAATCGGCGATGACAACCGTTTGAGCCGAGAGCCCAGAAATTGGATCTTTGTCGATTGTGAAGAATGAAACATTTGTTTTTTTGAAATCTTTGCCATATTTGGTCTCGATTTTATATTTTCCACTTTCAACAAGTTTGTAGTCGTTTGATGTTAGTGTCGTTATTTCTCTAAACAATGTGTTGTCCGAAAATTCAGCTTTTGAAACAACAACTCGAACAGAACTGTCAAATTCAGTCCCTTTTTTGATGTTGATAACAACATTTTCCTTTGTGAAACTATCAGAATAAATTGTTTGATTGCTCTCTTCGGTTTGCATGGAAATGACTGGAGTTGTTGTTGTGAGTTCAAACAAAAATTGTTGAGAAAATTCAATTAAATCTTGAACAATATTGTCGCCAGACATAAACTTATAGCCATCAAAATTATATTTGTATTCAACAAAATAAATTCCAGGGTCAGTAAAAATTATTCTTTCATCAGTCGCTGCTTCCCATTCCGTGCCATTCCATTTGTAATATTTGGCGCCTGTAGGCAAATTTGCGACAGGACTTGCATTAAACTTGAAGCGAACAGGTGCTTGATTTGTCGAAACAATTTTTAATGTTGAAATGTCAACAGTTTTGTCTGCTGCCGTGGAATATGGATTGATCAGTTTGTTATCAGAAGTCATTTCATAACGTTTGTATGTGATGTCAGCAGCAAAACTTTGGTCTTCGCCTCTGAACTCTGTCAAATCTTTTTGATAATCAGAATAGAATGCTTGATAGCCAAAAATGTTCAAGACATCACCACGAATGACATCTGCCGTTTCAAGTTCAACCTCTTCTTCTCCAGAAGAATATATGTATGTGTATTGAATGTTGTATGTTCCCAAATCTTTAAGCGTGATTTTTGCCATGCCAAGAATCAATGAGTATTCAAGATCGGGTGCGTCTGTTGTTGATTTGCTGCATTCAAGCATTGCCCCGTTTTTTGTAAAAGAATAAGCAAAAATTCTTCCCTCGTATTGACGTGAAATTGAAACTTTGAAATGATTTGCATTGTAACTCAAAGAGGCAAGCCCAAATCCACCGCTTTGAGTGTCGCCATTATATTGATAATTAAAAAATCTCTCATAAGCAACTTTGTCAGTGTTGAGATAAACACTTGAAATTCCGTTTGAGAAAGTTACATTTGGAGTGCCGTTTTCAAGATTATATGTTGAATTTTTGAGAAGATAGACTGAATATGAGATTTGTCTTTGCGTGACAGTGCCCATTCCGTCATCAAAATTGTATCCAATTGAAAAATCATATCTTCCTTCAACAAGTTCTGAACATTTGATTTCTTTGTAATAGTATTCATGTGTGCCACTTTGAATCACATTTGAAAATCCTTCAACGTCTTGCCCGTCTCTTTTTGTGAGCATTGTTGCAAAAGAAACGTTTGCTGTTGTGTTGAAATCTTTTCCATCAACATTAGGCAAATTTTTTTCGTTTTTTGGAAATTCTCCTTCATTATTTTTTTCATATTTTCTTGCGAATGAAATCACAACAGTTTCATCGTCCCCAACAAAATAGGTTTTCCCGTTTCCAATAAGTTCTTGTTTAAATGTTGAGTTGTCATTAGCTGTGTTATTTTTTCCAACTGAAACATAGAAGAACACAGATTTGGGTTCAGTTCCAATAACACCAGTTGATTGATGTTCAACATAGTTTTGTTCTTCAACGGTTTCAACGTCCGCACAAACTTCCGAAATTTTTGGAATAGAAAACAAAAATGCTCCGCCAAGCGAAAGCATGGCGAGAGTAATCATCACAAATATTATGTAAAAAAATGATTTTCTTTGATGAAAGGCACTATTCATATGACCCCCAAAATCTTGTTTAATCAGCAACATTTTAACATAATATTTATTTTTCCGCAATTAAAAGACATATATACTTAAAAAATAAT